>Ga0209606_1001947_pt1 | contig 24151 bp, 19 predicted proteins | sample AD_UKC057_MetaG_FD_184412 | JGI IMG/M metagenome (GOLD analysis project Ga0209606, IMG submission 184412) | Active sludge microbial communities of municipal wastewater-treating anaerobic digesters from USA - AD_UKC057_MetaG (SPAdes) (version 2) | ecosystem: Engineered > Bioreactor > Anaerobic >...
GCGAGCTCGCCGCGCGGGTCACCGCGATCCATCTCCTGGCAGCGGCCCAGGGCTGCGAGATCCGGGGGAACATCGAGACGCGCCCCCGCCTGGCCGCCATCCTTTCCGGGATACGGTCGATCGCAGGCCCGGTCACCTCGGACCGCCCCATGGACCGCGACATCGCTGCGCTGGTGCAGATCATAACCGCGCAGGGTCTCGACATATCATAGGACAGCCCGCCCCATGGCACGAATCTGCATATCACTCGACGAACTGATACATTCCCTCGAGGACCATTGCTTTTTCACGCACTATTACCTGGACCGGGAGACCGGCGAGATCATCATCCAGTCCGAGAACGATCCGACCGAGCGTCAAGAGATCGTCGGCGAGATGGCGAACCCCTTCCCCGAATACGATTCAAGTGAGCGATACCTTCCCGTCGAACCGATGGAGTCCCGACGGGGTATCGAAATCATGGAGTCTTTCGCGGGAAGCATGCCTGACGGGGAAGCCAGACACCGGCTGCTCGGCGCATTATCGAAGCAAAAACCCTTCCGAAATTTCAAGGACACCCTCTATGACTATCCCGATCTCGGGGAGCGGTGGTGGGCAGATCACAATGACAGCATGATAACGATCGCCGCAGATTGGCTGAGACACATCGGGATTGATTTCGAATTGATTCCATCAGGAAAGGGCATACAGTGAAATGAATGAACCGATCAAACAGGCTCTCATCCTCGGAGCGGAGCGGGTCGCAGCGTGGGCCGACCTGCTGGACAGCATCAACGTGTTCCCCGTGGCCGACGGCGACACCGGCAGAAATTTAAAAATAAGTCTCTCGCCACTGCGGGAGCCGGCCGCCGAGCGGGAACGCACGATCCACCGCCTCCTGCTCAACGCGCGGGGTAACTCCGGCAATATCGCCGCCCGATTCTTCGCCGGTTTTCTCACGGCCTCCTCCGTTAGGGAGTTGCCGGCCGCGGCCCGGCTCGGCAGAGAGCAGGCCTGGCAGGCAGTGCATGATCCGAAACAGGGCACCATGCTCACAATGTTCGACGCCCTGTCCGAGGCCCTCGAGGCCTCGACGTCAACGGAGGAACAGTATCCCGGCATCATCGCGCGTCTCGAACAGGCCGTGCGCTCCACGCCCGAGTTCCTCCCGAAGCTGAAAGAGGCGGGTGTGGTCGATTCCGGTGCCCTTGGCATGTACATTTTCTTCGAGGGCTTTTTCAAGTCCCTGGCGGGCGACACAAGGAGTTTTCCTCTGATCACCTCCATATTCAGCGACCAGCTCCGCATTGCCTCATCCTTCGCGATTGACGGTGAAGACGGGTATTGCGTCGATATCACTTTTGACGCGGGCCCGGAGCATGACAGGGCCATGCAGGCCCTTGCCGGGATCGGGGAAAGTCTCGTGGTCATTCCGGGCGAGGATTACGTCAAGGTCCACCTTCATACTGCCGATACTACAGCGGTACGGAAGCGCCTTGAAGCCATGGGCGAAATAATCCGCTGGGCCGATGACGACCTCGGCGAGCAGGTCCGCAGTTTCAGAACATCCGGCCGGCGCCAGGCCATTCATGTCATGACCGACGCGGCAGGATCCGTGACCCGCGATGACGCGCAGATCCTCGGCCTGACCCTGCTGGACAGCTATATCACACTCGAGGACCTTGCCGCGCCGGAAACCTGCGTCAGGCCGGCCGATGTATATGTGTCCATGCGGCGCGGTGCGCACGCCTCCACCTCACAGGCATCGGACTTCGAGCGCCATGAGCTGTACCGGAGCGTCACGAGCCGGCACGCCCGTGTCCTGTACCTGTGCGTGGGGTCCGCGTATACCGGCAACTTCGGCGTGGCTTCCCGCTGGAAGGAAAAGAACGACCCCGAAGGACATTTCACAGTCATCGATACCGGCGCCGCGTCCGGACGCCTCGGCGCGATCGCGATCGCCACGGCCCGTTTCTCATCGCAATCGGACAGCCCGGAAGCGGTCATCGACTTCGCCAGGCGCGCTATCGAACGCTGCCGCGAATACATCTTCATCGACAACCTGAAGTTCCTGGCCGCCGGCGGCCGCATCTCGAAGACCAAGGCCTTCTTCGGCAACATGCTGAACATGAGACCGATAGTGACCCCCACGTACGAGGGCGTGACCAGGGCCGGGGTGGCAAAGAACTTCGGCGACCAATTCGCCTTCGCCCTCGCGCGCCTGGCCGAAGAAGCGGGGCCGAAGCCCTTCATCCTGCTCCAGTACACGGACAACCGCGAACTGGTGGAAGAACAGGTCTTGCCGGAGATCGCGTCCCGATATCCCGGCGCGGACATCCAGCTCCGTCCCCTCTCACTCACCACCGGCGTTCATGTGGGACCGGGCACCTGGTCGCTTGCATTTTTACCGGAGACAGCAATAATATGAACAGAGGCAGATTCGCCGTCATCATCCCCGTGTACAACCACGAGCAGCGCGTCGCTGACGTGATACGGGGCGCGCTCAAGCTCGGCTTCCCGGTCATTGCCGTGGACGACGGGTCCACGGACGCAACGACGGAGCGGATACAAGGAATGGCCGGCGTGTCAGTAATCCGGCATGAAACGAACAGGGGAAAGGGCGCTGCTCTCAAGAGCGGATTTGCCGCCGCCGCGGCGGTAGCCGACTGGGCCATCACCATTGACGCGGACGGGCAGCATGACCCGGACAATGCCCGTACCCTTATCGCCGCGATACCCGAGGGCGCACTCGCCGCGGAGAGGCGGCCCATCATCATCGGAAGACGCGAGAACATGGTGGGCGACGACGTGCCCTGGACGAGCAGGTTCGGCAGGAAGTTCTCAAACTTCTGGGTTCGCGCCTCGGGCGGACCGGCCGTGACCGACTCGCAGAGCGGGTTCCGCATATACCCGCTCCCCCAGAGCGGGAACATGCGGGTGCGCGCCAACCGGTTCCAGTTCGAGGTGGAGATACTCGCCAGGGCCGGGTGGATGGGCTACCCGGTCATCGAAGCACCGATCAGCGTCAGCTACACTCCGGGAACGCCGCGCATCTCCCACTTCCGTCCCTTCGTGGACTTCTGGCGCAACTCCGGCACATTCATGCGGCTCATTTTCCAGAGGCTGCTCGTTCCGCGATTTATCAGGAGGAGAATGTCGTATAAGGCGTGACCTCATCCCCCCGGCCCCCTTCTCCCCAGGGAGAAAGGGGAGCGCAACGACCGGCTCTGACTCCCAACCCCTCTCCCTTCGGGAGAGGGGTTGGGAGTGAGGTCAGAAGGATACATGACTACTTACACACAAATGCCATGATAAAACTCTTCTATAAATTCCTGACCCTCTTCACACGTATATTCGGCACCTGGTTTTTCAAGGTGTTTTCGCGCTTCGTGTCGGCCGGGTACTTTCTCTTATTTCCGTCGCGTGTTGCTATCGGCGTACGTTTCTACCGTGCGCTGTTCCCCGAGCGCGGCCGGGCCTATTGTCTCTGGCTTACCTGGCGGCAATTCCACGGGTTCACCGACGTGTTTCTCGACCGGTTTTTATTACAAACCTCCGGAGACATCTCCTATACATCGGAAGGCTGGGATATCCTCCAGAAAGCAGCGGACGATAAAACCGGCGGGGTCATCGTGATGTCACACATGGGGAACTGGGACGTGGCTGCGCACCTTTTACGGAAGCGCGGGCTCCGGCTCCTCCTCTTTATGGGAATGCGGGAAAAGGAACAGCTCGAGAAGATGCAGAAGGAAAGCCTGGCCGAGAGCGGCATGACCGTTATCGCGGTGGACCGGGAGGGGGGCTCGCCCTTCGACATCCTGGAGGGCCCGCGCTTTATCAGGGAAGGAGGCCTCATCTCCCTGACCGGCGACCGGCTCTGGACCCGGGACCAGCGCGCGGTGCCCGTACAATTTCTCGGGCACCGCGTCCTTCTTCCGGATGCTCCCCACCGCATTGCACTCATATCCGGAGCGCCGCTTTACGTATTCTTTGCGTTCCGCACGGGCGATAAAAAATATCACTTCTCCATATCCGGACCCATCCGGGTTGCGGCCTCTACACGCGCCGGCCGGGACAGCGCCGTGCAGGAATCCGCCCAGCAATACGCTGACATTCTCGCTGAAAAGGCGCGGCAGTACCCGGTCCAGTGGTATCATTTCGAGGAATTTATCGGGCGAGACAGCAACGCAATGCCGGGCCCGGGGACCCACAAAAGCTGACATTATCACAAAATTGAGGGATGCCAACCGGTTTAAAATTAGTTGACATTATAGGCCGATTTTCGCTTATGGAAATGAAAAGTTCTCAAAGTCTGCACTGAATCGGAGGCCTTTTTAAGTTTTAAAACATATCTGAAGCGCATCAAAAATCAAAAAAAACACTGAAAATGGATAATAAATATAAGAGAAAAGATGCACCCTCTTTGCATCTGAATGAAAGTAGCTTCCCGGATACCTTGCTGATAGACGGTATATGAGGAAGAATAATTAGAGTTCCGGTATCAAGAGTTGATGCCTTGACATATACTTAAACAACCATTACGGAGGTTAAAACTTTGAAGGTTTTAAAACGATTATTCTTCTCAGGATTAATCCTGTCGCTGGCGACCCAAGTTTTCGCCAGTGAAGCGGATCTTGCGATTCCGGATCTGCATGCCGGCAGCTATACACTGTTCGGCGTAACCATAACCGCATGGCAGCTTCTTTTCTATGGTGCGCTCGTTATATGCGGTACCCTGGGCATCAGCTTGTTCCAGTTCTTCATGATTAAAAAGGAAAAAGCCCACGTGTCCATGCTCAAAGTCGCAGAGATCATTTACCAGACCTGCCGGACCTATCTGCTGCAGCAGGGCAAGTTTCTCCTCATGCTGTTCGCATTTATCGCCGTGGCAATGGCTTTCTACTTCATCGTGATGAAAGGCGAGGCGGTTCCTGTTCTTCTCCAGATACTGCTCTTCTCGGTCATCGGCATGGGCGGCTCCTACTCGGTTGCGTGGTATGGCATCCGGGTCAACACCCTGGCCAACGCCCGTACGGCTTTCGCGTCCCTTGAAGGGAAACCCTGGAACGTGGTTAACATCCCGCTCCGCGCCGGCATGAGCGTCGGCCTCTTCCTGATTTCACTCGAACTGGTCATGATGGTTATCATCCTCCTGTTCGTTCCCCGCAACATCGTCGGGTACTGCTTCCTCGGCTTCGCCATCGGCGAGTCCCTGGGCGCGTCTGCCCTTCGTATCGCAGGGGGTATCTTCACGAAGATCGCTGACATCGGCTCCGACCTGATGAAGATCGTCTTTAAAGTCAAGGAAGACGATCCGCGGAACCCGGGCGTTATAGCCGACTGTACCGGTGACAACGCCGGCGACAGCGTCGGCCCCACGGCTGACGGTTTCGAGACCTACGGCGTTACCGGCGTTGCCCTGATTTCCTTCATCACGCTGGCCATCACCGTTCCCGACATCATGGGCCGGGTGGATATCGTGAAAGTCCTGGCCGGTATCGGCATAGCCGATGCAAGCAAGGAAGTCATCGACGCCATCGCGAAAACATTCCAGGCCGAGCTCCAGTCGAAGCTCATCGTCTGGATCTTCGCAATGCGGTTCCTCATGGACTTCCTGTCTGGTTGTTCATATTTCGTGAACCAGGCGATTTCCACGATCAAGTATAAAGGCAAAACTGAATTCGATTTCGAAGAGCCCCTCATGAGGCTTATATGGATCGCCGCGATCCTCTGCATCAGCGTATCGTTCGGTATGAGCTACCTGCTGCTGGGTAACCTTGACCTTACCCTTACCGCGGACGCCATAAAGAACAATGCCGAGATCTGGAAAAACCTGGCATTTGCGTTCCCCGCAGACGTAACGGTCATCAAATTTGCCGAATATCCGGGCATCTGGTGGAAACTGGCCCTGATCATCAGCTGCGGAACCCTCGCCGCTGTGCTCATCCCCGAGTTTACCAAGATATTCACCAGCTCCAAGTCGAAGCACGTTAACGAGATCGTTACCGCGACCCGCGAAGGCGGGGCGTCCCTTACGATCCTTTCCGGTATCGTCGCCGGTAACTTCAGCGCCTTCTGGATGGGCCTTCTGATCGCCGGCCTCATGGCGGGTGCCTTCATCACCAGCACCTTCGGCCTGGCCGATGTCATGGGTCCCTTCGCATCGATCTTCGCGTTCGGCATGGTGGCCTTCGGTTTCCTCTGCATGGGTCCTGTTACCATAGCGGTCGACAGCTACGGTCCCGTTACGGACAACGCACAGTCCATCTTCGAGCTGTCACAGATCGAAGCGATTCCCAATATTAATGCAGAGATTAAAAAAGACTACGGTTTTGATCCCAATTTCGAGCTGGGCAAACACTTCCTCGAAGCCAATGACGGCGCGGGCAACACCTTTAAGGCTACCGCGAAGCCGGTTCTCATCGGAACGGCTGTTGTCGGGGCGACGACCATGATCTTCGCGATCATCCTGCTGCTCAAGAGCAAGAACATGCTGAATGTCTCCCTTACCGACGCACCGGTCCTCCTCGGGCTGATCTGCGGCGGCGCTGTGATCTTCTGGTTCGCCGGCGCTTCGATGCAGGCGGTCACCACGGGCGCGTACCGGGCGGTCGAGTTCATCAAAAAGAACCTGAACCTGAACAAGGCCGAGGCCGATCTCGAGGACTCCAAAACGGTCGTCAAGATCTGCACCCAGTATGCACAGAAAGGTATGTGGAACATCTTCATAGCCCTGATGTGCCTGACCCTGGCTTTCGCGTTCATCGATCCCAACTTCTTCGTCGCGTATCTGATTTCCATCGCCTGCTTCGGCCTTTTCGAGGCCATCTACATGGCCAATGCCGGCGGTGCATGGGACAATGCTAAGAAAGTCGTTGAAGTCGATCTGAAAGAAAAGGGCTCGGAGCTCCATGCCGCATCAGTCATCGGCGACACGGTTGGCGACCCGTTCAAGGATACTTCATCCGTATCCATGAACCCGATCATCAAGTTCTCCACCCTGTTCGGCCTTCTGGCGACCGAAATCGCGATCGCGATCAAGGTTGCGGCGCGCGACTCGAGCGCATTCGACTATACGGCCTATGTCGCTGTCGTATTCTTCATCATCGGCCTGATTTTCGTGTGGCGTTCCTTCTTCGCCATGAGGATTCCTCCCAAAGTATAAGGGCGGCATCGCTTCAGATTAGATAGCATCTATAAGGGGCGTCTCCATGAGACGCCCCTTTTTTATTCGTTTTTTTATTGAATTGTCCGGGGCCGTATGTATAGTAGTCAATTCCGGCGAGCCTGACCCTTTCCGCCGCCGAAGCCACAGCACAGGGAGCGGCCGAGTGCAGCAGACAAAATTCCACGCTATAATGAACAGAACGCTGACCATCATCCTCCTCACCGGGGCGGTCATCATCGGCTTGTACATGATCAAGATTCCTGAAACCAGGACCTGGGGAATAATTATCTTCCTGGCCTCTTTTGCCCTGCTCTACACCTTCGTGGTCCGGCGCAGGAATACTCCGAAAAAATGATACTGGTGAAAATGACACATACTATCATCAAGCTTGAGAGCGTTGACTCCACCAACACCTATATCAGGAACCATCCCGAGCTGTGGGATATGCAGCTCTGTGCCGTCATTGCGCGGGAGCAGACCGGCGGCAGGGGCCGTCACGGACGGACCTGGCATTCCGGACCGGGACAGGACCTGACCTTTTCGGCGGTATTAATTCCGCACGGCACGGCTTCCGGTATCGCCTGCGTCACCCTTCTGGCAGGGCTAGCCGTTTACCGAGCCATCAGGCCGCTGCTGGGAGAAAACCTGCACCTGAAATGGCCGAATGACATCCGGTACGGCGACCGGAAGCTGGGCGGCATACTGTGCGAGGCAGTGCCCAGGAATGAAGGGCCGATCGTGATTATCGGCATCGGCATCAACGTAAACTCGGTCGATTTCCCCTCCCCCATAGGCGGGACAGCCACATCCCTGAAAGCGATCACCGGGAAGGATTACGATGTACCGGGCCTGTGCGAAGAAATCCTTGACTGCCTGGCAGACCTGTTTCCTCATTTCCGGGTCCCCCTCGAAGAGGCGATAATCCGGGAATGGACCGGCGCTTCGCGATCGACTGGAAAGGCCGTGCGTTTTGCGCACGCAGGTATCGAACGCCAGGGCATTATCGAAGGCATAAACAGGGACGGGTCATTGCGGATCAGCATCCCGGGCGCCGAGCCAGTCGCGCAGTACCGCGGTGAGGTCCTTTTCCCGGAAGACGACCGGGAGTAATTGATAACTGACCGGGATTATGGTATATTGATAAACCAGACGCACCATGAACAGCAAACTCATTCAACAACAAATTGAAGAAGCCCTTGGCTTTCTCCATGAGCTGAACCCGAACCTTGCGGGCCACAGGAAAAATGACGACCGCTCCGATACCGGGTCCCGCCCGCATCTTTTGCAGAAAGTGGTGGTGGCTAACCGCGGCGAGATAGCAAAACGCTTCTTCCTGGCCCTTCACGAGGAGGGTATCCCGTCTGTGGCCGTGGTGACCAATCCCGACCGGGGCCAGTCCTGGTATGAGTTTGCCGACGAGGTGATATTCATCGGCGACCCGGACAACTACGCGAGCATACCGGTCATACTCGGGGCCGTTCTCCTGACGAAGGCGAACGCCGTGTACTCAGGATACGGATTTCTTTCGGAAAACGCAGTTTTTGTCGAAGCGCTGGAACATCTGTCCACCGGCCACGGCCCGGGTATAATCTTCATGGGACCGGATCATAACACCATGCGGCAGGTCGGAAACAAGATGAACGCCCGCAGCCTGGCCCGGCAGCATGATATCCCCCTGTTTGACAGCTCCGGCAAGATCGCCGGGTTTGATTTGGCAGGGGCCCTGAAGGAAGCGGGGCGGATCGGCTACCCCGTTGTCATAAAGCCCTGCTCAGGCGGCGGCGGCAAGGGCGTATCCATTGTGCGCGCGGAAGCGGACCTTGCTGCCGCGGTCGAGTCGTCCTCGCGCATCGGTCGCGACCTGTGCGGCGACGCGTCATTCTACATCGAGTCGTTCATCCGCAGGCCCGTCCATATTGAAGTGCAGGTTTTCAACGGGAGGGCCATCGGCATCAGGAAGTGCGCCGTCCAGCGCCGCAACCAGAAGATCATCGAGGAGAGCGGCCATTCCTTCCTGGACGACTATGTCTCCCTCTCACTGCTGGCGGCCGCGGAAAAGATAGCGCACATGTCCGGCTACAGCCGCGGCGGAGGGGCCGGCACCGTCGAGTTTCTGATCGATACTGACACGGGCAGGATCGGCTTCATGGAGATGAACACACGTCTCCAGGTCGAATACGCGGTCACCGACCAGTCCCTCGGCATTGACATCGCCAAATGGCAGATCCTCTATTACGACGGACGGGAGGACGAGATCAACGGCCTGGACGGCATCAAGAGCCGCATCTCGGAGCATGATCACTCGATAGAATGCCGCATATACGCGGAGGAACCCGAAAACGACTACCTTCCCTCGCCCGGCACCATCATAGAGATCGACCTCCCCACCTTCAACGGCATACGGTGCGATTTCGGCTTTATCGAAGGGGATTCGGTGCTTCCCATGTACGATCCGATGATCGGCAAGCTGATAGCTCATGGCGCCACGAGAAAGGAGGCCATCATCCGGCTTGAGCGCGCTCTCCAGGAGCTCTACATCGGCGGAGTAAAGACCAACATCAGCCAGCTGTTACGGATCGTCCGCCACCCGCAGTTCATCAGGGGAGATTACACCAATACCCTGCTGGACGAGCACCCGGAGCTGAACTTCAAGGAGCCGCCGGACGACCCCTCGGCGCCCATCGACCGGCGTTCCTTCAAGCATGTCATGTTCGGGGCCCTGACGGAGCACCTGCGCATTCTTCATCACGCGGTCAAGGAATACATCGTCATCGCCAACCTGAACGGGATTATCGATGCCCCCTCCGCGACCGACATCCCCTGCAGCTACACACTGGAATACCGCGGCAGGCGCTATCACGTCGAATTCATCCAGACGGCCATCGGTACATTCCACGCACATGTCAACGGCGGATACAACGGTAAAATAATGCTCGGTTCGATGAACGACCGGTGCGATGACTTTCTCTTTGTCATCGGATCCGGCTCCTTCCGCGTCCGGGTGAACCGTCACAACGACTACATAGATCTCCGCATGAAGGACGAGTCCAACAAGATTAACTTTTACCGGATGACCGTTATCCCTGACCTCGCCGGCGTTGATAACAACATGCGCAGGGTGGTGTCCCCGTTCCAGGGATCGTTCGTTGCTTTCTGCGGTGAGCTGCGCGTCGGCGGCCGCATTGGCGCCGGCGATCCGCTCGTCATCCTCTCGTCGATGAAAATGGAAACGGTCATCACCGCGCCAGTGGCCGGTACGATAGTTCACCTGATCGAGGACGGTGATATATCGCGGCTTCAGCTCTCGCGAACCGCCGGAGGACGCATCGTCGGGAGGAGCATACAGGAGCGTGAAGTCCTGGCCGTAATCCAGACGGAAGCGGCTGCCGGGAATACCCGCGAAAACAATGCCGGGAACGACACCATGCGCCGGGACCCCCTGCCGGGAGATTCGATACTGGACCATCTCTACCGGGACACCTTTGTAGACCTTGTTGCCGGAAATCTTGAAAAGCACTTCACCACGGCGGCCGAGCTGGCCCGCGCTGCGGCCCGCGGTTACATCTATCAGCCCGCGGTCATCGAATCGTTGCGAAAAACATTCAGGTCGATCCCGGCAGAAACTATCAGCAGGCATTGTACCGGTGAAGCGGTCGAAATCCTCGTCGGCATAATATTTCACTATGTGAACGTCAAAAAGCTCCTTTCCCCGGTGGTTTCAGACGAGGGGCTCTCGTTCCAGGAAGAGCTGGGCCAGCACATACCCGGCAAACCGGAGAACCTGGACGCTCCCGTTACTCCTTTTGAGGAGCTTCTTAAAACGCTGGTCGAATCATACGGCATACCCCGCTGGGACGGGCGCTCCGAGATGAGCCTCCTTGCCCACCAGTTCTTCTTCGTGCTGATACGGCGGGCATATCAGTTCTGCCTGGACCAGACCGAGATCATAAAAAAAATAGTCCATATCATCTCGACAGCCACTGTTCCGGGGAAAAATATTGCCGGGGTTCTCGAACGGCTCATGGAGCAGGAGCAGGCCGAGCGGGACGATTCGCTCCTGAAATTCATCAAGAAAATATTATCATCGCGTCCGGGCGAGGAGACGGCCGGCCTGCCGCACAGCGATGACCGCCCAGCTTCCCCGGCGGCAAAAAATCTCTATCTCAATTTCCGGGACCAGTTCACCGCGGGGATAATCGATCTCTGCGCCGCTTCACTTGCATCCGGCCCGGAGGGCACCTGTACGGATGTCAGGCCCGAGATCTCCGCCCGCATCGCCCTTCTCGAAACGCACTACCGTGTGAGGGGTCTCTACTCGCCCCTGGAAGGCGTGTCGGTTTTTCTTCTTGAATCGCCGGCCGCACCGGAGGAGCGTGCGTACATCGCCTATTCTGTCGCTGATTACCGCGAACCCGCCGGCAGCGGCGAGCCGCTCTCGTACTTCTTCACCCGGACCGCACAGGCCGTTTTGATGTACCAGCAGATTGAAAAAGCCGGCGCCTGCTGGTCGGAAATCATCGTGCGGGGAAAAACCGTATCATGGAGCGCGTGCGCCGGGGACGGGGAGATCGGTTACGCGGAGTTTAAGAATATCTGTGCCGCATCGTCATCTGTCATCCAGAACGGCTTTCCCTTCCGCTGGATCGTCACCATGGACGTCCGCCTCCCCTTTGCGCCCTCGACCCGGAGCAGGGACATCCTGTTCTACCGGTGCGGTGATACGACGGTTGTGGAGTTTCTGCTGCCCGTTGACCGCAACAATCCCTATCATGACAGGGAGCGTGCCGGCCTCCCCGATCAGCGCCTGCTTGAAGCGGGCAAGTGGCCCATCGAGGCATGGGCCGGAGAATGCTTCGATCCGGGTTCCATGCGGGAGATCCGCATCCCGTCGGTAGACGAGTCCCCGGGCGAGACCGCAAGTGAGCTCCGCATCATAACGCGCCCCGTGGGATCCAGGATATACCAGGGGACGATAAACGGCATCCCGGCCTGTTTTTATATGAAAGATTCACGCGTCAGCGGCGGCTCGACCGGGAGCAGGGAGGGACTAAAATATATTGCCGCCGCCTATCTTTCGTACCTGAACGACTGGCCGCTCTACGTGTGGAACGACAGCGCAGGCGCCAATATCATGGAAGGGATCATCTCCCTCAACCGGGGCGCCGAGGGCTTCATGATGAATACCCTGCTCACCGGGCGGGCCGGCAGCGCGTCGTTCAGCGGATATGTCGACAACACGTCCGACAGTGAGCTCCGGGCGCTTTTCCGTGAGCTGGACCGGCACTTCGGCCTATCCCGTGATCGTCTCGACGCCCGGCACCGGTCGTTCCAGCTTACCGCAGTGGGGATCGGCTCGTCCGCCGGGCTGGACGTGTACGGATCAAGCCAGGCCTCTATCCAGATACTGCTCGACTCCGAGGAATCGTACCGGGTTCTCACAGGGTCCAAGGTCATACAGACGGTTATCGGCGAGGAGATTACCAACTACGACATCGGCGGCGCAAAGATACTAGGAAAATGGACGGGGATCGTGGACATCGTCGCCTGCGACAAGCTCCAGCTCATCAGCTGGGTCCACCTGATACAGGACACCTTTTGCACGGGCAGGCAGCTTTCCCGCATCTCGCGCGCGCCCGGCGTCATCGCCGCCGCCAAAAAGGAAAGCCCCTCGATCGTGTTCAGCGAAACGACAATACGCGGCAACGTGGATGGCGGCATGTTCTGGCCCTTCAAGGAGAGTTACTACGCCGCGGAAGCGCTGATTGGCGGCTTCGCCAAGCTGGGCGGCCGCCGCGTGCTTGTCATGGGGCCCCGAACCCACACCGGTCTCAGGTCGCTGGCGAGCATCATCAAGGCGCGCGAACTCCTCCGCGTCGCGCACCGCACCGAGACGCACCAGATAATCGTCTTCGGGAAAAAATGGCAGCAGATCTCGAACATGACGGAAAGCGCGCAGATACAGCCCCGGGTCGACCTGATGAATGCCCTCCGGAAAAAATCGGGCGTGCGGGTCCACATGATAACGCACCCGGATGGGCTCAGGTGCTTCGATGTCAACAGCACAGCCGACATCATCATGTATATAACGAATCAAAAGGCCTCACATACGGAATCGCTTTTCGCGGAAAAGAACACGCAGTTCATTGTCGCCTCGTTCGAAGAGGCATTTGACCTGGCGAACCGGCTAATCGCGATGATCGATCCCCTCGCCGTTCCGGCGGAATTCGTCCCGCCCGAAACACAGGCCTCGATCCCGCCCGATCCGGCCGAGCCCTATGACATCGTTGATTCCATTATCGAAAACACCTTCGACTGCGGCTCATTCATCGAGTTTTACCGGGACATGAACAACCCGATTACGGGACCCAACCTTATCACGGGCCTTGCCACGCTGGCAGGCCGCACGGTGGGCATAATCGCGGACCAGCCGCTCCTCAAGGGCGGCGGCGCCGATGCATTCGGCACGGAAAAATTCCGGGTGTTTACCGAGTTCCTGAACCTGAACAGAGTGCCGCTCATCATGCTCTCCAACTCGTCGGGCTTCGTCCCCGGCTCCCAGCAGGAGCGCCACCGGATCCAGGCCATCGGCGCCGAGTCCCTTGACGCCAACATCACGGGCACGATCCCCGTGGTGAGCGTGGTCCTGAATCAGAATTACGGCGGCCGCCTCATCCACGCCTACAACAAGTTTTTACGACCCGGCATCGTATACCTGGCGCTCGAGCAGTCCATCATGGCTGTTATCGGCGTCGATGCGGCATTCGACCTCCTCTATGGCAGGAAGTACGCGAGGCTCATTGAAAAGGGCGAGATGGAGCGCGCCGAAGACCTCAGGTCTCGGTTCGCGGAAACGTATCTGGAAAAAGCGCGCGCCTCAAACGACGGGATCGATTCAAGCCTGGTTGACTGGACAGTACCGTCAGCGGCAGCGCTGCGGGACCACCTGATCAGGGGGCTCGACCTGGCGATACGGCGATGCGTTGAAGCCTTCGGCGGAAAACTCTGACAGGGACATTCTCACCCGATCATTTCATCCGCGGTGTCTTTCGTGATGCGCACCCATTCGGGATCCGCGAACCGTTCCCCATCCCAGCGCAGGCGCACCAGGTCGAAGGATTCCTGATAATGGTCGAGCTTTGATCCGCGGTCGGGACAGTGCTCTATAAAAAGCGTCTTCCCGGGGTCAAGGCCGAACTCTTTCACAATGACGGTCGCGAGACCGGCGATGAAGCTTGTAACGCTCGTCCCGGGATTCTCCTCGAACAACTCCGAGGCAATGACAATCGTTTCGTCTTTCTTTTGAACGATTTTAAGCCCGCAGCGGGACGGTGCGCCCCACTGCCCCTTGAAATCAAACAGCCTGTCCTGATAGCTCATACGGTGCCCGACCTTACCTTTCCCAGCCTGTCCGCCCAGTTTTCCGGGAAGCCTTCGTAATAACCGGTCCATCGCATTCCCTGCCTGGCATAATACCGGTGGGCATACGCGACCCGGGAAACGGAGGGTATTCCCACGACAAGCAGGTAGAGTGGACCAAGAATCCGGGACTGGACGGAATGGCCGAATTCATGGAGTTTATTGCGCTCATCAAGAAGGAACAGTTCGTTACCGATGTCCGACCAGAATATGAAAAAGCCCAGTGACACGGCGCCGCTCCTGACCTTTATGAACATCCGGCTGCGCTCCAAGGAGCGTTCCATAATCGATCCGTGCACAGCATGGATGAGCAGATTCGCGACGCCCAGAATGTTCTGGGGAAGCTCCCACAGGAAAAGTATGATGTTAGCCACAGCGTTCATATAGCCAGCCTGACACTCCTGCTCTCATCATGCGAGCAAACGACATGGCGCAAATTTTATCAAGATTTTTTTCACAGGCCGTTTCTGGCTGACCCCGTACCATCGTCAGAAATAGAGTTGACAGCAATTTAAAAAACGATGAAAATCCATGATACTGCCGGCAATGCCGGGCGGGTTAGCGAGGGTGGGGAGGTGCTTGCCGACCAGATGATCCAGATACAACGCCTGCATAAAGCGTACGATGACGTTATCGCCTTGCGTGACATTGACCTGATCATCAGGAAAGGCGCTATTACCGGGCTCCTGGGACCCAACGGCGCGGGCAAGACCACGCTTGTGTCAATTCTGACCGGAATACTGAAAAAGACATCAGGCCATGTTATCATCAACGGCATGGATCTCGACCGGGAGGCGGACGGGATCAAGTCGATCACCGGCATGGTGCCCCAGACCCTGGCGCTGTACCCGCTCCTGTCGCCCCATGAAAACCTCGAGTATTTCGGCGCCCTGTACGGCCTCAGCGGCAAACGGCTGAAAGAACGCATGGAGTTCGCCATAGAGGTCGCCTCGCTCCGCTCCTTCCTCCACCGGCGCGCCGGTAAATGCTCCGGCGGAATGCAGCGGCGCCTCAACCTTGCCATCGGCCTTTTGAACGAGCCGAAGATCCTGTACCTCGACGAGCCAACCGTGGGTGTTGATGCCCAGTCCCGCCAGTACATGCTTGACATGATACGAAAGATAAATCTCGAGCGGGGAACAACTATCATCTACACCTCGCATTACATAAGCGAGATAGAGCAGATATCCGATGATATCGTCATCATTGACGAGGGAAGCATCATCCTGAACAACACAAAGGAAACCATTCTATCGTCAGGCGACGCCTGCGCGATTCAAATTGACCCGGCCGACGCCTCCATCGGAAAAGCGCTGCGCGGCATACCCGGGGTCACCGTGGAGTCAGGGACAATATATATCGATCGAAACGAAGAGCTTTATTCCAACATCATCCAGGCACTGTCGCTCCTGCGTGAAAACAGGATCGGCATAATGAACATGCGGTACAACACCAACAGGCTGGAAGAGTTGTACCTCCATCTGACCAGCAGGCAGCTCAGGGACAACGAATGATCCGTATACTGTACATTATCAGGAAGGAAGTGACCGAGATTCTCCGTGACCCGCAGTCTCTCGTCCTCCTCATTGCGATGCCGGTAACCTTCGTGCTGGTGATGTCGCTCTCGATGCAGGCGCTCTTCCAGCCCGGCTCCGATTTCAAGATCAAGATCATCGCCGCAGACCTCGACAGGAGCGCCGAGTCGGTACAATTCCTGGAAACCCTGAAAAAGTTAAAGAACTTCACAATAACCGTCTCGGACGCGGTCACCTCCCAGGACCATGTCCTCGGCGCCATACGGGAAGGCACGTATAACTTCGGGCTTGTCATCAACAGGAATTTTTCCGCCCACATCAGGGAGATCAACCGGTCAGTGCCGGGTGAACCGATGACCGTGTATATCGAGCCGGCCATACAGCTGTCCATCCAGATGGGGGTGAAGAACCAGCTGGTCATGGAGCTGATGAAGCTGAGGGCCCACACCTTCTTTGAAAAAAACGCCGCCCTGCTCTCATACGCCGGCTTCAGGGAGGAAAGCTTCATGCCGCCCCTCGAGCGCCTGGCGGGCACGCGGTACGTATACAAGGACGGACGGGACACGGCCATGCCCAACGCGACCCAGCAGAGCGTGCCGGCCTGGCTCGTCTTCTCGATGTACTTCATCGTGATCCCCATATCCCTTATATTTCATACCGAGAAGAACAACGGCACCCTGTCGCGCATGAGGAGCATCAACATCAGGAACGGGTACCTGATCGGCGGCAAGATATTTTCGTATTACATCATCAGCTTGATACAGGTGGCCTGCATGATGTGCGTCGGCCGTTTCCTGGTGCCGCTGCTGGGCGGCGACGCCTTACGTATCGGCAGCTCACCGCTCGCCCTGTACCTCATGGCGTCCTGCGTGGGCCTCAACGCAATCTCCTACGGGCTGCTGGTATCCGCGTCATCAAAAAACACGCAGATGGCAGGGTCCCTCGGGGTCATACTCGTCATCATTTTCGCCGCCATCGGCGGGATCATGGTCCCGAAATTCGTGATGCCGGCCGTCATGCAGGACCTCTCGATCATCTCTCCCCTTGCGTGGGGGCTGGATGGATTTCTCAATATCATGCTCAGGAGCGGGAGCGTCGCGGACATCATGCCCCAATGCGCCCTCCTGTCAGCAACCAGCGCCGTCATGCTCGCGGCGACGGGCATTGTGCTGAAGAAAAAAATATTATGACAAGGGTACGGCCATGAAAGGATCATCGGATGAAAAACTGAAACGGGAGCTGAAAGAGCTTATAATCGAAGAATGCGATCTCGACATCACAGTTGAGGACATTAATGACGACGACACATTGTTCGGATCGGATTCGCCGATCGGGCTGGATTCCGTGGACGCCTTACAGATTTCCATAGCCGTCCAGAACAAGTACGGAGTTGTCATCACCGACAGCAAGGTCCTGAGAAGAGTGATGAAAAGCATAAATACCTTCGCGGACTATATACAACCGGAGTAACGGCACATGGAAATCGCTTTTATCCGCGGAAGCGCGGTCACCTGCTCTCTCGGCGAGAATATCGACGACATTATCGCCCGCGTCAGGAACAGGGAATGCAAGACGACGGAACTGCCGATCTCGATCGCGAAATTGAACTACACCAGGCCCTATTACAAGATCCCGGGCGGAAGCGGCGAGCGGGAATCCGACCTTGAAGGATATTTTTACCGGATCCTGTTCAGCACCGTCACCCGGGCGATCGAAAGCGCGGGCCTGTCCGCTGACGAGGTCCGGGGGAGCGCGCTCTTTTTCGGCTCCACGTCAATCGACATGCCGATGTTCGAGATGACCTATAAAATGCGCGAAAATAAAAACGGGAAAATCCTGTCGCACGAGTCGCCCGGGTACGGAAAAATAGCCGGGATCGTGGCCGAAAAATTCGGCATCACGGGGCCCTGCTACACCTTCACCACGGCCTGCACCTCCAGCGCGAACTGCCTGCTTTACGCGACATCCATGATCCAGGCCGGGCGTATCGAGCGGGCGATCGTGGTCGGGTACGACCTGTTTAACGAGGTCGGCTTTTACGGATTTGAATCCATGAAGCTCATCGAGCCCTTCACGTACAAGCCCTTTGATAAAAACAGGATCGGCATTATCATGGGAGAGGGATGCGGCGCCGTGGTGCTGGACAGGAAAAGCAGGACCGGACGAGAGTTCCGCTTCCTTGGGGGGTCAAACGCATGCGACACCTTCAACGTCACGACCCACAACATAGAGGGCGACGACATCGCCTACACGATACTGGATGCACTGAAGAGCTGCGGCCTGACCGTGCGGGACGTCGACGCGATCAAGGCGCACGCGACCGGCAGCCCGGCCAATGACGTCACGGAATTCAACGGGATGAAGAAGGCCTTCGGCGATTCCCTGCCCCCCTTCTCCGGCATTAAACCCTATATCGGCCATACCGTGGGGGCAAGCGGTGTGATCGAGCTTGTCATTATCATTGAATCGATCGCGCGGGGCTTTTTTCCGGCCACGCCCGGGTTCGAGGAGGCCGATGACGAGATCGGCGCGCGCCCCCTGACAGAACCCTTGCCCATGACCGGGGGCACTGTCATGCTGAACTTCTTCGGATTCGGGGGCAACTGCACCTCTTATATCGTCACCAACAAGGACTGAGAACCATGTATATTCATTCATTTTCGCCCTTCATCTGCGATCCAATTGACGACATCGAGGGCCTCAAGGCGGATTTAAAGAACTACACCGACTTTTTCTTCCGCCGGGTGAACAAGTTCATCCTGCTGTCGCTCTTGGGAGTGCACAAGTGTATCCATGGGAAGATGATCGACAGGAACATCGCCGTGTATCTCACGACTGAAAACGGGAACCTGGGCGATACCGAAAACGTGCTCCACCAGATGTACGACGAGAACTCGTTCCCCAAGCCCTTCAACTTCATCAATACCATGAGCAATACCGCGTCCTTTTATGTGGCCCAGAGCCTGAAGTCCCTGGGACGGAGCATCACCGTGTCAAGCAAGAACGTGTCGTTCGAGCGCGGCCTTGAGCTGGCGGCCGTGGACCTCGAGCGCGGCCATGTCAGGGAGGCCCTCGTCGGGGGCGTGGACGAGGCCGTGATATCCCGCGAACATTTCATGAAGAAATACGATACATTCTATCATGATACCAGGTTCGTGGAAGGAAGCAGCTGGCTTTATCTTACCGTTGAAAAAAACGGCTCCATTGGTGAGATTACCGGGATTAGGACATGTCAATCACGGGAAGCAGCCATTCAATGGATACAGGACAAAACAGGGACCCCCTCAGTCATTGCCTTCGGTATTCTGATACCACCCGTAGAAAAAGATATTTTCAAAATGGGGTGCAAGGCTGAAACGGTGTTGGACTATCTTGGTGGATATGGTTATTACGATACCGCAGCATCATTCGCCACTGGGAAATTCCTTGAGTCAGCCACGGGCGGGACCTTCGCCCATATCAACAAAAACATACACGGAAGCTACGTAATTTTTACCTGCAAAAAGTATTGAAAACGGAGCGCTGCATTTTTCAAATAGGGATCCATCATTTCCACTTTATTTTTTTCAGCAATAGATAAGCCGCCTTCTCTTCCTCCGCGCATTCGCGATATAATTGGGCAGTTTTTTCAAGATCCACCTCGTCGGTTTTACCCTGGATGAACTTCCCGCAGGTTGAAGCGGCAAGCCTCCACTTGTCCCCGATCGCCACGAATTTTTTTGAGGCTTCCAGGAGCTCCGGGATCTTCAATATATCGTAGGCTTCACGAAGAAAGGCCGCATATATGTACCGGAATCCTCCGCCGCCGGTGCCGACCTCCTCCTGGAAAAGGACTATGTGGTAGAAAAGACCCCTGACAAACTTAGTGTTTGGATTTTTCTGGAGCCGCTGTATCATCCTTGCAAAGGTTTTAATTCCAAGGATTCCGTAATAGGGGAACATCGGCTGCAGCATCATGAAGAGAACGCGTTTGATCGATTTTCTTATCGCTTTTTTATAATCTATCGTTTCAGGAAACTCAAGGGGATAAAACATGAAACCTTTCGGCGCCTGAGGTCCCCTGGAAAAACGTGCCATCTTAAGATCATCACGGTGAACCCTTGTCATATGGTCCCACAGGGGATCATTGATCAGGTATTCATCCCCCTCCTTGCCGGTGACAATGGTCATGTGACTATTGTTGGGAATACGGAACTCCCCCAGAAAATATTTCAGATAGGCCACGGAACCCTGGATTCCAACCGGTTTGCCTTCATCCAGCAGCCGGTCCAGCTCTTTCATGGCCTCCTCTTCCTGATTGTAATCATAGGTCTTGATGCAGAATTTGATGCCGAGGCGTTTTTGCACTCCCTTGACTATGCTCTGAGGAAGCATCCGCCACGAGATCAGGGGCCTGCCCCAAATCTTGACGAAGGGGAGGTACACGAAACCGATATTGCTGGAGATGCCGAAGGCCATGGGTTCCGATAGGTCAAAGCCGTAATTGGTCACAACGGAGGAAACGGACCCTGACTCGCAGTGCCCCCCCTGGTAATGCCTGTATGGTTTCTGGGCTATTGCTTTTTTCATGATAGGGTACTCTTGAATTTCATGATAATTTCAACGTCAGTGTGCAGGATATGGGCGTACCGCGCGAGGGTGGCATCGTCCAGTTTTTCGAATCCCTTAGGTGTTAAATGCTTTTTCACTTTTCGCCATGGTATCTCGGTAAATTGGGCCAGGCCGACAGGATCCAGATATGCACAGTACATGAAGTATTCAAGCGGTGATGACTGACCATTTTTAATTCTTTCCTTTGCCTGTTCCGCCAGTTCCCTGAACTCCTCCTGGAGATTGAGTCCTGCATAGTATCCCGGATCCCATCCATCTGATTGAACTTTTTCAAATTTACCCTCGTCATTCTCCGCGTATTGGACAAGGGTTGTCTTGAGCATCCTTTTACCGTCTTGAGGAACTTCTTTAACTTTCATATTAACACCCTGTTACATGATTCAGTACCTTTATTTCAAAATATGTTTTTGTCAACATAAAATCCAGCGAAGAATCCCCTGTAATCCTGATGGATTACCAACTTATTGATCACAGTACATTACCATATCAACCTGTCATTTCGAACGAAGCGAGAAATCATTCCCCGGTTATTTATAAAAGATTTCTCAATCGCTGTGCTCCTTCGAAACGACAATACGCCATATGTTTGTCTAATTTCTAATAGGTCCAAACAGGATGACAGGGATTGCTTAATTGAATTTATGTTGACTATATCACTGCAAACAGTACACTCAAAAAACTGCTGTAGAATATGTTCATCAATAATCTAATTATCACGAGGTTATCATGGAAGCAGATAAATGGTGGAGCACCTGGGCCCCGGTTTGGGACCATATCGAAGACAGGCATTTCGGCACCACGACCACCGAATTACTTATGGACCAGATAAAACCTGAAGTCCTGGTAATAGGCGCCGGCCAGGGGCTTATCGTACGGTATTTAAAGAATAAAGGCATCAGCGCAACGGGCCTTGATATTAATCCCGACATGGTCAAAGTCGCGAAAGATAAATATGATCTCGCCATAGTTGAAGGCGATGCCGGAAAACTGCCCTTCCAGGATGATTCATACGCCACCGTTATTATTTCTTCGGGCGTGGTCGATTACGGAGCCGATGAAGCAGCCATTACCACCTTCATAAACGAAGCGAAAAGGGTCTGCCGAAGGGGCGGAAAGATCCTGGCGGCCTTTTATAAAATTACCGGGCGCATTGAAAAAATATACAAGAAGATCGGCGTCATCGATTCGGACAGCATGTACCGCATGAAGAGAATCTTCGAGATCAACGAAATAGCCGAGAAATTCCCCCCTCTCTGCGCCATCCCCATACAGAAATGGACGGGTAAAAGCATGGCGCGGGTCAATTTCGAGTGGCTCATTGTCGGCCTGACGCAGCCAAAGGAATTCAAGACCGAAAGAAAATGGATCAATGCCCTGTTTAAAAACGCCAGGAAAATAGGCCTGGAAAAAAAAGTCATGCTCGAAAGCGTCCCGGACTCGATACCCTATCGCACTACGGTGCAGGTTAAAGAATTAATGGAAAAAATCCATGTCGGGTACCGGGAAATAAAAGAATATGATGATTCCTCGGTCGTGATCATCGAAAAATAGCGTCACGGGCTCTCAATGAAGGCTTGCCGTACCAGGTCCAGTATCTCGGGTTTATCCACAATCGTGTGACTGCACCAGGGCTGTATTGAATTTATATTGACTTCAGCAGAGCGACTGATAGAAAATCAGACTGTTATTGAGAGGCTGCAATCCAATTTTCACGAGATCGGCATGAAAACTGACAGATGGTGGAGCACCTGGGCGCCGGTATGGGATCATATAGAGGACCGCCACTTCGGAACCAGGACAACAGAAGCACTTAGTGACAGAATTACATCCGATGTACTGATAATCGGCGCCGGTCAGGGGCTGATTGTTCGCTACCTGAAAGACAAAGGAATCAGGGCGGTCGGCCTCGACATCAACCCCGACATGGTCAGGACCGCGAAGGAAAAATACAATATTGACATAGTTGAAGGCGATGCCGGCAGCCTGCCCTTCGATGATGAGACGTTCAATACGGTCATCATTTCATCAGGCGTGGTAGATTACGGTGCGGATGAAGCCGCGATTGCACGTTTCATCAGCGAGGCGAAACGGGTATGCCGGATCGGCGGAATAATATTTGCGGCATTCTACCGCATAGTGCCGCCCATAGAAAAGATATACCGGCAGATCGGCGTAATCGACAATCATAACATCTACCACATGATACGGATCTTCGAGGTCAACGAGATAGGCGCACGGCGCCCGTTCAAATGCATGTACCGGATACATCAATGGTCCGGCATGGACCTCATTCGGGCCTTTTTTTACTGGACATGGGTGGGTATTACCCTTCCGAAAGAATTCATGGGCGAACGGGACTGGATCAACGACATTTTCAGAAAGGCAGCGGAAATGGGTATTGAGAAAAAAACCCTCCTCGACAGCGTGCCGGATAAAATTCCATACCGTGCCAAAACCGACATCGAGGCGCTGCTCGGCAGGATCAATGTCCGGTATCGCGAGATCATGGAATTTGACGACTGCTCTGTCGTCGTCATAGAGAAAGCATAGGCCACTCAATGTGCCATGCTGCCGGTCAGCGGACTGCTACCGGTCGAGCGGTCACTTCCACTTTATCTTTTTCAGGATGAGATAGACTTTTTTCTCGGATTCCGCCCATTCCCGCACGAGTGCGGCCAGGGGCATGAGATCGAAATCGTCCTTCCTGGCCTTCACGATTTGCGCACATACATTGGCGATATTCCGCATGAGGCCCGCAGTCTCGGCCATCTGCATCTTCGCCTCTTCAAGCTCCGGGATGCCGAGGAGTCGGGAAGCCTCCTGCAAGAACGCCGCGAACATGTAGCGGAACCCGCCGCCGCCCGTGCCCACTTCCTCCTGGAACATGAGCAGGTTGCCCAGGAAGCCGCGCACGTACTTCTTGTCCGGACTCCTATGGAGCTTCTCGATTTTCCGCGCGAGGGTTTTGATTCCCTTGATCCCGACGATCGGGAAGATCGGCTGGAGCATCATGCTGACGGTCTGCTTTATACCCTTCTGTATCGCGTGCCGGTAGTCTATCGAAGCGGGGACCGATTCAGGGTAGAATATAAAGCCGCGCGGCGCGAACATACCTTTCTCGAAACGTGCCTTGCGCAGATTTTCGGCGTTGAGTCTCATTGGATGATCAATCATAGAGTCGCTGATAAGGTAATAATTCCCTTCCTTTCCGTAAATTACAATTGTGTGACCGTTGAAAAAGACGCGAAATTCGAGTTTTAAATATATGAGATAGTTCATGCAGGTCTGCAGACCCACCGGCTGGCCCTGGGCCAGGAGCGCGTCCAGCTCATCCATTGCTTCCTGCTCGTCGCTATACGTTTTCGTTACGAATTGTATTCCAAGCCGCTTCTGAATTTTTTTCAGAATCATGCTCGGCGGCATACGGTAGGATATCATCGGG
>Ga0209606_1001953_pt1 | contig 24110 bp, 24 predicted proteins | sample AD_UKC057_MetaG_FD_184412 | JGI IMG/M metagenome (GOLD analysis project Ga0209606, IMG submission 184412) | Active sludge microbial communities of municipal wastewater-treating anaerobic digesters from USA - AD_UKC057_MetaG (SPAdes) (version 2) | ecosystem: Engineered > Bioreactor > Anaerobic >...
ACGGGCGGCACAGTCGCGAGATTTGCGGGATGCACACGTGATCGTGAGGCCCCTGCAACCCCTCGTAAGAAAGGCAATCGTAGTCTTTTGGGCAGGAGTCCGAACAAAAAGCGGAACATACAGTCCCATCTGCACCTTCGACACATAACCCAGATGAGCAATCTTCATCGCTCTGGCACGGCATTCCAAAGTCCGAAGGAAAAGAGGTCTCGGTGTCAGCATCCGCTTGTTCGGAGGAATCGGAGGAGCCGTCTTTTCCGCCATTTTCACCATTGGCAAAAGAGCGATCCGCATCTTCTCCGGAAGCACATCCAAGCAGTGACGATACAAGAACCCACGACCAGGGGCCGAGGGAGAAAGATGTCCTGGCTTTTCGGAGCATGCAATGACCTCTGGCAAACCGTAGCATGAAAGACGACCCGACTCCCAGCTTCTCGAAACGCTTGCACGCTCGGCGGCAACGATCGGAAAAGCGCAAAGCAATCGCGACGACTCGAAAATGGCTCCCCTCCTCGACCCCAAATACGACAGGAAAAGCGCGACCGTTCGCGGAAAGCAATCTCATGAGAGAGACCCATCGATGGCAAGAACCTCGAAGACCGTTTGACCGCCACCATGGCCAACGGGAATGTCAGCGTTGCCAACGCAGGGTCACGAATGAAAAAAAGCGGATTAAGCGGATCGCATTGCTCCGAACAAACAGGAAACGATATGATGATTAATCGGGTCTTTGGATGCGAAAGGGATACGTCGAATGAACCATTCTTTTCTATGTCGCCTTATGACGTTCGTTGTTTTCGGTCTCACCGCAGGCACGGCGGGGTGTTGCAAAGACAAATCCGATGATGCGCAACCGATTCCTTTCCCCGAACCCAAACCGGACGAGACCAAAGTGTTGACTCCGAGCCAAGAGACAGCACAACCGGCGTCGACGCCCACTCCCACGACAGCATCGACGAACAACTATCAATCCAACGGTTTTCCCGAGGTGATGCCATCCCAGCGAACGCCGGTGCCGACCGTTTCCGAATGGTCACGAGCCCCCGTCATCACGACGAAAAAATTTCCTGACGGATGTCACATGAAGTTCGTACGCGAGTGGTTGAAGATCAATTGTTCCAAGGATACGGATACGGCAACTCCGTTGCGAATCAGCAGTATCACGGGTTTCGGTTCGGAAGGGGCCGACTATTTCAAGTTCGAAAAACCGGGAAAAGTCCTCGATATCATTGTGCGGACCAAGGATGGGAAAAACGGTTCGGCCATCTACGTCATGGATCGCAGAAGTTACCGTGTGGGTTACCATTGGCCTTATCGTGCACCTTTTCCAAGCACGATATTTGAGTAATCGTTGGGCTATCGGAACGCACGTGTGCTGGCGTGTCTAGCCGGATTTGATAGGATCAGAAGCAGGTCGAGCGCGATGGCAAAGGACGCGCTCTTGAACGTATTGTCGTGAGGAATCCCATGTGCCCCCGCCTACTCGTTCTGGTTTCCACCTTCATCATCCCGTGGGGTTGCGCCATCGACTTCGATGCTCCGTTCGCTCAATCCACGACCGAGCATCGCGACGGTGGATGGGAAGCGTCGTCGGGAGGATCGGGAGGAAAAACAATTGTGGGTGGCTCTGGTGGCGCGGCGGAAGGTGGGTCTGGAGGAACGAGTGCAGGAGGCACTGGGGGCTCGGGAGCGGGAGGCGCGGGCGGAACGAGTGGAGGAGGCACCGGAGGGTCAGGAGCAGGAGGCGCGGGTGGATCGGCAGCAGGGGGCTTCGGTGGATCGGGGGGAAGTGGCGATGAGATATGCAACAACGGTAAAGACGACAACAACGACGGGCTCGTGGATTGTCTCGATCCCCATTGTAAGAGCCTCGGATTTTCGTGTCTTCCCACGCCCCCTTCCCCCTGGTCGGGCCCGATACAGTTCAACCGTGGTACGCTTTTCACCTGTGATGAGCCTTGGCCTGTTCCGAGTGTCAGCGGAAAGATAGGCTTGCACTTCGATGGACAAAACTCATGCCCCACTTGTGGGTGCGCCCCATCGACGAACTCACAATGCGGACTGGATGTCACCGTCTACAAACAAGAGGGATGTATGGGCGAAGAAGGGGATTCGAAGTTTTATTTGGGTGGCAGTTGCGTCAACGTTGGGATGCAGATGTTCGGTCCTCACTCCGTACGCCCCATCTCTGACATGCACGTGATGGGTGGAAGTTGCGATGTTCAAACCCAAGGCGAGGTGAAGCTTCCGCCTGCCCAATGGCAAGAAGAAGCCTGGACTTGCCAGGCGCAGATGGGAGGAGGATGTCAGGCCTCCGAAGTCTGTTCCCCCCCCGCTCAAGGGTCCCGGATCTGCGTCACTCGTTCCGGAGTGTATGATCAAGCCTGCCCAGCCGACTACAAGGATTCGAGTTGGGTCGTATACGAAGGAATCAAGGACACGCGTTCATGCGCTTCCTGCTCTTGCTCTCCCGCCACGGGCAATTGCAGCGGAGGGCAAATGTCCGTCCACGATCCCTCGGGAACGTGCACTGATGCCGGGGAAGTCTTGAAAACCGGACAATGCACGAACCTGCCGATCCATCCCACCATGGGAACGTTCACGCTCAAAATGATCAAACCGGGAGGGTTCAATCCAACTTGCACCCCAAGTGGCGGAGGGTTGGAAGGAGATGTTACCGCCACCAATCCAATCACCGTTTGTTGCCGAAACCCATGAGATGAACGCGGTCTCGTCCTTCCTGGTTCATTCGAGAGCTTGCACTCGAAAGCGCTCGATCATGGCTTGCGTTACCCCGTGGGATAATAAATATGGCTCGATCCCCCCTGCACCATCCACACGATCGAGCAGCGGGCTCAACCAGGCAGCCTCTACGTGAACCGTATCGTCTTGGTTGTCGACGAAGTCTTTTTTCACGTCTTCTTGTGATACGCCGAGGGCGAGAAGAAGAACAGCAGAGACAAGGCTTGCTCGGTCTCTACCAATGACGCAATGAACGATGGCGGGAAGAGCGCCATCTTCTGATAACTTACTGAAAATAATAGATAATTTCGGCTCCGTGGCATCGAGCGTTTGTCGATATGCATCGACGGATGGGGGAAGGATTTTGGGTAGGTCTACCAAGGTATACGAGGCGTGTTGGGTTACGCAAGCTGCATCCGGGTTGCTTGCAGCGTCATCGGCCGCACGAAGATCGAGAACGGAGCGAATGCTGAGTTCCTCGAAGCGCTGGCAACCGCTTGCACCTAGATCTGCAAGGTGGCCCGAGCGAATGAGCACTTGGTGTTTGATTCGCTGTCCGGAAACGGTCAGATAGCCCCCTTCGTTGCGTGCGTTGAAAACGCCAGGAAAAACAACGGCTCCTCCTGCGGGCGGGGGGACGACACCCCCTTCCTGGTGACCGGCATTTCCACCGGCTCCTCCTGCGGAGGCTTGACCGGCGTACCCAGCTTGACCTGCCGTGCCGGTCGCGTCGGCCTCACCATTGCCTTCGGCATCGAGGGCGGCATCGCCACCATTGCGAATATTGGTGCGAGATTCATTGGTTCCACAGGACAGGCAACCCAGAACAAGACCCCACGCGACAAACCATCGACTGCCGATCATGAACATCGCTCCACGGTCTCGAGGATGAATAGGTTAGCTTACTTCTACGAAATGGTTACTGGAAGGCGGTTTCAGCCCCAGCAATGCCACGCGCCTCCAAAGCAGGAGCATGTCGAGGAACCGTAGGTACACTGGGCCCCTTGTTCAGAGCAGGCGCTGTTATTCTGCGGCTTGGCGGAAGGACAGGTCACGCAATCCCAACCAGTCATTTTGCAATCACAATCCGTATCCCCGTACTCGCACTTCAAGCCAACGCTCGAACACTGACTCTTGTTCGCAGGTTGCTGGGAGGGGCAGGTGGCGCAATTCCACGTCCCAAACGAACAATTGCATTGCGTGGCTCCGTAGGTGCAGTCCAGCCCTTGCTGCGAACATTGGCTCTTGTTCGCGGGCTCCTGATTGGGACAGCCCGAACACCGCCAGTTGCTCATCATACTACACTCGCACGTTCGCGTCCCGTACGTACAAGACAGGCCTTTGTCGGTGCAAGACGATGAATGGTCAGGCTCTTGTGCGGGGCAATCTCCGCATACCCATCCCCCGTAGTTGCAGGAGCAAGTCGTGGTTCCATAGTCGCAGGTCAGGCCTTGATCACTACATCCCTCTTTCGGAGCCGGCTGTGTGGCGGGGCATCCTTTGCACCGCCATCGTCCTTGGTTGCTACACCGGCATTCCATCTGTCCGTAAACGCATTGCAATCCGGTATCATTACAAACATCGTTGTTCGCGGGTTCCGTCGTTGGGCATGTATTGCAATCCCAACCAGCGTTGGTGCAGCGGCATTGTTCGTTTCCATAGGAGCATGATGCACCAAGCTCGTTGCAGGAACTGTTGTCCGCCGGTTGTTGCGTTGGACAGGCGGAGCAATCCCACTTGCCTTGGAAGCACAAGCATTGTGAATCGCCGTAGGTGCAGACCAAACCCGCACCAGTGCAATCGGTGTTGTTTTTGGGTTGGCTCGTGGGACACGTTGGGCCGGCGCCTCCGCTTCCTGCCGAGCCTGCCGCGCCCGAAGCACCTGAAGAGCCAGCGGCGCCGGCTACTCCGCCACTTCCTGACGAACCGCCAATACCTCCTCCACCGGTTCCTGCGGTACCGGCCGCACCGCCCGCGGCTCCCGCGGAACCACCGCTTCCCGACGATCCACCGCTGGCACCACCCGAACCGCCCGAACCTCCCGAACCACCGGAGCCGTCCGCGGATACATCCGCCCCCGCGTCGCTAGTGACGGAGTCTCCTTCCTCAGAGCCGCCGCCGCAGCCTGCCGCACCGACAACGACGATCGCCAATAACCAGGTACTCCATTGAAGTTTTCGAGCAACCATGCATCACCTCCTCCACAGACTGCTACAGTGTCCCGCCATAAGAACAAAAATGCAAACGAATCCCTTGGATACAATAAGTTCGTGCTACCAATGGCCCCCATGCTGACAGCGATATCCGCGTTGATGCAGTCCAGCGGTGTGACGTTCGGCACCAGCGGAGCCCGAGGACTGGTGACGGCAATGACAGACCGTGTTTGTTACGCCTACACGGTCGCCTTCCTTCAACATCTCGAGCAACACGGTCGTTGCCAGCCCGGGGCGCAAGTGGCCATCGCAGGCGATCTGCGTTCCAGCACCGACCGCATCATGCGTGCCGTTGCCTGTGCCGTGTCGGATCGGGGATACATGCCCGTCTCTTGTGGTCATATCCCTTCACCCGCTGTCGCTTCTTTCGGTCTTCGACACCGCATAGCCGCGATCATGGTGACAGGAAGTCATATTCCCGACGATCGCAATGGGATCAAGTACAACGCTCCGGAAGGAGAGATTCTCAAATCCGATGAAGAATCCATTCGAAACCAGAGCGTTTTGCTTCCTGAACGATTTGACGCGCAAGGGATGCTTCGCGACGGCACGCTGCCAGCCACGCAGCGCCAAGCCGCTCGGGACTATGTCCACCGATATGTCGACGTATTTCCAAGAGAAATGCTCGCGGGCAAACGGCTTGGCCTGTACGCCCACTCCGCGGTGGGGCGTGACATCATTCACGAGATCCTCGAAGCTCTTGGCGCGCACGTGACGAGATTGGCGGACTCGGACGTTTTCATTCCCGTCGATACCGAAGCGATCCGGCCCGAAGACATTGCCCTGGCGGCATCGTGGGCCAAAGAATATGGTTTCGACGCCCTTTTATCCACCGATGGGGATAGCGATCGTCCTTTGATTGCCGACGAACACGGTCGCTGGCTTCGCGGAGACGTCGCGGGAATCCTTTGCGCCAAACAACTCGGGGCGGATGTGGTGGTGACTCCTGTGAGCAGCAATTCGGCCGTGGAGGAATGCAAAGCATTTTCCCAAGTGATTCGTACACGAATCGGTTCGCCCTTCGTCATCGAAGCCATGCTACGAGCATGCCAGGGCAGCGCGAAACGCGTGGTGGGCTACGAGGCCAACGGTGGATTTCTCACGAGTTCGCCCATTTCTGCCCCCCGTGGCCTTCTGCCGGCTTTGCCCACCCGCGACGCCGTCATCGTTCATCTTTCCCTCCTTTGGGCCTCCGCCTCCTCGAACCGCAGCCTTTCCGCGATCGTGAAGGACTTGCCGGCGCGTTTCACGTGGAGCGACCGCTTGCAAAACGTCCCCACACAACTGAGCCAAGGACGTTTGGAGGAATTGCGTCGCGATGGATTGCCCGCCATCGCACGCCAATTCGAGGTATTTGGCCCCTTGTCGACGGTCGACTGGACGGATGGAATGCGCATGACGTTTGCCAGCGGCGCGGTCGTTCATATTCGCCCCTCGGGAAATGCCCCTGAACTACGGTGCTACACGGAAGGGGCGTCGGAGGACCAGGCTCGACAGTGGAATGCCGTCGCCCTGGAAATCGTTGGACAGTGGAAGTAACGTATTCGTTTCGGCTTCCACAAATTGGGTCGCCCGACAAGGATGGTGTCCAGAACAGCCAAGGGCATGCGGACTTCCTATGTCGGGCGCTTATGGATTTTCGAATACGACCGGCGGCCCGCCATCGTCGAAAGGATGATTTTTGTGTCCGAAATTTGACGACATCGGTATCAACCATACCGTCTTCCCCATCCGGCATGGATTCGCAAATAGGCAGCGTGTGGGACGTGTCGATGGTGCGGTGATGGTCATTGTTGTCGCTTGCTTTGTTGCCCTTGGGTTCCACCCGTAAGATTTTGTCATGAGGTTCCCAGACCAAGCTCCTGTCAGGCCTCAAAAAAAACAAGAGCTTCAGGAGCGAATCGAAAAACTTGGCATCGATCTGGACGAGGTCGAGGCAACGTACGTCCGAGCGAGCGGCCCCGGGGGGCAAAAGATCAACAAAACCAGCAGTGCCGTGGTGCTACGCTACGCTCCCCTGGGGATCGTGGTGAAGTGGAGCCGCGAACGTTCTCGCGCGCTCAATCAATTCCTCGCGTTACGCGAATTGGTCGATGAAATCGAAATACGAATCAGCCCACAAACCTCCAAACGCCTGCAACAACAACGCCGCATTCACGCACGAAAAACCAAAAGACACAAACCCAGAAGCGAAACACCACCATCATGACTTTTTGCGAATACGCATTGAGCTGAGCATCGTGCGGCATCCGACGCGTCATCGTCCTGTTGCTCCTCGCAGTTACGAAGAAGCGTGCTTACCCTCCCCTCGTTTCCTGCCCAGCTCTTGCCACGGGTCGGCTTTGGAATTAGCACGTTGCCATGTCAAGCACGTGGATTCGGTGGTTCGTACCCGCCTTGGCGGCCCTTGGCGGTAGTTTGTTCACTTCCCACGCGATAGCCCAACAGCAGCTTCCCTCTCTTGCCGTACAGCAATCCACGCTGCCGAATGGACTTCGCCTCATCTTGCACGTCGATCCAACGACTCCCACGGTCGCCGTGAACCTTTGGTACCACGTGGGTTCGAAAGACGAGCCCGCGGGACGCAATGGCTTCGCCCACCTGTTCGAGCATCTCATGTTCCAGGGTTCGAAGAACGTGGGAGAAGACCAATTGTTCATGTATCTCGAACGCGCGGGAGCCAGCGACACCAATGGCACCACCAGCCTCGACAGAACCAACTATTACACCACGGTTCCATCCAATCAGCTCGAACTCGTGCTCTGGCTCGAAAGCGACCGCATGGGATTTTTGCTCGACCATGTGGATCAAAATACCTTTGAATCCCAGCGCTCGGTGGTGCTCAACGAACGTCGCCAAAACTATGTCGACGCCCCTTACGGCATGGTATCCCAATTCATTCAAGAACGTTTGTATCCCTCGAGCCACCCGTATCACAACTTGACCATCGGTTCCCCGCGGGATCTCAACGCCTCAACCCTCTCGGATGTTCATACCTTTTACAAAACTTATTACGTTCCCAACAACGCTTCGCTGGTCATTGCTGGAAATATCGATCCACAGGAAACGAAGAGACTCGTCGACAAGTACTTCGGTCCCATCCCCAAAGCACCCGAACCCACGGTATTCCAACACGCCACGCCCGCCCACCTTACGGGCGAACAGATCATCGAAGTCGAAGCCGAAGTCGAACTGCCGCGGGTGGTCGTCGTCTACCCTTCCCCACCGTTTTTTGCCCGTGGAGATGCAGAACTCGATGCTCTGTCCCTGATCCTATCGGACGGCACGTCTAGCCGCCTGGTCAAACGCCTGGAATACGATCTTCAGATCGCCAAAGAAGTATACGCTTATCAAGCCTCCCATCAATTGGCGTCGCAATTCCAAATCATGGCGACCGCCAAGCCCGGCATCACGACAAAAGCCTTGCTCCAAGCCATCGACGACGAACTCGAACAGGTACGCCGCGCTCCCCCCACCGAAATAGAAGTTCAACGCGCGAAAGCCAACCTCGAAGCCTCTTTGGTGTTTCACATCGAACAAATCGGACATCGCGCGGATATGTTCAACCTCTACGCGCAACACACCGGCACGGCGGATTACTTCGCCCAAGACATTGCAAGGTACCGTGCTCTCACCGCTTCGTCGCTTCATCGGGCAGCACAATCGTACTTACCTCGCTCCGATCGCTTGGTTGTCTTCGTGGAGCCAACTCCTGGCGCACCGCGTGCGGGTCGTGTGAAAGGAGGGAAGCCATGAGACACCCCAGCCTGGTCAACACACTTCTAACTATTGGATTTATAACAGTATTTTATGGGTGTGCCTCATCTTCTTCGCAAACGCCTATGCCAACCGCTCCACCCATCAAGCCGACCTCTGTCGAACCGGCCGAAGCACAATGGCAACCCACCCCTGACGCTGCCTTTCGACATCAGGCGCCTGCCCCTGGTGCGGAAGCGCCCTGGGAGGCTCCCATTCCCCTGGAAACACGCCTTTCCAACGGGATGCGCGTGTGGTTCATCGCCCGCCCTGCTCTTCCCATCGTCGCCATTCAGGTCACATCACCCAGGGGAGCGGATCAACAGCCTTCTCCCGGTATGGGTGCCTTTTTGGGAGCCATGCTCGAGCAAGGGACGACAACTCGAAATGCCCTTCAAGTTTCGGACGCTTACCTAGACATTGGCGCTTCTCATGGAGCTTGGGTGGATTGGGATAGCACCAATGCATGGATTCAGGTGCTCCCCCAACATCTGGACCGAGGGATCGAGATTTTGGCGGACGTATTTCGTAATCCTTCGTTCGCTGCCGAGGAAGTACAACGGGTAAGATCACAAACCATCGCTTCGATTCGTCAACAAAACGATCAGCCTCGAGTTCTGGTCGACAACGCGATAGCGCGAACGTTGTTCGAAGGAAGTCCGTATGGTGAATCGTTGCTAGGCACGGAATCGTCTGTCGCTTCCATCACGAGCCAAAGCCTCAAAGCGTTGTATCGCGCCACCGTGGCGCCCGCGGAATCTTTCGTGGTCGTCGTGGGAAACACTACCCAAAGCGAGGTCACCGCCTCCTTGGAAAAAGCTTTTGGAAACTGGAAGAGCGTCGCACCAGCACGACAACGGCTTCGGCCTGCCTCGCGACAATCCAAAAAAATCCGCGTGATCGACCGCAAAGGATCGGCACAATCCACCCTTGCCGTGACGACGGTTGGGGTTTCACGAACGACCAAGGACTTCGATGCGGTCCTCATCGGAAATACCATCCTTGGGGGCATGTTCTCGAGCCGACTGAACCTGAATCTACGAGAGAAACATGCGTTCACCTACGGCGCTTACAGCATGTTCGACATGCGTCGTGGGCCGGGACCGTTTGTCGCCACGGCAGCCGTGGACACGCCGAATACAGGCGCGGCCATCAAGGAAATACTCAATGAAATCAATACCTTTCGTTCCTCTCGCGTCACCGAGGAGGAACTTCGCCTTGCCTTGGGCCGACAAGTCAAAAGCCTTCCTGGCCGCTTCCAATCCGCAACGACCACGGCACGATCGATCGCCGCTCTCGGCGTGTTCGGCCTTGCGAACGATGAATATCGTCAAAGACCCGGACGTCTCGAACGTGTCACGCCTGCTCAAGTACAAGAGATGGCGTCCAACCGGCTGAATCCAAATGAGTTGCAGATCATTGTGGCAGGAGATCTATCGGTCATCCGCCCTCAGCTCATGGCGCTTGCCTACGGTGTCATCGAAATCATAGACCCATCGACATCGAAAGTCCTCGAGACGATTGCAGACTCACCCTAGGCGCGAGCCGTCGCCGATACGGCCTTGGTTACCCACCTACGGTTCCTCGGGCAACAACGCCTTGGTTTCCGCGGGGGGCGCCGTTGGCATCGGTTTGGGAGCCGTATTTTTGGGGGGCACAACGGGTGGGCGACGAGTTGGCGGCCTGGAACTGGATGAAGGACCAGAAGGAGACGTGGCGGCCACGGCTCCCGCGGAAGGTTCCGCGCTCTCGGTGCCCGAAGATAGAGCCGGAGGTATTTGATGCGGTAGCACCGGGCTCGGCTCGGGCTCGGGCTCCGACTCTTCCCGCGCGTCGGTTGCCTCCTGTTCGTGCGAAGCTTCCATCGAGTCTATCCGTTGCTCCTCAATGAGAATTGGCTCCATCGACAGCGCGGGTGGGACTGCCACCTCGGGCGAGACGGAAGGAAGAGCACTCCCGCTTTGGTCACGATGCAAGATCCGGAATGCTAGCCCTCCACGGGCATACGATACGCCAAACAATCCACCACCCACCGAGCCGAGCATGAACAACACGAGCGCAACGAACAGTGTTCGAATGCGATTGTCTTCCTTTGGCCGACGCGGATGGGGCTTCGTTCCGAGCGGTGCCGCGGATCGAGCCGCTGATATCGGTTGCATGGACGAACTGGCGTGCAGATGAACGGAGGGAGGCTGCTGCGTTGGTTCGAAAGAAGGTTGGGATGACGGTGCAGGGATTGGGCTTGGCCGCGCCATGAGATGAGCCGAGGTTCCTACCGTCGCCGACGGAGCACCGGTTGCGTAGGAGGCAGATACCGCATTGGCTGGTTCCGAAGCTACCGGCTGCACGACCTCCGGCTCGACCATCCGTGGCCGCGCGGCGCCAGGATCGGCAAGGGGAGTCGCGGCGCGATAATCCACAGCCACCGCCGGCGCGCTGGTTCTCGCGGACCCCTCGGTCATTCGCTGCCAAGGCTTCTCAAACGTGGGTTCGTCATCCAACTCGCCTTGCGGCAATGAGTTCCGATCCAGATACAGCGAACGGATGGAAGCGACTTCCACCAAAGCTTCTTCGGCACTTTTGAATCGATCCCGCAACCGCCGAGATAGCAAGCGAGCGACCAAACCTTGCGTTCGCTCCGCTATCTCGTCCGTTCGACCCGTCTGCATTCGTGGCGCGTCTTGATTCAACTTCGCAACCGCCAAATGACCCTCTTGCAGATCGCCAAACACATGATGCCCGCAGATGGCGCGATACATCATCGCGCCTACCGCATACAGATCCGCGGTTCCTGTCACGGTTCGAGACCCCAGGATTTGCTCGGGAGCCATGTATTCTAGGGTTCCGAGTACACGATCCCCGCGCGTGATCGCCGTGATTTCTTCTTCGTCTTCCGGCGCTGAAATGATGCGGCTCACGCCAAAGTCGATCAGAGTAGCGCGTGGGCGCTGTCCCGGACGTGGTTTCAGAACGATGTTGCCGGGCTTCAAATCCCGATGAACGATATTGGCCGCATGCAAATCTCGAAGTCCATGAAGGACATCTGATACGATATCGAGCGTAGCTTCGATCGTCAGTGCTTGGTCGTAGGCCAACACGGCATGCAACGTCTCGCCCGGAATGAGTTCCATCACCAGGATGAAACCGTCATCTTCCGTAAGAAAATCAATTAGTTGCGCCACATACGGACTACGGATGCGGACCAGGACTTGCGCCTCTCGACGAAAGCGGGCTTGCACCTCGTTCGCATCGGTTGCGTGAGCAAGCAATACCTTGATCGCCACGCCGACGTTGTCTGAAAGGCGAACACCGGCCCACACCTCCCCCATCCCGCCAACACCAATGCGACGGTCCACCCGGTACATCCCGGCAATCATGGTTCCCGGAAACAAATTCACGTCGACGCACCATAGTACGATACGGCACCGACGAGGCGAACTTCTCTTCGCCTCGGGGGGGGTGATTCTACACAAACCGCCCCAAAGCAGCCTTGCCTTGGGCCTATCGTGTGGCTCGAAGGTGATGTCAAGATGCTCCGGCAGCCTGGGGCATGACATCGACAACAACCCGTGGGATGAAGGGATAGTCCTATGAATCTCGTGCTGCTGGAACCTCAGGATCAACGGCAAGACGGTTGTTTCGAGTTACGCGGCCCGCGGGCCTCGCATATTCGCGAAGTCCTCCGTGCCGTGACTGGACAGCGGCTCCGCGTGGGCATGCTCGAAGGGTCCCCTGGGGTGGGCGAAGTGCTCGAAATCGATGACGAACGAGTATGTTTACGCTGCGAATTCGACACCCTGCGACCGGCTCGCCCCCCCATCGACTTGGTGCTCGCCGTGCCAAGACCCAAATCCCTTAGAAAGCTGCTTCCCGAAATCACCGCTTTCGGCGTGGATCGAATCGTATTGTTACGGACCTGGCGAGTCGAAAAGCCCTTTCTCAGTTCCTCGATCCTCCAACCTGCGGTGTATCGCCCTTTGCTGCACGAAGGCATGATGCAAGGTCGTCACACCCGAGAGCCCCACATCCTCATCGAACCGCTGTTCAATCCTTTCGTCCAAGACCGTCTCGATACCTATTTTTCAAGTGCCAAACACAAAATTGTGGCACATCCCGGAGCAAAACGAAGCCTGGCCCAGCTCGAGATCGAGCCAACCGATCGCGTGGTAGCGGTGATCGGTCCGGAAGGAGGATTGGTGGCTTACGAACTCGATCAATTGGAAAGACACGGATTTCAAACGATGACCATGGGCCCCGCACCGCTGCGTGTCGAAACGGCTTGTGTGGCCTTGATGGCGCAAATCGAACTCCTTCGACAAAGGAAGCGTCGTTGCGACGAGGCATGAAGGTTCAGATTCTGGAGAGTTGCGCTTTCACACGATGCACCAACGCATCGATGTCTTGCCCCGACGATTCGTTATTTCCGCGGGAGCATGGCGAATCAAGCAGCGGACGGTCGGGCAGCCCCAACGCTCGGACCACGTGTTGCAATTTCGAAATCTGTTCGCAGGTGAGAGACTGCACCGGACCCATCAACCGGGCGCGAAACACGATTTCCGCCACATGCTCCATGCGTTCCAACTTGTTGTAGGCATCGAAGATATCCGCGCCCATCGTCAGACTTCCATGACGTTCGAGAAGCAGAGCGTCGTAGTCTCGTACCCACCGACGTACTTCATCAGGAACCTCTTGGGTGGTGGGTGTCGTATAGGGGACCGTAGGAATCGAACCAAAGGTGAGCACGACTTCAGGGAGCAAGCATGCATCCAGTCGTACCCCCGCGAGCGACAACGCGATGCAATGGGTCGGATGAGCGTGAAGCACGGCGCGAACATCCGGACGCTGTTCATACACGGCAAGATGCATCTCGATCTCGCTCGATGGTCGACGCTCACCTTCGACGACGCGTCCGTGCCGATCGACGATGATCAGGTCGTTCGGTTGCATATAGCCTTTATGAATTCCCGTTGGGGTTGCCACGATGTGATCATCGATCAGCACCGAAGCGTTGCCATCGGTGGCGGCAATCCATCCACGCGCATGAACACGACGAAATACCTCGACGACATCTTGCCGTGCGTCACGTAGCCGAGCAGCGTTCACTTGGTTCACGGGATATCGAAAGTGACCTTGGCCGGCCAGCTTCCGGTTTTGGGGAACGTGATTTTCCGAAGGACACCGACCATACAATCCGCGGCATCATCGGCCGTTTCATCGGGTTGTTGGATGCCCACGGAAGCCACGGAACCGTTTTTGTTCACGATGATCGTCGCCACAAACGAACCCGCGACGGCTTTGCGGCAAGAGGAAAGGGATGAGGCATGTTGCGCCACAGCGGAATGAGCTTTGTCAGCGGGCCATTCGACCGGAGGCCGGTCGGCATAGTCGGCAAACGGTAGTTCTTGCTCCGCAATCCCGTCTTCCCCGCCTTCTGGGGTCGGCCATGTCGTGTTACGCACGGCATCGAGAATACATTTTTCGACGTTGCGATCGCCCAGGTTGGTTTCCTTGAGATAAGCCCACTTGACGACGCCACCATGGTTGACACGCAAACGCACGATTGTGTCGCCAGAAATCATATCGCCGCCCTGTTTTTGGCAGTCGGTCATGGGTCCACGCCACACCCGTTCGAACGTCGAACGGACTTGCGCTTCATCGAGCACGCCAATCTCACCGTACATCATGAGCTTGGGCTTTTCTGGAACCGGTTCGGCAACCGGCTCTTGCACCACCATCGGTTGTTTCGAACACCCTGATGAAATCAGGAGAAGAGCAAAAAATAGACGCGTTCGCATGAGAGTATCGTGGCGGAATATCAATCGCGAAGTTCGTGAGCGGCGATGACGAGACGTTGAATCTCGCTCGTTCCTTCATAAATCTCGGTGATACGGGCGTCTCGGTAATGTCGTTCAAGGCCGTATTCACGGGTATATCCGTAACCGCCGTGAATTTGGATTCCTTTATGAGTGATGAAGGTAGCTGCTTCACTCGCCAGTAGTTTTGCCATGGCCGATTCGCTCGAATGACGAATACCTCGGTCTTTCAACCATGCGGCCCTAAGCGTGAGCAAACGCGCGGCATCGAGTTGCGTGGCCATATCGGCCAACATGAACTGAATGGCTTGCAAGTTCGCGATCGGTCCGCCGAAAGCCTTGCGCTCTTTGGCGTAGACAATGGATTTTTCGAGGGATGCGCGCGCGATGCCGAGCGCTTGCGCGGCAATACCGATACGCCCGCCATCGAGCGTGGTCATGGCAACTTTGAACCCCTTATGTTCGGGACCGAGCAGGTGTTCTTTCGACAGTTTCACATTCTCGAAGTACAGGGTGCAAGAATGCGCCGCGTGGATGCCAAGCTTTTCGTCGGGCGGAGACTTGGTGACGCCCGGCAAATCCGTCGGAAAAAGCAAAGCGTGATGCTTGAGTCTCTTTCCGTCGCGTCCACTGACTGCGAAAACGATGACAAAATCCGCGTGATTTCCACAGGTTATAAAATTCTTCGAACCGTTGAGAATGAGGTCGTCGCCCTGCGTTTCGACACTCGTGACCATGGTCTGGGCGTCGGAGCCGCTCATGGGTTCGGTAAGGGCGAAGCTGCCAAGTTTGGCACCGGAAGCACAAGGAACGAGGTATTCGCGCTTTTGTTGTTCCGTTCCGAATTTCAGAACCGGATCGCAGAACAGTGAATTGTTGACGCTCATGATGACGCCGGTGGAAGCGCAGGCGCGGCTGATTTCTTCCATCGCCAGCACGTAGCTGACGGTATCCATGCCCGATCCGCCCCATTCGTCGGGAATGGCAACCCCCATGAAGCCGAGTTCTCCCATTTTTTGAACGAACTCGGTAGGCCAGATGCCCTTTTCATCGAGCAAGGCGGCTTTGGGTTCCACTTCCCGCGTGGCGAAATCCCGAGCCGTATCACGAATCATTTTTTGTTCTTCGGTGAGATCGAATTCCATGTTCTGTTCCCTGGTTGCCTACTGTTTCGTCCGCAGGTCGCTCATGGAGGGGCGTCGTCAGGTCTATTACCGATGCTGGCAGGTGGAGGCAACCCGGATAAAATCGGCTCAGGGTAGGCATTCGTTCAGTTTCGGGTGGCTCCCCACGAAAAACGTCGTGACAGACCCCCAAAGACGCGGTATCCCTAGCGTGTTATTTCATGGAGGATGGGCTGTGCGTCATCGAGCGGCCCAAGGCCCGCCGGAAGCGGCGGCTGGGATGAGAGTGAAAAAGGAGTGCTTATGATGAAAACCGGTACCAAGCGAAGCGTGATTCTATCGAGCCTGCCCTTGCTTGCCCTCGGGGCGATGATGATCCCGGGGTCGGCCTGCGATAAGATTGAAGAGGTACAAGGGGCTGTCTGCTGCGATGCGGACGATTTTCAAGTTGGCGGAACCATCTCGGCAAAAATCGGCGGCGGTGCCCAAGCCCAGGTCGCCGTTCAGGCCATCGCAGACCTCGCTGGCGTTGCAAGCGTCATGGTCGACGACCTCACGGTAGCTTGCCGAAACATCGCGCAAGATCTCGACGCACCGGAAGACAAGCAAAAGGAAGCGGACGCCAAGGAAAACAAGCGTGACAAGGTCAAGGCGTGGTGCGAGCTCGCGGTTGCCCAAATTGGAAGCTTCAAAGGAAGCGCCAAGCTCACGATCAAGGTCGATCCGCCCAAGTGCGAGGCTTCCGTCTCCGCGAAAGCATCCTGCCAGGGTAGCTGTTCGGCCGAGGCAAGCTGCGATATCAAGGCCAATCCTCCCACCTGCGAAGGTGGTAGCCTCGAAGTCGCTTGCAAGGGCGAATGCACCGCGAAAGCGGGCGCTTCTCTCAAGTGCGAAGGCTCCTGCGGCGGCGAATGCAAAGGCTCCTGCGAAGCCCAGGGCGGCGTCAAGTGCGCTGGCAAGTGCGAAGGCACTTGCGAAGGTGACGGTTCCGCCGGCAACGAGGGTATCCAGGCCGACGGCACCTGCAAGGGAACTTGCAAAGGCACGTGCGAAGTCACCGCCCCTGGTGCCTCCTGCACAGGCTCCTGCAAGGGCGAGTGCAAGGGCTCTTGCACGGGTTCGGCGGAAGCCTCCGTCAAGTGCGATGGCGAGTGCAAAGCCGACTTCGAGCCTCTCAAATGCACCGGCGGCGAACTCAAGGGCGGTTGCCAGGTCGATGCCAAGTGCGAAGCAAACTGCGACGCCAGCGTCAAGGCCAAAGCCGAATGCAAACCCCCGGCCGTCGTGATCGATTTCCAGGCCGCCGCCGACGCCAAGCTCAACAAACTCAAGGCTACCCTCGAGGCGAACCTTGGGTTCATCTACGGCGCGGAAGCCAAGGTCAAGGGTCTTGTCGATATCTCCGGAACCCTGTCCGGAAACGTCAGCGGACTCGTTGAAATCAAGGCCGCCTGCCTTCCCGCTGTGGCCAAGGCCATCGACGGCGCGGTTACCGATATCGGCGTGTCCGTCCAGGTCACCGGAAGCATCGTCGGAAGCATCAAGTAGCCCATCCTGCCCCCTCGTCTCCCTCTCGCAACATAACCCCTCGCTTCTTTCCCCTTCGCTCATCCTCAGGTAAACTGTAGCCCATGCGATTCGTCCATGGCGCTTTCCTGTCGACAGCTATCGTCTGTCTCACCGCAAGCTGTTACTCCACCAAAGTCAACACCCCACAAGACGAGGAAGATGTGTTTGCCGGCACATCGCTCGATCCGAACGCGGCTCCGGTCAACGAAGCACCTCCGCCCAAAAACGCAAAAGAACCAGACCGGGAATTCATCAAAGACATGCTTCGCAGAAGTGCCGATCAGGCCGCGAAATGCAATGTAGAAGCCAATGCGGGCCCTCGCAGCAACGTCTACGTCAATGTCACCTTCACACGCAACGGTCGTGTCTCCAAAATCGATGTGGCTCCCCCCCATCGCGACACTCCCATCGGCGATTGTGTTCAACGAGCCTTCGAAGGCATTTTCGTCACGGGCTGGCAAAGCAATGAATCAGTCACGATGGAGCGCATCGTCGACTTCAATAAAAAAGCACAAGATCCAACTCCTTAGTCTTTCCACGCCGCTCGTTGTCATCTCGTGGTACTCGGCAACTATCCCACCTCCATCGAACCTCTTCACCCCACTTTCGCTCATCGCTCCCATTTATGGATCAAACACGATGATGCCACCCACCCCGTCTACGGAGGAAACAAAGTCCGAAAACTCGAAGGATTGTTGAGGGATGCAAGGCAAATCCAAGCACGCCGTATCGTTACCTTCGGAGCCGCGGGTAGCCATCATGTGCTAGCCACGGCCATCCATGGCTCAAGCCACGGATTTCCGGTAGCCGCGCTGCTCACACCCGTTCCGTGTAGCGCACACGCACAATCGAATCTCCGCTGGTCCTTGCAGGTGGGTTTGACAGCATACCCTTGTGCCCATCCTTCCCTCATCCCCTTCGTCCTCCCTCGCATCCTGCGTCAAGGTGATATGCTCATCCCTCCCGGCGGAAGCAACGCGTCTGGCTCCATCGGTTACGCCCTCGCGGCACGGGAACTCGAATCTCAAGTCCACGCAGGTTTGGTACCAGACCCCGACGTCATCGTCGTCGCACTCGGTTCCGGCGGTACCGTGGCAGGACTGCTGGCTGGATTAGAAGAAACTTCGCTTCGTTGTGTCGTTCATGCCGTACGTGTGTTTCCCTGGCCGTGGATCAACGAACTTTCCGTACTTACCCTCGCACGAAGCGTGGCACGTCGTCGTGGCACCACCCCATCGTGGCGCTCCTTACGAAAACGTCTGTGGATCGTGAACGATCGGCTCGGACGCGGCTACGGTTATCCCACACCGTGGGGAGAACGAGCGATGCGAATGGCCGATGACATGGGCATCGAATTGGAGGCAACCTACACGGCCAAAACTTTTTCGCATGCGTTGCGTCTCGCGCAATCGGCGCAGGTTCGGAACATCTTGTATTGGCATACGCTATCGAACGCAAAGTGCCCATCTCTCGATAGGGACATACCCGCAACACTCGAGTCGTTGTGGCTTCCGCCATCGTGACGACATCTACGCAAGCGTTTGTTTTTACAAGATATTTTATCCACGTGGTGGCGCGTAAAAGTCAACCAGCTCAATCGGCTCTGGCGACAAACGCATGCGCACGCGAGAGCGCGTTCCGTGAGAATCACCCCCAATTTGGAAAGGCGTCGCCGGATCGATCTCAATGGTGACATCCTCGACGAGGAAGTCTTCGATCACCTTGGGGTTATGGTATTCGCCCCGCCATATCGCCGGAAAGTTACGAATGAACGTGGGCACAGGAACCGTGGAGACGCGCAATGCCATGCGGTCTTCACGCTCTTCCGCATACGGAAAGATGCGGAATCCAAAGCCATAATACGGGATGGTGGAGCAGGAAGCGAGCTTGACCTTTCCCTCGAAAATGACACTGCCTTTGGGAATGGGAGCCCCGATGAACGAGCCGTTGTACCCCACGTGAAAGGCATCGGCTCCTTCATTGATGATACGGCAATGCGGCATGGCGTGAATCATGTAAAACGGAAAGGTGCGTGTGAAGGTGGACATCGCGTAGATCATCTCACCGGTGACATACTTGCCGACGACCGGCAGATTGAGCATCCATTCTTTGGTGAGTTCTTTGTGGTGAAGCACGACCGCATCGATGCCGAAACCACAGAATGGGGAGAGGAAATCATCCGCCTCGATGAGCCGCATGGACCTGCTTCCGGCCTCTTGTCGAAGGCGTAAAATATCGGCGGCAAGACCTCGACCTTTGGCTTTGCTGGCCCCCACGACCCAGGCAAGCGAATTGCCCGTCCCAAGTTTCAGCAATCCAAACCGCGGTGGCTTTTTATCGAGCTTGCGGCACGCTCGCACCACCTCCGTCACCATCACCGTAAACGTACCGTCCCCACCACCCGTCAATACGGTCCCATAACCTCGTTCCGCAATCGTTCGTGCGATTTGAGGTCCTTCTTCGAGTCGTCGCGATACGAAAAGGTCCCCACCAAGGAGTATTTGGTCCAAGGTTTCGACAACATCGCGGGTTACGTTTTTGGCGTTGCCATTGACCACGACCGCAATCCGCTCATTGGCAGGAGGCAACGAGGGGGAATGGGGGTGGCGTTGCGACGGGGGGTTGACATCGGACGTCATGGCCTGCCTGTAGCACGCGACGAGCATAGCGGGAATGCAAGTTGCTGGACGCAAGGGGAACGAATTGCTAAGGCGAGCGTGTAGACGGATGGACCCTTCTTCGAGAACCCCGCGGGAGGCGTACCGAACGAAATTGGGTAGGGAAATGGCTACGAAACCGAAGAAGCCGCCGACAAAAGGCAATAAGCCGTCAAAAACTGGCGGTTCGTCATCACGGACGGGGAAAAAAGTGGTTCGCTCCCCCAAGTCCGAAACCTCGTCGAAAGGGAAATCAGCCTCGGAAAAGCCCTTGGCCGAAGCCGGTTCGAGCAAGGACGAACCTCGTCACATGGGAATCCGAGGAGCCGCGCCCTGGGCTGCACGGCACGCCGAAAAACATAGGGAGGAAGCCCGCGCCCGCGCGGCCGAACCACCCCTTCCCGGCTCGGCAAGAGCTACCCTCCGCGTGCCTACCGGTGCCGAGGAAATCAAAGCGCGAATTGCCTCGCTTCACAATATCCTTCAGAAAATCAATACGTTACGAAAAAATTACGAACAGAATTTTTTCGCGATCGGAAAATTATTACGGGATATCCGCGACAGCAAACTCTACGAAGTACATGGCTTCGGCTCCTTCGAAGCGTTCGTCGAACGAGAAGTGAAACTCGGAAAAACAACTTCCATCCGTCTCGCCCGTGTCACCGAGGTGTTCCAAGAACAAGCGGCCATCAGCTATGGCGTGGATCTGGTGTTGCAAGCACTGGCAACCCTCGAATCGGGCAAAAAAACCGGCGGTACTAACCTCCAACCCTTCTCCGTCGGCGCAAGCCCCCCCCCGCTGCCCATGCGCCCACCATTGCCCAAAAAATAGCATCCAATAACACTCACCTACCTCTGCACTCAACGTCATGAAGTTCGTGGACGAATGCGAAGTCACAGTACACGCCGGCGATGGTGGCAACGGTTGCATTGCCTTTCGACGGGAAAAGTATATTCCTCACGGTGGGCCTTCCGGCGGTGATGGGGGAAAAGGAGGCGACGTCGTTTTCGAAGGCGCGGGCGGAATGTCCACCCTCCTCGATCTCACCTACTCCCATGATATCCGCGCCAAACGGGGCCAGCACGGGCAAGGAAAGGACCGTTACGGACGCTCCGGAGATGATGCTGTCGTGCGCGTTCCCATCGGTACACGAGTCATCGATACCGAAACCGGCGAGATGCTCGGTGACGTCTTGACGCACGGCCAGAAACTCATCGTCGCAAAAGGCGGGGCCGGCGGACGCGGCAACATCCACTTCGCAACACCGTATGATCGCGCGCCACGACGGGCGGAGCCGGGCGTACCGGGCGAAATCCGAAAACTGAAACTTAGTCTCGTGGTCATGGCCGATGTCGGCTTGCTGGGCTTTCCCAATGTAGGGAAAAGCACGTTGATCCGAGCGGTTTCAAGAGCCCGCCCCCGCGTCGATGACTTCCCGTTCACCACAATTCGTCCGCACCTCGGAATCGTATCCGTCGGCAGTCACGAGCAAACCACGCAATTTGCCATGGCCGATATCCCAGGATTGATTCCTGGCGCCAGCCAAGGCGTCGGCCTTGGTATCCGTTTTCTCAAACACCTGGAGCGCACACGCGTGCTGCTGCACCTCATCACCCTCGATCATGAGGAAACGCGCGACCCCTGGAACGATTACCTCGCCATTCGACAAGAACTCGCGGCGTTCGATGAAAACCTCGCTCGTAAACCAGAACTGGTCGCCTTGTCGAAAAGCGATATCACCGAGGTACGAGAAGCCTATCCCACCCTAGCGGACCAGTTCGCAAGCCATGGCATTCATTTGCATTTGATCAGCGCCGTGACTGGAGAAAACACAGGGCCACTCATGCTCGAACTGGCATCCGCCGTGACGAAAGCTCGTCACGCAGACGTAAGCGACAGCAGCGAACCCGATGACTCAGCCTCGAGCACGGACTTCCACCGTAATATGAACGATCCCTAAATCCTCTGGAATCGACGCCGCATACGATGCCGGATCCCCCGGCCCCTCCACCGCAAGCACACACGCGTAAATCCCCGGACCAATGGACCATATATGCAGGTCGACGACCCGCGCTTCTGGCTCGATCGCGCTTCGCACTCTCGCCACCATCGGTTCCGGCGCTTGCCGATCCAACAACACGGCGCTCGTATCGCGCACAAGACCCAAAGACCATTTTCCCACCAACAGCGCGCCTACAATCCCCATGATCGGATCCAACCACACCCACCCGAAGTACTTGCCAGCAAGCAAAGCCACAATCGCCGCCACTGACGTCAACGCATCGGCCAATACGTGAAAATACGCTGACCGAAGATTATGGTCCTCATGCACATCATGATCCGAAGCGTCATGATTCGGTTCATCCTTCGAATGCCCATGCCCTCCTTGGAGAAATACCACCGATATCGCATTGACCGCCAACCCCACCACAGCCACAAAAAGCGCGTGATCAAAAACGATATCGACGGGCGAAATGATCCGCCCCACGCTTTCGAACGCCATGAAGCCGGCAAACAATCCGAGCAATACCGATCCAGTAAAACCTGCCAGCGCGTTGACCTTGCCGGTCCCAAAACTATAACGACGATCCGAGGCGTGACGTCGGGCATACACGTAGGCAGCCGCCGAAATCGTCAGCGCCGCGGCATGCGATGCCATGTGCAACCCATCGGCAAGCAACGCCATCGAGCCATAGACCAATCCCGCCACGATCTCGACGACCATCGTGACCGCGGTCAACACGATGACGATGATGGTTTTTCGCTCACCAGGCCGCTTCCGCTCTTGCCCAAAGGAATGATCGTGACCCGAAACCATCGTCGCTTGAAATCCGTTTATGCTCGCGATGACCGTCTTGCTCGCAAGCCCATGAGATCCAACACAGCCACTTCGCTTGTAATACAGCTTCGATCAAGATGGTACGGCCCCCGTCGTCGGAGCAGCGCCTCAACGCCCCATCAGCACACCACCCACAGGTTGCGATCGTATGGCCTCAGTCTACCCCCCGAGCCACGAAACGACGTACGACCGGCTCCAAAGGCTCGTCCGTTCGCATTCGCACATATCCGGCTCCCAGCTTGCGCGCCACCGCTCGCAATTCTTCACATAACCCTGTAAATCTCAACATATACGCCTCGAGGGCCGCCGGATCCATCGTCACGTCCACCGTCGCGCCCGTCTCCCCATCCTCGAGTGTCCAATCCCCCTCCCAAGGCGGCTCCACCTCTTCCGGCGTCACCACATGCACCAACGCCAAGTCGTGACCCGCGGACTTTGCCCGACTCAGCGACGCCGTCACAAGCCCCCCATCCAAAAAGTCGCTGATGACCACAAGCATCCCTGGACGATGGGAACGTTGCACCACCGCATCAATCGCTTTGGAAAGATGCGTCGCTCCACCTGGTTGCAACGCTTCCAATGACTTGAGAAAGGATGCCACACCCCCTCGCCCCCGGGCGCTACGACTCATGCTCTTGATCCCCTCACCGACCGAAAACACCTGAGCACGCTGCGAGCTTGCCATCACCATGTACCCAATCGCAGCCCCCACCCGTCTGGCGATATCGAACTTCGAAGGAACTCCGTAATCCAACGATGCCGATGAATCCACCAGCAAACGAAGCATCACGTCTTCTTCCATCCGAAACAGCTTGAGCACAGGCTCGCCCGTCCTCGCATACGCCGCCCAATCGATGCGTCGTAAATCATCGCCTGGCGCATACGGGCGATGGTCCTGGAACTCCGCGGAGCCTCCTCGACGCTTTGCGAGTTGATCTCCCGCCGACCCCGACCGCGCCTTGATTTCCAGACGCCGTCGTAACGCCTCTAGCTCTTTGAGAAAAGCGGCATCGAGCAACGCGCTCATGCCCCCGATTCCCCTTGCCCAACGAGGGCGTTTTCGGGTGCGGAATCCAAATTTTGTTGTTGTAAATCCATACGTTGCAATTCTTCGTCTTCTTGCGCCAGCATTTTTTCGGATTCCGAAAGCATGGCGAAGTGCTCATGGATGATCCGCTTCGCTCGCACCGATGCCGCCGCGAACAGTCCCAATCCAATGAGCGCCCAGGCCGAAGAACAGATGACCCCAACGATGGTCGCCAGCCCACGTTGGGCCTTGTCGAGCATGCCGTAGTCGGTGAGCAGCTCGAGGATGAATTCGCTGTTCTGGGCCACGGTCAAGGTCTCCCGGGTCGGTGGAATTGCCTGGCGGGCCGGAGACGGCCGCCCCTACTAT
>Ga0209606_1001960_pt1 | contig 24046 bp, 28 predicted proteins | sample AD_UKC057_MetaG_FD_184412 | JGI IMG/M metagenome (GOLD analysis project Ga0209606, IMG submission 184412) | Active sludge microbial communities of municipal wastewater-treating anaerobic digesters from USA - AD_UKC057_MetaG (SPAdes) (version 2) | ecosystem: Engineered > Bioreactor > Anaerobic >...
GGGCGACCCCGAGGATCTGGACGGCGTTCACGACCGACTCCCAGCCGCTCTCGGGAACAAGGTGGGCCCATCGTCCGAAGAGGTAGGCGACGACGAGGAGGAGGCTCTGGCCGATCGCGGTCGCGAACTTCCTCCAGCCGACGACGGAGGTTGAAGAGCCAGCGGGGGCGGTGTCTTCATCTTCGCTCATGGTCCCCTCCTACTTCGGGGTCGAGTAGGGCGGCGGATCGCCCGAGGGCGTCCCCGGCTGGCCGAGGCTCCCGGCGTGGGTCGCCTCCCCGAGCTTTTGGTACTGGGCGCGGAGGTAGTCGGCGAGGGCCACGATCACCGGCCAGGTCTCCGGGTGTCCGACCTTTGCCCCGTCGAAGAAAACGAGGGAGGTCAGGCGGGCCCCGAGCTGATGGCGGACGACCTTCTCGACGACCTTGATCGCCTCGGTCCCCGTCAGGCCGGCGCCGTCCCGGTCGGCCTTCTCGGCCTTGACCATCTCGCGGCCGAGCCACGCGATCCGCTCGAGGGCGGCGACGAAGGCGAGGACGTCGCCCGTCTTCTCGGGGAGGACCATCGTCACCGGGTCGGGCGCGTCGAGGGCGCGGGCCTCGAACCACGCGGCAGCGGCCTCCCACCCGTCGACGTCGTCGAGGGCGCAGGCATCGAGGAGCCACTCGATCGCCCACGCGAGGTCGCCGAGGAGGAAGCGGACAGTGAGGACGTTTCCACGGTCGCCCAGGCGGGCGCCGTAGCGGGCGACGAGGCTCGCGGCGCCGTCCAGGAATGCGACCTCGGAGTCGAAGTAGTTCGGCTCGAGGCCGGGGATCTCCTCGGTCTCGTTGGAAGTCCCGGCGGTCGCTGTTTGATTTTCGATGTCCGCCAGTAGGGCGCGGATCTCTGCGAATGGGTCGGCCATGATCTCACCTCCTGGTTGCGGATTGGTTGCGGGTCAGGGGACGACGGCAGACCACGCGGCGGTCGCCCCAGAGTCGAAGCCGTCAGCGAAGACTGGCGGCGGGCAGCCGGAGAAGTCGATCGCCTGGGCGACGTTGTAGCGGGCGAGGTACATCGTCGACCCATTGAAGACGGCGCTCGTCGGCCACTCGCAGAGGTCCCCCGTCGAGTGGTGATTCCACGGATGCGACGGGGCCCAGAAGCCGGGGTCGAGCTCGACCGGATGCGACGGGTCCCCGAGGTAGAAGGTCCGAGAGGAATCCGGGGTCAGCGGATGGGCGACCCAGGCGAAGCGACCGCCCAGCGCGGCCAGCCCGAAGTCGCCTGGGACGAAGCCGAGCTCGACGGGGGCCCCAGGGTCCGAGACGTCCCAGACGTGCAGGCCGTCCCCGACGAAGGAGGTCACGGCCAGCCCAGAGTCGACGGCGAAGCCCTTCCCCCGGCCCATGTAGGCGCGGAGGCCGTCGTGGCCGGTGTGGGAGAGGGTCAGGCCCCCGCCGGTCCCCTGGACGCGGTAGACGCGGAGCCGGTTGTCGTAGAAGCCGAGGTAAAGGTATTCCTCGAGCTGGGCGCCGTTGAGGAACTTCCCGGAGAAGCCGGGGACGTCGAGACAGCCGATCGGCTCGAGGTCCTCGAGTCCACCGAAGCGGTAGAGCGTCGCGTCGCCCCCACAGTCCCCCGGGAGGTAGTTGGCGAGGAGGTACTGGGAGCCCCCGTGCTCGAACGTGAACGCTCCCCTCGGGTCCGAGCTCGTCCCGTGGAACGTCTTCGCGACGAATCGCGGCGCCGTGCCCATGCCGAGGTCGAAGAGGACCGTCCCCATCTTGTAGGTTGCTACCCCGTAGCGGCAGCCGTCACAGAACGAGTAATTGAGGAGGTCGTAGTCGGAGTCGCCTTGATTCCCGACCCTGAAGAAGCTGGCGGTCTCCGGGTGTAGATCGGTCAGCCGGTAGAGCGAGAGCTCGTTCCCGGTGTTGAGGGCGAGGTAGTCGGTCCCGCCCCACGAGAAGGTCGAGACCTCGAAGAACTTCGGGATCGTCGGGAGCCCGGTACAGTTGAGGGACGACCGGAAGACGCCCCCGTCCTCGAGGCAGTCGGTCGCGAACGCGGAGACGGCGATCAACATGGCGAGGGCCGTGTAAAGGGTGCGGTGCTTCATCTTCACCTCGGAGGCGCCGGATTCTCGGCGCTGTACGGTTCGGAGCCATCCGGCAGCGCGTGTCGGCGGCGAGCTCGAGCGGTGCTCTGGTCGTCGGTCCACCAGAACATCTCGATCCCTGGGGCGCGGACGACGATCAGGACCCAGTGAGTCAGGCCACAGGCGCAGCACTCGCGCGAAAAGAGGACGTGAGGGGCGTCGACCCCCTCGACGTTCCCCCAGACGATCCGGAACTGAAGGGCGGACGCTATATCAAGGGCGGTCGGCTTCGGGGGCTTCTTCGCGTCTGCGGTCTGGATCGCGAGCCAGAGGAAGAGGACCGAGAGAAGCCCGGTCACCACCCCGGCCGCCAGCCCCTCGAGACGCCCGTTCCCCACTTGACGGCTCCGCGCTTCTCACGACGGCGAGGGTCGCCGCGCCACGTTCCGCGAGTTCGTCGAGCTCCTCAACCTCGAATTCGCGGTCGTCGAGGTCGGGCCGGTGGTAGATCATCCATTGAGCCATCGCGACGTCGGTCGCCATGTGGGCCCAGTGAGGCAGGCGGCTCTCCGGGTCGACGTCCTCGCCGGCCTTGATCGCGAGGAGGTGGCGCTCGGCGCTGGCGAGGAGCTTCCGGACCTTGATCCCGCCCTTCCAGTTCGCCCGCTCCTCCGTGTCCGGATACTTTGCCGCGCCATAGGTGAGGACCCAACCGATCCCCGCCGTGAACCACGACGGGATCAGGTCGACCCGGCACTTCGCCCCGTCGTAGTGGCCCCCGGTCTCGTCTGCTCTCTTGGGTTGCTCGGTCCGGTCGATCCGGCTCCGAGTGGCAGCGGTCATACCCTTCTCCGTAGGTCGGCGTAGGTCGTGAAGTAGCCGGCGAGCCCCTGGGTCTTCGCCCACAGGTAGGCGTCGGCGGCCTTCGGGTTGCCCACAAAGCCCTGCGAGTAGTGCCACTCGTCCGTCCCGGTCAGCGAGGGGAGATGGCGGACGGTCACGCCCCCGAAGGTCTCGAGCGGCAGCGTCTGGAGGACCTTCCGCTTGTGCCAGTGGCCGACGTGAATCTCCCGGCAGGTCGCGGCGGCCCACTTCTCCGGGGCCTCGACGGCCATCACGGCGGGGAGTTGTTTCAAGGTCTGCTGGCTCATGTCCCCGTGGATCAGCCCGAGGAGGTTCACGCCATAGGCGACGTATTTCCGAGGGCTCGGGCTCACGTCGACGGCGACCCGGTCGTCGAGCCGATACCACGCGGAGAGGACGTGGACGAGGTGAAAGCTCCACGTCGGGTCGTGGTTCCCCGGGACCCAGACGACCTCGACGGGGGCGACCTTCCGGCAGCGGTCGATCGCGGCGACACAAGCGGCGATTCCGACCTCGAAGACCTTCGCCGGCCGGCTGTCGTTGTCCTGGGGTGTCCCCTTTGCCGTCTCGCCGCGCCCGGTGTCGTAGTTGAAGAAGTCGTGACCGATCGGGAGGAGGACCCGCTCGATCGGATAGCCCCCGACCTTCGCCAGTAGGTCGTCGACGGCGTCGAGCCAGACGTTCTCGGCGATCCGGAGGTCCCAGTCCTCCCCGGTCTCCCGACCCCAGGCTAACTTCCCGAAGTGGTGATCCGCCAAACTCAGCTCGAGGAGGTGCGGGTCGGTCAGTTTCCGGACGGCCGGGGCCTTCCCGTACTTCGGGGCGTGGGCCTTCATTCGCTCGATGATCGCCGGACACGCCTCGGCGATTGCGGCCGAGACCTTCCGGCGGCACTCCACGGTGACCTGCCAGGCCCAAGTGGTCTCCACCCCGTCGTCCTGTTTCGTCACGACCGGCCACGAATTGACCCTCGTCTTGTAGGGCTCCCAGACGGCCAGGTCGACCTCGCCCTTCGCCAGCGCCTCCTCGACGGTCCGGACCTCGGTTCCGACCGAGTAGATCCGGAGGGAGTCCCCTGCCTCCGCCATCTCGAAGCGGCGGCGGTCGTCCGAGGGCTCGGGGGCGGAGGGGTCCACGCCCCACTCCTCGCCCTTGAGGGCCTCGACGACCCGGGAGGCCTGGTAGGAGTTGAGGCCGAAGGCAGCCATGACGGCCGGCCGGCCCGGGTTGTGTCCCCGCCATCTCGGGAGCTTGCGGGCCCTCTCGAGAAGCTCGGGCGACGGCTCCCACAGTCCAGAAGGCGCGGCCATCAGAGCCCCGCGTAGGCGAGCGCCCGGAGGTGCGGCTCCTCGATCTCGGGCGATCGGTGGAGCTTCATCCGCACGAGCTCGCGGGTGATCTCGAGGTTCCAGCTTGCCCCAGGGCAGGTCTTCCCGCTCTCGAATTCCCGGTGGCCCTTCACGCGCTCCGGTGGCAGACCGTACACGAGACAGAGCGAGGCGAGGAAGCCGGCGGTGATCGCCTGTAGCCGGAAGAGCGGGGCGGTCTCGTCGAAGTCTCCGACGACGCAGACACCGATCGAATCGACGTTCCGGCCGGCGGCCTTACAGTGAGAGCCGACCATCTCGACGGGGCGGCCCTTCCGGACGACGTAGAGGTCGCCGACGAGCTCGATCCCGAAGTGATAGCCGACATCGTCCCACGGCCCCCCGGCCGGCCCCCCCTGGTCTTCCGGGGTCGTGTGGTAGCGGCGGACGCCCTCCCAGTTGTCGGCGGGTCCGTCCTCGGTCGCGGAGCAATGGAGGATGATCCAGTCCGTCCGAGTGCGGGGCGTCATCGGCTCCGCTCCCGGAGGTAGCGGTTCAAGTCGGCGAGCTCGGCCCGGATAGACTCGAGTGCCTTCTCGATCCGGACGTCCCCCTCTTTCCTGGCCGTCTCCTCGACCGTCAGGCTCGCCGAGTGCTGGCCGGCAAGCTCGGAAATGGCCCGCTCCCTCGAGTAGGCCTCGCGGGCGACCGCGGCCTCGATCTGGCCGGTCACCCCGATATATCCCCCGACGACGAAGGCGATCACGGCCAGGATCGACCCGAGGCGCTTGACGAACAAGTCGCCCCCGTTCTTCGGCGGGTCGTAGTTACAGTGGGTTGTCTCCGGGTCGTAGTGGCAGCGCTCACCCTCTGGGACGAACTTGCACCGTTCCGCATTCGCAGCCATAGGCGCCCCCTAGATCCCGAGCCCGATGTAGAGCTCGACGGTTTTCGTTCGGATGGAAGTCCCGACAGGAATGGTCAGGACGAAGGCGAGCGTCTTCACCTGGCCTTCCGTGAACGCCCCGAGGTCGACCCCGGTCGTCCGGTCGGTCCCGACGGGTGTCGCCGCGCCGCCGTTGACGGCGACGGTCAGCCAGCCCTCCGAAGCCCAGAGGACGGGGCCGGCGTGGGCCTCGAGCGCCACGGCCTCGAGGGTGAAGCTCCGGGCGACATTGACGCGGACGTGATAGAGCCCGCGGTGCCGGATCTCGTAGGCGGCGCCGACGGCCCGCAGCTCGACGGCCTCGCGGGCCATCTCAGCCTCCGCTCCTCGCGGCCTCGATCTTCTTCCGCTGTTCCTCGACCTTCTTCGCGATCTGGCGGCCGTGGGCGATCACGGCGGATTGATTGCCTGCGAGGCCGGCCGTCATGGTCTCGATCGAATCCCCGAGGGTCGCGAACTTCGCCATCGCGGCGGCGGTCCGCTCGTTCGATTCCGCGAGCTTCTCGAGGGCGATCCCGAGGGCGGCGATCCCGGCGGCCATCGTCTCGGACGCGGCGGCCGTGCGTGCCTCGAGCTCGTCGAAGCGCTTCCGGTCTTCGGCGTTCATGGGCTCTCCAGAGTGTCGAAAGTGTCTACAGCTGCGAGGAAGTGCCGACGGTCTCGCTCAGAAAATGAACCACGGGACCTCCGTCCAATGGGCGACGAGCGTCCGAGGGTAGATGCTCGAGGTCGAGGTCTTGTACCGGAACCAAATGACCGGGGTCTCCTCCCCGGTCGCCCGGTCGAAGCGGGAGAGCCCGAGGAAGGTGTCCATCTGCTCCTCCGGGTCCCGCCAGATCGTCATCTCCCCGGGATCGTTCCCGACGAAGATCATCGCCTCGCAGATCGACCAATACTGCTGGGCCATCACCTCGTGTCGGAAGCGCTCGGCCGCGCGCGAGGCGTCGAAGGCCTCGAGGCAGGCGGCGTCGACATAGTCGACGTCAAGGGTCGTGAAGATGTCGTGTCGGCGCGGGGTGTAGATCGGAGGCTTGTCCCACCAGCTCTCGATGAAGGGGATCGAGAGCTCGTACATTTCGACCATATTGATGTAGATGTAACGAGCATAGAAGAAGTACTGCCACTTCCAATTCCGCGGCCGGTGGTAGAGCCGATAGCTCCCCCCCTCGTGGAGGAGGCAGGCCTGCCGGAGTTCGTCGTCGGAGAGCGGCGTCCCGTCCTCCCAGTAGGCCTCGTAGCGCTCCGGATAGCGGAAGTCGAAGGGCGCGAGGAGGTGATTGTCCGGGAGCTCGAGGGCCACCCGCCCCCCACGGTGGAGCCCCTGGATCTGAGTCACGAGGGGCTGGTTTACCTTCGCGATCGTCTCGTTCCAGCCCTCGAGCCGGATGTAGTCGGGGCCGTAGACGTCCCGGATCTCCTCCCAGGTCAGGGTCGGGATGATCCGCCCCTCGGCCCGGTCGACCTCCGGGTCTGGGTTGTAGGTGAAGGTTGCCGCGCCACCCGGGGCCTCGGCGTAGGTGTCGTCCGTCTGGTCGAAGAGGTGCAGCCGGAAATTGAAGCCGTCGAGCGCGTCCACGTACCGGGCCGTCCGGTCGATCCAGATCTTCGAGGGCATGGGCTCCGGCCAGGGCGCGAGCGTCAGGTTGCTCTCGAAGGTCACAAGCTCCGCGTCGATCTCGCGGCGCTTGTCGACCCCGTCGGTGATCTCGTTCTCGGTCCGGATGTTGACCCATCTCGGCTCGTCCATCCCCGGCGCCTTCCTCCGGACCGGCCGAAACCGCGTGTCGAGGTGGTAGTGGCGGAGGGTAATCACGGCGTCGCAGCCCAGTAGACGAGGACGGCCCCCGAGAAGGCGATCCAGAGCCAGCCGATCGAGCGGACCCAGCCCCCGCGGTAGGGCGAGCCCACTTCCCGGACGGCCGAGACGAGGCCGGCGGCGACCCCGAAGGCCCCCCAGACGAGGACGACGACCTGGAAGAGGACGGAGGAGAGCATCGAGGCGCTCATGGCTGCACCACGTACAGGGTCGTCGACGTGATCCCCTCGAGCTTCCCGTCCTTCCCGGCGGCGGCGGACAGGCGAAAGCCGTCGACGAGCCACGGGTTCGGGTCGATCTGGCTCTCGATCTGGGCGAGGTTCCCGATTGTCCGCCAGGTTGCGTCGGGGGTCGAGACGAGGAGGCCTCTCTCCACGGTCAGGAGCGGGAAGGCGACCTCGAGCGTAGCCTCGAGCGAGGCGTTCCCGTACTTCGCGAAGTAGCGGGTCCCCACTTCGACCCCGAAGGCGCGGGCGGCCGACTCGTCCCAGCGGGTCGTGTTCCCGTCCTCCCCTTCCCCGCCATCTTCGGAGGAGAGGAGGTCGATCGTCAGCTCGATCGGGACGTCGAGGGTGATCGTGTCCCCGTAGCCGGCCTCGAGGATGTTCGCGGCCTCCGGTCCCAAGATGTCGACCTCGACGGCCCCGGTCTCCGCGTTGCGGGTCACGCGAGGGCGGATGCCGCTCGAGCGGCTCGCTCCCCCGTAGGTGACGCTGGCTGTGTTCGAGTAGTCGGATTCGTCCCGGCCCACGATCGCCTGGGCGACGTACTCGTAGACGGCGCCGGTCACCACGTCCTCGTCGCGGGCCTTCCCGTAGGGCTGGCCTCGGCGGTCCCCGACGTTGTCGACCTCGGCCACGACGACCCAGCCGTCGTCGACAGGCTCGGACGTGTCCCCGGGCTCCGTGTAGGTCGAGGCGGTCGGGAGCGGCGAGGCGATCGGGTCCCCGTCGAAGTCGCTGTAGCCGGTGTCGATCACGATCCGGCGGGAGTCGTCCTCGGCCGGGTCGTCGTCCCAGATTCCATTCGGATCTGTCGCCGCGCCACGATCTCCGCCCGAGACGGTCCGGCGGAGGATGCGGTAACGGTCGGGCGGGACGAACCGCCCCCAGAGGTCGGCACCTCCACCTTTGACCTCGACTCGGATTCCGTCTCCGTCAGCGGACGCAGAAAGGACTGGAGGAGAGAGCGGGACGGGCAGCCGGTAGGTGTACCCTTCCTTCTTCTGGTAGCGCGGGCCGTCCCTCCGGACGTCGTTCGGCCGGATGTGGCTCTGGGTCGTCGTGAGGATCGTGTACTTGTCGGGCTCTTCCGTAACCCACTCCGTCTCGGTCTCGAAGGGGTCGACCCAGTGGGCCACCTGGGGCTCGTCTGTCTCCTCGATGATCCCTCCGTCCGAGATGGCCTCCCGCCATGTCCGGGCGGAATCGACGATCAGACGGGGATCGGAGCCGGAGGTCTGGTCGCGGTCCGCGAGCTTCTGCTCGCCCTCGGCGCTTCGCGACGTCCTCTGGGTTGCCAGGTCATAGATGACGTAGCCAGAGGTCCGGCGAATCCTCGAGAGGTTTGCGCCCGGGGTGAAGCCGTTCCACGGGTAGAGCTCCTCAACCTCCTCCTCGAGCTTGATGTAGCCTCTCCCAGGGTTGCGGCCAGGGAGGTAGACGCAGCCCCAGACCTCGGCGGTCCGCCGGCGGGGAGGGCTCCCGGGGATCTCGTACTCGTAGCGCTCGAGCTCGTAGCGGATGATCCGCCCCGAGTGGCTGGTCTGGGTCACCTCGCGCTGGATGCAAAATTCCTCACCGCCAGCGGGTGAGACGTACCAGCCCGTCTTGACCGAGACCTCGGCGACCCCCTGACAGAAGTCGTCGGCCTCCGAAAACTCGCCGTCGACGGCCAGGAAGCGGTCCTCGCGCCACGTTGTAGCGTGTAGGCTCATGGGACCCTCACGACGACCCGGCGGATCGTCCGGCGCGTCTGCGGCGCTCCCCGGACCGACGTCACGAGGCCGGCCGGGAGGTTCATCGTCTCGCCCCCCCACTTCCGGGTGAGTGGGTCGACGAGCTGGAGCGTGTTCCACGCCCTCTGGTAGAAGATCTCCGGCGCGTAGGGCGCGGCGAGGGCCAGGATCGCGTCCCAGTAGGTCGTCCCGCTCCCGATCGCGTAGGGCTTGAGCTTGTAGTCGGGGAGCTGCCAGTCGACATGCACGCCGGCCATCAGCCCGAGCTGGCGGGCGGCCTGAGCGGCGGTCCGGATGAAGTTGAGGACCCGGTAGCGGCCGGCCGGGAAGTACGGGGTCGGCTTGTACGGGTCGCGGGTGATCCCGTGGAGGTTGTCGAGGGCCGTCTGGATCTGGTTCTCGACGACGTAGTAGACCTGATCGGGCGTATGGTCCCAGACGATCCCGTTTCCTGGGACGCAGACGATCGTCTCCTCGGGGGCGCGGCGCTGGAGGACCCAGACGTAGTCGTAGACGGTCAGGGTCATCTTCGGGACGGTCCCGCCCGTGACGAGGACGGCCCCCTCCCGGTCGGGCGGGAGGTAGCCGTTCCGAATGAGCTCGACCTGATAGGGCTCCGCGGCATCGTAGGTCCCGAAGACGTCCCAGCGGCCCCCCGCAGGCAGGGCGTCCGGGGAGAGGCCGGCGAGGGTAATCTCGGCCTTCCGGTAGATCGTCCGCCGCGGTTGCTCGATCTCGATGGCCGTGACCCAGGGCGTCACGTCGTGCTTGTCGACGAAGATCGAGTAGCGGAGGTAGGTCGAGGCTCCGGCCATCTCTCCCCCTAGCTGAAGGTGATCCCGGCGGCGACGAGCTTCGCGTAGGCGGCCGGGTTCACGACGTGGACCTCGAGGACGTTGTTCCGGTTGACGGCGTAGACGACGGCGGAGGCGTCGACGAGGGAGAGGGTCTCGACGGAGACGGCTCCGCTCGACTCGAAGAGGAAGTGGAAGCGGACGGCGACGACGCCCGAGGCGTCCACAAGGTCACGCTGCCAGCCTTGAAGGATGGCGCTCGCGTCCACGAGGTCCCTGGCCCACCCCTCGACGATCCCGCTCGCGTCGTGAAGCGCCCGCTCGACGCTGGCGACGACCCCGGAGGCGTCGGCGAGGTCCCAGAAGCGCGTCCCGATGTAGTAGCGGGCGTCGGCGTTGTTATGGGAGCCGACCTCTTGGATCAGGTAGGAGAGCTCGAAGTTCGTCCCGAAGTACGGGTCGAAGGTCTCGAAGTAGGCGTCGGCCCCGGCAAGCATGAGGGGATTCGTCGCCCAGAGGAAGACGGAGCCGTCGGCTCCGACGGCCGGCCCCTCGTGGTCGGAGACCGTCCAGGTCTGGGAGCCGAGCGAACTCCCGTCGTAGTCGACGTCGGTGGAAATGCTCGCCGCGCCCATGACGAGCCACGGGACGAGCGTCCCGAAGTAGACGTTCGTGAAGTCGTCGACGATCGCCCCGCCCGAGACCTTCTTCACGTTCCAGGCCTCGAGGAGGCCGTTCGCGAGCGTGCAGTCGATCCCGTTGACGGTGACGGTCACGAGGGCCGGGTTGATGTTCGTCGAGTCCGTGATCCGCGCCGTCACCGGATAGTCCCCGGGGACGTTCCTCGCCCCGTTCGCCGGGTCAATGCTGGCGAGTGTGACGGCCATCGCTTAGACCCTCGCGTTGAGGCGTACTTCCTTCAGCTCCTCGTCGGTCGTCGCGAGGGCGACCACGCGGAGCCAGAATGGGCGCTCGCCCGTCCCCTTCTTCGCGACCCAGGCCCCCGCGGGGTAGTCGTTGGTGAGGTAGGCCACGAGGTTGACGTAGGTCGCGGCGACGGTCTGGACGACCCCCTCCTCCGAAACGGTCGAGTCGGAGACGTCTTGGATGTAGAGGGTGTCTCCCGGGGCGATCCCGAGCGTGATCGGCCCGCTCCCCTCCTGGTCCTCGAAGTAGACGCGATTCGGGAGGGCCTCCGATGGGCCGGCGGCGGCGGTCGTCTGCCCCCAGACGGCGGCGGTCGTGTCCCGGAATGGGAGCGAGGTCCCCACCTTCGAGCCGACGGCGTAGACGTTCGTCCCGGCGGTCAGGCCCTCGAGCTCGATCGTCCACGGGTCGACCGTGCAGTCCCAGCGGTCGGTCGAGGTGTGGCCAGTGGTCGCCCCGAAGTCGACCCAGACGTTGTCGAAGAGGTGCTGGGGCGAGCCGGTGATCGCGACGGTCGTCGCCTCCCAGTTCGAGCCCCCATCCTTCGACCACTTGAAGGTATCAGGCGTCCCCGTCCCGTCGATCTGAATCCGGAGGTCGATCCCGGGCTCGTTCCCGTGGTACTCCCCGGAGACGGCCGCATCGTCAAGGCCGGAGCCGGTGAAGACGAGCGTCCCGATCTCGCTCTCGAGAACGTCCCCGATCGTCCCCTCGTCGATATTCGTGTCGTCGGCGATGAAAGCTGGCGTCCCGGTCGGCCACTGGCTCGCCTGGATCGGGCGGACCGGGATGACCTTCGAGGTCGCGTCGATCGTGACCGAGGCGGTCGTCTTGATCCTCCGGCCGGCGATCGGGCGCCACGTCGCGGGGTCGGCGGCTGTCCCGGTTCCGTCGTCGTGGGCCATCTCGACCTGCTCGTTCGAGTCGGCCGGCCACGCGGTCTCGGTCGTGTTGCCCCGGACCCAGAAGACGAATTCATCGTTCGCGAGAAGCCCAGTCTCCTCCCAGGCAGCGGCCGGGATGGTCAGGCCGCCCTCGACTGCAATGAAGTCGGTCGAGGTGGTCCCCTCCCAGTCGGCGTCGGAGTCGAAGGCGGGGTGATAGCTCTCGATGTTGTCGCGGTAGGCCTCGGCCTTCACCTCGTAGGCGGTCGGAGAGGTCATCTTGACCGTGTACTTCTGGGAGCCGCAGGCGTCGAGGAGGACGACGTAGTGGAGCGCCCCCGTCCCCGTTCCGGCGGTCTGCTCCGGATCGGTCGGCTCGCCGTGGTCGTCGAGGATCTCGACGTGGGTCAGGGTCCGGCTCGTGAGGTTCTTCCACCATCCCTTGATCGGCGTAGTGGTCCCGCCGCGCTCCGTGGCCCCGAGGTAGTAGGTCTGATCTTCGTCCGCGTTGTCGATCATGCTCGCCAAGTTGATCGACCCGTCGGCGGCGGCCTGGAAGAACTCGATCCCGAAGAGGTACCAGATCCGGAGGTAGGGGTTGAGCGTGAGAGGGCTCGTGTTCCACCGGAGGGTCGTCTGGATGGACGACGCCGAATGGCGGGTCATCATAAAGGCCAGGTCGATTCCGCGGAGGAGAGCCCGGCGAAGCTCGGCCGTCATGTCGAAGAAGACATCCGGCTCGGTCGCGTATACGGTCGCGGCCGGCGTGGTGTAGCTCGCGAATGGGGTCAGAGCGACGTCCGTCCCCCAGAGCGGAGAGTAGGCGTCCCCGGTCCACGGGAGGACGGCGCTCGTATCCCGGTAGCGGTAGGTCGTGTCGGCCCAGTCCGGAGCGTTGATGATCCGGTAGACGTCGAGGAGAACGCTCCCGCCGGTCGTCTGGTAGGTCGCACAAGCGAGGTCCGCGGCGAGGAGGATCGGAGCGTGACCGATCAGCCCGCGGATGACGTCAAGTTCCACCTTGACGAGGAGCTTCGTCCGGTTGCTCGAGAGGTTGTAGTAGAAGACGACCGTCGACCCGTTGTAGATGGTCGAATCTATGAAATTGGTCGCGGTGCCGTCCATCAGGATCGAGCGGCCCCGGATCTCGGCGGCGGTGAAGGTTGCCCACTCGGCGGCCAGCCGGCCATATTCGAGGTATCGAGGCATCGTCCCCTCCTAGACCGTCAGCCCACGGACGACGAACTTCGGAATCCGGATCGCCCCGGGAGTGGCCGAGCTCGGCGGCGCCCACCTGTTCCAGAACTTCCCGGTCTGGCCGGCGCGGATCGTCCCGCTCTGCTGCCCGCTTTCGGTCAGGGTGAGGTCCCCGGTCGCCCACGTCCCCGGACTGCCGGCGACGTCCGGCGCGAGCTCCTCCCAGAGGTGGCCGTCGGTCGTGACGAGCGTGATCGTCACCGCACTCGGGTCGGCGGTCGTGTTCTCGAGGATGATCGCCTGCCCCTGAAGGTAGTCGTTGACGTCGTCGTAGTCGGCGTGCCCGTACTCGTAGCGGGTCGCCCCGTCGAACATGGCTTGCGTGACGCAGAGGTCCCCGTCGACCATGATGTCGGCCACCTTGTAGCCGGTCTTCGCCCCCGTCCCGTCGGCCCAGTTGGCGAACGTGATCGTCTTTGTCCCGGCGACCGCGTTGTGCTCGCGGGTGTCGTCCGAGTGCGGAAGGATCGCGTAGACGTAGGCGACGGCCGAGAGCGGCGTCCAGTAGAAGCCGGGGACGGCCCCGATCTTTGTCTGGACCGAGTCGGCGTCTCCGACGTTCTTCGCGGCGATCTGCTTCTGGGTCGAGTATTCGCCGGCCTCGACAACTCCGCGGTTGAGGACGTCGGTCGTCACTCCCCCAGCGGTCATGATCGCCCCGTTCGAGAAGATCGCCTTGTGGCCGGTGTCGACCGAGGCCGAGACCTTGAAGCGCCAGCCGGGGATGACGTAGTTCCAGGTCGCGGCGTCGGCGGTGATCGCGACCGAGGCGGTCTGGAACGGGTTCTTCGTGTCGGCCCCACAGACGACGGCCGCGGTCACCCCGCCGGAGACCGTGAAGGTGAGCTCGTAGGTGTCGGCGATCCCCTGGCCGGACCGGCCTCCGATGTACTCGGCGGCCGTCACCGGGGTCGAGAGGGTGTTCTCCCAGCGGTAGTCGATCCGGCCGTCGGGGTCTGCGAGGTCGGTCGGGTCCCAGAGGACGATCTGGCTCGCCATGAATTCCTCCGCGTTGTCGGGGTTGGATTACAGGAGGGCGAAGACGATCGAGGCCTTGAAGCCGTCGAAGTAAGTCAGGTTCACGTTATCCGGGAAGTCCTGTTCGGTCGCGTGCTGGACCTCGATCGAGACGAAGGCGACCGTGATCGAGCTCGTCCCGGTCGGGTTGGTCTTCACCTGGGCGGGCCCCGCCGCGCCCGCGAGTGAGAGGAGGGTCGCGAGCTGGGTCGAGGAGAGGTAGGGGACGAGGATCTCGAGCGTTGGCGCGTCCTGGCTCTCTCCGTACTCCGTCACGATCGGAGTGTTCGCCAGGGAGACCTCGAGGGCCCGCCGGAGGCCGGCGTGGGCGTAGCGCTTGAGGACGGTCGGCGCGAAGTCGAAGACGAGCTTCGTCGCCCCCCGCTCGATCCCGGTCTCGCCGTCGGCGAAGCTCATGGGATGGTCCCTCCGGTGTCAGGCGAAAGCCCCATCTCGCGAAGCGCTCGCCGGAGGTCCTCGAGGTCGAAGAGGACCTCGGCCTTCAGCGGGTTAGCCTCGATCCAGGCCTGGAGGTTGCTGATCTCGGTCTTCCCCGCTTCCATCGCCTTTGTCATGGCCCCCTGGAAGCCCCCGGCGATGTTCTCGTCGAGGGAGAACTGGAGGCTCGAGGCCATAGCCGTCATCTGCTCTTTGACGGTCATCGCGACGAAGGTCGTCCCCTCGGTGTAGGATTTGACCCAGGCCGTCATCCCGTCAATCCCGAGGCCGACGGCGGCGTTGACGTCCTTGAATTCGTCGGGGAGCTTCGCGTCCTTGAAGTTCTTCGAGCGCTCGGCGAGAGCCTGGACCTCCGGCCCCATCGCGGCCAGGAGCTCGGCGGCCGGGACCCCGTTCTGGGCGAGCGTCACCATCGAGTCGGTGAGGATCTGGGCGGCGTTCTGGAGGTCCTCCGCCGTCATCACCTTGTAAGCCTTCTTCAGCTTCTCGGCGGTCTCGGCGCTCTCCACCCCGTAGGCGGCGAGCGCGGCCTTGACCTTGTCGGTCGCCCACGCCTGGTCCCGGAGGTCCTCGGTGTGCTGAGTCTCCGTCCGGCGCTCGTCGCGGTACTTCGCATAGAGGGCGGAGACCCGATCGTAGAGGGTCGCGAGCTTGGCCGCATTGTTCGCGGTGTGGTCGGCCTGGACCGCCCACTCCTCCCCGGTCAGCCCGAGGGCTTCCTTCATCTTCTCGTAATGGGTCAGGGTCCGCGAGTAGGCGGCGCCGTCCTTGTCGAGCTGGGCGGCGAATTCGCCCTCCTTGTCGGCCACGAGTCCGAGGGCGGTCGTGAGGGCGTTCTCGTGGCGGAGGAGCTCGGCAAGCGCCACGAGGGCGGCCCCGATCGCGACCACGAGGCCGACCGGGCCGGTCAGGAAGGTCACGACCCCGGCGACGGCCGTCCCGAATGCGCTCGTCGAGGCAGCGGCAGCCCCGGCGGCGGCCGGCGTGGCGACGAAGAGCCCGATGATCTTCCCGAGTCCGATCAGGAGCGGCCCGAGGGCGACGGCCACGGCGCCGGCCACGGCGACAAAGCCGAGCGTCCCGGCGATCGCCTTCTTCGCGGCAGGATCGAGGGCGTTGAACTTCTCGAGGAGGCCGGAGAGACCCTGGATCAGAGGCAGGAAGGCGCCCCGCATCTGCTCCCCGAGACGAATCCACGCCTCCTCCATCTGGGCGGCGGCCTCGGCCGTCCGGCCCTCGACGGAGTCGATCATGTTGTTGTAGTTGCTCTCGACCTTGCCGGCGCTGTTCGAGATACCCTCTAGGGCGGTCCCGAAGGTCTTGAGCCCCTGCTCGGACGTCAGAGCGAGGGCGCCGTTCAAAGCCCGAATGTTCCCGAAGAGCGAGGCCGTGAGGTCGCCGTTCCCCTTCGTCGCCCGGGCGACGTCGGCCATCACCCCGACGAGCCCGTTCGCCTTGATCGCCGTCGTCGAGAGGTCGACCCCGAGGGCGGCCATCGCGTCCGAGGTCTCCTTCGTCGGCGAGAGGGCGGCCGAGAGAACACCCTTCACCGCGGTCATCGCCTCGTCGACCTTGAGGCCGGAGAGGGTCAGGGTCGCCAAGATGGCGAAGAGCTCCTCGTACTCGACCCCGGCAGCGGCGGCGATCGAGATACCCTTCCCGATGTTGTCGGCCAGGTCGGAGAACTCGAGCTTCCCGAGGTCGACCGCCTTCGTCATGCCGTCGAGGACGCGGTTGATCTCCTCGCCCTCGAGCCCGTAGGCGTTCATCACGGAGGTCGTCGCGTCGACCGTCTGGGCCAGGTCCGCCATGTTGCCCTTCGCGGCCTTCGCGTTCGCGACGATGAAGGAAAGCGCGTTCTCCTCGGGGACGCCAGACTGGAGGGCCCCGTAAAGGCCCTTAATCATGTCGGTCGGCTTGCCGAGGGCCGGCGGGAGGTCGAGGAGTTGCTTCTGAAGACCGGCGAGCTTCTCGGTCGACATTCCGGTGACGTTCTGGACGGCCTTCGACTGGGTCTCCCACTCCCCGAAAGACTTGACCGCCATCCCCACGGCCGCGCCCGTGGCGGCCGACATGACGACGAGCTCGGTCCGGAACTTGTTGACGGCGTCCCCGGCGCCCTTGAGGCTCTTCGACCATCCCGCGGCGATGCTGTCGCCCGCGTTCTGGGCGGTCTTGCCGGTCTCGTCGAAGCCCTTCTGGACGGCCTTCTTCACCCGGTCCGCGCTGGCGACCAGCTCCTTGAGCGCGGCTTCGCCCTTTGCCAGGTCGACCTTCCAGGCGGTGACGATGTCGCCGATGTTCGCCTGCTCTACTGCCACGGGGTACTCCTAGAAGCCCAGCTTGGAGAGGACGTCGATCGCTTCCTCGAGGGTCTTCGGCTTGTGCTCCCGACGGTTGACGGTCGTCCCCGTCGGACGGTTGGAGGCCGGCCGCGGGGTCCGCAATCCCTCGCCGCGCCCGGAGAGCGCCTTGTGCTGCTCCTCGGCGTGGTGAGCGACCTCCTCGGCGAGCCGGACGAACTGGGGGACGGTCAGGGAGACCACGTCCCCCAGCCGCCAGCCCGGGAAGGTGAGGAGGAGCGGGAGGACTAGGTCCCCGAAGAAGCCCCGGCTCTCGCGATCAGCCCCTCGAGGTAGGCTCTCGCTTTTTTTTTCGCGCCCTCCCAGAAAGCCCGAAGCTCGTTCTCGTCGATCCACGCGGCGAAGACGTGCTTGATGTCCGGGAGGGTCAGGCTCGCCCGGACCCACTCGGCGTCGATCTCAGGGCGGTCCGGGTTGGAGTCGGAGAGGATGAAGACGATCGGCGCCTGCCAGTCCGGGAGGGCTCCCCGGAGCTGCTGGAAGAGCGAGGCGAGGTCCGAGTCGAGGGCGGCGGGGGAGACGCCCCCGCCTTCCTCGAAGTGCTTCAGGACCCGGGCGAACCACGAGGGGAAGGCCCGTTCGATCCGCTCGAGACCGGCGAAGGTCGTCGCCCGGACGACGACGACCTCGCCATTCTTCAAGCGGATCTCGGTCCCGTTGTTTGCGGCGCGTCGAAGGTCGCGGGAGAGCCCCGCGAAGAGCTTCACGGCTCCCCCTAGACGGCGGCGTCGAAGACGCGGAAGTAGCCGAGGAGGGCGCCGTTCGCCTTCGTCGGGTCGGCCAGGGCCTCGAACTCGACGGGCGTCCGAATCCACTCGCCGGAGGCCAGCGCGAGCTCGAAGGAGTGCGGGAGCGCGAGGTTGTGCAGATAGAGCTGCATGACCTTCCGGGTCCCGCCCGACTGCGGCTGGAACTCCTCGAAGACGAGGATGCCCATCGAGCCCGACAGGTTCGCGAACTTCCCGAAGCCGGTCTGCTTGCCGGCGATCTTTGAGACGACGGCGGAGGTCGTGTAGTCGTTGAGGAGACGGTCGTAGAGCGCGAGCGCGACCGTCGTGTTCGTCGAGACCGTCACCTTCGCGGCGGTGAAGTACTCGATGTTCGCCCCCTCGGTGATCTTGAGGTAGTCACCGGCCGAGATGTTCGCCGAGACGTCGCCGGTCAAGACCATGCTGTCGTCGGCGTCCTTGTCGTAGGCCGTCTGGAGGGCGACCCCGGCCCAGACGCTCAGGTCGGTCTGCGCCCCTCCGGTGAGGAGCGGCATGTTCGAGTCCGCGAGCGGCTCGAGGGAGTCGGCCGAGATGATCGCCCGCTGCCCCATCAGGTAGCGCTTCAGCGTGAACTCGGGCATCTGCGTCTTGAGCTCGACGGTCGTCCCCTCGACGGTGAGGTTCACGTTCTCAAGCTTGCCCATGTTCTGAAGCGGGTTGTTCGCGTTGCTCACGGGGAGGAGGAGCTTGCAATCCCCGAGGGCGATGTTGTCCTGGTCGATGATGTTGTACTGTCCCATGTGAGACGTCTCCTTTGCTCACGGTGTCGAGGTTGAGATAGCCTAGGCTGTCCAGATCGCTGTCACGTTCCACACAAGCTCGAAGGCGACCCGCCCGTAGGTCCGGACCCGTCGCGGCCCGGACGTGAGGACGTGCCCCCGGATGTCGACGTCGATGTCGTCGGGCTTGTAGGAGCGGTCGGAGAGGTCGAGTAGCGCGTCCGCGATCTCCCTCCCCTGCGAGGTCGTGTCCGCGAAGATGGTCTCCGTCACCTGGAACGTCTGGGCGTCCCAGTCCGACGGCTCGACCTCGAGCTCGACGTAGGGGTAGAGGGGTGCCGGGTTCTCCCCGGTCTCTGCCCATCCGCCGGCCACGAGGTCGGGCGCGAGCATCTCGCCGCGCATCGCCACGAGGGCGGCCACGAGAGAGGTTGTCTTGATGGCGGTCACTTGGTGCTCCGGAAGTGGGCGCTCCGCATCTTCTCGAAGGCGGCCCTCTGAGCCCTCACGAACTCGGGCCAGACCTCCTCCTGCGCGACCCGAGCAAGCCAGCGGTGGAGCGGCCGAGCCCTCATCTTCGAGGTCCCGTGCTTGAGGAAGGGCCAGTGGGGCGCGGTGTTGCGGAGCTTGAAGAAGACCCCGTCGCCCCTGCGGTAGACCTGGGAGACGAAGGAATCGACGAAGCCGACGTTCCCCTCCGTCTGCCGGTGGATGAAGTGGTCCTCGTGTGGCCCGGTGTCGACCGGGAGCCGGCGCCGGTACGGGTGCCCCATCGCGGCCAGGTCCTCGAGGGTGTGGTCGGAGAGGCTCGAGGCCTCGACGGCCTCCTCCTCGAGGCGGTCCCGGATGATCGCCCGGACGTTCGCGGCCGTGAACTTCCGGATCTCGTTCCGGAACTTCTTGACCCCCTCCGCTACTTCCATCTCAGCCCCCGGCCCGGTAGACGGGCGCCCGCTTCTTCGCGTAGTCGGCGATCTCCCGGAGCCGGCGGTCGATCCGCTTCTGGGCCCCCTTCATCGCCTCGCCGATGTCGAGCGGGTCCGTGAGGTCGGTATCCCGAACACGGGCGGCGGGGAAGAGGACGCAGCGGCAATTCCGGCGGCAGTAGGTCACGCCCGACCCGGGGAGGCCGGCCCGCTGCCATTCGACGTAAGTCTTCGAGAGCTTGTGGCGGTGCCAGCATGAGACCCGCCAAGCGCCCGCCCCGACGGCGTCCTTCCCGCAGACCTTCCCGTCGTAGCGCGTCACCCAGACGTGCTTGTTCGGCAGCCCCCGGCCACGACGGCGCTCGAAGGCGGCCTGGTAGCTCACGTCGTCGAGGGTCGTCACGAAGCCACGGGCCATGTCCTTCAGGCCGCCGCGGAATCGGCCGAGGACCCGGAGCTGGAACCCCTCGGAGCTCGTGAGGGCGGCGAGGATCGCGTCGTCGTCCATGCCGGACGTCCGGAGCCCGGTCACGAACGCCGCAAAGTCTGCGGCGACTCCTCTCGCAAAGTCCGCAGAGCCGGCGGAGGTGCGGGCCATCGCCTCGCGGACGATCGCTCGAGCGGCGACCCCCTCGGCCCAGCCCTCGACCCCGGCGGTCTTCAGGTACTCCTCGGCGCCGGCCAGGACCTCGGTCGACCCGAGGGTGGCGAAGTCCTCGACGATCAGGGCGGCGAAGCCGGCGAGGTAGGCGTCCCCGTCGGCGAGGAAGGTCCCGAGCGCGAAGCCGGCGGCCATGATCTCGTCGACGAAGCCCGCGAGGAGGAGCCGGACGCTCTCCTGGGTCTCAGCGTGGGCTCGGAAGGCGTCCTCGACGGCCATCTAGCGCTCCCTGGGCTCGACCTCCCACGATTCGCCACAGTGGGGGCAGACGGACGGCTTTCCCTTCGGGAAGTGGTTCTGGAACTCGGGACGCCAGAGGACCCAGTAGCGGCAGCCCCGGCAGCGGCGGACGTGGCGGAACGGCTGGACGCGGGACGTCTTCACCGGCTGACGCTCACGGAGCCGGCGCGGCCGGCGGTCGGAGAGCGGAGCGCCCGCTCGTTCTTCTCGATCCTGGTCTCCCAGGCGGCCCGGACGGTCGCGGCCTGGTCCTCGAGGGCCCGGGCGTACTCGTCCGAGTCGATGTAGACCCGGAAGGCCTCGGTCTGGATCGCCCGATAGAGCATCTCCTCGGCCTCGTAGCTCCCCGGTGTCCGGTAGTAGAGGGAGACGGTCGAGGCTTCGGGGACGGCCCCCACGAGGAGCCGGTCGACCGAGTGGAAGTGGCGCGGGATCTCCGTCGGGTTCTGGGCGTCGACCGTCACCGGGGCGAGGAGGGCGGCAGAGTCCGCGCCAAAGCCCTCGAGCCCGAGGACGTAGCCCACCCGCGGCGGGGCGATCTCGACCTCGAGGTCGACGGCCAGCACGCCAGCCCCGGCCCCTACGACGTCGAGGAAGCCCACGGAGGGCACGGCCGGCGTGAGGGTGAGGAGCGCCCCCTCCCCCGTCGTCGCCCCGATCACGACGTCCGAGACGAGGTCGTCGAGGGCCTCGACGGCGAGGATCTGCTGCCAGTCGTCCCGGGAGGTCGTCACCAGCGTCTCGGCGAGCTCGACGATCTCCCGCTCGAGCGTGTAGGGCGAGTCCCCGGCCGTCCCGTAGATGACGACCGGAATCCCGACCTCCTCGGCGGTCACGGCCGAAAGGTCGAGCGAGTCCCCGGTCCCACCAGGCCCCGTCTCGATCCCTCCGCCGATCCCCGCGGCGAGGGCCGTCCGGGTGTCGACCGGGCCGGCCAGGGCGAAGACCTCGGCCCACCGTCGGCCGGCCTTCCGGGCCAGCTCCGAAAGCTCGGCGTCCGTGAAGAACTCTCGGGCGAAGCGCCTGTTGTAGACGGAGCGGGCGACCACGGGCGGGCCGGCCTCGTACTCGTCGAAGACCCAGAGCTTCCGGATCTCGGAAAGCTGGGCGGCGGTCAGGGTGATCTCGTTCATTTGCCCTCCGCGAGCCAGCGGGCTAGGGCGGGATTAGCGTCGAAGAAGTGAAGAAGGCAGGATGAGAGCCGGCGGATCTCGTTCTCGGTCAGGTCCCGCCCACCCGGGAGCTCCGTGTCGAGGACGTGGAGGATCTCGTGGAGGAGGGAGAGACGAGCCCGGTGCTCGGTCCCCGTCCCGATCACCATCTGGCAGTCGGAGAGGTTGACGAAGGCGTGACACTCGTCCCCATCGTCCGGCGACTCCACGGTCGCCGTCGGCGCGAACTCGAGTCCATAGGTCGAGCCGACGAAGTGGACGGTGTCGACCTTCGGGTAGGCCATCACTCCGCCCAGTTGAGCTCGAGGTAGGCCTCGACGTCGGCCTTCGTGATCTTCCCGTCCTTCCCGGAGCCCTTGCCGATGAAGTCCTCGATGGCCTTCGGCTCGAGCCCCTTCGCCTCACAGAAGCGGAGGGCCGGATCGGTCCAGTTGTCGCCGGTCTCAATTGTCTCGACGGGCTCCGGCTCGGAAACCGTCGCCGCGCCCGAAAACTGGGCGAGGAAGCGGTTCGGATCGGTGAAGCCGCGCTGGCGGGCGATCCCCTCGACGCGCCGTCCGAGCTCGGTCAGGTGGCGCTTCCGGCGGTCCCCGAGCTTCTGCTGGGCGGCCAGGGCGACGGAGGTCGCGAAGTCCTTCGGATTCTGGTCAGCCATCATGTCCCCCAATGGGAGAGAGACGGGCGGGAGCCGAAGCCCCCGCCCGATCGTGTTTAGGAGTTGTAGGCGGCGACGCAGAGCCCGCTCTTCGTGCTCTGGTCAGTGATGACGACGATCGAGTCGTTACCACTCCTCCAGGCCACGAAGTAGTCGGTTCCTTCCGCGAGGAATGCGAGGGTGTGAACCCCGGTGTTCGCGTCGACCACGGATTGACACCACAGGACGGCGCCCTCTCCGACGAGGTCGACACCGAGCGCTTCCTCGGTGGCCGCGTCCCACTTGTAGACGTAGTCGAGGTAGACCGAGAAGGCGTTCGGGTTCGTCATCGCGTCCACGTCGGCGGTCAGGAGGACGTGGATCTTATCGACGTCGTTCCCGTTGCCAGCGGCGAGCGCAGAGATGTCGAGCTCGAACCACGTCCACGTCGAGGCTGCGACGGCCGGGAAGTCGACCGCAATGTCCGGGTCGGCGTCCGTGTCGTCGATCAGTAGCTCGAGCTCCCCGGCGGCGAGCGGCTTCGTCGAGTAGATCCAACCCCCAATGCTCTCGTTCGCCTCGAGGTCGTCGTTGGTGATGTCGTTGACCGCCCCGTCTCCGTCGACGGCGGCGGCGGTAAAAGCCAGCTTGAGGCTCTTCGAGCCGACCTTCTTGGTCGTGGTATCGGCGGTCAGGGTGACGGCGGTCCCGGCGTCGACCTCGGCCCACTCCCCGTCCGGGGTGTCGTCGACGTAGTTGATGTTCTCGGTCGTCCCATTCGCCATCACCCCGCCGGTCGAGACGGCCTCGATCTTGGGAATTCCCTCGATCGCGCCGGCGGCAGAGACGGTGATGTCGTCCGAGGAGACGAGCCCCTTCGTGAAGGTCACGACGGAGCGGTAGGTGGTGCCGGAGGCGGCCCCGAGGGCGAGGACGGCCACGAGGACCGTCGCCACGGTGAGGAATCTCTTCATGGTGTTCTCTCCGATCAGGGAAGAAGCCGGGGGCCCGGAGGCCCCCGGAGGGTTGACAGGTCAGGCTCAGGTCGCGTTGACGCTCGAGTACGAGCGGACGCAGACGGCCTTGATGTTCCGGTTCTCGGTCTCGACCTTCGTCCACGAGGCGGCGGCGGCCAGCGCGGCGTCGGTCGGGGGCAGGGTGGAGGCCGCGTAGTTGGTGCCGGGGACGTGGACCACGAAGTCGCAGTACTGCGAGACGGTCCGGCTCGGCGGGTTGGCGACATCCTGCGCGATGCTCTCGATCTCCCGCGAGACCGCGAACTGGAGCGCTCCCGGAGCGAGGAGGTAGGAGTCGTAGGTCTTGGTCGCGCCGGTCCCCGAGGTCGGGAGGCTGTCGTCGACGTGGATCGCGAGACCCTCGTAGACACGGATCGCCTTCTCCATCCGGACGGCCCCGATCTGCTCGAGCCACTCCACGCGGCCCTCGAGCTGCATGTCGTGGAAGACGTCGGAGTGGACGAAGATCGCCCCGAGGTCGAGCTGCTTCTCGCCGAGCTTGTTCTTGCCCAGGAGGCAGGAGCTCATGGAGAAGGCCTCGGCGACGGACACGAGGTGGGTGTCCTTCAGGCAGCCGGCCGAGGCGTCGAAGAGGCCGGTCAGGACCTTGCAGGTGAGGCGCTCGAACTCGCCGACCCAGTAGTCGGCGAAGGCCGGCGCCACGACGGCGCTCGTGAACTCGTCGATCCCCATCTCCTCGGCCTGGGTGATCTCGGCCGCGGTGAAGGTGGCGGGCTTGAAGCGCTTGATGACCGGCCCCTTCTGCGAGAAATGGCTGAAGGTCTCGACGCTGGCGTCGGTGGACGTGCCGTCGTTGACGGTCGAGTCCTCGCCCAGCGGCTTGCGGCTCCGGAACTGGTAGTACTCGCCGACGATCTGGTCGGGCATCTCGAGCGAGGCGATCCCGGCGCGGTAGAGGTTGAAGTTCTTCGCGATGATCGCGGCGGTCAGGGCGCGAAGCTGGACCGGGTTGACGAGGTTGGAGGTCAGACTCATGGTGCGTGCTCCTTGCGGGTGTGGTCAGTGAGGATCAGCGGAGGACGGCGTAGAACTTCTTCTCGAGGGCCTTGACCCACTCGGCGTCCTTCTCGCGGGCCTCGGTTTGTACCTTCACCGGGAGGGCGAGGAATGCCGTCCAGTCCTTCGCGTCCCGCCAGACCTTCGAGCCCCTCTGGAGCTTGGTCTGGCCGTCGACGTTCGGGGCGTCCGGCTTGTCCTCCTCGGTCTTCCCGAT
>Ga0209606_1001967_pt1 | contig 24006 bp, 26 predicted proteins | sample AD_UKC057_MetaG_FD_184412 | JGI IMG/M metagenome (GOLD analysis project Ga0209606, IMG submission 184412) | Active sludge microbial communities of municipal wastewater-treating anaerobic digesters from USA - AD_UKC057_MetaG (SPAdes) (version 2) | ecosystem: Engineered > Bioreactor > Anaerobic >...
TTCCTATTCCAAAAAAAGCAGATCCTCCGCTCTTCAAAATCTCTTTTATGTCAGCAAAATCGAGATTAAGTATGCCTGGGCTAGAAATCACATGAGAAATACTTTCTACAGCTTCTTTTAAGAGTTCGTCACACTTCTCAAAAGCAAATTCTACTGAAGATTTTGGAGGAATTAACTTAATCAGTTTATCATTAGGTATAACAACAAGAGTATTTATATTCTTTTCTATTTCTTCTAAGCTATTCAAAGCAATTTTTTTTCTTTTTTTTCCCTCAAAAGCAAAAGGAAGAGTAGTAATCCCTATTGTTAAAATATTGAGATTCTTAGCTGCTTCTGAAACAACTGGCATTGCTCCAGAACCAGTACCTCCACCCAAACCAGCAGTTAAAAAAACAATGTCTGATGTTTTTAAAACATCTTCTATTTCTTTAATACTTTCTTTAGCAGACAATCTTCCTATTTCTGGCTTCATTCCTGCTCCTAGCCCTCTTGTTATCTTATCTCCGATCCTTATCTTTAAATGAGATTTCTTTTTAGCCAAGTCTTGTGCGTCTGTATTCATGCTAATCAATTCAACATTCTTTATGTTTGAATCAAATAGCCTAGAAACAGTATTGCATCCTGCTCCTCCAATACCAATAACTTTTATTTTCGTATTCATTTTAAGGGTTAAGATTTTTTAAGAAATCTTTAATTTTTTTCCACAAGCCCTCTCTAATAGAATTATCATTTTCTTCAGCTTCTCCATCACTATCAGCTATTAATCCGCAAACAGTAGAAAGAGAACAGTCCTTGTCTATTCCTGGAATATTTTTAGGATAGCCAACTCTACAAGGAAGATTAAATTCTTTCTTAGCCAAATCAACCATTCCTGGAAGTTTTGCTCCTCCTCCAACTAAAACAATTCCTCCAGGCAATAATCCCTGCTTAGAAACCTTCTTAATTTCCTTATCTATTAGATCAAATATTTCGCAAACCCTAGCTTCAATTATTTTATTCAATTCTTTTTCAGAAAAACAAAGACTGTTTTTACTTTTTATTTTCTTAGAATTTTCTAATCGTATTTTTTCTCCTGAAAAAGAATCTAAATCCATTTCTATTTTCCTCGTTCCAGTTTTGCTGCATGACCCATAATCTCTTTTTATTTTCTCTGCTATTTCAATTTCCGTTTTAAAACCAATAGCAATATCATTAGTAATATTAGATGCTCCCACTGGAAAAACAGCTAAATTAAGAAGTCTTCCGTCCTCAAAAACAGCAACACTAGACGTTCCTGCTCCAACAGAAACCAAAGCAACGCCTAATTCTTTTTGAGCAGAAGTTAAAACAGAATTAATATCAGCTAAAATTGCTGGAATAATGTTTATTTCCGAATCAATACCACTTTCAGCTACTGCTTCTGTAACGTTCTCTGTATCAGCTACAAATCCTGATAAAAGAAACGCTTCCAATTCTAACCTAGTACCTTTTAATTTTAATGGATCTTTGATTTCTCTTTCTCCATCTAAAATCCATTCTTTAATGAAGGTTTTTAAAACTTCTTTATTTGTTGATTGAAGATTAGTTGCATTAGCCCCCTGATAAGCTCTCTCTATATCTTCTTGAGAAACTTTTCCATCTGCTCTCCCTACAGAAACAAGACCTCTGCTACTAGTTAGTTCTAATTTATTTCCATTAAGACTAACATAGATTTCTCTTGGTCTTGGAATTCTTTCTTCTTGAATTTGATTAAAGAGCTCTGCTAGTTTTTTTGCTGTTTCCTGAGGACTCTTTACTCTTCCTTTCTGAACTCCTGCTGATTCAATTGTCTTCAAGGACATTACTTCCGTAATTTTTCCTGTTTCTGTATCTTTTTTTGCTACAAGAACTTTAATCACATTTGTTCCGATATCTATTCCTGCAACAGTTTGTATTCTTGCCATAATTATTTGCTTAAATACTTATTTTGTTTCTGAAGCATTTCTTCTGCTTCTTTAGTTTTAACATGATTCATACCCATTAAATGAAGTATACCATGAATCAAAACTTTTGATAATTCTTGTTTAAAGGGAATATTGTCTTCTTTTGCGTTTTTCTTAACAATTTCTATACAAATCACTATTTGAGGCAACACGTCATCAATGGTACCAAAAGACAAAACATCTGTTGCCTTATCTTTTCTTCTGTATTTTTTATTCAAAGCTTTTATCTCTTTTTTTTTAACAAAAGCAACTTCAATGTTTTTTTTAATCTTCTCCCCCTTAAGAACTTTTCTAACAATAGATTCTAATAATTTCTTATCAACTTTAAAATCCTTGTCTAGGTTTACTATATCAATCATTATATCTATTTTACTAGATTGAGAAAATAAATCAAGTACACTTAAAAACAGGGTTCTGCCCTGTCTTTATATTAATGATTCTTTTACTATTTTAGCTACTAAGTTTCCGTCTGCTTTTCCTTTTGTTTGAGGAACAACTTCTTTCATTATGAGTCCTATGTCTTTAAGCGTTGCTGCTCCTGTTTTTACTTTTGCATCTTCAGCTATTTTTTTAATTTCTTGTTCTGTTAATTCTTTTGGCAAGTATTTTTTAAGAATTTCTAACTCTCTTGTTTCTTGTTCTACCAAATCAAGTCTTCCTCCGGACTTAAAAGATTCAATGCTGTCTCTTCTTTTTTTTACTTCAGAAGCAATAACCTCCACTACTTCTTCATTAGATAAAATGCTTTTCTCATCTAATTCCTTATCGCTCATCCCTTGATTTTCATTAGCAATTTTTAATCTCTTATCTTTTCCTTTGTTAACAATAGAAGAAACAAGCATTCTTAAAACAGAAACTCCTGTTTCGTTTTTATCTTTTTGAAAGGAAACTAAATCCTTTTTAATTTCATCTAACATGTTATTAGATTTTTCCTAATTTTTTTAATTTCTCAAACTTTTTAGTTTTTGTTAGCTTTACCAAAGCAGCTCTTTTTTTCAAATTTCCGCTTTTTATTCTTTCCTGAAACCTTCTTTTTCTGGCTTCAGTTAAAACACCGCTCTTTTGAACAGCCTTAGTAAAACGATAAACTAAAGATTGAGAAGTTTCTTTTTGTTGTTTTTGAATCTTCATATTTATTATCTTAATCTTGTTTTAATTTCTTTAACCATATCTTTAATGCCAACTTCTGATTGTTTTCCTGTTTCCATATCTCTGATTATAACCATATCTTTTAACGCTTCTTTTTGACCAATGATTATAACAGTATGAATGTTTAATTTATTGGCTTTACTCAATTGAGCTTTAAGAGAATCTCTACTAAAAGACTCTGTTGCTTTAATTCCTGCTTTTCTTAATTCTTCAAAAATAGCTAATCCTTTTTTCTTAGCTAATGGGCCGATTTGAGAAATGAAAACTTTGGAAGGAGAAGAATACACTCCTTCTACTTTTCTTGCTCTCATTACTGTTACAATCCTTTCGATTCCAGCAGCAAATCCACAAGCAGGAATATTAGCTTTTCCTAAAACCTTTGACAAGATATCATATCTTCCTCCTCCTGCCAAGACCCCCTCTCCTTCTTCTTCATTTATCGGCGCTTCTATCTCAAAAACTGTTCTAGTGTAATAATCTAGCCCTCTTACCAAAAATGGATCTAAGGTAAAGGGTATTTTTAATTCTTCTAGATACTCTAATACTCCTTTTAAATGATTCTTACAGTCTTCGCATAAATAATCGACAATTTGAGGAGCTTCATTTAAAACCTCTCTACATTTTTCATTTTTACAATCAAGAACTCTTAAAGGATTTGTTTTTGCTCTTCTCGTGCAGTCTCTACAAAAAGAGTTTTTCTTAGATTTCAAAAACTTAATTAATGCTTTTCTATATTCTCCCCTACAATTCTCATCTCCAATAGAATTGATTCTTACCAAACAATTATTAATTCCTAAATCATTTAATATATTATATGCAATAATAATTGTTTGAGCATCAACAATAGATTCTTTGTCTCCCAATACTTCGCATCCAAATTGCCAGAATTGCCTATATCTTCCTGCCTGAGGCCTTTCGTGTCTAAAAAATGGTCCATGATACCATAATTTAACTGGCTGAGGATAAGTATTAAATCCATGTTCTAAATAAGCACGCATTATTGGAGCTGTTCCTTCTGGACGCAAAGCTAAAGGATCTTTTCCTTCTCTTGTTTTTAAAATATACATTTCTTTCTCAACAATATCAGTATTGATCCCAACGCTCCTATTAAATAATTCTGCGCTTTCTAAAATAGGGGTGTCTATTCTCTCAAAACCATAAAAATCAAAAAACTTTTCTATTGTTTTGGATATTTTTTGAAAATATATCTGATCTTGAGGCAACACATCATGCATTCCTGTTGGAGTTTGGTATTTAAGTTTGGCCATAATTAATATTAAAATTGTTTAGTATGTTAGAAAGTAAATCAAAAGAAGATAGTTTAATAAAAACCCTTCCCACTATATTTTTCTTGGGAACTGGCCCCCAAATTCTTGAGTCAGAAGAAAAGTTTCTATTATCCCCCATAACAAAATATTCGTTTTGCCCTAATTCGACTGAGAAATTATTGTTGTTTGTCCATGTTTGTTTTGTTTCTTCTGATAAATAGGGTTCTTCTAATTGAAAAGTTTTATTCCCACTAGTAACAAAAACCTGTCCATTAACAATCTCTACTTTTTCTCCCGGTAAACCAATTACTCTTTTAATATATTTAAGCGAAGGATTATTAGGATATTTAAAAACTATAACCTCTTGCCTTTCTGGTTCTCTTAATCTATAGGACAATTCATCAATAATTAAATAATCTGCGTTGTGAAAATTAGGGTCCATTGAAGCTCCGCTCACTACAAAAGGCTGGAATAGCAATACTCTAATTGGTATAACAATAGCCAAAGCTAACAAAAAAAGCTTTGTCCATTCAATAATAAAACTGATAACTCCTTTTTCTTCCATAGGCGAATAATACACTAAAACCTGTTTTTAGGCAAGCTAGAAGTCAAAAATATCCTCTATCCTCTGTTTGAAAACCTTAGAAATGTCATAAGCTAGTTTTAAAGAAGGTACATACTTACCTTGTTCTAAAAACACGATTGTTTCTCTTCTAACATTAACTAATTTAGCTAAATCTTCCTGAGTTAATCCTTTTTTTGTTCTTAATTCCTTTATCCTTGTTTTCATAGCATTAAATTATCTTTTTTGCTGTAATAAACCCTAAAAACAATATTTAAGAAAACCATGATAAAGATTAGAGTTGCCAATAAATTACTGATTGATAGTTGTATTGGATCAAAATAATCAACCCACCACAAGCCAGCAATAATCATTAAAAGAGCCTGAAAAGAAGCTGCGAGAGCAGTATAAGCTATTTTAATAGTTCTTTCATCTTTTTCAGGTCCACTTCCATATCTTTTATGCCTAATGATGCTTACCATAAACATTGATGCACCAGCAGTCATCATGACAGTAAAACCATATTCATTAATTAAATTAGAAGACCTTAAAATAATGCTTCCTAGAAAAAGCATTAATCCAAAAACAATATTAAATAAGTATCTTTTTTTCATGTTTATAAATTTATTGTTATTAATACAATGTTATATCATTCTAACATCACTGTCAAGCTTTTTCTATTTCATGCAACATCTTTACATTTTAAACTAAAAATGATAAACGATAATTAGCCCCTTGAATCTTTTTGGGGCAGTATCGATTCGGGAGATAAACGATGAAAAAGTTCGCAATCAAAATTGCAACATTAATAATCGTAGCTCTTGCACTACTGCTTCCCTTTGGAGCTTGCGGATACACGCAAACAACTGCAGTTAATCCATTGAATGGATTACTATTAGTCGATCCAAAAGACACAAAGGGAAAGAAGGAAGATGGTCTTCTACCTCCCGCAACATCTACAATTGAAGACTACAAAACAGGTTCTGGACCGCCTTCCACACCATCCCTACATTCGTATCGTAGTAGGAACGAAATAATGGTATGCTCTCAGTCTGAGCAAAAAGCCAGTGGCACCACTAAGACAGCATTCACTTTGCCATGTGCTAATTAAAATTCAGGAGGAGGAGTAATTTTCCTGAAATACTGAGACAAACCATTTAGAGAGGACAAAAGCGTCCTCTCTTTGCTTATAATAAAATTGAAAAAAGACTCACGCTATGATAGGCTTAAAGTATATGAAAAACAAAAATAATGATGTTGTTGAACAAAAGACCATTAAAAACATAGTCACTCTTAAAAATGGAGATAAGTTCACGGGAGTTGTTAAGATATTGAGAAAAACCCAACCTGGCCCAGTAATATTTACCGTAAGCAATGGCTATGGCATGGTTGATGCAGTAATCAAGGACTCTGACTTTAATGTAAATGATATTATTGAAATATCAGGCTATGTTAATGAAAGAGCTGGAAAGATACAAATAGAGATTGAAAACATTAGAGAAGCAAAGACAGACTTTGATTCAATAATTAATAAGAACAGCGAGCCAAAGAATACTTCTTTTACCATAGAATCAGAAAGATTAGAAAAACTAAGACCATGTTTCTATAACATCTCTAAAAGAATCAGAAGAGCTATACTTGAGAATCAGCCAATAATGATAAGACATCACTCTGATTCTGATGGAATAAACGCAGGACTAGCAATAGAGTATTCATGCAAGCTCTTGATGGAACAAATAGGGGCTAATCCAGATTACAATATCCTCAGGTCTCCAAGCCGTGCTCCTTTCTATGATATTACAGATGTATTCAGAGATGTTGTTCTAATTAAAAAATTAATAGAGGGGCATGGACAGAAAAAGCCCTTGATTATTATTCTAGACAATGGCTCAACTCCAGAAGACATCTTTGGATTGAAAACAATGAAATCCATGGGCTTTGAAATAATAGTTGTTGACCATCACAATCCCGTTATAATAGAGAACAAGAAAACATCAGTTGATCCATACTTGTCACTTCACCTTAATCCATATATTGAAGGACTAGACAGTCAGACTTGCGCTGGAATGCTTGCTTACGAACTAGGAACATGGATATGTGAGGATTATTCTAATCCATCTTTGCCTGCTGTTGCTGGAATAACAGATAGATCTAATATCAAAGAAGCTGATGACTATATTAAAAACAGCAAAAAGACTAAAAAAGAATTAGAAGAAATAGGGACAGCTATTGATTTTATTGCCTATCAATTAAAGTTCAATTCAGGGAAAGGACTCTTTGAAGAGCTCTATACTAATCCCGAATTAGTTAGAATAATTAACGAAGAAGTTAGGAAAGGAGTTAGAACTCAATTAGAAAGCACTCTTCCCTATCTTAGAACTCAAGATATTGATGGAATCATATTATCAACCATTGATCTTGAAAAGTATACAATGAAGTTTACATACCCAGCTCCAGGAAAAGTAGTTGGCATGATTCATGATACAGTTGTAATAGACAGAGAAAGCCTTCCTGTTATTACTTTAGGATACTTATCAGACATGATTATTGTCAGAGCTAACAAACCAGTATTACCAGTAGACAAAATCATTGAAAGATTAAAGAAAGATATTCCTCATGGAAATATTAGTGGTGGGGGTCATGAATGCGCAGGAGCAATCAAGTTCACACCTGCTCATCTTCATGAGATCATACAAAACATTAAGAAGCAGGCAAAAGAGATAAACTACGAGGAGGAGAATAAAAAACCTGATTAAAATTATTCTTCGGTATTGTTATTTTTTATTCTAAAAATAAGATTAGCTAACTCTTCTTCATTATATGTATAGGCTGTTTTTATGTGAATTATCTTTAAACCAATCTTTTCCATTACATTATCAACAAAATCATCTCTCATTCTACGATTTTCACTGTTGTGAGAGCTATCATCAAGCTCAATTACCATGATTGGTGAAAAATATTCTTTGTCAAACAAAACAAAATCAACGGTTTTCCTATCAATTTTATTTAAATATGTATGATAATTTTTTCCCTTAGTTACGGCTGCTATTTTAGAGATTGAAAGTTGAGGAATAATATAGTATTGATTTTTTATTATCGACTCTAAGACACGAAAGAATTCTAGTTCGGCTTTAGTCATTAAATAATCTCTTTTTTTATATACCAAAGCTGTTCTTTTGTTTTTAGTTGCATATTCTATATACTTAAAAAAACAAATAAAAGCTATAATAATTAGAACAAAAAAAAGTTGATTCATGTTTTTTAATTTTATTTAATCATCCAACTTGTAAATATAATTAATCCTGTGAAAATAAGGGTAACAACAATATCATGATTTTATAATTTTAAATTTTTAATTTCAAATTTATTCATTTTTTTTATTTCTAGCTATTATATATATTAAATTATCTTATCATAAAAACAAAAACCAACGCAATAGTTGATATTAAAAACTTGTCAAGCTTTAAATGCAGGGGCTCGTAGAAGAAGTTCGAACCAATTTAATTAATAATTTATCTTTTTCTTCCTCTGTTTTTTTAAATATCTCTTAACGGTTTTTTTAAAGAAAGCTAATTTCCCCTCTTAAATTTTGATGTGCTTCTTAGTCTTCTACTCCCCTATTTTGTTGTTTTTGCTATGCGTTTTTTGATTTTTTCTAATTTTTTAAAATGACATTTTATGCATCTGAGTATAAGATTTTCTAAATCGTTATTATTTTTTTTTGTGCTAACCACATACAAATCTTTTCCATATTTATTTATGTGATCTTTTTGAGTCATCCCACAATCACAACACTTGTATTCATATTTTTCTAAAATTTTAAGTCTATCGTCAATTGTAACAAGACCCTTTTTACATCTAGATTTATTTTGTATTTCTCTAAAAATATCTGATTTTTTATAACATTTTCTACAATATCCATGACTATGATGATTAATAAGGTTGGTTCCGCAAACAACGCATTTGTCATAATAAGGGCTCCATCTTTTTGGGGTTTTTTTATAAATTTTGGGTGGATGAATTATTTTAGAATTTTGAAGGTGTTTTTTGTTCTCATAAGCAAAAAATTCCGAAGAATCCATTTTAAATCCATCATTTAAAATTTTCTGCAATTTTTTGTTTAAAAATTTATTTTTTATTTGCCTCACTCTTTCTCTGGTTATATTGTATTCTTTGCCTATCTCTTCTAGCCGATAACCATCTTTCCATTTATTATATATATCTTCTTCTCTTCTATTTTCATTTTTTTTATTTATTTGTTGGATCATAATATTCTTTTAACAAAAATTCTTGCAGATCTTTCATTATTCTTTCATATAAGCTTGTGCTATATTTACCAAATATTTCATTATCAATTCTTTCTGCGTTAAATGAATCAGGGCTAGTTGTTTGTAATTTATATATCGCCTCTTTTAAAAATATTTCTACATATCTTTGTATTAAATAATTTCTCCAAACCAAAGAATTTTCTCCTAAACATTCAAGTATCGAAGATGCTAAATAACTTTGTGTGTTTATCCAATATATTCCTTCGTCAAAATCTCTTGGTCTTTGATATATCAATGGCTCTCTCGGGCTTAAAAATAATTTATTATTAGGAGCCATTTTAAGGGGGTCTTCATCTATTCCTGATAATAATATTTTTGTATTAGCTTTATTGCCACCACCCTCGTTCGATTGTTCTATTATTTCAAAACCAATTTCTGTTTTATATTTTCCTGCCTGAGCAATAAGTAGTCCTTTTTCTTGTAATTTTTTTCCAATAACATCTATATTTATTACGGCTAATTCTTCTCCATATCCTGTTTTTTTAATAAATTCGTTTTTGATAATAATTTCTTTTTCAAATATATCGATGTGTTCATTATCAGAAATTATATTTATTATTGCTCCCAACGGTATATCTTTTATATTGGCTTTCAATGTTAATTTATATTTTTCTTCAATGGGAAGACGAACATACGAATAACTAAAACTTAATCCATTAATAAATTCTAAATTTTTTCTCATAGTTGATGTACTTTTTCCTGGTAATTTTCCTTTTCCTTTATCATTAAAAACTTCAGAAAAAATTTTTCTCATTATGTCATTATTATCTTTCCATTTATTTAAATAATTATTAAGCCTTGATGATATTTCTGTTTTTAGTTCCTTTCTATCTTTTTGTTCCTTTTTTAATATTTCTTGTGCCAAATTATCCGTTTGATTAGAAATCAAGCTCAGAATAGCCTTAGTCAAGGGGCTGTCATTTAATTTAGTCCTATCATTACTTATCATGTATTCGTTTTCATTCTCTAGTAATGGAAGAAAGCATTCACCGTATATAAAGCTAGCCTGGGGAAATGTTTTTACTCCTAGTTCTGCTAGTTGATATGAGGCAACTACTCCCACCTTACTACTAATAAAATCTATTCTATTTAATTCTTCCAATTCAGTATTATGAATAAATGCTTTTTCAGATGTTCTCAATATTATATATCCCTGAGAAAAATTATTATCAAAAGTTTTTACGAATTCATCTCTAATTTTAATTTTTTCCGGAATTAGTATTTTTATTTCATCTCCAAAACCATTTAATGGTTTTATCGTGTCTGGAATTAGTTTTTCATTTATTAATTGATTATTATGAAAAACACAAACTGTAATCCTGTTTATTATTGATCTAGATTGAGGATGATTTTTTATTTTTTTTAATAGTTTATCAATATTAATATTGCTATTGATTTCTTTTGGACTGAACCCATTAACAACAGTGAATCCCCTTTTTCCATTTAATATTAATTTTAATATGTCCTCTGGAATAATTCCAAAATCTATATTAGCAACCTGTAGTGCTTCTTTCGGATTGATTTTTATATTTTTTCCGTTTTCAAGATATCCGTATCTCTTTTTTTTATTAAATCCATATTTATTAAGTATTCCATCTCTATAAGTTACAAAAAAAGATTCTTCAAACATTTGTCTCATGTAAAATTTTCCACCATTTCCGTGCCCTCCATAAGTTAATAATTTTTTCTTTCTCGATGCTGCAAAAGGATCTCCCCAGCGTTTAAATTTATTAATATCTTCTTCTGTCATTCCAACAAAATCAACACACTCAAATCGTATGTTTTTTTTGTCATAATCGTTAAAGTTTAAAATAATAATTTGATCTTTTTCATTAACTCCATTTCTTCTGTAGGCGTCTACAGAATTTTTAATCCACTCTGATAATCCTTTTGGATGTTCAAACCTAAAAGTATTGCCAAATATATCTAAGATATGATCATCATATTCATTTTTTTCTTCAATAATTTTTAAATCGCTCATTTTTTATTTAATTTATAATTAATATCGTCCCTGTATTTTTTAGTTATAAAATTATGGAATTTATATAAATTATTTTTTTTCCCTAAATTTTTGACTACTTCATTTATAAAATTAAGTCTTGCTTTAAAGTCCATTCTTTTTGTTCTCACACTAACGCCCAAATAATCAAACAGGTCAGTCATTGATATTTGATCTAGTTTATTTTCTAAAAAAAGATTGAACGATTCTAACTTTTTTATTCTGTTTATCTCATTTAAAATGTATCTATCTAAATTATCAGTTTCCGTAATTTTTTCATTTTTAGTATGAGCAAATAAATTTTTCCCAACATCTACACCTTTTTCTGTCAAAGAAAATATCATATTATTTACAGATAAAATTCCTCTGTCTCTAAGAGTGTACAAGGCTCTTTTCACGCTATCTCCAGAATCTGGATAGTTGTTATATCCTTTAAGGTGAAAATCTTTTGGAAATTTTTTAAACAATCCGACAGCTATATCTTCAAACTTTAATTTTTTATTCGTCGACTCGGTTATTTCAGAAATCGTTAATAATATTTTTTCTTGTTTTGTAAGATTTATTTTTTCCATATAATGATATAATTTATCATGTGGTTAAACAAAAGACCTATCTTGAAGACTTAAAAGTTTCTGATATCTTTCTGATTTAATATAGATATTGCTATTCTGTTGTGACCAGAACCACTAGAATAAGCTCCGGCATTTAATCCTCTTTCTCTGTCTATTTTATTTCCAACTTTCCAGAATTGAGTAGTTAATTTGTTGTCATCTCTGGCAACAATTAATAATTTTTTAATTTTTGATATTATTTCTTTATTGTTTAAATCTGGGTGATCACTTATATATTCAGCTAGAACAATGTGTAAAGAAAAAACACCTATTGTCTTAAATAAAATCGACTTTTTTTTATTTTCAAAAGAGGCCGGATAAACTTCTTCTATCATCTCCCAATAATCATTAATTAATTTTTTGCAATCTTCTACTATTTGTTTGCCATTTTTAGCCTTAGTTGAATTATAATCCCACATTTTATTCGGTCCAAAAAATGGTTTCAAGGATTTAGCAAAAGAGTTTTGAGCTATTGTTCTTTCTTTTTTAATATCTTTATCGTCATCTGGCAATGATATTAGTTTATACCAAGGAGAAAGGGGGTCTTTATTCAATTCGTCTATGACTGTTATAACTGGCATTTGCCATTTGTCAGATTCTTTTATTAGTCCCGTTTCAATGTCTCCTTTGCTTATTTCAACATAAATTCTTTGTGCAAGATCTGTTTTTATTTGTTTGTGTCTGCTATTTATGACAAAAAATTGCTCTACCTCTTCTTTATACTTAAAACCAGAAAGAATAGTAATTGGTAATTGTATAAAGCCATATTTTTGGGCTAATTCATTTTTTTCCATAATATCTTTAAATGCTTCTACCCTATGTTGTCCATCAATAATATATAATGGCTGGTCAATTATTAATTCACCAACGTCTTTTTTGCTAGAACTGAAAGATAATGGTTTTCTAGAGTTAACCAATATTGTCGTTGGGAATATAGGTTCATCTACTTCACCTTGCAAATAATTTTTAATGCTCTTTATCTTTCCGTCTTCTGGGTCTCTTTGATATCCTTTTTCTTCTGATTTATCGTTACTTTTCCAACGATGAATTTTGAATCTTGAATCTCTATCTTTATGGTCAGGATCTAATAATTCTTTAACCTTAATGGCACCAATAAAAATTTGTCTATCTGTTGAATTATTTTGAATTAGTTGAATAGCGTTTATTTTATATGGATCCATGTTTTTAATTTTGTTATTCTAATTATTATAATTGAAAGATAGCACGGATTAAAATAATTGTCAATAGATCTAATATTTAGATCTAAATATTTATATATTAATATTAAAACAATAAAAATAAATTAATTTAACAATCGTGAGGGGGCGGGTAGTCCGGTTTCAAATATTAATAACGTTAATCTAGTCCCCTCGCCAAAAATTATGATTTTGACAAGAATTAAATAAATCCAAGCTTACTGTCTTTTGGTAATAAGTGAGAATACTGCAGATCTTTAAGAGAAGAAACATACTTTTCCAAGAGGTCTATTGGTAGGCTTGCTTTCGTTTCTTGAAGAATCCTTTCAAAGTATTGCATTTTAAGGTCTTTAGGGGCATTAAACCTTTCCCAGACACTTTCTCCATGGGTTTGTACTGCATAGAATAGATCCTTCATATTAACAAGCGCATCAACAGCTTTGACAATGTATATTGTCATATTAGAAGACAATCTAGCTAAATTTTCTGCTTTTCTTTTTTCCCATTCTTTTATTGACTTGTCTTCTGTTAAAAGCTTTACTGAATCAGCTATTTCCTTTGAAAAATCTTTTTCTATATCTTCATAAGTGATATTACCATCTTCTATAACATCGTGAAGCATGGCAGTAACTATTAAGGATTCATTGGAAGTATAATTAGATATTATTATTCCTGCTTCTAAAGGATGAAGAACATAAGGAGTCTTGCCGTCCCCTTTTCTGACTTGGCCTTCGTGGGCCTTGATTGTTGTTAAAATTGCTTTTTGTATTAAGTTCATATTTTTAATATTATCTTTATTATTTCTTTTTTGGCTTTTTCTTTCCATGGTTTGGAATTAAGTATACTTCCATTTCTATTTCCTTCTCTGGTTCATTATCTTCGTCGGATATACTATTTAAACTCTTAAGGGATTCGCCAATCATTTCATCAACCTCTGCCTCACATTCTTTATATGATTTTCCTTTTCTTACTGCTTTCATCATTTCTCTCATTTCTTCAGTGGTTTTACCAGCAAATCTTTTTTCTTTTTTCTTCATAGAATTATTAATTTAAGTTAATAATACTCTTAGCCGTTTATTGTGGACTAAACAACAAAAAGCGGCTAAGAGATTTAATCAAGCAACGACCATGCTCAATGAAATCTCCCAACCGCTTTTAAGGTTAGTCGTTTATACCATATGGCTTCTCGCAGATTTCCCAAGTTGCCTACCTATGAGGAAGTATAAACGGTCCGAATTAGCTGCACGGACTACAGTTGTTTATAATTCAAGGAACTGTCTTACAAGATTAATATAACATAAATTATATTTTATTGCAAGTTTTTAATATAAATAAACTAAATTTTTTATTAATTTTTTGTCGTCGCTGAATTCATGCTAGCAAAGCTGGCGTGTCGCCTAAATTCTGTTTCCCTTTTTAATATTGCAAGGACGACATCGTAGCTCAGCATTTGAAAGTTCGGTTCTGCCACCCTTACTCCACGGGTCTATATGATCCATTGATAATTCTTCAGTATAAAAATACTTCTTACAATCAGCACACTGATATTTATTCTCTTTGTTCGGTTTCTTTTTTCTTAAAAATTCTTTCTTGTCATCGCTCGAGAATAATCTTTTGTCATCAACACTGATATTATTCACGATAGCTTGAATAATATCCTCTATCTCTTTTGCTTTGTCCGTTAATTTGGCGTCATCGCTCTTTAAATATTTTTTGATGCGAGAGTTGATTTCGTCTTTGTTTTGTTTCCATATAACCGAGTCTTTGAAATATTTTCTCGCCAAATCAAAATAAATATCTAACTGTCCATAATCGTCAAAAATCTCCCGAACGAATTTAATATATTTACTAATTTCTCTTTGGTCTTCAGCAAAAGACTTTTTCTGATTTGAATTTACATAGTCATTTATACTTTGTCGATCGCCCGGCAGATTTTTCAATTCCATAAGTAGTTGCAAAATTCTATATTGATTTTTCCCTCGGCTATTCGCGTTTAAAACTTTCAATACGTCCCTATCTTGCCCAACATAAACAGTTAAACCTCTCAAATACTCGCCATGAAAAAGACCGTTTAAAACTTCGTAAGGAGAAAGTGGCACGCCCAAAGTGTTAATTCTTCTAAATATCTCTCTTTTTAATTTTTCCTTGCCTTCGCAAACGATAATCGAAAGTTCGGTGTTGTTTATTATGTCTTGAATTTTTTTGTTCGTCTGTTTCCATAATTTATCTTGATATTGGATGTCGTTTTCAATAAATTTTTTAATGGCCTCTATTCTTTGTTTGCCGTCCAATACTTCCAAAATACCTTCGTTATTTTTCCAAAAATAAAAAGCGGGCAACGGAATACCATTAACTATACTATCTATAACCAGCATTTGTTTTTCGGTATTATAAACAATCTCTCTTTGGAGTTCTATATCGCTAATAATTTTTCCGTCCCTAAGTTGTTCGTATAAAATTTTTATAGTCATATTATTTTTCATTTTTAATTACTGCTTTATTTTTTATTAAAATTCTTTCGAAAGGCGCTTTGAAGGGCTTTCCGTCTTTTTCAATCCAAAGCGTAGCCTTATCGCCCTTGAATCTTACCGTTTTTTCGACCTGAACGCCTTTTCCTATAATCTCAAACTGATCTGGGTTATACTTTGTTAAAAAAGTAACCGGAACACCCATAACACCGCCAAAATCAGAAGGTATTTTGTTTGTTTTTTCTACATCCACGCCCTTATAGTTATAATATTTTGGATATTTTTCGGGACTATAATTTTCTGTCAAAATCATCTTGTCGTGTCTATAAGCAACATCTAAATTCGTATACCACTTACAAGCACGAGGCACCGATCCTTCGGAATTTTTCGAAAGAAGAAGTGTACTGTCTGCTAATCTAAATCCGGATAATTGTTTAGCATAACCAAGCCACATTTCATTGTCTTTTATATGATTGAAAACTTCCTTATATGTTATAGCGGTAATTGGTCCTACGACCAAAAATTCCATATTATTTTTAAACATTGTATCAATAAAATCTCGAAATTGACTAAACGGCGGGTTCGTAATAACTAAATCATATTTTGAATAATCAACATCTTGGAATTTAACGCCCTTGCCATTGGCGGGTTTATAACCGCTCACAGAAATTGATTTTATGCCGTAAGTATCAGCGTGAGCTACCAAAAATTTGACAAAATTACATTTAATTAAGGCGAGCGGTTTCTCGATTTTTTTCTTAGACGCTTTTATATCTATTTTTTTAATTGTTCCGCCTTTATCTAATAAATTAGATGGGCCAACAAGGCCCTCTTCTTTAAAAACAATTTCTTCGTTATAACTTTCATCCCAATCGCAAGGACATATAATTCTTTTCCCTTTTAGTTGTTCCTTGTAATGCGGAACCTCGTTGGCAACATCCTCAAAAAGAGTAAAAAACTCATCGTCCTTAATCTTGTGTGCTTTATATAATGATTTTTTTGTTCCCATAATTTTATTTAGTTTATATCCGCCAAGTCTCTTAATCGTTTACCTTTATATTTCCAATAGGCAGCTCCTTGATATGCGCCACTCTTATTTAATTCCCCTTTTTGTTCATATATTTTGTATGTTAATGGTGCGAGCTTCCAAATTTGTTCGCCATATTCCACTTCACGTTCGCCAACAACTTTCGCAACGATTTCCTTATCAGCTATAAAAACGATTTCTTCTCCGTTCTTAATCCCTTTTTTATAAAAACTAAACCTCACTCCTTGCTCTCTAGCTTTCGAAACCTTGTCAAACTCCTTTTCTTTGTTTACATCTTTGGGATAAATCACTTTGCCCTCGAATGATAACAAAAGTTGTCGTACTATATCATAATCAAGAGCAAACAACTCACTGTCTCCAACTCGATGTTTGTTAAAAATCTCCTTTAAAAGATTTTCTTTGTCGTTATAATCTTCAAGTTCAATAGCAAAAAATCTTCTAAGACCGGAAACATTATAGTAACCATTTGCCTCAAGAAAGCGCATTCTTTCTTGAAAATTAGCATTACCAGTTTGACCTATTTTTATCAAACCAGAAACGGCTGTCGTCATTATGTAAATAATTCCTTTCATATTTTTAAAATTAAAACACCTCAAAAAGAAGAGGAGTTATTATCTATTAAATTGTTATTTACTTTATTCATACACGTTACTTATCCCTCCCACAACACTTCTTATACTTCTTCCCGCTCCCACAAGGACAAGGATCGTTTCTTCCGATTTCCTTAACTCCTTCGACAACAGTTTGTCTTTTTTCTTGCTGTGGAGCAATATTTATTCCTGCTCTCATTATAGTATTAATTACTAATTTTTCATAATTATCTAATAAATCCTTAAACATGGAATGACTTTCTTTTTTGTATTCAATTAAAGGATCTCTTTGGCCATAAGCTCTTAATCTAACTGATTCTCTTAAGCTTTCCATGTTTTCTAAATGTTCAACCCATAACATGTCTAAAGATCTTAGAGAGGCAATCATTTCTAATTTGCGCATATTATCCTCCCCTAATTCTTTTTCCTTTTTTTCATACTCTTCGTTTGTAAATCCTGCTTTATCAACTAATAATAATATATCTTCTTTTAGTTCCTTTTTCTCTCCCTTTTCAAGTAATTCTTTTCTTTTCTTGTATATTACATCCCTGTGCTTATTTAACACATCATCATACTCTAATACATATTTTCTTGAATCAAAATTAGCTCCCTCTATTTTTGACTGAGCTGATTCAATGCTTTTTGATATAATTGGATTTTCAATTAATGCATCATCAGGTAAATTAAATCTTTCCATTAAAGCTTTAATTCTATCTCCTCCAAATATTCTAATTACATCATCTTCTAAGGAAACAAAGAACTGAGTTGTTCCAGGGTCTCCTTGTCTTCCTGCTCTTCCTCTTAATTGATTGTCAATTCTTCTTGCTTCATGTCTTTCTGTACCAATCACATATAGTCCTCCTAGTTCAATAATCTTTTTCTTTTGCTCTTCACTGCTAGGATTGCCCCCCAAAGAAATATCTACTCCTCTTCCAGCCATATTGGTGGCTACTGTTACTGCATTCAAAGCACCGGCTTGAGCAATGATTTCTCCTTCTTTTTCATGATTCTTAGCATTTAATATCTCGTGAGGAACACCTTCTCTAGAAAGCAAAGCACTTAAATATTCATTCTTTTGAATAGAAGTAGTACCAATTAATACTGGCTGGCCTAGTTCATGTCTTTTCTTTATTTCTTCTGCCACTGCCTTAAATTTTGAACTTTCTGTTTTGTAGATTTTATCAGGCACGTCCTTTCTGATGTTCGTCTTATTGGTTGGAATAACAACAACGTCCAGCTTATATACTTTATCAAATTCTTCAGCTGATGTTTCTGCTGTTCCTGTCATACCAGCCAACTTATTATACATTCTAAAATAGTTCTGGAATGTAATAGAAGCCATGGTAATTGACTCTGGGTTAACCTTAACTCCTTCTTTTGCCTCAATTGCTTGATGAAGTCCTCCTGACCAGCGTCTTCCAGGCATTAATCTTCCAGTAAAAGTATCAACAATTACTATTTCTCCATTTCTAACAACATAATCTTTGTCTAGATGGAACAATATCTCTGCTTTAAGGGCTTGCTCTAAATGATGAAGATATTTAATTCCTTTTTCATTATATATATTATCTGAATTAAGAATCTTTTCTATTCTATTAATACCTTCCTCAGTTAAAGTAACTGCCCTCATTTTTTCATCTATCTCATAATCAGTTTCCTTGTTTAATCTAGGAATAATTCTAGCAAACTCTTGATACCAATTAGAACTTTCTGTATCAGGAGAAGAAATAATTAAAGGTGTTCTCGCTTCGTCAATTAAAATTGAATCAACTTCATCAACTATTGCATAATAATATCCCCTCTGAACCATTTCAGAAGAAGAATATGCCATATTATCTCTTAAATAATCGAATCCAAATTCATTGTTGGTTCCATAAGTAATATCTGCTAAGTATGCTTCTTTTCTTGTGCAAGGTCTTAAATAATTCTCAACAACCTTAAATCCTCCTAATTTATCTCTAGTTTCATCGTCTTCTTTAAATTGAGGATCGTAAATAAAAGACTGTTCATGATTAATTACTGAAACACTTAAACCAAGTGCATTATATATTTGACCCATCCAAACAGCATCTCTTCTTGAAAGATAATCATTAACAGTTACAACATGGCATCCTTTTCCAGCAAGAGCGTTTAAATAAACCGGGAGAGTTGCTGTTAATGTTTTTCCTTCTCCAGTTTTCATTTCAGTAATTTTTCCTTGATGCAAAACTATTCCACCGATTAATTGAACGTCGAAATGCCTTTGATTTAAATTTCTCTTAGCTGCTTCTCTTACTAATGCAAAAGCCTGTGGTAAAACATCTTCACCATTTTTAACTTTCTCTTTTAGCTCATTAGTTTTTAATTTTAATTCTTCGGAACTTAATTTAGATATCTCTTCTTCTAGAGAATTAATTTTTTGAAGAGTAGGCTGCAAACTTTTAATATATCTTTGATTAGCGTCTCCGAAAAAAGCACTAACAATTGACATGATATTTTATTTAATCTTTCTTTTGGCAATAAAGATATCTTTTCTTTTGCTTAATTGTTTTTCTAGGTCTTCTACTGATTTAATAATTGCACTTCTGATATTATCTTTTTCTGAAGCTGATCTAAATAGCTTGCTTCCTAATTGAACTTGTATCTCTGACTTGTAAATATCACCTTTTTGATGGTGTTTTGTTGTTAGTCCAACCTCAATATCAACAATTAAATCAGGCGTATTGGGCAAAAGCTTTTTAAGAGAGCTTACTTTCTTTTCTAGAAAAGAATAAAGCCCTGTATTTAGTTTTAAATTTGTTTCTTTTATCCTTATTTGCATATTTATATATTATCATAAAAACAACCCTTTGGAAAGGGTTGTTTTAGTGAACTATTTTTTCTTCTTTTTAGCAGCTTTCTTCTTTGCTGGTTTCTTTGCAACTTTCTTTTTTGCTGCTTTCTTTTTTGTAGCCATTTTTTTTGTGCGAGATTATTTTTGATAACTCGACCTTTTTCATTCATTATTAAAATTTTTCTAAGAAAAAATATTTTCTTAATTCATTTTCGCTTAAAAAAATTTATTTGTCAATAGTTTGACGAGAAAAAATTTGAATTTCTTCTTCAAGGTCGATCAAAAATTTATTTTTTACTTCTTTTTTTATTAAATTTATTAACTTCAAAATGTTTTCTGCTTTTGCATTTTTTAAATTAACAATAAAGTTTGCATGCTCATTAGAAATTTCTGCATCACCAATTCTAAAACCTTTTAATCCGCATGCATCGATTAACATTCCTGCAGGAATATATCCAATTCTTTCGTAAACTTCTTTAATGTTTGGATATTTTTTAAAATCTATTTCTCCATAATAATTTTTGAAAACAGAACCAAGAGAAAATCCTTTGGGATGATTTTTTCTTTTTTCAAAATTACTTTTAATTTTCGAAGAAGGATTTCCTTTTGCTAAACTTAGCTTAGCAGAAAGAATAATTAAATTTGGATTCTTTTTAAAAATACTTGTCCTATATCCAAATTGACAATCTTTTTTATCAATCTCCCTTACTCCTTTCCCAATCTCTAAAACCTCTACTGATATTATTGAATCAGCAATAGACTCATTAAAAGCTCCCGCATTACCGTTGATTGCTCCTCCAAGGGTTCCGGGAATTGCAATTCCCCACTCAAGCCCAACAAAATCTTTTAGTTTAGCAACTAAAAAAGAAAGAAGAACTGAACCCTCAGCATAAATCAACCCAGAGCATCCTTTGTCTTCTACTAATATTTCTGGCTTGCTTGCTCTAAAAATAATTGTTAAGCCATCAAAATATTCTTCATCAATTAATGTATTACTTCCTGCTCCTAAAATACGAAAAGGAATATCAATTTCATTGATTAATTTTATTAAATCGTCTCTTTTTTCAATTATAGTAAAATACTTGGAGATTCCTCCAATCCTAAAAGTAGAATATTCTTTTAATGATATGTTTTCTTTAAATTTCATATATATTTAATATATCATAGAATAAAAAAGAGGGCTAATCCCTCAAATAAAATGCTCCAAGAATTCCATTGCTAAGGGTTCTCTGAAGACGCTTACATCGTCAGGGAAAATATCTGAATCGTGCGGAGCATTGACTGCAATCCTAATGACGTTTTCTCTTCTTGTGAAATCAAAGTTTTCAGGCATGTTGGAGATATAAATAATTTTGTCATATTCTCCATAATTATAAATTCTATCAAGATGTTCTTCTATTGGACCATCTTCAATTCCATAAATAAGAGAAGGAAATAAATCAAGATCATTTTCTTCTAAGAATTCATTGATATTGTAACAAAGAGATAATCGAGAAGATATAAATACATCAGCCTTATCATACAAAGCTATAATTATTTCTACTGTTTTAATAACAGGAACTTTTTCTTTCTGCGATTCAAAAGATTTGGCGACAATGCCTTCGAAATCAAGAACAACGGCTATTTTAGTCATAAATGAACCATAAAGAATATACAATAAAAATATAAATTAGTCAACGCTCTCCACCTTTTCTCTTACATTTTCATAATTGGGATTGATTGAGAAAGCTTTTTTATAAGCCTCTAAAGCCTCGTCGCTTCTTTTACTTTCTTCATAGATCCTGCCTTTTACGTAATAAGCTAAATAGTTCTTGGGAGATAATTCAATGGTTTTGTCTAAAGCATTAAGAGCTTTATCAGTATTATCGTTAACTAGAAAACTTGTATTTTCATAAATTAGAGCTAAGTTCTGCCAAACAAGATAATTGTACTCATCTATGCTTGTTGCTTTTTCAGCAGCTACTTCTGCTTGAGAGATAAAAGCTTTCATCATTTTTTCATTTTCTTGTTTTTGTTCTTTAATATCCTCGGAAAGACTCCAATTATTTTCAAAAATATCAACAGCTTTTAATAAATAAAATTGAGATAGTCCGATATAGTAATCTGACTTTTCAGTATACCTAGCTGCTTTTTCTGTTTTTTCAATTGCTTTATTTATATCACTATTAAATTCTTTTGATGCTTCATTAAACAATCTTTCTGAATTTAGAAAAACAAAATGATAGATTGCCATTATTAAAAAGATTGCAAATATTATTGATAAATCTTTGAATGAAATGATTTTATCTTTACTGTCAAAATTTTCATAAATCCCAAGGAAAAGAAACAATAGAACAAAAAGAATAATTTCTATTCTAAAAATAATTAAAACACAAAACAAAACAAAAGTAGTTATAAAAACAATATCTTCTGTTTCTGAATCGCTTTTTAAGAATCTTTTGATTCCCTTGAAAGCAAAAAGAATAAAAACAAAAGAGAAGATAATAAAACTTAGAAACCCTGCGTCAGATAAAATAGTTAAAAAACCAGAAGCTCCTTGATCAACTGGAAAAGGAATTAATATTTTTGCATATTCATAAGAAAAAGTTCCTGGTCCAGATCCAAAAACAAAGCTTTTTGCGTTGCTCAATAAAGAGGAAAAAGAAACTAAAGAAGAATCGCTCATTGATATAGGGCTAGACAATGTCACAGAATTATTAATAAACTTGGGCGTTAGAAATAAAACAAACAACAAAAGAAAAGATATTAAAGAAAATACAACTCTTCTTTTATTAAAAGAAAAGTCATTTTCTCTTGCTTGTTTCCAAAAAACAAAAAAAGCAAACAGGGAAGCAACAAACCATGCGACATTAAAACCAATCATTATCAAAGCGCAAAAATAAACAAAAGAAAATATTGAATAAATTATTATTTCAAATCTTCTTTCTCTTGAAAAAATACAATATAAAGATATGCCTAGTGTAGTTGCTATAAGTATTGATAATGGCTCTATTAATCCATAAACATTATTGCCAATAATTTCAGAAATAAAAACTGCTGAAACTATTACCAAACTGAAACAAAGAGAACCAATGAACAAAAGCGTGTCCTCTTTTCTTTTTAAAAGATTCTTGGCAAAAACAAAAATCAAAAACAAGGAAAAAATAAAAAAGAAGGAGTCGTTTCCTTGGAAAAAACTTATACTTACATTTTTAGAAAAAGCAGATGACAAAAATAAAGAAAATAAAAAAACAATTAAAAGGTTTTTTGGAATTAAATATTTTTTACTTTTAAAAGATTCTATTAATTGAAAAATAAACATTAAGAGAACGAAAGAAGTTAAAAATACTTTCGCTATTAATAAATCAGCAGTTAAAAATAAAAATGGAAACAAAAAAACAAAAACAAATAAAGAATACTTTGATAAAATATTGAAATTAATCATAAAATTATTATACTATGTTTTTAATAAATAAAAAAGAGAGAGGAATTCCTCTCAATCAATTATAATCTTCACAAAACTGTACTTTTCTCCATCAACCTCGATGCATTCTCTTGGGAAATGTTCATTTTTATCAATATCTAAAATTATTCTTAAAGCGTTGCAGTTATGTGGAAATTCATTGTCCCCCAAAACGCAAAAACCTAATCTCCCACTTCTCAGAGGAAGAATATTGGAAACTTGTTCTCCACAAATAAATTTGCCGTTTTCATTCTGTTGAATCCTAGGACAATCAACCTCAATAATAGACAATTTTTTTTCTATCTCATTTGCCTTAAGATCAGTGCCAAACTTAGCACCAATTTTTTTCTCTTTAAAGAAACGAATTGCTTCTTCTGCACTCGTTGACTCAACAAGTACGTAACAAACCCTCAAGACGGTTGGCATTTTTCTAAGAGCTTCCATTCTTAAAAGGGTTCCTTTTTGGTGAACAACCTCATAGCCAACACCGTCAATCTCTTTAAGAGACAGAGCGTTTCCGTTCTCAAACTCAATTCTTCTTGCTTGAAAAGGTATTACACAAACTACCATGG
>Ga0209606_1001971_pt1 | contig 23983 bp, 18 predicted proteins | sample AD_UKC057_MetaG_FD_184412 | JGI IMG/M metagenome (GOLD analysis project Ga0209606, IMG submission 184412) | Active sludge microbial communities of municipal wastewater-treating anaerobic digesters from USA - AD_UKC057_MetaG (SPAdes) (version 2) | ecosystem: Engineered > Bioreactor > Anaerobic >...
CACCCATTGGATTCTCCGGACTTCCGTGTCTCGATGGCGAGAAAACCCTGTGTTCATGCGGCCAATCGCCACCTCATTATACTTGAAATTGAGGATCTATATGGGAAATCCGGGTTGATTGGTCATTGAACATTCTCCCCTCCTCTCCCCCTACACCCACCCGAACCTGGTGTAGCACTCATGCGCGTCGGGTGTGGTCAGGAAATCCATGAACTGGCGGCAGCGGTCGAGCTGCCTGGTGAACTTGAGGGCCGCGATGCCCGTGCCGCGGTAGACGGCCAGGTCGTCGCCCAGGTCGATCACCTCGATCCGCCCGTCGCCCATGTGGGCGAAGGCGGACCAGCCGAAGGCGGCGTCGACCAGCCGCTCGGCCACCGCCTCGACGATGGCGACGCAGCCGCTGGCGTGGAACGTGATGTTGCGGCGGATCGGATCGGTGAGCATCGCCCGTCCGGTGACGTCCTCCCAGAGTCCCTTGAGGCAGTCGATCACCGAGACGCCGACGCGCACGCCCGGGCGGGCCAGGTCGGCCAGCGAGCGGATGTTCGCGGGGTTGCCGGCCGGCACGATCAGGGCGGAGCGACGGTAGGCGATGAGCCTGCGCTCGCCCCGGCGGACGATCCCGCGGACCTCTCCGTCGTCCAGCAGGTACTCGGCCCCGCCGATGGCCATGTCGTGATAGCCGTCCTCGGCGATCTCGACCAGGAAGTCGTGGGTGCCGGACTCGGGGTTGGCCTGCTCGGCCTCGCGGGTGGCGCAGTGGCGGGCGCACACGCTGATATTGACGTCGATGCCGGTTCGGGCGGTGAACAGTGCGCTGGCCTGGCGGAGCGGCTCGGCGCAGGCGCGGGCGCTGAAGACGCGGAGCGTGTGAGCGGCGGAGTCTTTGTCCTGGGTCATGGGGTCCTCGTCTGGAGTTTGGCGCCGTCGAGCGGAGCGGGTTGGGCTGTGGGCGCGGCGAAGGCGTCGCCGGCTGGCGGCTGGGTCGGTGCGTGGGCGGCCTGGCGGGCCCGCCAGGTCAGCGCCAGGTGCAGCAGGGTCCCGCCGACCAGGCCCGCGCAGAAGCCGTACGGCAGGGCCGCCCCGGCCAGGGCGACCAGCAGGAGCACGAAGAAGCCGTCGGCCTGGCCGAGCATGTCTCGCGAGAGCTGCGCGAGCGTGAGGCCCTCGAAGATCAGCAGCACGGCCAGCAGGGGGCGGGGGAAGACGCTGATGACGTAGAGCATCTGGGGGCCCAGCAGCAGGCCGCAGACGACGAAGAGCGAGCCGTAGATGATGACCGACCCTCCGGTCCGCCCGCCGAAGGCGTAGTGCCCGGCCAGTCCGCCCGCGCCGTGGCAGACGCCGACGCCGCCGAACAGGGCGGCCAGGACGTTGAGGGCGGAGAAGGTCAGGCCCAGGGTGCGGGCGGGGATGTCCTGGCCGAGCAGGTCGCGTGCGGTCTGTCGCGTGCCCAGGACGGCGTTGGCGACCGACAGCGGGATCTGGGGCAGGGCCAGCAGGAGCAGGCCGTTCAGCAGGTCAGCCGGCGAGGGCAGGTGCAAGGCGAAGGGCGTGGCGTGGACGGTCAGCGGCTGGGGCGGCTCGGGGCGGGCAAGGGCCACGTAGGCCAATCCCATGGCGACCACGGCCAGGGCGGCTGGGAGCTTGCGGTTGTCGCGAAGCAGGAGGATCAGCAGGAAGGCCGACCCGCCGAGGATGTAGCCGGTTGTTCCCATGGCGTGCAGGTGGTCGTGGAGGGCGAGCAGGGCGAGCTTGAGGCCCAGGCCGAACTGCAACCCGCGGACGACGGCCAGCGGGACCACGCGGGCGACCCAGCCGAGGGCCCCGCTGAGGCTCAGGGCGAGCATGAGGGCGGCGACGGCCAACCCGCCACCGGCCAGCGTTTGGGCGCCCAGGCCGGAGGCGACGGCGATGGCGGCCATCGCCTTGAGCGGCTGGACGGGGATGGGCAGGCGATAGAACAGCCCCGTGGCGACCTGGCAGAGCCCGAACAGCACAAAGGCGGTGATGGCGTCCAGGCGGCAGACGGTGACCAGCAGGATCATCAGGGGCAGATCGAGCCCGATGTCGCCGAACGCCCCGGCCAGCTCGTGGCGGTCGAAGCGGATGGCGGTCCTCGCGTTGTTCGGGAGCGAACTCACGCCCGAAATAATACACAGTTCAACGAGAGATTATCTAGGGATTTATTGTCGGGCGGACGCGGCAGGGCGCGGGCACTCGCGGACAGGGCGCGACAGGACGCGAGAGGGCGCATGGAGTTCGCTGTAGTTCGCGGGTAGGGCGCATGGGTTCGCGGTCGCAAAAGACTGCGGAGATTCGACTTGGGTGCTGGAGACGACCTGCCGGCGACTGCCGCCCCCCGGAAAGAGCGCCCTGATGCGCCCTAAAACCAGGGGGATTCCCCTATGCGGGGGCCGGGCCGGCGGGCGGATCGCCGCTGAGGCGTCCAGCCCCTTGGGTCAGGCCGGGCGCGTAGCCGATTTGAGTCGCGAAACCGACCTTCCGGGACGCCGGCCGGGAGAAGACGCGGCCAAGGGGCGGCTGCGCTCGTTCCCGGGGCATCCGCGCGGGCGGGCTGCTGAGTACGGGCTACCGGCTGCCGGCTCCCGGCAACTACTCCAGGTTCGCGTGGCGTTTTCGGTACTCTTCGAGGTCGAACTTGAGTCGCCGGCTGAGGACGTTGAACACGGCGTCGAGGCAGAGGCTGGCGGCGTGTTCGAAGACGGCTGCCCGCAGGACGATGTCCTCGGCCTGGACGGGGATGAGAACGACCTTGTCGGCGTCGCGTGCGAGGTCGCTGTCGCCCCCGGCGGTCAGGACGACGACCTTGGCGCCGTGCTGTCGGGCGCGCCGGGCGATGAAGTCGGTGTAGCCGGTGGCGCCTGTGCAACTGATGCCCACCAGGAGGTCGCCCGGCCCGATGGCGGGGGTGTTCGTTTCGCCGGGGATGAACACGGGCAGGCCCGTGTGCATGAGCCTCATGCCGAAGCTGCGGGCGACCAGGCCGCTGCGGCCGGCCCCGGCGACGAACGTCTTGCCCACCCGAGGCAGCAGGTCGGCCAATTCGAGGAAGCTGGCCCAGTCCACGCGGGCCATGGTGGCCTGAATCCGGCCGAGCAGGTCCTGGCCGGCCTCGCGGACGGCGTCGCGGTTGGAGGCGTCCTCGGCGACGAGGGGGAGGTTATCCTGCGGATTCGCCATGGCCCTTCTTCTCCCACCGCAGCAGGTTCACGACCTGGGCCAGCGTGGTCTGGCTCTCGCGGATCTCCTCACGGATTCGGTTCTCGGCCTCCAGTACGTCGGCGGCCCGGTTGGCCAGCTCGACGGCCTCCAGGCGCCCCAGCACGATCACGCCGTCGTCGTCGGCGACGATCCAGTCGCCCGGCAGAATTCGCTGGCCCGCGACGACGATGGGCTGGTTGATCTCGCCGATCCCGTGGGGGTCGCCCGCGTGGCTGGACACGTGCGTGGACCACACGGGCAGGCCCAGGCGACGGATGTCGGCGGTGTCGCGGACGGCGCCGTGGACGACCAGTCCGGCCAGGCCCTTGTTCTTGGCCCCCTCGGTGGCCAGCTCGCCCCAGATGGCAGGGGGCGTGCCGCCGGCGTCGATGACGATGACGTCGCCCGGCCTGGCGACGTCGATGGCCTGGACGGGCTTGGACCAGTCGCCCGGGACGGTGCGGACGGTGACCGCCTGCCCGCAGGCGAAGCTGCCGGGCACGAGCTGCTTCAGGCCGGCCAGGCAGGGGCGGCGGTGGGCGGCGTCGGAGATGTTGCTCGTGCGGACCTTGGACAGGGCCTCGCGGAGATTGCCCGCGGAGGCCCGCTTGAAGTGCTCGCTGGCAACGGCGGAGCGGGCGTCGATGGCGTGGCGGATGTCGGCGGTCGCCGCGCGGGGGTCAACGGCCTTGGTGATGGCCCCGCCGACAATGACGACGTCCGCGCCGGCCTGGACGGCGGCGGCGGCGGTCTCGGAGTTGATCCCGCCGGCGACCGCGAGCACCAGCGAGGTGGCCCGGCGGACGGAGCGGAGTTGTTCGAGCGGGTCGGCGCCGGCCATCTGGGCGTCGATGGGGCAGTGCACGTCGAGCCAGGCGACGCCAAGCTCGGCTGCGGTGGCGGCGAAGGCGGCAGGGTCGTCCAGGCCCAGCAGGTCGACGGCAACGTCGATGCCGTAGTGCCTGCCGGCCTCGACGCACTCGCGGACGGTGGCGGGGCTGGCCGCAGCGCAGACGGTGATGATGTTGGCGCCGGCCTTGGCGGCGGCTTCCGTCTCAATCCGTCCGGCGTCCATGGTCTTCATGTCGGCGATGAGGGTTCGCCCGGGGAAGGCGGCCCGCAGGCGGCGGACGGCGTCGAGCCCCTCGCTCTTGATCAGGGGCGTGCCGGCCTCGATGTAGTCGGCGCCGCCCTCGACCGCGGCGGCGGCCACCTTCAGGGCCCGCTCCAGGTCGACGAAGTCCAGGGCGACTTGCAGTTTGGTAGCGCTCATGGGGAAGTATAGTAGCACGAGCGGGGCGTTTGCGGAAGAGGCGGCGTTACGGGCTCCGCCCGCAACGGAATTGCGGATTGCAGATTGCGGATCTTCTCCTGTGGAATGACTGGCATTCCATCCCCATTTCGCAATCCGCAATCAAAGGTCGCTCTCGAGTTCGACGATCTCGTGGTCATCCGGCTCAGCGTCGATCTTCTTGAGCCCGCCCAGGCCGAGACGGGCGGCCAGGCGGTAGAACAGGACGTACAGGCTGGGCACGACCACCAGCGTCAGCAGCGTGGCGAAGCCCAGGCCGTAGATGACGGCGATGGCCATGGACGCCCACCACTGGCTGGACTCGCTCTTGGTGGCCCAGGACCAGGTGTGGATGTCGAAGCTGAAGCCGGCTGCGGTGGGGATGAGCCCGGCGATGGTGGTGATGGCCGTCAGCATGACTGGTCGCAGGCGGGTGATGCCGGCCTCGATGGCGGCCTCCACCACGTCCTTGCCCTCCCGCTGGAGGCGGCGGATGTAGTCCAGCAGGACGATGGCGTTGTTGACGACCACGCCGGCCAGGCTGATCACGCCGATGCCCGTCATGATCACGCCGAAGGGCATGTTGTGGATCAGCAGCCCGATCATCACGCCCATGGTCGACAGCAGCACGGTGGTCATGATCACCAGCGGCACCGAGAGGGTGTTGAACTGGGCCACCAGCACCAGCACGATCAGCAGCAGGGCGATCACGCCGGCCCTGCCGAGGAAGGCCTTGGCGTTCTGGCTCTCTTCCTCCTCGCCGGCGTACTGGATCTCGTAGTTGGCCGGCAGTTCGAGCTTCTTGAGTTCTTCCTGCACGTCGGCCAGGACGGCCGGGGCCAGGCGCCCCTCGACGTCGGCGGTCAACGTCACCGCCCGCTTCTGGTTGATGCGGTAGATCGTGCCGAAGCCGGGGCGGTACTCGAAATCGCCCAGGCTGGACAGGGGCACGGACTGGCCGGTCTGGTTGGGCACGCGAAGGCGCAGCAGGTCGTCGATCTCGGTGCGCTGCTCCAGAGGCAGGCGGATCGTGATGTCGTACTCGTCGTTGAACTGGCGGTAGGTGGAGACCTTCGTGCCGAAGATCGAGGTCTTGAGGAAGTTGCCCACGATCTGCGTGTTGACTCCCAGGAGCATGGCCCTCCGCCGGTCGGGCCGGAAGACGATCTCCGGGCGGCTGTCTTCCAGGTCGCTGCGGAGGTTGACCATGTTGGGCGTGTGGCGGATGAGGTCGGCGGCCTGCTCGCTGAGCTTCTTGAGGAGGGCGAAGTCCTCGCCCAGCAGCCGCACGGTGATCGGGGCGCCGGTAGGCGGGCCGGCCCGCTCCTTGGCCAGTTCCAGTTCGCCTCCGACGATGTCTTCCAGGTCGCGGCGCATTTCCTTGACGGCGTCGGCGGAAGGTCGCTTGCGGTTCTCGAAGTCGGGGAACAGGATGGTCACATTGGCCAGATGGGGCCCGATGTTGGAGAGGCCCAGGTTGAACCCGCCCGCGTTGCCGACGCCGGCGATCACGTGCTGGATCTCGCGGGAGTAGCCGGCGATGCGCTGCTCGCAGAGCCGGGTGATGGCGTCGGTCTTGTAGATGTTGGTGCCCTGGGGCGTGCGGACGTTGAGGACGGCCCGCTTGGGGTCCACGTCGGGAAAGAACTCCACGCCCGCGCCCTTCTTGCCGTAGAGCGTGATCAGGGCGACCATGAGCAGCAGCGAGAGCAACAGCGTCGTGCCCCGGTGCTCGATGGCCAGGCGCAGCACCCGCCGGTAGCCGCGAAGGAACAGGTTCTCCCGCCGGTCCTCGGCGTGGGGGACCACCCGCAGGCTCAGCGTCGCCACCACCGGGCTGATCACCATCGCCACCACCAGCGAACTGAGCAGCACGATGATCACCGTGATGGGCAGGTACTTCATGAAGTCGCCCATGATGCCGGGCCAGAAGGCCATGGGCAGGAAGGCGGCCACCGTGGTCAGCGTGGAGGTGATGACGGGCCAGGCGACCTCGGCGGTGCCCTTCATGGCCGCCCGGAGCCGGTCGAGGCCCAGCTCCATGTGGCGGTGGATGTTCTCGACGATGACGATGGCGTTGTCCACCAGCATGCCCACCGCCAGCACCAGGCTGAACAGGACGATCATGTTCAGGGTGAAGCCCATGAGCTGGATGACCGCGAAGCTCATGAGCATCGACAGCGGGATGGCCAGGGCCACCACCAGGCTGCTGCGCCAGCCCATGAACAGCAGCACGACCACCATGACCAGGACGAAGGCGGCGAACATGTTGTTCTCGAGGTCGGCCACCATGCGCCGGGTGTCGTCGCTGCGGTCCATGGTGACGGCGAAGTCGACGGCCTCGGGGACCTGCTTGTCGGCCTCGGCGAGGATGTAGCGGATGGTGTCGGCGATGGTGAGGATGTTCTCGCCGATGCGCTTCTTGACCGACAGGGTGATGGAGTTGTTCGCGTCCAGGCGGGAGAGGGTCAGGCGGTCCTTGAAGCTGTCGCTCACGCTGGCGACGTCCGACAGGTAGATCGGCTTTCCGTCGCGCTGGGCGATGATGAGGTGGTCGATCTGGTCGGGGGTGACGAACTCAGCCGGCACGCGGACGTTGAACTTGGTGCCGGGCGTTTCGAGCCCCCCGGCCGAGACGTTGAGGTTCTCGCTGGGCACGAGTTGGAGGATCTCGGGGATGGTCAGTCCGAACTGGGCCAGGCGGTCGGGGTGCATTTCCAGGCGGATCTCTCGCTCGGGGGCGCCCAGGACCTCGCAGTCGAGCACGCCGGGGACGGCCTCGATGCGGTCCTCGAGTTCGTCGGCGATGAGCTTGAGGGTGACCGTCGAGATGGGCCCGGAGATGTTGATGAACATGATGGGCATCTCGGCGATGTTGATCTCGCTGACGATGGGCTCTTCGATCTCCTGGGGCAGGTCTCCGCGGGCCTGGTCGACCTTGTCCTTGACGCGGCGGAGGCACTCGTCGACCTCCTGGTCGGGCAGGAACTCGACCATGACCACCGACTGGCCCTCGAAGCTGGCGGAGGTGACCTCCTTGACGCCCTTGAGGCCCTGGAGCTTCTTCTCGATCTTCATGGTGACGGCCGTCTCGACGTCCTGCGGCGCCACGCCCTCGTACACGGTGGTGACAAGGATGTTGGGCACGGGCACGTCGGGCGCCGACTCGCGGGGCAGCGTGAGGTAGGCCATCACGCCGACCGCCAGGATCAGCACCACGAAGACGCCGACCGTTGTGCGGTTCTTGATGGCGGTGTCGGAGAGAATCATGGCGTCACTTCATTCACTCGTTACTTGGGTGCCTTGTGGGCTGGTCGCCTCACTTGGATTGCTTGTCGTCCTGGGGGGCGGGCTGGCGAGGCGGCCGGGCGGCGGCCACGGCGGAGCTGTCGGCCTCGCTCTTGGCGGGCGCCTCGCCCTGGACGAGCACCGGCTGGCCCGGGCCCACGTAGCGCTGGTTGGCCACGATCAGGCGATCCCCCGCGGCCAGGCCGCTGACGATCTGGACCTGCGTGTCCTTGATGGCTCCGCCGTTCTGCCCGCCCTTGAGCACGCCCAGGCGGACATTTTTGCGGACGGCCTTGCCCTCCTCGACGACATAGACGGCGTACGACGGCTGGCCGTTCTCTTCCTGGGGGATGACCGTTTCCAGTGGGACGAGGATGGCGTTGTCGATGACGCGGCGGCGCATTTCGACCCGGACGATCTGCCCGCTTCGCAGGACCCGCGCGCCGTTGACGGGCGGGTTCTTCACGCTCAATTCGGCCCGCGTGGTGCGGGTCTTTGCGTCGGCCAGCTCGGAGATGTAGGAGACCGGCGCGACAATCTCGCGGGCAAAGCGGCCCTCGAGGAAGATCTTCTCGTCCTGGCCGAGCTGGACCCACGGCGCGTCGCGCTCGGGGATGTCGATGGCGACCTTGACCGGGTCGATGTCGACGATCTCGACGACCGTCGTGCCCGGCGTGACGTACTCGCCGATCTCGACCGGGATGGAGTTGATCACTCCCGGGATCGGGGAGAGGATCTTGGCCCGGCGCAGGTTGGCCTCCGCCGCGTCAAAGGCGGCCTTGCTGGCTGCCGCCTTGGTGCGGGACTGGTCCAGCTCGGCCGTGGTGGCCACTCCGCGTTTTGCCAGGTCGCTCACCCGCGCCAGGTCGCGATGGTCGTACTCCGACTGGGCCCTGGCGCGGTCGTGCTCGGCCTGGAGGAGGTCCGTGTTCAGCTCGATCAGGAGTTGGTCCCTCGTGCCGTCCTGGCCCTCGTGCACGAGGATCTTCTCGATGCGCCCCGCCACCTCGGCGGCCACCTTGACCACGCGGTTGGCCTCGACGATGCCGGGAAGGATGAACGAGTCCACCAGTTCCCGCGGCTGGACGACCTGGACGCGGACAAGCTTGGGCGGCGTCGGTTGTGGCGCCGGAGGCGGCGGGGGATCGGGCAGGTTCTTCACTGCCACCACGCCGCCCACGGCTGCCCCAAGCACGACGGTGCTGATCAGCAGGGATCGGATTCGCTTCCATCGCCTGCGCGGCGGGAGCGGGGGCGCGGCCGAGTTGTTCGTTCCGGTCTTCATGATTGGCTTCCTCCGGTTCCCGGGGCCGTGGCGGCGGTCAGCCCGGCCAGCACGCCGCGCTTCAGGGCGTCCAGGAACTCCGCATCCACCTGCACGCCGACTTTGAGGATGGCCTGGATGACCACGCCGTCCAGCACGCCCATGATCAGCGAGGCCGCCACCGTGGGCTCGGCGTGGTCCTGGAACTCGCCGGTGGCCTTGCCCTGCTCGACGATCATAGTCAACCTCTGTCGCCAACCGGCGTACATGGTCTGGAGCACCGGCGAAAGGGGGCTCTGCTCGTCGCGGGCAGCGGTGGCCATCACTTCCAGGATCAGCCGCCCGATCTTCTGGAAGTGCCCGAACCGGCTGAACCAGCGGTCCATCATCCACTCGAGCTTCTCGAAGGCGGGGCGGTCCTGCGCGATCATGGCGTCGGCGTCGGCCTCGTCGCCCGACAGCGTCTCCGTGAATGCCTGGCAGAACAGATCCTGCTTGTTGGAGAAGTAGTTGTAGAGGCTGCCCTTGGCGATGCCGGCCTTGGCGGCCACCATGTCCATGGTGGTGTGCCCGAACCCGTGGGCATCGAACACCTCCAAGGCGGCCGCCAGGATCTCCGTCCGACGGATCTTCATCTGTTCGTGCAAGTCCTGCGTCATATCTTCACCCTACTGACTGACTGTTCAGTCAGTCAGTTTCCATCTGTGTGCGGCTATCAGGTCAAGGAGTCGCACCACAAGATGACTGACTGGTCAGTCACTACTATAGTACGACCCATTTCACGGGTTATCAAGGGGTTTTCTCCAGAAAAACTCCCGTTGGGCTTTTGGCCTGCGGCCGCTGCTGGGTCTTTCGGCTTCCTGGGGCGGGAATTGCTATCTGCGGTAGTCGCGGGCGAGGCGGAGGTTGGCGCGGATTACACGCCGCATGAAGAGCCGCTCTTTGGGGCTGGTCCGGGCGAGCCTACCGGCCGGCGGGGGGGCGATCAGGCAGGTGCCGGGGTGGACGAGAACGTCGTCGTCGAGGTCGGCGCCCTGGACGATTGAACCCGCGCCGACGTAGACGCGGCAGCCGAGACGAGCGTCGAATACGACCGAGCGGAAGCCGATGAACGACCCCCGGCCGATCTGGCAGGGGCCGTGGACGATGCAGCCGTGGGAGAGCGAGGTCTTGGTGGCGATCCGGACGGACGTGCCGCCCAGGGCGTGGACGACCACGCCGTCCTGGATGTTGCAACCGGGGGCGATGACGACGGGGGCGGTCCGGCCGTCGGGGCCGGTCTCGTCGGCGCGGAGGATCGCCCCGGGTCCGATGAACACGTGCCGCCCAACGTGCACGTTGCCGATGAGCTGGGCCGACGGGTGGACATAGGCCGTCGGGTGGACCGACGGCCAGTCGCCGGCGGGGTTGGGCTCGAAGACCCGATGAGAATCGAGGGTGACGTTCGTAGTTCCGCCGCAAGGCGGGGCTTGGGCGAATTCGCCAGACACCCTTACGGGCCCACTACGAGCGTCGCTTGCGGGTGCACCGGTAGCCGCCCGGCCGGTCGGCCGGTTGTTGTCGGTCGGCTGATTCATCGATCCGTCCCTTACGAGTCGAGGGTGCTGCTGCCCGTGACGACCTTGCGGAGCGTCTGGTAGCCGTAGTGGGCCAGCAGGAGGTCCAGCAGGACCAGGGCGGTGTAGTTCTCGGCCACCGGCCAGATGCGTCCGACGATGGTCGGGTCGCGCCGGGTGATGGCGGCCAACTCGCGGTTCTCCAGCGTGTACTTATCGATGGTGTGCTGGCGCTTGTCGATGGTGGGCGTGGGCTTGACGGCCAGGCGGACGATCAGGGGCTGGCCGGTGGCCAGTCCACCGGTGACGCCGCCGGCGTTGTTGGAGCCGAAGACGACCTTGCCGTTCTCGCTGTGCATGGGGTCGTTGGACTGGATGCCGGTCATGTCCTTGACGGCGAACCCGGCGCCGACCTCGACGCCCTTGACGGCGCCGATGCCGAGCATGCGCCCAAGCTCGGCGTCGAGCTTGCCGAAGACCGGTTCGCCCAGGCCGATGGGCAGGCCCAGAGCGACGACCTCGACGATGCCGCCGGAGCTGTCGCCGGTGGCGGTGATGCGGTTGGCGGCCTCCAGCATGGCGTCGGCGGCGTCCAGATCCGGGCACTGGATCACGTGATGCACGCCGTAACGGTCGCGAACCTCCCGGGCGGACAGTTGCGGGGCCTTGGCCCGGATGTCGTCGATCTCATTCTCCACCTGGGCCAGCACGGCTGCCTTCTGGAGGAACCGCATGCCGGTCTTGAGCCGGCCCTTGACGTAGAGTTCCTGGTAGAACGGGTCGAGGTCGCAGCGCATCTGCTTATAGGCACGGGCCGACTTGAAGCCCTGCTCGGCGTCGACCTCGCCCGCCCGCACGCCGGCCAGCTCGCGGATGAGCGAGAAGACGCGGATGCCGGCCTGCTCGAGGATCTTCTTGGCCACGTACCCGGCCGCCACGATGGTGGAGGTGTACCGGCCGCTGAAGATGCCCGCGCCGATGGCGTCGTCATCGGGCCCGTACTTGATGAACGAGGCGTAAGACGCGTGTCCGGGTCGTGGAGTCCGGTTGGTGTCCTGGTACTGCTGGACATGGATGTCATGGCGGTCCAGGTTGGGGATCAGGATGGTCAGGGGCGTGCCGTTGGTGTGCTGGGCATTGCCGGCGCCCTGGATGGTGTCCCAGGTGTTGAGCCCGGTGTAGATTACCGGCAGGTCCGGCTCCTTGCGCGGACTGGACAGCTCGTCGGCCCCGGGCTTGCGCAGCAGCAGGTCGCCGTAGATTTCCTGTTCGGTCAGGACCATCCCCGGCGGGACGCCCTGGAGCACGGCCGTCAAACCGTCCTGGTACGAACCGCCCGCAACCGAAACCTGAAACATCCGTCCTACGTGACAGCCGATCATGTCTGGTTCTCCCAATCGAGATTGTCGATTGTCGGTTCTGGCCTGCCGGCTGTCAACGCAGCCGGCGGGCGATCTCCGCACTCCGTGTCCTTATTCCGCCACGCTCAGGTCCAGGGGCGAGACGAGGTCGCCGTAGGTCTTCTGTGCCTCCAGAAGGCGGTCGCGCTGCTGGGCGAGGACCTCGAAGATGGCCGCCGGGGCGTCGTCCACCTGCGTGCGATGGAACTGTTCCACGCGCTGGAGCTTGGAGAGGTTCTGGGGCACGCGGATGCTGAACTGCTTGAGGTAGTCCTCTTTGGAGTAGTTCTTGTTGAGCACCTCGCTGAACAGGCGTTGCAGGTCCTCGTAGCGGGGCAGCAGCCCGGTGGGGCCTCGGAGGGCGTCCACGTCGCCGTGGACCCGCAGTTCCATCCACTTGATCCAGACGGCCTTGTCACGCACGCCGTTGAGGAACTTGCCCTCGGCGTCGCGGAGGAAGTAATTGACCGCGAAGAGGATCGGAGGCTTGCGGATCTTCTTGGCGAACTCGATGTTGTTCCGGACGTAACGTCCCAGCGGGATGGAGACGAAGTCCTGGATGGACATCAGGTTAATCTCGTTGACGCCTTCCTGGCCGATGATGGCGAAGGTGGTCTCGGTCTCGAGCGAGGCCCCGTACGCGATGATCCCATGTTCCCAGGAGAAGCTCTGCTGGACGGGGATCCAGGCGTGGGCGTCGCGCCCGCCGTAGACGATCGCCCCGACCTCGACGCCGCCGGGGTTGTTCAACTCGCTGTCCACATTCTCCATCGCCGACAGCGTGACGGTATAGCGGGCGTTCTTGTGGGCCGGCGGGATGGGCTTGCCCTGGTCGTCCTTCTTGCCCTTCTGCCAGGGCCCGGAGTAGTTGACGCCCTCCTCGGGCAGTTCCTGGCCCATGCCCGGCCAGTAGGGCTTCTTGTCCTTGATCAGGACGTTGGAGAAGATGACCTCGCCGGGGTTGCTCAGGACGCTGAAGATGGCCGGGTCGCCGGCGGGGTTGACGTCGCCGATAATGCCGAAGATGCCCGCCTCGGCGTTGACGGCGCGGAACTGCCCGTCGATCTCGCGGAAGTAGGCGATGTCGTCGCCCATGATGGTCTCGCCCGGCAACATGGCCGTGGAGGTCTTGCCGCACGCGCTGGGGAACGCTCCGGCGAAGTAGGTTTTGCGCCCGCCGGGCCCATGCACGCCCATCAGGAACATGTGCTCCGCCAGCCAGCCCTCCCGGTCGGCCTTGCGGATGGTCAGGCGAAGGGCCAGCTTCTTGAGCCCCACGGTGTTGCCCGCGTACTGCGTGTTGACGCTGTAGATCGTCTCGCGGGTGTGGTCCATGTAGATGCGCTTCTTGTCCGGCTCGGCGCTGACCATGTTCTGGTCGACCTTGCCGGAGGAGTGCAGGAAGCTGAAGAACCTGGCTTTGTCGCCCAGACTCCGGAAGGCCTCGTAGGCCCGGCGGTAGAGCAGGTCCTCGCTGTGGGCCACGTACCAGCTATCGGTGCACTGGGCGCAGAGGACGCTGAACGGCGAGCCGGCCGGCCCGAGCGACAGCAGGCGGACGATGAGCGTTCGCCCCTTCATGGCGCCCGCCATCAGGCCGCGGACCTCGGCCAGGCCCTCTTCCCGGTCGATCTGGTTGAGGGCCGAGCTGAGCGTCTCGCCCTTGGGCACCAGGTACTTGGTGACCTCGCGGTCGCGCCCCTGGTCCTGCATGCCGTCGAAGTGCACCGTGTGTCCCTGGATGGCCAGCGGGGCCTCTTCTCCGGTGGCTGCCGCCTGCGAGCGGACGTGGGCGACGTCCTCGCTCGAGTCGCTGCAGACGAACACGTCGGCCGGCTGGCAGAGCGTGACCGCGTCGGCGACGAAGTCGCACAGGGCGGGATTGTTCAACTCGGTCAGCTTGCGGTAGTTGTCGGCCGACATGGCCTGCTGGAGTACGCTCGCGGCATTGGACGTCTTGGTCATGATTCTACCTTTCTTCGTGTCTTCTGTTTCTCTTCTTTGTGATCTTGGTGATCGGGTGTTCCTATCGCTGCCCCAGCCGGAAGACGATCACCACGTCGCCCGGCGGCTGAAGGTGCAGACAGGCGCTCTCCACCGGCAGGCGGAGGATCTCCGCGACGGCCTGCTCCAGTTGCTTGCGGACGGCGTCAAACGATTCAGTGTACACCTGTTCCAGGAGCTTTCGCGAGCGATCTTCGCGGGCGTAGTCTTGTTCGGCGGTCGGGCACGCGCCGCACAGCGTCACCAGCAGATGGCGGTCGTGCAGGTCGACCAGGACGGACTCCGCCTGGACGGCCATCCACTGTTGCTCGAAGCGGCTGACCGCGTCGGCGATGCGGCGGCAGAATTCCTGGTGTCCGGTCGTCATCTTATCGCTTCGGCGTCCTGGCGGAGCGGGCAACAAAAAACCGGCAGGGCGCTCACCTCGCGCCGTCCGCCGGCCTATTTCCCAGCAGGTCGCCTTCGCGACCCCCTGTCCATCTGCCTGCTCTGCGTATGTTGGCTCCAGAGTATGCCGACTGCCCGCATTCTTGTCAAGTCAAAACGAGAGCGAATCACGCAGGAACGCGGGCCGTCCGGTCCTCATCCCTGGTCTCGAGTCCCCGGTTCTCCCATGTCCGGCCGGCCGTCCAGGGTGAACAGGACGACCCGCTCGCCGGTGGCGGTGCTGATGTCGGTGTGGAGGCTGCGGACGGCTTGGCCGGTAACGTCCTGGATGATCTCCTCCAGCAGGGGGCGGGCCTTCTCCAGCAACTCGATGCGGACCTGCTTGATCAGCGACCGTCCGTGGGCGCTGGGATCGATCTTGGCCAGGTTCTTCTCGGCCGGCGTCAGCACGCCCCGCAGGCGGACCAGCACCATGTCGTCAAAGACATACGTGCGGGTCTCTTCCGGTCCGCGGCCCATGTACTCCTTCTCGAACCGGACGAATGCCTCGCTGATGTCGACTTCGACCTGTCCTTTGGTCCTCATAGACCGGCTACTATGCGCCAAGGCGGGCTTGGCGGCAATAGGATTGCGAATTTGCGGACCGCCGGACGACAGGCTGCAAAAAGCCCCCGGCAAGAAGAACGGGGAATCCCAGGGGCGATTTGATTCGCCGCAGGTGGGAGGAATATAGTGAGGTGTATGGAAAGCCGGGAGGACGCCGGAAAAGGCGGGAATTTGACAAGTAAAGAAGGGCCTCAACCCGACAGGGTTCGAGAGGTTCATGCGGCCGAACCAGTGCCTTGAAGCCTGATGCGCCGTTTATGGGGCGAATACAGCGCACCAACGTACCGGCAAGGCGGCATAAAACAGCAGAGAGTTCTTGCATCCCATAACTGGATACAAGAACAGTATCAGGCGGAAGACCGGTGCATGTATTGTGCGGACGTGCGAACGACCGTCGTGCACCAGGACGAATACGGCCTGATGCACCATGAGCGGAAGTGCAGCCCGTGCAGCAGGATGCATCGGAAGGCCGCCTGAGAAGACAAGAAGCGACCTGCCCATAACGGCAGGTCGTTTTTTTGCGCCGACCGATTCCTGGTTGTGTTTGATCCCGTTTTCGGCTTGGATAGTCGGAATCCAGAGTGGTTGCCCGTATAATCCTGTTCTCTGGGAAGGAGCGCGCTGATGGCGATCGGGAGTCTCTGTCTGGTCCTGCACGGGCATCTGCCCTACGTGCTGCGGCATGGCGTCTGGCCTCACGGGGAGGATTGGCTGTACGAGGCGGCCGCCGAGACGTACCTGCCCATCCTGGCCATCCTGGACGAGTGCAACTACCTCAACGCCGAGCCCCGCGTGACGATCGGGCTGACGCCGGTCCTGCTGGAGCAGCTCAGCCACGAGGATTTCAAGAAGGGCTTCGAGCGTTACCTGGCCGATCGCATCGAGCGGGCCCGCAGCGACCATGCGGAGTTCCAGAAATGGGGCAACCTGCACATGGTCTACCTGGCGGAACGATGGATCGCCTTCTTCGAAGGCCTGAGCAAGCAGTTCGCCGAGATCAACCGCGACATTCCCAAGGCCTACGCCGAACGGGCTCAGCGGGGATGGATCGAGATCCTCACCTCGGCCGCCACCCACGGCTACCTGCCGCTGCTGTACGAGGATTCGTGCATTCGGGCACAGGTGCGGGCGGGGATGGCCAGCTCGCAGCGGATCCTGGGTTTCAAGCCCACAGGCATGTGGCTGCCCGAGTGCGCGTACCGCCCGGGCGGGCCATGGAACCCGCCCATCGGGTGGGGTGGCAAGGCTAATCGCATCGGCATTGAGCATCTGGTCGGCGACGAGGGCATTACGCACTTCTTCCTCGAACAGCATCTCATCCGCGACAGTCGCAGCGAGTGGGTCAAGGAGGGCGAGTGGCGCCGCGTCGGCTGGGAAGAAGCCAGGAAGTACCCCGGGCGGGGATGGTACTCCGTGAACGAACCCTTCCTGGTCGACAGCAGCGGCCTGGGCCCGGGCAAGGTCGCCGCCTTCGGGCGCGACGGGGCCGTCTGCGAGCAGGTGTGGTCCGGGTCGATCGGCTACCCCGCCGACGGGGCGTACCTGGAGTTCCACAAGAAGCACGGCGAACGGCGTGGCCTGCGTTATTGGAAGATCACCAGCGCCAAGAGCGACCTGGGCGCCAAGGACCTGTACTATCCCGACGACGTCAAGCCCAGGCTGTTCGAGCACGCGCAGCACTTCTGCCGGTTCGTCAAACAGCGGCTGTGGGACTACCACCACAAGACCGGTCGCCACGGGGCGGTGATGGCCAGCTTCGACGCCGAGCTGTTCGGGCACTGGTGGTTTGAAGGCCCGCAGTTCCTCCGCGACGTGATGCTGACCCTCAACGCCGACCCGGACGTGGACCTGCAGACCACCCAGGGCTACCTGGACGACCACCCGCCGGACAAGACCGTCTCGCTGCCCGAGGGCTCCTGGGGCGACAAGGGCGACCACCGCGTCTGGGCCAACGACAAGGTCAACTGGATGTGGGACATCGAGTACCGCTGCGAGACCATCTTCGGCAAGATGACGCTGACGCTGCCCTGGCAGAAGGATCCGCAGGTTGCCGAACTGCTCCATCGGGCCGGGCGGGAACTGCTGCTGCTCCAGGCCAGCGACTGGCCCTTCGTCATCACCCGCGGGCAGGCGGTGGACTACGGCATCAAGCGGTTCATGCTTCACGTGGCCCGTTTCGAGACGCTGATCGACCTGTGCGAGAAGCTCGCCCGCGACTCCAGCTACCTCGGGCGGCTCAATGAGATCGAGCGCCACGAGGTCGACGACGCCACGCTTCACGACGTCATCTTCCCCGAGATCGACCTGGACTGGTGGAAGATGTAGAAACCGACCGTCGCGCATTGACGATTAACCATTGAAAAGACTCATGGGAGCTGTGGGCCCCATCGTTCCGATCCCGCGGCTTCCATAGCTTGCCGAAGACTGTTGATGAGGCGATTTTTCGTTACAGGCTTGGTGAAGCTGGCTGACCGGGTACGCCGCGAGCTGTCGCACCCGATTGCGCCCGGCGGGCTGAAGGAACTGCGAGAGCTGGTGGAGCGGACCCGGGCCGACATCGCCGAACAGCTGGCCCGCGAGGGGATGACCGCTCGGAACATGCCCGCCCCCACGCGACGGGCGTACCTGTTCCTGGCTGGGCTGGACTGGGATGCCGTCAACGTGGACCTCCAGGAACACGCCTCGGGGCCTCCGCCGGGAAGCGTCTTCTTCTCCGGCCTGGAGCGGACGGTCAAGAACCTGACCGCCCGGCTGGGCTCGGTAGCCCCGTCCGGGCGGGGGGAACTCCTCCAGTCGCTGCGGGAGACAGCCTTGCGCGTCGAGCGGCAGTGCGTGAACCTCCAGCCTCACCAGATCAAGCCCAAGGCACGGGCCCTGCGGGGCTGGCTGGCGTACTTCGCCCAGGCGGAGAACTTCGAGCGGTACGTCTCCGCCCTGGCGCCGGCCCGCGACGCCCTGGGCCAGGCTGCCGGGCGGGCCGGCAAGACCTTCCCGGGCCCGGCGAACATCCGATTCGTCCCCATGAGCGGCATCTACCGCGTCCGTTTCGGTTGTGCGTGCCTGGAGGCCGACCTGGCCACTCCCCTGATCTGCCTGACCGCCGACGACTGGCACGAGTTGGCCGGGCGGATGTTCACCAGCGGGCGCGGAATGAGCGCGTACCTCGAACGCATCGTCCAGCGCAATGACTATCGAAACGTCCAGGCCGGCCTGGAGGCTGGCGGGGGCGTCGTCGAGTGCAGCCGAGGGCTGCACCACGACCTGGCAGCCAGCTTTGAGAGGGTGAACGCGGAGTACTTCGCCGGCCGGCTGGCCCGACCCCGCCTGACCTGGAGCGGCGTCCCGACCCGGCGGAAGCTGGGTCATTACGACCGCGCCCACGACACCGTCATGGTCAGCTCCGCCCTGGATGCCCCCCGCGTGCCGGGCTGTGCGGTCGACTTCATCATGTATCACGAGCTGCTGCACAAGGCGCAGGACAACGGGCGATCCGACAGCCGGCGAATCGTCCACGACGCCAAGTTCCAACGTGACGAGAAACGGTTCAGACTGTACGATCAAGCCAAGGCGGCGCTGGCGAAGGTGCGCTGATGGGGACTGGCTCCGTTTTTCGCCCGCTGGCGCATGGGACATTGACAAGACAACGGTATGGTCAAGCGGCCAACGGTTGGGCGAACGAGCCCCGCGAAAAACGGTGCCTGTCCCCTGGTCCTCAACCATCGAGTGAGCCATGAACTATCGAACATTCGACAACGTGAAGGTCTCCGAGGTCGGCCTGGGTTGCTGGCAGATCGGCGGCGAATGGGGCCAGGTGAGTGATCGCGACGCCGAGGCCATCGTTCACGCGTCCCTGGACGCCGGCGTGACGTTCTTCGACACCGCCGACGTCTACGGGCTGGGGCGCAGCGAGACCATCCTCGGGCGGGTGCTGGCCTCTCGAAGCGAAAAGCCCTTCGTGGCGACCAAGCTCGGGCGGTTCCCCAAGCCTGGCTGGCCGGCCAATTTCACGCTGGCCACCATGCGGGGGCACACCGAGGCGTCGCTGGGCCGACTGGGCGTGGACGTGCTGGACCTGACGCAGCTTCACTGCGTCCCCACGAAGGTCATGCGCGAAGGGGCGGTGTTCGATCATCTGCGGACGCTACGGGACGAAGGCAAGATCCGCCGCTTCGGCGCCAGCGTCGAGTCGATGGACGAAGCCCTCCTGTGCCTGGAGCAAGAGGGCTTGGCCTCGCTCCAGATCATCTTCAACATCTTTCGCCAGAAGCCCATCTGGACGCTCTTCGAGCAGGCCCGCGCCCGCGGGGTGGCCCTGATCGTCCGCCTGCCGCTGGCCAGCGGCCTGCTGGCCGGCAAGTTCAAGGCCGACACCGCGTTCGCTCGCGACGACCACCGCACCTACAACCGCGACGGGCAGGCCTTCAACGTGGGCGAGACCTTCGCGGGCCTGCCTTTCGAGAAGGGCCTGGAACTGGTCGAGACGATCCGCCCGCTGACGCCCGCGGGCATCACGATGGCCCAGATGGCCATGCGGTGGATCCTGGACCACCCGGAAGTGACGGTGGTGATCCCCGGAGCGACGCGAGTGGAACAGGCCAAAGGCAACGCCGCGTGCAGCGACCTGCCGCCCCTGCCGGCGGACATGCACGAGCAACTCCGTCGCGTCCACGACCAGCAGGTGGCCCCGCACATCCGGGGACCCTACTGATTGCGGAATCGGGACCCGGGTTTTGAAACCTGAACCCGGCCATCTAAGGTTTGAGAGCCGAAAGAAACCGCACCGAAGGCCTCCCCTTGGGGGCAACTCCGTGGGCTGGGCCGTGCATGCATTCCAGGGTCTGCCGACTGCTCTGGCCACCGGGCAGCGATGACCGGTTCCTACACCCACCGACCCTCGTCGAGGCCGTGGTCGAGCGGGGGGGATTCTTCTCGCTCGAGGTCAGCCCCGCCGACCTGGCGCATGAGGCAGGCATGGAGGTGTTCATCGTCCGTGGGCGCGGCAGCCAGGCGCGGGATTTCCTCGGTGCAGCGGCGGACGACCAGGACGTTCTCCCCCTCGGAGGCGATCGGCAGGGTCTGGTTGGGGGGCAGTTCCTGGGCGAGCTTTCGCGTCAGCGGGCACCGCGGGTGGAACGGACAGCCGCCGGGCGGGTTCACGGGCGAGGGCACCTCGCCGGGCAGGCGGGCGCTGTCGTGGCGGTTGACCGGATCGGGCCGGGGCACCGAGGCCAGCAGCGACTGCGTGTACGGGTGCAGCGGGGTGGAGTACAGCTTGTCCACCGGCGCTCGCTCGACGATCCGCCCGAGGTACATGACGGCCACCTCGTCGGCGAAGTGCTCCACCACGGCCAGGTTGTGCGCGATGAACAGATAGCTCAGGCCCAGGTCGCGCTGGAGGTCCTTGAGCAGGTTGAGGATCTGGGCCTGGATCGAGACGTCCAGGGCAGAGACGGGCTCGTCGCAGATGATGAATTTGGGCTCGCTGGCCAGGGCCCGGGCGATGCCGATGCGCTGACGCTGCCCGCCGCTGAACTCGTGCGGGTAGCGGTTGATGTAGGCCGGGGACAGCCCCACCCGGTGCAGCAGAGACTCCACCCGTTCCTGTCGCAGGCGGCGCGGGACGATCCGGTGGACCACCAGCGGTTCGGCGATGATGTCGCCCACCGTCATCCGCGGGTTGAGCGAGCTGACCGGATCCTGGAAGATGATCTGCATCTGCCGCCGCATCCGCTTGAGTTTCCCTCGCCCGATTCGGAAGACGTCCTGGCCCTCGAACGTGACCTGCCCGGCGGTGGCGGGGATCAGCCTCAGGATCGTGCGTCCGACGGTGGTCTTGCCCGAGCCGCTTTCGCCCACCAGCGCCAGCGTCCGCCCGCGCCGGACGAGCAGGTCCACGTCGTCCACCGCCCGGACGTGGCCCTTGACCCGCCCAAACGGGCCCCGATGGATCGGGAACCACGTCTTCAGGCCGCTGACTTCCAGGATCGGACTGTGGTCTTCGTTTGGCATTACTCTTCTTTGCTACAAGCTCGGATCCGTTCTTCGGGCATTCTCGAAGTCGGGGATCTCCCAGCACGAGGCCCAGTGGCAGTGTTCCAGCTCGCGCAGGGGGGGCTCCTCGAACGCGCAGCGGCGCATCACCCGCTCGCCGTTGGCCAGGGCAACGGTCTCCCCGAGCGGCGCGCCGGCGGCGGCGGCCCGAGTCCGGTCGCACCGCGGGTGGAACTTGCACCCTTGCGGGAAATGCAGGGGGTTGGGCACGTTGCCCGGGATCGTTTCGAGTCTTTCGAGCTTCTGGCCCAGGCGGGGCAGCGAGCGGAACAGCCCATGCGTGTAGGGGTGCAGGGGGTTGGCGAACAACTCCTTCACGCCCGCCAGTTCCACGATCTTCGAGGCGTACATCACCGCCACCACGTCGGCTGTCTCGGCCACCACGGCCAGATCATGCGTGATCAGCAGGATCGACAGATCGCTGGTCTGCTGGATGTCCTTGAGCAACTGGAGAATCTGGGCTTGGATGGTCACGTCCAGGGCGGTGGTGGGCTCGTCGGCGATCAGCAGGGCCGGGTCGCACGACAGGGCCATGGCGATCATCACCCGCTGGCGCATCCCGCCCGAGAGCTGGTGGGGGTACTCGTCGAACCGCTGCTCGGGCGCGGGGATCCCCACGTGGCGGAGCATCTGGATGGCCAGATCGCGGGCCTGCGAGGCCGACATGTCCCGGTGGAGCTGGATCGCCTCGACGATCTGGTTGCCGCACGTGTACACCGGGTTGAGCGAACTCATGGGCTCCTGGAAGATCATGCTGATCTTGCCCCCGCGGACCTGGCGCATCTGCTTGTCGGTCAGTTCCAGGAGGTTTCGTCCCTGCAGCTCGATCGCGGTGGCCGACACGCGGGCGGTGGGGGGCAGGAGGCGGAGGATGGAGAAGGCCGTCACGCTCTTGCCGCATCCGCTCTCGCCGACCAGGGCGAAGGTCTGACGCTTGGCGATGCGGAAGTTCACGCCGTCGACGGCCTTGACCAGGCCGTCCTCGGTCGCGAAGTTCGTCCGCAGGTCTCGCACCCGCAGGAGGGTGTCGCTGCCGGTGACGTTCTTGTCCACCTGGGGGCGGAGGATGGTCGGGTTGTGCGTCATACGTTCTTGAGTTTCGGGTCCAGGGCGTCGCGCAGGCGATCGCCGAAAATGTTCAATGCCAGCACGAGGAAGAAGATCGCCGTCACCGCGCTGGTCAGCTCCCACCACCGCCCGGCGAACAGGTCCATGCGGGCGGAGTTGATCATCTGCCCCCAACTCGGGGTGCCCACGGCCACGCCCAGGCCCAGGTAGCTGAGGATCACCTCGGCCGACACCGCGCCGATGAAGCCCAACGAGAAGTTGATGATGGCGATGTGGAAGACGTTGGGCAGGATGTGGCAGCGGATGATGGACAGGCTGGACCGCCCGGTGGCGCGGGCGGCCATCACGTAGTCCAGCTCGCGGAGCTTGAGCGTCTCGGCCCGGATGTAGCGGCAGGTGGAGATCCAACTGATCACGCCCAGGGCGAGGTACACGCCGTGAATGCCGCTGAGGTCAAGGCCCATGATGGGCGTGCGGAAGGCGTACTTGAGAGAGATCAGCAGCAGGATGCTGGGGATGCTGGCCAGCGTGGAGTACAGCCAGACCACGATGTTGTCCACCCACCGCCCGTAATAGCCGGCCACGGCGCCCAGGAACAGCCCGAGAGGGATGGCGATGATGTTGGCCATCAGCCCGACGGTCATCGAGACCTTGGCCCCCCAGATGGTCTTGAGCAGGATGGGCCGTCCGGACCAGTCGGTACCGAGCATCTGACGCCAGTCGGCGATCAGCCGGGAGGGATCCTTCCAGATGTTCGACCAGTACATTCCGGGCGACTGGTCGCGGTGGTCGAAGTCGACCATCTCCTGAAACGTAGGCCAGTTGAGCGCCTTGACGTTCTCGGCCAGCAGGTCGTAGGCGGCGGTGGACAGTCCCATGAGGGCGTAGAGGAGAATGACGGCCAGGCAGATCTTCGCGGAACGGTCTCGCCACAGCCTCCGCCATGCGTCGCCCCAGAGGCTTCGCCCAGCGCCGACCATCTGCTCGGGCGGGTCGTTCTGAACGACATACCCGTTGGCGTTGGCGCCGATCTTTCCGATGGGTTGGTTCATCGCAGCCGAATCCTCGGGTCGAAGATCCCGTAGCAGACATCCGTGATCAGGACGCTGGCGGTGTACATGACCGAGAGCAGGAAGACCAGCCCGTTGAGGATGGGCTCGTTTCGCTCAGTGAAGCTCTGGAGCAGCAGGTCGCCCAGCCCGGGCACGCCGAAATATTGCTCCAGGATCAGGTTGCCCATGATCAGGAACGGGATGGACATCACCAGGCTGGTCAGGATGGGCAACATGCAGTTCTTGAGCACGTGCTTGAAGAGGATGTTATGGAGGGCAGGCCCTTGGCCTTGGCCGTCCCGGACGTACTCGCGGTTGGTCTCGTCCAGGATGATGGTGCGGTAGAACCGCACGCCGGCCCCCATGCCCGCGACCACGAGAATGGCCACCGGCAGATACACGTTGACCCGGTGGTCCACGCCGTAGGCGCACTCGGGATAGACCCGGTACATCAGCGCCTGTCCGTACATCATGAACGCCAGCACCGGGATGCACATGCCCAGCACGGCCAGGAACACGCCGACCCGGTCGACCAGGCTGCCGCGGTAATAGGCCACGAAACTGGCGATGACCAGGTCGAGGAACCACCCGATGGCCATTGCGGGCACCATGATCGCCAGGCTGTAGCCCATGTGCGTGCCGATGATCTCGGTGAGCTTCTGCCCGTTCTTGAGGCTGACCGAGCTGAAGGTGGCTGAGGTCACCAGGTGGTGGAAGAACTGCGAACGGAAGAAGTACGTCCAGCGGTATTCGGAGATGCCCGCCCGCAGACGTCCGCGATTGTCGCCGTG
>Ga0209606_1001982_pt1 | contig 23881 bp, 20 predicted proteins | sample AD_UKC057_MetaG_FD_184412 | JGI IMG/M metagenome (GOLD analysis project Ga0209606, IMG submission 184412) | Active sludge microbial communities of municipal wastewater-treating anaerobic digesters from USA - AD_UKC057_MetaG (SPAdes) (version 2) | ecosystem: Engineered > Bioreactor > Anaerobic >...
CATCCGCGAAGAATCTTTACAATACCGTTTCCGGATACTTTGATGACCGAAGAGGGTGTGGCCCTGCTTCGGTCATCCTGTCTCCAGAGGCATACGTAATCAACCGCAGCCTTAACCTCTTCACTTATTTCGTCAAATATTGCAGGACTGTTGCTGCCGCTTATGTTTGCCGATGTTGATACCAGCGGCTTCCTGAGCGCATCAATAAGCGCATCGCAGAACGGTTCCGTGCATACACGCACACCCACTGACCCGTCAGAAGAGGCAACCCCCTCAGCCAGGCTCCTTCCCCTGTCATAGACCACCGTCAGCGGCTTCTCCGAGAGCTCTGCCATCTCTATGGCCACCTCAGGCGGATTTTCAACATACCTCTCAAGCATCGCAACGGAGTTCACAAGTATTATAAGGCTCTTGTTCTCAGCCCTCTGCTTAATTTCATAGATCCGGCTTACGGCTTTCACGTTCGTGGCATCACAGCCCAGCCCCCAGACAGTGTCAGTGGGGTAAAGTATTACCCCGCCGGCCCTGAGAACCTTCAGGGCACCGGCCAGGTCGGTTCCGAATTCACTCTTCATTCCTTTATTATGAACGGTCATAGACAGTTTTTTATAAAGTTAAAAAACAATAATAGCTCTTATTTGGTTTCTCTACCTGAATTCAGAAGGTTAAATTTGAGACAGACCAAAAAGAACCATTATGATGCGTAAAATGCTTGTCATTGTCATCCTTGCCGCTTCAGCAATGCTGATCAGCGCACAGGATAAAACCGGTTATCAGCTTCCTCCCGAAGCTATTGTCTCACTCCTGGATGCCCCGCAGACGCCGTCTGTGAATCTCAGCCCTGACAACCAGACGATGCTGTTGTTATTTCGTCCGGGATTACCATCTATTGCCGACCTCTCGCAGCCTGAACTGCGCCTGGCAGGGGTCAGGTTCGATCCTTCGACCAACGGTCCGAGCCGCGGGCAGGGAATAAGCCGGATCTCTTCGATGAAGACTGACGGAACGCAGGCCGGAGATCTGAAGGGACTTCCCTCCGACGCCAGTGTGGGAGGAGTTACATGGTCACGCGACAACAAATGGTTTGCCTTCACCAACACCACTGACAATACGATTGAATTGTGGGTTGCCGATGCTGCAACAATGAATGCACGAAAAATCGATGAAGGACTGAACGGCATATTGCGCAGGAACATTACATGGCTGCCTGACGGTTCGCTGATATATCTGCGCACCCTGCGCAACAGGGGAAAAGCCCCCGAAGCCTCCACCGTGCCAACGGGTCCTTCGGTTCAGGAAAGCGCAGGAGTCAGGGGAGATTCACCCACATTCCAGGACCTCCTGCAGACTGTTGATGATGAAAAGATATTTGAATATTATGCCACCTCAGAGCTGGTCAGATGGGATGGCATGTCAGCAGTTTCCATCGGCAGCAAGGGAATGATCACTGATGTCTCACCCTCACCTGACGGAAAGTGGTTCCTCGTTTCCATAACCGGAAAGCCATTTTCGTACCTGGTTCCGTATTACTATTTCCCGTCACGGACAGAGATATGGGACCTTGAAGGAAAGATGGTAAGGCTTATGCTTGAGACTCCGCTCCGGGAAAGCCTGCCCAGGGGATATGATGTTGTCATACCTGGTCCAAGGGGATACAGCTGGCGCAGTGACAGGCCGGCATCACTGATGTGGGTGGAAGCCCTTGACGGAGGTGATTACCACGCAAAGGAGATGAAGTACCATGACCAGGTTTTCATGCTCGAGGCACCATTTACAGGCGAACCGGCACCTTTCATTGCCACGGAAAAACGGTTCCAGGGAATTACCTGGGGCAATGATAACCTGGCTATCCTGATGGAAGGATTGTCAAAGTCACGTGTCAGGGTTACATCAACATTCAGTCCCGCCAGCCCGCAGGCCACTCTTAAGAAGCTCTGGGAGCTCAACTCTGACGACAGGTACAATAACCCCGGGTTCCCGATGACAGTACCCAATGCATGGGGAAGGTCAGTATTGCTGACTACCGATAAGGGCAGGGGCTTGTACCTCTCGGGTCAGGGTGCGTCACCGGAGGGCGACAGGCCTTTTGTAGACAAATATGATCTCAGGACCGGAAAAACAACCAGGCTGTGGCGTTCTGAGGCTCCTTTTTATGAGACGGTAAATGAGTTTATTGATCCTGCCCGAGGCCTTCTTCTGACTGTGAGGCAATCCGTCTCTGAAGTACCGAATTATTTCATACGTGACCTGAAGAAAGGAACCCTGAAGCAGGTAACGAAATTTGAGAATCCCTATCCGCAGATGGCAGGTGTACATAAGGAGCTGGTCACCTACAAGAGGAAGGATGGCATTGATCTTTCATTCACCCTCTACCTCCCGGCCGGGTATGACAGGGCCAAGGACGGTCCGCTTCCGACTATACTGTGGGCTTATCCGCGTGAGTTCAATGATCCCTCGATGGCAGGCCAGGTGAGTGGCTCCCCCTATACCTTCACACGCATCAGCGCCTCATCGGTGCTTGTTTATGTGACCCAGGGGTACGCCGTGTTGAACGATGCCAGCTTCCCCATTGTGGGTGCGGAGGGAAAGGAACCCAATGACACATTTGTGGAACAACTTGTTGCTAATGCCGAGGCAGCAATCAACAAGGCTGTTGAGATGGGTGTCACTGATCCGGAGCGGGTTGCAGTCAGCGGCCACTCGTATGGTGCTTTCATGACGGCACACCTGCTGTCGCACTCGAGACTCTTTGCGGCAGGCATTGCCCGCAGCGGTGCCTATAACCGTTCACTGACACCGTTCGGGTTCCAGAGCGAGCGCCGCAGTTTCTGGGAGGATCCTGAATTATATCTTCAGATGTCACCCTTCACCCATGCAACAAAGGTGAAAGATCCGCTGCTGCTGATCCACGGCATGGCTGATGACAACCAGGGTACCTTCCCGATACAGAGCGAGAGGTACTATGCGGCACTCAAGGGAGCCGGCGCTGTGACAAGACTGGTCCTGCTGCCTCATGAGGCACACGGATACTCGGCCCGGGAGTCACTCCTCCATATGCACTGGGAATACCTCAGATGGCTTGATAAATATGTGAAAAACAAAAAATGATAACTGCCGGGTGCGGTTAGGTTATGTAAAAAAACTGATTAGTTTTGTACCTCAAATCTTATAAAAACCTAAGCTTATGATCAGTAGTTTGTTCTGGATAGCACCTGTTGCAGCGGTGCTGGCATTGCTCTTTGCATGGATTTTCTACAGGAGCATGATGAAGGCACCTGCCGGCAGCGACCGGATGCAGGAAATTGCCGGTTATGTCAAAGAAGGTGCGATGGCCTATATCAAACGCCAGTACAGCGTTGTGCTCAAGGTCTTTATTGTGCTTGTAATACTCCTTTTTATCCTGGCTTACCTTGGGGTTCAGAACCCCTTTGTGCCACTGGCATTCCTGACAGGCGGATTCTTCTCGGGTCTCTGCGGGTATCTGGGAATGAGAACCGCAACCAACGCTTCCTCAAGGACAGCACAGGGAGCTTCCGAATCACTCAACAGAGGGCTTAAGATTGCCTTCCGCAGCGGTGCCGTAATGGGTCTGATTGTAGTCGGCTTCGGATTACTTGATATTGTAATCTGGTTCCTGGTCCTTAACCATTGGGTATTCAGCCCTGAGAATATGATAGAAGGATGGAAATGGGCCGGTCTGACTTTTGTTCATCCTGGTACCACTGATCATCAGAAGATGATCGAGATCACTGCAACGATGCTTACATTCGGAATGGGCGCCTCAACGCAGGCTCTCTTTGCCCGCGTGGGCGGAGGTATCTTCACCAAGGCTGCTGACGTGGGCGCTGACCTGGTCGGTAAGGTTGAGGCAGGCATCCCCGAGGATGACCCGCGTAACCCTGCAACCATTGCTGACAACGTTGGTGACAACGTAGGTGACGTGGCAGGTATGGGCGCTGACCTTTACGAATCATATGCAGGCTCGATACTGGCTACAGCAGCTCTCGGAGCAGCACTGCCGATTGTTGCCGGTGGTGACCAGATCAAGGCTGTCATATCGCCAATGATCGTTGCTGCAATAGGAATTCTGCTCTCAATAGCCGGTGTTTACATGGTACGCACCAGGGAGCAGGCTACACAGAAGAACCTGCTCAATGCACTTCTTCTCGGTACCGGGGGCAGCTCGGCACTGATACTGGTGGCAATCGCCGTCATGGCTGCCACAGGATGGATTACATGGGGTGTGTTTGGTGCCGTTGTTGCTGGTCTTATCGCCGGTGTTATCATCGGACAGTCAACGGAATACTTCACATCTGATGAGTATAAGCCCACCAGGGGCATTGCAAAACAGACACAGCAGGGTCCGGCAACCACCATCATTGAAGGTATTGCCGTTGGAATGCAGTCTACCTGGATCCCTGTCATTACAATTGCCATTGCAATCATTGCGGCATATGGCTTTGCAGGCGGATTCCGGGACTTCTCGTGGGGTGTATATGGCATCGGATTTGCTGCCGTGGGTATGCTCTCAACACTGGGAATCACCCTGGCAACTGACGCCTTCGGTCCTATTGCTGACAATGCAGGCGGTAACGCCGAGATGGCTCATCTACCCAAGGAGGTTCGTGAGCGCACTGACGCCCTGGATATGCTGGGCAATACCACCGCAGCAACCGGAAAAGGATTTGCAATCGGTTCGGCGGCTCTTACAGCCATGGCTCTTGTGGCAGCATACATGGAAGAAGTGAAGCTCTGGCTTGGTCGTCTTGCCGATGGAACCGCCGAGGGTTACAAGCAGATAGGTGATGTGCTGTTCTATAAGAGCACTGTGCCTGCTGTAATACCTGAAGGGATGACCGCGGTGAACGTAAGTTCCGCTCATATTAAGGACTTTGTGGGTGCGTATGACCTGTCACTGTTCAATCCGCTTCTCATCGCCGGTATTTTCATCGGTGCCATGATGGCATTCCTCTTCAGCGCAATGTCAATGAAGGCTGTGGGCCGCGCTGCTGGCAGCATGGTTGATGAGGTTAGGCGCCAGTTCCGCGAGATACCGGGTATCATGGAAGGCACAGGCAAACCTGACTATGCAAGGTGTGTTGCAATATCAACCAAGGGTGCACAACGCGAGATGATGCTTCCGTCACTGCTTGCAATTGCCGTTCCCCTTGTGATTGGCCTTACCCTGGGTGTCCCGGGTGTTGTTGGCCTGCTCATGGGAGGCATGACCGCCGGCTTCACCCTGGCCAGCATGCTTAATAACTCGGGCGGTGCATGGGACAATGCCAAAAAATTCATTGAGAAGGGCAACTACGGCGGCAAGAGGAGCGAAGCTCACAAAGCCGGTGTTGTTGGTGATACCGTTGGAGATCCGTTCAAGGATACATCCGGTCCCTCACTCAACATCCTCATCAAGCTCATGTCAATGGTTTCCGTGGTTATGGCCGGTCTGACCGTGACCTGGAGCATACTGGGCTGACATTTTGGTCAGAATGGATATGCCATAAAAAAATAGAGGGCCTTCCGGGGCCCTTTTTTTTGCTGCTCAAACAGCAATAATTAATGAATTGCTTGCTAATTTAATAGGAAAGCACTAAATTTACCGCCATAGAGGCAAAAAGGTAATGACAGAGCAAATTGCAGAAATCATCAGGCTGCACCGAAGGGCTGCCAGGCTAAGTCGTATTGAGCTTGCAGAACTTGCCGGTGTTGGTAAGACTGTAATTTATGATATAGAGAAGGGAAAGGTATCTGTTCAGCTCGATACCCTCACAAAAATTCTCAAAGTTTTGAATATTACATTAGTATTAAAAAGTCCGCTGATGGATAATCTTACAAAGCATGTAAATGAGAAAAGCTAAAGTACATGTAAAGGGAGTCGAAGCAGGTGTCCTTACTGAGATCATTAAGGGTAAGGAGTACACGTTTGAATATGTGGAAGGTTACAATGGACCGGAAGTATCCCGTACAGTTCCGGTTTCAGACAGGGTCTTCACTTTTGACAGTTTCCCTTCATTTTTTGAGGGATTATTGCCGGAAGGGATCCAGCTGGAAGGGTTGTTAAAAATCAGAAAAATTGACAGGGCTGACTATTTCTCACAACTCATGGCAGTAGGAAATGATATGGTGGGTGCTGTAACGGTAGAAGAGATCGAAAAATGAACCGGTGTCCCATAACATATGAGCCATGCGGGGCCAGCAGGTACAGCAGCAGAGGGTTGAAGCTCTTATCCCCCGGGTTGAAATTCCTCGGAGAGCTTAATTATACTGCTGCAGAACAGAGGGAAGAGGCCTTTAACCGTGCCCACGCTATGTCTGTTCAGGGGGTACAGCCTAAGTTAAGTGCAAGGCTTAACGTCAGGGAGGGCAGGATGGAGGTAGTGGATACAGGTGGGAGATACATACTCAAACCTCAGCACGACTATTTTCCGGAGATGCCTCAGAATGAAGATCTGACGATGAGGCTTGCTGATCTTACTGGTCTCAATATACCAGTCCATGGTTTAATCTGGTCAAAGGACAATTCATTGACTTATTTCATCAGGAGGTTTGACAGAAAAGGGCAAAGAGAAAAGATAGCTGTGGAAGATTTCGCACAACTGGCCGGACTGACAAGGGATACGAAATATGACTACAGTCTCGAAAAGGTTGTTGGTCTGGTCAATAAATTCTGCACTTTCCCGGCTGTTGAAAAAACTGTGCTTTTCAAACTTGTCCTATTCGGCTATCTTACAGGGAATGATGATATGCATCTCAAAAACTTTTCTGTAATCACTGATGGTGGAATAACCAGGTTTTCACCATGTTACGATCTTGTAAATACCACAATAGAGTACAATGAGCCGGATGTGGAGATCGCTTTGCCACTCAGGGGACGCAAAAAGAAGCTTACGCGACATATTCTTGTAGATTACTTTGGAATTGAAAGATGTGAGCTGCCGGTAAGAAGCATTGATAAGGTACTCGAAACCTTTGTTTCTGCGGTACCTCGCTGGAAGGAACTGATAGCAATCAGTTTTCTTTCACAGGGGATGAAGGATAAATACCTCAGACTGTTACAGGCAAGGATGGATGTTTTGGGTATCTGAAAGGCACTCAGACAGAGCAATAGTAATTGATACAATGTTAATTCCGGATCAGGATGTTATTTATTCCAGCGTTTAAAGATATTGAGGCGGCCAGCAGGCTGATCTCGCCTCACGTGCACCGGACTCCGGTGCTGACATCGAAGCAGCTTGATGCCATCAGCGGGGCGAGGCTTTTCTTCAAGTGTGAGAACTTCCAGAAAGTAGGGGCTTTCAAGTTCAGGGGCGCCACCAATGCTGTCCTGAATCTCACGGAAGGCCAGCGCGCCGCCGGCGTGGTGACGCACTCATCGGGCAATCATGCCGCCGCCCTGGCTCATGCGGCAGTGTCACGCGGGGTGAAGGCATTTATTGTGATGCCTTCCTCGGCGCCTGAGGTAAAGAAGAGGGCGGTGGCAGGCTACGGTGCGGAGATCACCTTCTGTGAGCCCACGCTGGCGGCGCGTGAGGCCGCCGCCGCGGAGGTGATTGGGCGGACCGGCGCGACGATGATTCATCCCTATGACAACTTTTACATCATCGCCGGTCAGGGGACCGCGGCAATGGAACTCCTTGAGGATATACCGGACCCTGACGCGGTCCTAGCCCCGGTGGGCGGCGGCGGCCTCCTCAGCGGCTCGGCCATAACAATACGCCACATGGCCCCGCCGGCAAAAATCTACGGGGCCGAGCCGCTGCTGGCCGACGATGCGGCCAGATCGCTCCGCACAGGCGCCATCCAGCCGGCACTTCCCCCGCACACCATCGCAGACGGACTCCTCACTTCGCTCTGCGAAAGAACCTTCACGGTCATAAAGAATAATGTGGACGACATCCTCACAGTGACTGAGGAACAAATAATCGCAGCAATGACCCTGATGTGGACCCGCATGAAGATAGTTGTCGAACCTTCATCAGCGGTACCCTTGGCCGCCGTGCTGGCAAACAGGGAACTGTTCAGCGGCAAAAAGGTTGCAATCATTGTTTCCGGCGGAAATGCCGACCTGTCGAAGCTTCCGTTCGGTCAGCACGGGTGATTGACACTTATTTTTTCCTGGCAGATTTGCTGACCTGTCGAAGCTTCCGTTCGGTCAGCACGGGTGATTGACACTTATTTTTTCCTGGCAGATTTGCTGACCTGTCGAAGCTTCCGTTCGGTCAGCACGGGTGATTGGCTCTTATCACTTCCGGCGCGATTGCTGGTCTTTTGACACCGCCGTCCGTTCAGCACGCCTGAAATAGGCAATGACCGGGTAGTGATCTGAATACCTGACCTTGACGATATCAAAATCAGTGCATTCTATTCCTTCGCCGTAGAGGACATAGTCTATCCTGTTCGGAGGGTACTTGCCGCGGTAGGTGAACCCGGCCCCGTAACCTGCCTCCACAAATGCATCATTCAGTCCGCGGCGCATAACGCGGTATGTGTATGAAACCGGCGTGTCATTGAAATCCCCTGCAACAATCACCGGGTAGGGCGATGACTCCATGTGCCTCCTGACACGGTCTACCTGCAGCGCCCGGCTTGCAAAACCCTGCATCAGGCTGCGGTAAATACCCGAGATGTTATCCATGGAGCGCCCCTTTTCCTCACCGGCAATCTCGCTGAGCAGATTACCTTCCATGCGCCTCAGGCGAAACGACTGCAGGTGGTTATTGTAAACCCTGAAAGTGTCAGTGTCAACAACGATATCGCTGAAGATGGTCAGTGATGATGACCCCGGATGTATGACATCGCCCCTGTAAATGATCGGATAGCGTGAAATGGTGGCAATACCGTATCGGCTCGCCGTGCCGCTCTTAATCAGTTTGAAATGCGTGTCTCTCTTACCTCCGACGCCCTCCTTCAGCTTCCTCTCACCGACCGCCGGGTCACCCTTGACATAATACTCCTGCAGGCAGATAATCCCCGGATCCTCCTTCCTCAGAAGCTGAAGCATCTTGCTGTGGGTGTTCTTCTCGGCTGACTCATAAATATTGAACAAACGTACGTTGTAACTCATCAGCTTCAGGTCGTGATGCTCTTCCTTCCCATGGTTGGTGAACCTGATGAAGTTGTGGATGTACCCGAATCCTGCCGCCAGTGCAATTGCAGACAGCAGCGCATACCATTTCCTGAAGAGGATCCAGACGAAAACCATCGCAACGTTCGCGGCAGCGATATAGGGGTACGCAAGCCCGAAAAGGGCGGGGAAGGCTATCGTTGCAGGATTGATATAGATTGAAAGGTATGCCAGCACCAGCAGGATAACCAGTAAAAGGTTGACCGCCAGCAGTATGTTTCGCGTGAAGCGCCTGATACCGCTATCCTTTTTTCTGGCTCTCGCTGAAGAGGATTGCTTTTTCTTCCCTCGTGAGACTGTCATAACCTCCTTTCGAAATCTTGTCGAGTATATGGTCTATCTCCTTCTGCCTTTCGGCTTTTACAGAGTTGTATTCGTGGTCGGTTTTCGTCTTTTGTGCATTGAAGGAGGCTCCGGTTTTCTTGTATTTAACCCTGAGCCTTTTCCCCGGCTTGACCAGATTAACAAAAAAGTCGAGGATCCTGTTTAACCATGCCCCAAAATCCTTGCCATTTCTCAAACCCTGTCCGTACGCAAATCCCATCACCGCACCGCCGATGTGGGCAATCTTGCCGCCGGTATTAACCGAAAAATCAAATACTGAGGTGATAAGGAATGTTACCAGCGCCAGGTATTTGAGCTTCACCCTTCCGAAAAACAGGAGGTGCAGCTCGAGGTCGGGAAGATATGCGGCCGTGGCTATGACCAGCGCCATTACCGAGGCTGAGGCGCCCAGCGCAATTGAGACATTTACCGCTGACGCGAAGGCCGGGAAGATATTGAAGACAATGATGTAAAGAAGCGCTCCGGCGAGACCTCCCATGATATAAAGTGACACCAGCTTCCGCTGATCGAGATATGACAGGAATATTTTCCCGAACCACCACAACCACAGAAGGTTAAAGAGCAGGTGGATGAATCCCTGGTGGGTGAACATGTAGGTAACCGGGGTCCATGGCTTGAGGGCCAGGGCGGAGGTGGAGGCCGGGACCGCCAGGTTCGATATTACTGCCGTTGCCAGGCCGGGACTGGAAGTGAGTACCCCTATTACTTCAATGATCTTTATAAGCAGGAAAATGGCGCCGTTGATGTACATCAGCCGCGTCAGGGCGGTGCCATGTCTGAATGAGCCCTTTATCTCGTCCCAGATGCTCATCAGTAAAGGGTTTTAGTGGTCTTGCGCCAGTACCTGATTAGGAGGTAACCGAAGATCATCCCGCCGAGGTGGGCGGTGTGGGCAATGCCGCTTCCTGGGCTGGTGATGGCAAGGTACAGCTCAATGGCAGCATACCCGATGACAACGTATTTTGCCTTGACAGGAATTGGCGGAAATATGAACATCAGCTGAGTGTTGGGGAAAAGCATCCCGAAGGCCAGCAACACACCGTAGACGGCGCCTGATGCTCCCACAACGGGAACGTTGAGAATCGAATTAAGCTTGCCCATCTGGCTGTCGGTGAAATTCTTACCCTGGCTGACCGCATTACCGCCCATGTCATATACATACTGAAGCTGCTCAGGTGAGAGGATTCCCATCAACTTGTTGTACTGTATCCACTGCACCAGCTCGAAGAAGAAGGCTGCGCCGAGGCCTGTCACCAGGTAATACAGGAGGAACCGCTTCGGTCCCCAAACCTGCTCGAGTATCCTCCCGAACATCCACAGCGCAAACATATTGAAAAGCAGATGGACAAATCCGCCGTGCATAAACATGTGTGTCACTATCTGCCATGAGCGGAAGAACTCTGATTTCGGGAAGTAAAGCCCCAGGATGCCGTTCAGGTTGATGCCTGAAGTCAGCCTGAGCAGTTCATTAAGCAGGAGCATCACCACATTGATGATGATGAGGTTTTTCACCACCGGGGGAGTCCCTGAAAGTATTCTGTTCATCTTGTTGTTCTCACGTGTTTCAGAACGCAAATTTAGCCATTCTGACCGAATATCAGCTGAATCTCCGGTCAAGCTCCTCGAGGGTGATGATGTTCATCACCGTTTTACCTGAGGGAGAGTAGTTTGGCAATGCGCAGGCAAAGAGCATGTCAAAGAGTTCTTCCATCTCTGTGTGCGTCAGCGGGGTGCCGTACTGGATGGCTGAAGCCCTGGCCATGGAGAGGGCAATCCGTTCGCGTGCACCTATGGCCGGGTCTCCCATCGAATGCTTGTATTCAGCAATGATTGTTTCGAGCATCGACAGTGGGTTTGCATTGCGGCTTGCGGCGGGGTGGCCGGTGATGGTTACCCTGCCATTCTTCCCGGCTATTATCTCAAATCCGAGCATCCTGAGCTGGTCGCCTATCTCTTCAATAATAACCATGTCGCCAGGGTTTAGTTCCGCCTCCACCGGGAAAAGTGATACCTGTGCAGGTTTCGGGCCATCGCCCAGGGAGGTAAGGTATTTCTCGTAGAGGACTCTCTCATGGGCCCTTCTCTGGTCAATCATCATTATGCCGGAGATCACGGGGCACATTATGTAGCGGTTCTTCACCTGGAAGAAACGGCGCTGGCCTGCCACCTGTCCGGAATCCGCCGACTGACCGGTTGACTTATCATCTCCGCTCTCGCTCTCACTCTTGTTTCCGCTGCGTGCTGTGATGGTGAACAGCGATTCCCAGTCGCGGGGCGGATTGCGTTCGGCATCCCATTTCCATTTCGTCTCAGGTCTCTGGTATTCGGTTCCCTCGAAGGGATTGAAGGTGTGGTCAACCTCTATCTGCGGCAGCGGTGGCGGAGGGGTGTTGCCCATGATGACCGGAATTTCCACAGCGCCCTCCGGTCCGAAGTCGAGCGACGGAACAACGTTGAACCGGCCCAGCGCCTCGCGGACGGATGCCAGCATGATCTGCCAGACAGACCTCTCATCCTCGAACTTGATCTCGGTTTTTGTGGGGTGAATGTTGACGTCTATTGTTGCAGGATCGGCGGTCATGTAGATGAAGTATGCCGGCAGCGTGTCAGGAGGAAGGAGACCCTGGTAAGCCTCCAGCACGGCACGGTGAAGGTAGGGATGCCGGATGAACCTGTTATTTACAAAGAAGAACTGTTCGCCGGCGGAGCGGCGGGCGTTTTCGGGCTTGCCCGCGAAACCGCTCACCGTCACTATGGAGGTGGAGGTTTCCACGCTTACCAGGTTCTGGTTGTAATGTTTACCGAACAGTCCTGCAATGCGCTGACGATGGTTTCCCGCCGGCAGGCGGTATATCTCCTGGTCATTGTGGGTAAGGTTGAACCGTATCTCCGGGTGGGCCAGCGCCACACGCTGGAACTCGGTGATGATATGCCGGAACTCGGTTGTGTCCGACTTCAGGAATTTGCGGCGGGCGGGGACATTGTAAAAGAGGTTCCTGACGCTGAACACTGATCCTGCGGCGCATGAGCATGGTTCCTGTCTTGTGACTCTCGAGTTGTTTATCTCAACCAGTGTTCCTGCTTCGTCTTCTTCGCGCCTTGTGCGCAACTCGGTCATTGAGACGGCTGCTATTGAGGCGAGCGCCTCGCCGCGGAACCCTTTGGTAGTTATGATAAAGAGGTCATCGGCTGATGAGATCTTCGAGGTGGCGTGTCTCTCGAATGAGAGGCGGGCGTCGGTCTCGCTCATGCCGCAGCCGTTGTCAATCACCTGCACCAGGGTTCGTCCCGCATCGCGGATAACGACGCTTATCTCCGTGGCTCCTGCGTCAACGGCGTTCTCAGTCAGCTCCTTGACCACCGAGGCCGGGCGCTGGATGACTTCGCCTGCTGCAATCTGGTTAGCGACGGAGTCGGGCAGGAGCTTTATGATGTCACTCATCCGGTGCGATTAAAAACGGAGGTAAAGATAGACTACAAACGCCAGAATAATAATTATCACAATCAGCCTGATGGTGGTCTGTTTCTGTACTTTTTCCTGTCTGCGGTTAAAGTAGTTTTTCATGTCGCCACGCATGATCCTCGAGCGGTAGGGCTGACGGGCTCCCTCTTCCGTAGCTTCAGTGAAGGATGACTCACTGTTTTTTTGTTCTTCCCCGCCTTTTCTCTCCTCTTCCGCCCATGCTCTGCGTCTCTGTTCCAGTTCCTCCTTAACCGGGTCATAGTACCGGGGTCTGTAGTTGAAGCCGCGGGGTTTGTTCTGTTTGAAGAAACTCGGGATAGCCATTGTGTTCTTTTTGCAAAAATAGCAAGAAAACGGTTAGCCGGGAAGATCCGGCCGGTTTCCCGGAGCTAAAGATTGTTCACTTTTTATTACTTTTGGAAGGCTAAACCTTGTTCTAGAGCGATGAAGATTCTTGTAACCCATGCGGGGACATCCGGGCTGTCAGCCAGTGTGGCTGAGCGCGTGGCCAGGGTATTGACCGGCCTGGGAGCTGAGGTAACTGTCAGGCCGATGAGTGGTGTATCGACGATCAAAGGTTTTTCAGCTGTGATTGCCGGTTGTCAGGAGCAGGGGGGAGGCTGGGTACCGGAGGCCATGGAGTTTGTCAGGCGAAACCAGTCGGCATTAGGTAAGAAGCCGTTTGCCATATTCACAGTCATTCCGTCGCTGGGTACGGATAAAGGTGCCGAGTCGAGGATGGTGATCATGCAGTATACGGCTCATGTGAGAGGTATGGTTCATACTGTGAGTGAAGGGTTTTTCAGTGGTGAAACTGAAAACCGGGGGGCACCGCAGCCCGGTGAGCGGTCGAAGTTCAAGCTGCGGTTGTTGCTCGGGTTGCTTCGTGAGGTCGAGACCAGAAGTAATTCGGAGATCGAGACGTGGTCAGCCCAGGTGCATGAAAAGTTGGTCAAGCTGCTTGCCAAATAGGCAGATCAGCATTGAGGATTTGCGATTTGCGATTGACGATTTAGGCCGCAGGCCTTTCGGCATTGTATCTCCTGGCCGGCTCCCCGCGCTCCTATTTCACCCTTATATATTTTTCGGACCAGTAATTGCTTTTGTCCACCTCCCCCGTCTCGTCGGCAGGCCAAACCTGGATCAGGGTATCGTTTGCAACAACGATTCTCATTCTCAGGGTTTCTCCGATGTAATCATCAGTGACGTGGTATTTTATGGTCTCCTTGTAGACTATTCCCTCGAGTGTATAGGATCCGCCGCCGTAGCTTTCTGATATTATGGTATCCTGTTTATACTGTCCGACGAACATCCAGTAGTTATTGCACCACATTTTCACCTGGCCACCCTGGTAAGAGTCCGGGAATGTGGCTATGACCGAATCATTTACCACCTGTTTGGCATAGATCAGATCCCATGCACCGATAACAGGATTCAATTGCTCCTGTTTGCATCCGAAGAAGGTCAGCAGGAGCAGAGCGCTGAGAACGGCAGTCTTTTTCATAGGCATTGATTTTTAGTTTTCTCCCCGGTAACGCTTTATAAATTTACGCCATTTGACTGCTGAAGTCAAGTAAATCTCGCAGATTCTAGGTTCATAATCTGATAAATGACATTAATAATCTAATTAACTCAAGTTGCTAGCTATAACAATATACAACAATGATTTGCGATCTCGAAAAACGACTGATATCAACAGATTGCCCGGGGTTTTCAACCTTGGGAAGGTGATGTGCTTGCGTAAATACGGGGTCGATTAACATTATATCGTAAATTATTAACAATAAGCGTATTGAGCGTGTTTTTTATTTGGTAAAAATAGAATAATCCTCCAGATTAAGGTCGGCAAACCAATAAAACCTGAAGGATTATGATTAATAAATGTATTGCAATTTACGTATTTATTGATGATCTGCTTAAAGATATTGAACACAATGAGCCTACAAATAGAAATATGTCTGATGCAGAGGTTATTACAACAGTTCTTGTTTCGGCAATATATTTCTCTGGTCATCATGAAAAAGCCATGAGCTTTATGGGGTCTACTGGGATGATAAAACATATGCTAAGTAAAAGCAGGTTCAACCGGCGATTACACCTGATTCGTGAGCTGGTTGTCGATCTGTTTTTCCAGCTATCTGCTTTAATTAAGAAACTGAATATCAGTTCTGAGTACTCCATTGACAGTTTTCCCATACATACTTGTGATAATATCCGTATTGCAAACTCAAAGCTAATCCAGGGAGAGATCTACCGGGGCAAGAAGGTGTCCATGCGTAGATACTTCTATGGGTACAATGTTCATGTTCTCTGTACAGCGGATGGGATCCCTGTAGAATATACTTTCCTGCCAGGCAGATCCCATGACTCAAATGCACTAAAGCAAATGCCTTTACAAGTCCCATCTGGGAGTATAATATATGCCGATAATGCCTATACCAACTATTCCATCGAAGACATGCTGAAAGATGCTGAAAACATCGACCTGCTGGTAGCCAGAAAATCTGACTCAAAAAGAAAGCATGAACCCTATGTGGAGTATTTGATATCATCTGTACGAAAAAGAATCGAGACTTCCTTCAGTGAAATCTCCAATTTCTTACCGAAGAAAATCCACGCTGTAACTGAGTTCGGATTTTTGCTGAAAGTGGTGATATTCATTTTTGGTTATGCGATCTCTAGAACAATTTTATAAATAGCAACTTGAGTTAATTAATACCGGCAAAAAACAAAATACATGGAATACAAAAAACTTGGTGCAAGAGGTCCCGTCGTCTCCATCGTCGGCTTCGGCGCATGGGGTATCAGCGGACGCGACTGGGGCACAACAGATGATGAAAAGTCACGAAAAGCGATAGAGACAGCTCTCGACTCCGGGGTGACATTCATTGACACCGCTGACGTTTACGGCTTCGGCCACTCCGAGGAGCTGATCCGCGAAGTACTTGACCGTCGTGGCGACAGGGAACAAATAGTCATCGCCTCCAAGGCAGGAAACAACTTCTACCCCTTCCTGGGACAGGAGCACAGAACAACTCCGATGAACATTGATTACTCTGTTAAACACCTCGTCTTTGCCGCGGAACATAGTCTCCGGCGCCTCAACCTGGAGGCGCTCGACATACTTCAGCTGCACAGCCCTGACCTCGAGATACTTGAGCGTGATGAGCCATGGCTTGCCCTGGAGAAGCTGAAGAAGGAAGGAAAAATCAAGCATGCCGGCTGGAGCGTGCAGTCCTTCAAGGAGACTGAGCAGGCACACATCCTTGAGCGCCACCATGAGCTTCTTGATGTCATACAGGTCAGGTACAACCTGCTGGAACGCGAGGCCGAAAAGGTCCTCTTCCCGATGGCCCTCCGCTACGGAACGGGTGTGATAGTGCGGATTCCACTCCTGTTCGGCCTGCTGTCCGGCAAGTTTAAAACTGATTCCCGGTTTGGCGACAATGATCACCGCCGGTTCAATCTCTCACCGGAGAAGCTTGAGACTTATCTTTCCGATCTTAAAAGGTACCAGCCGCTGTTCGATGAGTACGCTGATTATTCAAAGGCACAGATCAGCCTCAGGTTCTGCATTGCACACCCCGCCTGCCATACAGTAATCCCGGGCGGGAAAAACCCTGGACAGGTAAAGGAGAACGTCGTTGCATCAGACCTGGGTTTTATCCCGCATGAAAAATTCAGTTTTTGAAAACTGACCGGAATTCTTTCTAAATTTACATCACCGGGACTGATAATTCAGTTGCATTAATTGTTACTAAAAACAAAAAGCCATGCCAAGAGTATTCAAAGCACTTGAGATAGAAAAGGAAGAGAAGGAGATAATGCGTGATTATCTCGACCGTCACATGCCGCATGTCATCTGCCCCGACAACGTCAGGCGGGGCGAGAAGTTCAAGGTAAAGGTCCGCATGGGCGAGGAATATCCGCACCCCGATGAGGATGATCATTACATTGGCCTGATCCAGCTCTGGAATCGCGAGACACTGATGGCTGAGGCACGTTATTCGGCTGGAGTTAACGGCCATCAGCCCAGCCATGTTGAGGTGGATTTCTATATCGTCGCCCCTGACGTTTCAATGAACCTCAGCGCCATGGCAGTATGCACCAAGCACGGGCTCTGGCAGAGCGAAGACAAGGCTGTCAAGGTAACCGACTGATAATTTTACGACAAATAATCAAACCGAATAATGGGAAGCTACGTCAACGGGCACCTCATCAAGGATGAGTCAGTAGCCTATGAAACCAAATATCACTGGGTAATTTTCTTTTCACTGAAATCGATATTCACGCTAACTCTCTATGCCTGGTTCAAGAGATGGCTATCTGAGTTTGTCATCACAAACCGCCGGATTGTCATCAAGGAGGGTTTTATTGCACGGCGTACCTTCGAGATGAATCTCTCGAAGATAGAGACGGTCAACGTGGACCAGACGGTCATGGGACGCATTCTCAACTACGGCTCCATAACCATCATCGGTACCGGCGGCACCACGGAAACGTTCCACAACATAGCCCGCCCGATGACATTCAGGCAGAAGTTCCAGGAACTGTGCTGAAGGACCTGAGGATTTGCGATTTGTGAGTTGCGAATTCCGCCAACATCTTAATGCAGTGCTCCCAATGCTTCCTCTACAGCGGCAACCAGCTGCGGATCAGCCCCTTTCTGCATGTCACCGAATGTGGTGCGTACATAAACATCAGGCTTGACCCCGGTCTTCTCCAGGTCATTCCCATCCAGGTCATAACAACCCCACGCCGGCAGGCGTGTTGAGGATCCGTCAACCAGTGTCCGCCCCGAGGTGAATATTATCCACCTGTATGTCTCGGTACCCACTATCGTCCCCATCTTAAGCTGCCGGAAAGCAGCAGCGGTCATCTCGGCATCGCTCAGCGACTGCTCATTAACCAAAAGAATGATTGGTCCGCCTGACGGTGCGAAGTTGGGCTGCGGCGACCGCTTCCCGTTGCGCGCCTGCCACTCTAGGTAGGGCTTCTGCGAGAGGAACCTGATTACATCATCATGGACGTTGCCTCCCCTGTTGTTGCGGATGTCGAGGATCAACGCCTCCTTGCCGAGGGCTATCCCCGTCATGTCAATCAGGAACTTCTCGAGGCTCTGCGTCCCCATGTCTTTCATATAGACATAAGCCACCCTGCCACCAGACAAACTGTCGACAATCCTTCGGTTCTCATCCACCCAGCTGTCATAAAGCAGCGTCTTCATCGCATCTGAACTGACAGGCGCCACCGTCATGTCAAACTCCTTCCCCTTCCGCTCAAAGCGGAGTGTCAGCTCCTTCTCAAGCCGCGGGAAAGTGAAAAACCTGTCACGATCTGCAGACACAACCACCGGTGTTCCGTCAACTGCCACCAACCTGTCGCCGGGCCGGAGCGGCGTGTCGGTCAGGTCAGTCGGTGAGCGCTTCACCCATCCATCCACAACATACGGATCATCATTATTGAAGATAATCCCCGTAGCGTTGGTCTGAAGTCTGTAGAAGGGTCTCGCCTCCTCGCCGTAGCTGCTGAATCCGAGATGCGATGAGTTAAGCTCGCCGAGCATGTCATTCTGAATGGTCCTCAGGTTGTCCCGGTTACGTACCAGCGGCAGGTACTGCTCGTACCTCGAGAGCATCGCCTTCCAGTCTGCGCCGTGATAATTCAGGTCATAGAAGTGTTCCGCCAGGGTAGCCCAGTTCTCGTAAAACATCTGAACGAACTCATCGTGCAGGTTCTTGCTGAAGGTGGCAGACAGAGCTATCTTGTCAGCCTTACCTTCGGCCGGTTTAACCTCATGGACATCACCGGAGATAAGTGCGTAAAACTTGTCACCGGCCATTATCAGCCTGCTGAAACTCCTCTCGCCAATGGCTGCGCTCTTCGGCGGATCAAACGGAGAGAGCTCCACCTTCGTCATCACCCTGTCGCGCGGATTGGGAGAGTTGTTGAAGAGCACCATCGTCTTACCCCGGACCGTGAATACATGAGGCGATGACTGGTCATTGCCCTTTACATCGATCTGTTCCCAGCGGTCAGAAATATCCTCAGTCTCAATTTTAATTTCAACCTTCAGACTGTCCTTTGAAGCTTTCTTCGCGAAGAGCTTTCCATACTCCTCCGTGCGCAGCGACTCGCTGAATCTGTAAAGCGGGATGCGATAGAGTTTGCTGACGCCTGCCCCTCGCGGGAAGCCTGCATTGTAACGGTCAGCGCTCAGGTAGATGTACCTGCCGTCAGGTGACCAGTAAGGATCCGTCTCATCAACACCGTTATTGGTTAAAGTATACGTTTTCTCCTCCCTGGTGTCGTAGACAAGAACATCCTGCTCGAAGTTCCGGACTGCGGCATAAAGAATGTACCGGCTGTCAGGTGAGAAGCGGGGCTGGGTTGGGCTGAACCAGAACTCGTCTTTGATTATGCTTTTCACTGCAAAGCTCTTAAGGTCAATCAGATCGATGTAGCTGTCGCCGCTGTTGACCAGGGCTTTCTCACCGTCAGGGCTGACAAGCAGGTTCTGCAGGGTGCGCTCATATCGTGTGACCTGCTTCTCAGCCTCAGGCGCCGATGCGGAGATTGTGAACAGGTTAGCCCATCCTTTCACTGTGCGGGTATAGATGAGCGACTCATTATCCTTCATCCATCTGACCTCCTGTACCCTCTCGCCCCTGTCGGTGGGCATCTCCTTAATAAATTTCCCGGTAATATCCGAGACAAAGAGCCTCCCGCGTGAGACGAAGGCAATCTTTTTGCCGTCAACTGACACATCAAAGTCGGTGATCTTTCCGGCGCTGTTGTATCCTATCTCCGTAGCCAGGTTCTCATTTGACCAGACGCTGATCTCGCAGGGCGAACTCTGGCCGGTGGCGACATCGAAGGTCCATATCCTGTAGTCACGCGCAAAAACCACGTACCTGCCGTCTGCGCTCACCTGCGGACGACGGATGGAGGTCGGGAAGGTTGTCATTTGTCGCTTTGTGCCATTGTCAAAAGTGTAAAGGTTGTATTCGGCATTGCCCTCGTCGGAGGCGAACCAGAGTTTCCCGTAGCGGTCAACGGAAGGCCACAGGTCCTTGCCTTCCCACTCGGTCAGCCGTTTATAGTCACCTGTACCCTTGTTGTAGTACTCGATGTCAGGGTCATTCTCTCCCCTGTATCTTTTCCTGTGGGCAAACATGTAACTTTCCCACGAAGATGTAAAATACCACTCCTGTCCGTTGCCTCCCGGGATTTCAACCACATGATGAGCCTGATCAAAGTAGTTATCCGAGAAGAGGCGCGCAGGTGTGCCTCCCGTTGCGGGAACGGTGTAGGCGCCAAATGTATTGAACCTGTCGGAGGTAAAATAGACTGTCTTCGAATCCCATGACCAGCTGTCAGGATAGTCATTGCCGTCATGCCATGTCAGCTGCTGCAGAGCGCCACCATCCACCGGCATGATGTATACATCGGCGTTACCGTTCTGTGTTGATGCAAAAGCAAGCCATTTCCCGTCAGGTGAAAAGCGGGGAACTGATTCCTCTCCTGTCATTGCTGTGATCCGGTGTGCAGTACCACCGCTGCGGTCAGCCATCCAGAGGTCGCTCTCATACACGAATACAATTTTTGATCCGTCAGGTGCTATTGCCGGATCAGACAGAAAGGCAGACTGGCCCTGGCCGCTGACACTGCCGGTAAGTGCGGATATCATCAGAATGAATAACAGTTTTTTCATGGTATTTGGGTTAGCACGTACTATTCCAAAGATAGGGAATATCGTTTTGCCTGTTGTGATGTTTTGCAGCACCGGGTTGGCCTGACAGGTGTGAAATTACGGCAGCATGCCTTTTAAACATGGCTTAAGACGGGCTCTTCAGCATGATTGACTATATTTGAGAAACCTTTATAGCCACCATGAAATCCGGATTTTTCTTCCTGCGCCTGCTGCCGACTGTAGTTTTTCCCGCTGCCGTACTTATTTCCTGCCAATATGTCGACAGGGCGGAATACACTGCCCCGGGTGTGTCAAAACTGTTGGCAACATACAGGTATGAGACTATCGGCGATGTAAGGTACGGCCTGACTTTCAGAATCGATACCGGGAAGAATACACCGGTGGAAGGAATTGCGGTGATTGAGCTCTTACGAACGGCTGGCCGTGAACCTCTGGTATTGGATTTCAAGGTGCCCGGGGATCACCTCAAAACAGTAGCCGTAAACGGGAAACGGACTGAGACTGGACTCGTTAACGGCCATATAGTCATTGACAGGAAACTGTTATCGCACCGTTACAACCGTGTGGAGATAAGCTTCCGTGCAGGGGATCTCTCCCTTAACAGAAACGATGAATACCTTTATACCCTGTTCGTCCCGGACAGGGCCTCAACAGCCTTCCCGTGCTTTGATCAGCCTGACATCAAAGGGCGGTTCACACTGACGGTGGATATCCCGGCAACTTACCGGGCGATGTCAAACAATCCCGTCATCTCCTCTGACACTACGGGCGGAAGGGTCACCCTTCGCTTCAGCGAGACAAAGCCGATCAGCACATACCTGTTTGCCTTCGCCGCAGGCAATTTTGACCTTGTGGAAAGGGAAATTGACGGTGTGAAGATGGAGATGCTGCACTGCGAGACCCGCCCAGGTTATGTTGAGAACAACGTGGATGAGATCTTCCGGCTTCATCACAGTGCGCTGAAGTGGCTTGAGGAGTACACTCAGATTCCTTATCCCTTTGACAAATTTGGTTTTGTGCTTCTGCCACCATTCCAGTACAACGGTATGGAACACCCGGGATCGATATTCTACAGAGCCTCCTCTCTGATGCTCGAAGCCTCCCCCACCCTTAACGAACAGCTTTCGCGGGCCTCGCTGATTGCACATGAGACATCGCATATCTGGTTCGGTGACCTGGTTACGATGAAGTGGTTCGACGACGTCTGGCTTAAAGAGGTCTTTGCCGGGTACATGTCAGATAAGATTACCGGGCCTGATTTCCCTGACATGAACCACGATCTGCGGTTTCTACTATCCCGCTATCCGGCTGCCTATGAAGTGGATCGTACACGGGGCACCAACCCCATAATACAGGAACTGGGGAACATGAAGGATGCCGGCTCGCTCTACGGGAACATAATCTATTTCAAGGCGCCGATAGTGATGCGACAGCTCGAACAGCTGGCCGGAGAGGAGAACCTTAAGAAGGGATTGCAGGTTTACCTGAAGGCGTACTCATGGGGCAACGCACGCTGGGATGACCTCGTTGGAATACTGGAGGAAACATCGCAAAAGCCCCTCGGGGAATGGAGCAGGATGTGGATCAGGGAGGCAGGAATGCCGGTCATTTCGCCGGTCATCACGGAAGAAGACGGATACAGAATCTCGCTCAGTGAGGATGATCCGGCAGGCACAATCAGGCACTGGCCGCAGACGATGAAAACAATGGTGATCACCGCATCCGATACCGTAATCGCTGAGCTTGAACCGGCAGAACGCGATTCCTGGGTCACAACTGCTGAAAAGCCTCTGTGCATCATTCCGGATATATCCGGAAGAGCATACGGCACATTCCTGCACGACAGCACCAGTACCGACTACCTGACGAAGCACCTTCCCGGACTGAAGGATCCCCTGCTGAAAGGGATCCTCTGGATCAACCTGTATGAAAACGTGGTCAACGGAACAATTAGTCCCGATGATTTCTGTGAAACGGCACTCCGCGACCTACAGGTCATCACCGATCTGCAACTGCGTAACTACCTTTCGGGCAGGTTCTCATCGGTATGGTGGAACTGGCTCACCCCTTCCGAACGGGCAGCCAGGGCTGCGGATGCCGAAGCGGTGCTGAGAGGCAAAATGGAGTCAGCTGGAAGTCCGGCTGAAAAACGTTCATGGTTCGGTACGCTGAGAAATGTGACAATCACGTCAGGAGGTTTGGATTACCTGGCCAGCCTTTGGGAAAAAGGAACCCTTCCCGGCCCTGTCATTCTGAGTGAGGATGAGCTATCTACCCTCGCGCTGACACTGGCGTTGAAGGGTCACCCCGGCGCCACCCGGATCATTGCGGAACAGCGGGAACGGATTGCAGGGAAAGAGAGACTGGAGCGGTTTGATTTTGTCATACCGGCAGTATCTGACAATGCTACGGTTCGCGATACCTTTTTTGAGAGCCTCCGTGACCCGGTCAACCGCGAGCGCGAGCCATGGGTGCTCGAAGCGCTGGATTATCTGCACCACCCGGCTGTGGCAGAGAGGTCAGAAAAATATATCCTCCCCTCCCTGGAGTTGCTGGAGGAGATAAAGAGCACCGGCGACATATTCTTCCCGGAAGGCTGGATCTCGGGCACCATTGCCGGCCATCGGTCGCCCGGGGCCCGGGCAACCGTGGAGAAGTTTCTCGATGATCACCCGGATTACCCGGCAGACCTGAAGCTGAAGATCCTGCAGGCGGCGGATAGGCTTTTCAGGCAGAGCTGTCAGATCGTCGCAGACGATCAGGAATTGTAAAAGGATATTGAAATTTCCTATCTTCGTATTCGAAATTCGCAAATCGAAAATCGCAATTCCTATGGGTCTCCTCCGGGTTCTGCTGTGCATTCTCTTCCCTCCCCTGGCGGTGGTAGACAAGGGCTGCGGCTCAGTACTGATCATCTTCCTCCTCACCCTCTGCGGCTGGGTCCCCGGAGTTATCGGCGCCCTGATCATTAACAATAAGAAATGATCCCTCAGAGATTACCGGCTCCTCTGTTCATCATACATTTACATTCCTCCTTCATCTCGCCATTTTTGATTAATTTTGCACGATTCTAAAAACGAGCACAAACTTTAAACGGCGCCACTTGTTGAGTGAATGTACCGTTGAAGGAGAAACATATGGAAAAAGACCAGGATAAGCTGCTGGGCGAGGTAACATCGGGAGAATACAAGTACGGTTTCGTGACCGACATAGAAACCGAGATTATCCCCAA
>Ga0209606_1001987_pt1 | contig 23841 bp, 21 predicted proteins | sample AD_UKC057_MetaG_FD_184412 | JGI IMG/M metagenome (GOLD analysis project Ga0209606, IMG submission 184412) | Active sludge microbial communities of municipal wastewater-treating anaerobic digesters from USA - AD_UKC057_MetaG (SPAdes) (version 2) | ecosystem: Engineered > Bioreactor > Anaerobic >...
GTTCATGGACGAACCGATGCCGAGGGAATCTATGCGCCATGCCCTGCCGCAGCCGCCCCTCAACCCCGTGAATCCGGTTCCTTCCAACCCTCAATTATGCGCTTGCCCTGTCCCTTCTGCTATGGTGCAATCCATGGGCCGAACAGGATTGATGGTGTCCCCCGATTCCCCCGATTCGATTCCTGGCGATTAGGGCATTGGGCTCCACAGTCCAATTCGGTTAAAACCGTTCATAGTTGAATTGGCCATCATATGTCCCATCTGACTGCCAGTGGATGGCTACATATCCAAAGACGAGCACCCTCTTGTAGGTCCACTGGCCCCCCTCGTGGATGGTCGTGGGCGGCCCGAGGATTGATCGCACCTCGTTCTGGGTCATCCCCTTCTTCAATCTGTGCAGCAGTTCCGTCGGGAGAGGGTCCGAGAAGGCTCGAATGCAGAAAGCCGCGATTGCTCCTGAGACAACCACCACAAGGAGAACTTGAACAAGACGCGCGTTTTCCGTCGCATTGCGGTTCATTTCAGCTCTCATGGACGCCGGGAAGATCGGGGGAAGATCGGGGAAGATCGGAAGATCGGGAACAGACACCGAAATTCGCCCGTAGTGCGGTCTCTTTCTCTGAATTCCTGTCCCCGAACGTTACCATGCGTCGGCCTCGGATGATGCGATGATATCCGCCGGCGGTCAGATTGAGAAGCAGAAACGCGGGCCTTGGCAAAGGGCTATTGTCATGCCAAAGAGGGGCGAAAGAGAGGGTCGCGGGCCCGGCTTCGCTATGCTTCGCCGTGGTTCCGGGGCGTGTTTTCGTGTGCAGCCGGGGTGCAAACGGGGGCGGCCGAGGTGAAAATGGGGGTCGGCCGGGGTGGAAGACGCGGCGGCCGGGGGTCTTAAACGCTGTCCGGAACCGCTCTCTTGCCGCGCTGATCCGTACTCACATGACCCACCCGCCGTCGACGCGGAGGGTCTGGCCGGTGACGTAGTCGTTGGCGGCGAGGAAGAGGACGGCCTGGGCGACGTCGTCGGGCGTGCCGGTTCGGCCGAGCGGGACGTGGCGGAGGACGGCTTGGCGGTCGTCGGGGGACTCGTCCTGCCAGAGGATGGCGCCTGGCGCGACGGCGTTGACGCGGATGGAGCGCGGGGCGAGCGCGCGTGCTGCGGCGCGGGTGACGGCCTGGAGGGCCGCCTTGGCGGCGCAGTAGGCGACGTACCCGCCCCAGGGGCGGTCGGCGGAGACGTCGGTGATGTTGACGACGGCGGAGCCCGCGGGCATGAGGGGCAGGGCGAAGCGGATGCACAGGGCGGGCGCGCGGGCATCGAGGGCCATCTGGGCGTCCCACTGCTCGGCGGTGAGGGTGTCGATGGGGGTGCGCTCGTAACGGGCGGCGTTGTTGACCAGGATGTCCAGTCGGCCGAAGGCGTCGCGGACCTGGGCGAAGAGGGCCTCGATCCGCTCGGGCTGGGCCAGGTCGGCCTGGAACAGTTCGACGCGGCGCCCGAGGGCCCGCAGCTCGTCGGCGGCGGCGCGGGCGGCGTCGGCCGAGGCGTGATAGTGCAGGGCGACGTCGGCGCCGGAGCGGGCCAGGGCGGTCGCGATGGCCTTGCCCAGCCGCTGCGAAGCGCCGGTGACCAGGGCGATCTTGCCGGACAGGTCGATCATGTCATCCCACGATCAGCAGGGCGATCCAGGGCACGAGGTTGAAGACCAGGAAAAGGATCTTCAGAAAACCCACGCCGCAATACAGCACCAGGACGAAGGCGTCCTTGGACATCGGAAAGAACCTGCTGTGCATGCGGTAGGCCCAGTCGCGCCCTGCCACGAACACCAGCAGGGTGAGCAGCAGCAGCCCGCCGTTGATGATGGTGCACCACATGAAGAAATCGCGGAGTTGTGCAAGGGTCATGCGCGTTCCTTCCTTTCTGCTGCGCATATCACAGCGTGCGAGAATTCAAATGTCCGATCTGGTTCAGGTAATGACCTGATTTTCGCTGTGTCTTTGCAGTATCAAAGCTCTAAGTCTTATGATGCAATTGACTTAAGACATCAGGCCTCGGGGCCATTTTTCGCAAAAACGGGACATTCGAATTCGGGTCTCTTTCACACTTTGACCTTGAAGCGGTCGCCCTTCTTGATGTCCAGCGCGAAGGCGGCCAGCAGTTCGGCCGTCTTCTCGATGTCCCGCAGATCCATCGTCTCGACGGTGGTGTGCATGTAGCGGTCGGGGATGCCGACGATGGCGGACGGCACGCCGCCGAGCTTGGTGAAGATGGCCAGGGCGTCCGTGCCGCCGGTGGTGCTGAAGGTCTCGACCTGCAAGGCGATCTTCTTTCGCTTGGCCGCCTTGCGGAGGCGATCGAGAATAACCGGGTGGTTCTCCCGTCCGATGCTGATGCTCGGGCCCTTGCCCAGCTTGATCTCGCCGTGCTCCTTGGGGTCGATGCCGGGCGTGTCGGTGGCGTGCGTGACGTCGATGGCGATGGCGGCGTCGGGCGCGACGTTGACGACGTTCATCTGGGCGCCGTGCAGGCCGAGTTCTTCCTGGATGGAGCTGACGGCGACGAGGCAGCAGTTGAGCTTCTCCTTGGCGGCCAGGCGGACGGCCTCCAGGGCGGCCCAGGCGCCGACCCGGTTGTCGAAAGCCCGCGCGGAGGCGACGTGCTCGTTGAGCATCTCGAACTCGTCCACGAAGGTCATCACGTCGCCGACCTGGACCCGCTTGCGGGCGTCCTCGCCGTCGGCCGCGCCGATGTCCACCCAGCACTCGTGCATCTTGGGGGCCTTCTGCTCGCCCTTGGAGCGGTCGATGAGATGGATGGCCGTCGCGCCGATCACGCCGCGGATGACGCCCTTGGCGGTGTGGATGTTCACCCGCTTGCTCCGCACCAGGGCCGGATCCACCCCGCCCACGCGCTGGAAGTAGAGGAAGCCCTTCTCGTCGATGTGCTTGACGATCAGGCCCAGCTCATCGATGTGCCCGTCGAACATGATCCGCGGGTCGCCTTTGGGGTTGACGATGGCCACCGCGTTGCCGTAGGCGTCGGTGCGGACCTCGTCGGCGAACTTGCGGGCGTAGTTGCACCAGATCCGCTGCCCGGCCGACTCGCACCCGCTGGGGGTGGGGGTAGTCAGAAGCTGCTTCAGAAACTCCAACGATTCCTTGCGCATGGGAAGACCTTTCCTTCTTGTCTGTGCGGCGGTTGGCACATTATACCGTTGGTCGGCGGCGTATGCAAAAGCCCGCGGGAGGCTCCCCGTGGGCTTTCTGCGGCATGAGGATGCTTTGTCTACAGGGCCGAGTCGACCTTCTCGATGCGGTAGGTCCGGTCCTCGCCGCCGTCGACCTTCAGCGAGACCTCGTCGCCCACGCGCTTGCCCATCATCGACTGGGCCAGCGGCGTCTGGTAGCTGTAGACACGGGCCGACAGGTCGCTGTCCCACGGGCCCAGAAAGCTCATCTCGACTTCCTGGTGATCGTCCACGCGTCGCAAGGTTACTTTCGAGCCGATGCCCACCGAGTCGGCGGGCACGTTCTCGCGCAGGATGACGCGGGCCTTGGCCAATTCGTCCATCATCTTGGCGGCCTGGCCGCGGAGAATGTCTCGCTGCTCCAGGGCGTACTTGAACTCGCTGTTCTCGCTGAGATCGCCGAGTTCGGCAGCCGCTCCGATGGCCTTGGCGTTGGCCAGCATCTTGACCTCGGTCAGCTCCTTAAGCTCGTCCTGGCGGCGGTGGAAGGCCTTCTCGGTCGTCCACAGGGCCGTCTCGTCCAGCCAGGGCGATATGCGGGCCTTGGCGAATAAGCTGAAGTACTTCTCGCGCAGAACGCCGAGCATCTCGTCGCGGACGGTCTCGGCCAGTCCCTCCGCCCGTTCGATGCGTCCCTTCATGATGCCGGCAACGGCCTCGGACATCTCGCTGACGGCCTGGCGGTAGGAGGCGTAGTCCCGGGCGGACAGGGCGGCGCGAATGCGGCGTTGGGAGGTCTTCTTGTGGGACTGGGGTATCTCCCAGTTGTGCTCGATGTCCTGGAGTGCCTTGAGCAGCCGGCTGAGCAGTTCCAGCTTGGGCGGCTGGCTGGCGAGCGTTTCGGGCTGGGCCTGCCAGAGCCACAGGCTCAGTTCGAGATTGTCGGCGGGTTCGGCGACGGCCTTGTCGGCGGCGGCCTGGATGGCCGACTCTCCTCCGGCAGCCTTGAGACGCGCGACGACGGCGTCGAGTTGGTCGGCCTGCGCCAGATACAGCAGGGCCTCCAGGTCGGCCTGGGGGTCTTCGCGTTGGACCAGGGCGTCCAGCGCGGGCTCCCAGAGCGTTGGGTCGTCCAGGCGGGCCAGGGCCTGCGGGCGGTTGAGGATCCTGTCCAGCACCTGCAGGGGAGTGGGGGCGTCGGCCGGGGCGGTCAGGCCCAAGCCGGCGGCCTCCTGCACCGCCAGGGCGGCCGCCAGCGCGTCGGCGGGCCGCTTGTGCAGAAAGCTCCGCGCCTGGTCGGCCAGCGAGCTGACGATCTGGCCGGCGATGGCGGAATCCACCTGGAGCTGGCGAACGCGTGTTTCGCGGACATAGTCGCGCAGGGCCGCCAGGTGCTCGGTGGGCGTGCGAGCGGAGGCGATCCGCTCGGCCATCTCCTCTTCCAGCGTCCGCCCGCCTGGATGATGGACGACCAGGATGGGATTGCGCCCCTCCAAGGTGAGCTGCTCGCAACGCTTGGCGGCGGTGCGGGCGCGGTTCCACCAGCCGCTCCACTTGTCCGCCGGCAGGAAATCCGGCACGAGGAGGTCTTTGATCTCCGTGGAGTCGATCCGTCCGTCACGCGAGAGACACATCCCGATAAGCACGTTGGCGGGGTCATCCTGCAGGGCCTTGGCGACCTCCTCCTGGCCTCGCCGGCTGAGCACGCGGAAGTCGTGCTCCTCGACCGGCTGGAACTCGTCGGCCAGGGCCTTGGGTTCGAGAGTGAGCGGTCGGCCGTCCTCGTCACGGACATGAAACTCGCTCATGATCGGCTCGAATCGGTCGATGCGGATGACGCGATGGTCGAAGCGGTTGGCCAGGTAGTCGCCCTGCTTGAGGGCCAGGCAGACGTCCAGCGTGCGGAAGGCCCGCCGGGGCGACTGGTTGCCCACCAGGCCCGACGCGGCAAGCAGCGGCTCGATTTCGTCGCGCCCGGCATGGAGCTGACGGTACAGTTCGCGGATCTGGTTGCGAACCTCCACGGCCGCCGGCACGATCAGGGCGGCCGCCTGCGCCAGCACCAGGGCGGCCTCGGGCTCGGCCGATTCCGACCGGTCGGCCAGCAGCGTCCAGGCCAACGTCTCGGCCAGGTCCTCCCGCTTCGCCGCTGCCAGTGCCTCAAGCACCTGCGAGACCTGCTCAGCCGGGAGTTCCTTCTCCTGTTCCACCGCGGCCAGCCAAGCGGACTCTACGGCTGTCCACTCGCCCGCCGCGATCCATTCCGTGATCTGCGTTACATTCATAGACCGGCCAGTATCGCAGATGGCGGCGGGGGAGTCAATCGGGAGGCGAAAGGGATGAAGAGGCTCGAAGGGACAAGAAGGACCGAGTCCACTTCTGACCGGTCCTTCAGGTCTTTCCAGTCGTTTGGGTCCCCCATGCCCGATCTACCCCAGGTCGAAGATCCGCTCGTTGATTCCCTTCAGCGCGGGGTAGATGTCTTTCCATATCTTGTAGCCCTCTGCGTAGCGCGGGGCCATCTTGTCGTCGGGCTGGAAGACCTTGCCCGGCTTGTAGGTCTTCTCGTAAGCTTCATGCTCGTCGGCGTAGACACCCGTGCCGATACCGGCCAGGATGGCCGCGCCCAGCGGCGTGCCCTCTTCGAGCTGGGGCACGAGGATGCGCCGCCCGAGCACGTCGGCCTTGATCTGCATCCACAGCTCATTGCGGACAGCCCCGCCGACGGCGACGATGGTCTCGGCCTTCGCGCCCAGGGAGTTCTCCAGGGCGTTGCAGATGTCCAGGAACTGGTAGCTCAGGCCTTCGAGCATGGCCCGCAGCATGTCGCCCTTGGTGGTGGCGTTGCGCAGGCCGATGAAGGCCCCCATGGACTTGGGGTCTACCGTCGGGATGCACCCGCCGCTGAGATGCGGCAGGAACATGCACCCGCGCGACAGCGGGGGCGAGCCGCCCGCCGCGGCAACAAGATGGTCCCAGTCCACGCCGCCCTCGGCTTGGGCCTTCTGCTTCTCCTCGTAGCCGTATTCCTTGCGGAACCACTCGAGCATGTCGGCCGACACGGCCGCTCCCCAGGCGGCGTACATGCCGCGGGCGACGTGCGAGTCGACCATGAGCCCGGTGTTGAGCAGGTCGGTGGTGAGGTTGGCCTGCTCGACGGCGGCGACGGCGATCTCCCAGGTGCCGACCACGTCCTGGACGACGCCGGGCCTGTAGGCCCCGCCGGCCAGGGCGCCACAGAGGAAGTCGTGCCCGCCCAGGACCACCGGCGTGCCCTCGGCCAGACCCGTTCGCGCGGCGGCCTTGGCGTGGACCTGCCCCAGCAGCGTGCCGCTGGGCTTGGGATCGGCCAGCAATCGCCGGTCGATGCCGCTGAGGCGCAGGATTTCATCGCTGTAAGCGCGGGTGTGCTGATCGAACAGCAGCGTGCACGAGGCCATCGAGTAGTCCGTCGCGCACTGCCCGCAGAGCATGTAATTGAGGAAGTCCTCGATGAGCAGCCACTTGTGCGTTCGCTTGAGGATCTCCGGCTCGTGCTCCTGCATCCACAGCAGGCGAAGGGCGGTGTTGAACCCCCACACCTGGAAGCCGGAAACGGAGAACGTCTTCTCGGCGCCGATGTTCTTCAGCCACCACTGCTGCTGGGGCACCGTCCGCGGGTCGTGCCAACTGATGAACGGATACAGCCAGTCGCCCTTCTCGTCGATGGGCACGGCGTCCATGCCCATGCCGGTGACGGCCAGGCCGCGGATCTTCCCGGGGTCATCGAGCTTGGCGACGGCGTCTTTGATGGCGTCGGCTGTGCCGCCCCATATCTGCTCGGGCAGCCAGACCGTCCACTCCGGGTGCTCCTTGCTGGGGTGGTGCTGCTCGGTGGGGCGGCTGGCCGAGGCGACGATGTTGCCCTGCTCGTCGTAGATGACGGCCTTGAGACTGGTCGAACCCAGGTCGATCCCGGCGATGTATGCCATGATGTTCTCCCGGCGGCGGCGCCCACGAGGTCCACGAGTTGTACGAATTCCACGACCCGGGCGGACAGGTCCGCCCGCGGTGGCAAACCTGTAGCAGAAATCGCTCGCCAACGCAAGGGTGACTAAACCATGTGGTTCGGTCGGTCAACTACAGCTAGTCGTGGAATGAAAGGACAAGCCATGAAGAGCAAGAACTATTTGGTGGCGTTGGCCGCACTCGTGGTTGCGGTCGTGGGTTTGACTGTGCTGGCCCAGCCCTCGGGCGGGCCGAGGCGGGATTCCCAGCGGGGCAAGCGAGGGGCCAACGAGGTTCCCCCTCCACCTCCCGGCGGTGAGCAGGGCGAAGGCCAGCGGGGCCAGGGTCAGGGTCCCGGCGGCGGGCAGCGAATGCCCCACCCGTTGATGCACCATTTTGACACCGACCGGGACGGGACGATCTCGGCCGAGGAGATCGCCAACGCCGTCGCGGTGCTGAAGAAGCTGGACACCAACGGCGACGGCAAGATCACACGAGACGAACTGCCCCTTCCGCCTCGCCAGCAGGGCGGTCAGGGTCGCGGCGCCGGGCAGGGCCAAGGCCCCGGCCCGAACGCGGGGCCCGGACCCGGTGCGGGTCCCGGGCAGGGCGGCCAGGGCGGCCCGCGGCGTGGAGGGGGCGGCCGCGGCGGTCGGGGCGACCATCAAGGTCCGCCTCCGCCCTCGGATGAGTAGACGCCAGTAGAGGAGTGAAACACGAAAGCCCACCCTTTTCCCTTTGGGGGTGGGCTTTTTCTTCGGACGCCCTATGTGCCCATTCGCACCGCCACAGGGGGACGCACACTCCCAGGCGCGGAACTGGCAGACAGGGATGATATTCCCTTGGCAAGTTCCCGAGGTCGAGCGAAAATAGGAGCGCATGGGGACAAATGCCAACAACGCCGCCTCGGATGATGATGCGGCCCACAAGGGCATGCGGCCATCACGTTGCCGATGCGTGTGGGTGATTCTTCCGCTGGCATTGCTTCTTGCTGCAACGTGGGCCGCCGTTTCCAGTTGGCTCATCAAGTCCGTCCCCAAGCCCAAGACACAGGTTCAGGCCCTTCTGGAATACTGGCGGGCGCCGAATCCAGGGTGGGTCAGGTCACAATTGCAGAGCATCGGGCTGGCTGATCGCCCCGTCTCGCGAGATGCAGGGGAAGTCCTGAACGAGATTCTTGCATTTGGGAGCAAGGCTATTCCCGACTTGGTGGAGGCTCTGCAGCACGAGGACGTGTTCGTCCGGCGCAATGCCTTGTTTGCCTTGGGGCATCTGCGCGATCCATCGACCATTCCAGTCATGGTGGATTGCCTATGCAACGAAGACTGGGGAGTCCGCGATGGCGTTCCTTATGCATTGAGCCAAATCGAGGCTCTCCCGTCACAGGCGCTGGAGAGGCTGCGGCAGGCTTTAACTCACGAGCACCCCCACGTCCGCCGCATCGCCGCCCAGACGCTGGCGAATGTGAACCCGGTGGAGACGGCGAGCGTGCTGGCACTGGTGAAGTCGGCGCAAGACCCGGACCAGGATGTGCGGTCTCAGGTCGTGGTTTCGCTGGGGGCGATTGGCGCGGGGCGCCCTGAGGCATGTCAAGCCCTGCGGGCGGCGCTGCAGGATGGCGACCCGCAGGTGCGATTGAATGCGGTAGATGGGCTGATCAAGATTGATACCGCCAACCGACCGGAAACCATTCATGCTGTCCTTCAGGCACTGAGAGAACTTCTGAGATGCAGCGAGGCAACTATCCGCAGCAGAGCCTGCTCAGAGCTGTATGGTATCGGGCAGAATGCGGCGCCGTTGGTGCCTGTCCTTATTGATTGCCTGAGGGATCAGGACGAGGATGTTCGATGTTCTGCATGTTTCACCCTGGGAGCGTTAGGAGCGGCAGCGAATCCGGCGCTGGATCAGTTGCGCAGGCTGGCATCCCAGGATCCGTCGCGCCGGGTGCGAGAGCGGGCGGCCTTCGCTATTAAGCTCAATGAGCACACTTGGAGCGAATGATCCATTTCGATTTGGAGCCAAGGGGGCATTCATTCACTCTTGCTTTCGGGTCTGCGCCTAAGCCTGCATCTGGGGGCGCTCGGGCGGCTGGATCGGCAGCGAGACGATGAACGTGGCCCCGGTACCGGGCGAAGATTTCAGCGACAACCGCGCGCCCAGCAGATTGGTCAGTTCGCGAGCGATGGCCAGCCCCAGGCCCGTTCCGGTGGCCTCCTTGGTCAGCGAGCGGTCGCCCTGGTAGAACTTGTCGAAAATCCGCTGCTGATCGGCTTCGGCGATGCCGGGGCCCGTGTCGGCGACGCTCACGGTGACCTGGCGGTTGTCGTCGCGGTCGCCGGTGACGGAGGCCGACAGAGTCACTCGCCCGCCGGCGGGTGTGAACTTCACCGCGTTGGACAGCAGGTTGTAGAGGATCTGCTGGAACTTCCCCGCGTCGGTGACTACCAGCGGCAGGTCCGTCGCGATCTCCTCGACCAGGGCCAGTTGCTTCTTGTCGGCCAGCGGTTTCATCAGGGCCGACAGGGTCTGGCAGGTGTCGGCGATCGAGACCTTGTCCCAGCGGATGTCGGCCTTGCCCGCCTCGATCTTGGCCAGGTCCAGGATGTCGTTGATCATGGCCAGGAGGTTCTTGGCGGAGGTGGCGATGTTCCGTCCGTAGCGGCGGATCCGGTCGTCGTCGCTTTCGCCCAGCAGGTCCGCGAAGCCGATGATGCTGTTGAGCGGCGTGCGCAGCTCGTGCGAGACGTTCGCGAGGAACTCGCTCTTCACGCGGTTGGCCTGGAAGAGCGTCACGTTCGCCTCGGCCAGCTCGTTGAGCTTGAGGTCCAGGGCCCGGTTGGCGGCCGCGAGCTGATCGTGCTGGCGTACGATGGCGTCGAGCATTTCATTGAAGCTCTCGCCCAGTCGCTGGAGTTCGTCGCGGGTCCGCAGGCGGGAACGCACGGTGAGGTCGCCCTCGGCGACCTGGTCGGCCAGGCTCTTGAGGTCGCTGACCGGGCGGAGGATCAGGCGGTGGGCCAGCACGGTAAAGAGGACGAACGCGGTCAGCCCGGCCAGCAGCATGCCGATGCCGAAGGCGATGCGGGTGGCCAGCACCAGGCTGGAGGACGCCATGGCGGCGGGGATGGTCATGTCGATCAGGCCGACAAGCTGCCCGGGCGAGAACTGGAGGCGCAGCTCGCTGGAAGGCCCGTGACAGGACGAACTGAAGCAACTGCCCTGCATGCGGATGGCTCGGAAGCTGCGAAAGACGGTCCGCCCGGACTCGTCGTCGCTCTTCCGCAGGGCCAGTTCCTGGTTGTCGTTGCGGATGAAGTCCTTGAGGGCGCTGAGGGCGGCGCTGTCGAGCGGGCGGTCGGCCTTGTACGAGGCTGACAACTTGATCACGGTCGGCCCGCGGCGCGGCTCGGCGGGTTTGGCCTGCGTATAGATCTGGGCCAGATGGTCGCTGGCCGCCGCCTGGGGATGCTCGCGCTGGAACTCCGTCAGCCGCATCAGGGTCAGTTCCGAGCCCAGGCGCTGGACCACCTGTTCGGCCAGCAGTTCCATGAAATACCAGGGCACGACCAGCGCAGCGGCGATGATGCCCACCACCGCCGTGCCGAACAGGACGCGGAACTTGGTCGCCAGCGAAATCTTCACCACGCGCTTGGCCATCGGGGAGGTATTCTACGCGACGGAGGGCGGTTTCGGAAGTCTACGCGCCTCGCGCCTGTCCCGTCGGCGGGCGGGCGCCCGCGTCAGCGTCCGTTCAGGTAGGTCTCGCGGATGGACCGCAGGGTGTAGCCGCTGCGATTGAGCTTGCGGACCAGACGAATGCGCCGAATCAGCGCGGCGTCGAAGAGTCGGCCGCCCCTGGGCGTGCGGATGGGCGCGATCAGGCCCAACATGATGTAGTACTCGACGGTCTGCCGGCTGACTCCGGCGGCCTGGGCGGCCTGGGAGATCCGCATCGGCGATCCGCGGGCGGGTTTGTCTTTTACCATGGACTCTTCGCTCTTATCGCCGTTTTCTCGCCCGGACCTTTACAGCATTTCCGCCGCCTGGACTTCTGGACGCCGCCTTTGCCGGGCGGGTAGAATCTCCGCACCATGGAAACCATCAAGTCCACGCTGTTTGAAGATCCGATGTACCTGTACGTGGCCCTGGTGTTCGCGGAACTGGCCCTGGGGGCGCTGTGGTATGAACGCCGCACGCGTCGCTGGCTGGTGTCGCTGGCGATCCCGCCCCTGCTGGCGGTGGGGGCGTACGCCCTGTCGGAGCTGGTCGAGACCGACCGCGAGCAGATTCTCCGGGCGGTGGATGAAATAGCGGCCGACGTCCAGGCGGGACGGGTGGATGCCCTCCAGCAATGGATCGACGACCAGTTCGCCGGACACTTCGGGAGCAAGAAGGAAGCCATCGAGACCGCCCGCGCCGAGATCGCCCGACACCCCCTCAAGGACGTGACGGTCCTCAAGGGCCTTTCGCTCGAGATCGTCGGCGGGCGGGCTCGGCTGCACATGACCACCGTCATCCAACTCAGAGAGATCGAGAACAAGATGCCCCTGATATGGGACATTCGATGGATTGCCCGGGGTGACCACTGGCGCGTGCTGGAGGCAGACAAACCGAGGATCGGGTTGGACCTGCGGCTGTGAGGACAGGCCGGGGCGGCGGATCGAGGGGGTTCTTTGCCGGCATTTTTCAATTGTCAACGCTCCGCGGTCAGTTCTATGATGTCGCCATGAAACGCACGGCGCTCTTTTTATCGGCATGGGTCCTGCCGCTGGTGTTGTCAGCCTGCGGGCAGAATGTCGGATGGGTGATCAAGCCGGTCCCCCTGGACGAGCGGCTCCGGGAGACGGTCGTCGCGTCCGACAGCGGCCTGTTCGTCCGCGACAAGGTCGTCATCGTCGACCTGGACGGGATCATCCTGAACAACCGCCATCGCGGGCTGCTGAACTGGGAGGAGAACCCCGTCAGCCTGTTCATCGAGAAGATCGACAAGGCTGAGGCCGACGACAGCGTCAAGGCCCTGGTCGTGCGGATCAACTCGCCCGGCGGGTCGGTCACGGCCAGCGACATCCTGTACCATCGGCTGGTTCGTTTCCGCCAGGCCCGCAAGGTCCCCGTTATCGCCATGATCGAGGACCTCGGCGCCAGCGGCGGCTACTATCTCGCCTGCGGGGCCGACACCATCCTCGCGCACCCCACGTCCGTCACCGGCTCGATCGGCGTGATCGTGCAGGCCTTCAGCCTCCAGGGGACGATGAAGCTCATCGGCGTGGAGGCCAAGGCCGTCACCAGCGGGCAGCACAAGGACATGCTCAGCCCCTTCAAGCCGCTGGACCCCAAGGACATGGCCATCGTCCAGGCCATGGTCGACGACTTCTACGGGCGGTTCATCAAAGTCGTCGTCGCCAACCGGTGCTCCGACCAGGCGGGCAAGAAGCTCAGCCAGGACCAGGTGAAGAAGCTCTGCGACGGGCGGGTCTACACCGGGCAGCAGGCCTTGGATGCCGGGCTGGTCGATGCCCTGGGCTACATGAACGACGCCATCCTGCTGGCCAAGAAGCGAAGCGGCGCCAGCCGGGTAAAGGTCGTCCTCTATGACCGCCCCATGGGCTACAATGCGAACTTCTACAGCCAAGCGCCCGTTCCGGCCGCCCAGTTCAACCTGTTCAACCTGAACGTTCCCGATCTGCTCGCGGCGGGCCAGCCGCAGTTCCTGTACCTCTGGACGGGTCAGTAGACCGCTTCGGCTGACCGGCCCTGACGCCGGGTGCTCCTACCCTTTGCTCGACGTGCCGAGCCATCGCGGGGCAAGGCCCGTAACGGCCCGGCTGCGGGCGCCAAGCTGGGCGGCGTGGTCCTGGATGTGGCGGATGTTCATGATCTGGTGCTCCAGCTTGGGCATCTTGTACCAGCCGAAGCCGCAGGCGGCTGCTGACAGGTCAAGCCCCTCCACGCCGGCGTCGATCATGTCGTCGCAGGCGGCCCAATACTCCAGCACCTGTTCCTTGGTGTATGGCTCGCCGAGGTTCGGCGGGCGGTGGGGCGGCCAGGGGATCTCCTCCAGGAACTGGTACTCGTCCCGGTGGTGCTGCCACGGGCGGAAGGCCTGTTCGTCCGGTTGGAGATACAGGTGAGTGAAGAACAGTGCGTGATAGGCCACCTGCCAGAAGGGCGGCCCGGCCTGGCAGGCGGCGGTCCACAATTCGTCCGGGCACTGCTCGATCGCCTGTCGCAGAGTCGCCAGCGCCGCGTGATACTGATTCTTCAGGGCTGCCGCGACGTTCATGTTCCGCCCTTTCATTTCGTCCCGCCCAGGAGCACCACGCGAAAGCCGTAGTTCGAAAACTTGAAGCCGGGCGGGTTGCTCACGTACCGGGTGGAGGCCCGCAGGTGATTCACGTTGTCGTTCAGATAGAACGACCCGCCCCGGACACCGCAATTGCCGCCGTGCCGCGTCTCGTTCCATTCCCACATGTTGCCGTTCTGGTCGAACGTCCCGCATGCGCTGGCGGCGCCCGCGAACGAGCCCACGTCCGACGGGGCGTTGGTGTTGATATTGCATGGGGGCGGCTCGTCGCTCCGGCCCGCGAAGGGCCAGTAGCCGCCCCCGCCGGGTTTGCCTGGATCGTAGTAGGCGGCCTTGTACCACTCGTTCTCGCTGGCCAGCACCCACTTGGGGGCCCGGCCGGTCGCCAGGGCGGCATGGTCGGGCAGGTCCACTTTCCACCCGTTGCCCTCGCGGACGAACGTGTAGCTGCCCGACTCGGTGTCGCCATTCTCCCGGCCGTTGGTCAGCCAGTTGGCGTAGCGGAGGGCATCGTACCACGAGACGAAGCCCACGGGCTTGTTCTCCATGCCTTCCTTGAGCGAGTAGCTGTACTGGCCGTCCTGGCCTTTCCGCACGATCCCGCCGTACTCGCCGGCCATGCCGCCGTGGTACAGCCCATGGGGGTCCTCGGCGGCGACGGCGTTGAGAAACTCGCAGTACTGGGCGTTGGTCACTTCGTACTTCCCGATGCGGTAAGCGTAGTTGACCGCTCCGAATCCGGTGCTGTCGGGCGGGTTGCCCGGTGAGCCGACGAGCACTGTCTCGGGATAGCCCTTCTCCTGCTGAAGAGCGGGAGGCGGCTCGGGGGGCTTGGGCGCAGGTGGCGGCTGGGGCGGTGTGGCGGGAACGTGGACCGGCACAGCCGGGGCAGCGGGACGCTCAACGACCGGCGGCGCGGGCACAGCCGGGGCAGGCTGGAGGGCCGGCAGCGATGGCGCCGGCTGGACGGGCGGCAGCGACGGACGCGGAAGGGAAGGACGGGGAAGCTCCCACGCCACTTCCTTGGGAGGCTCCCTGCGGCGAAGGGAATGGACGATCGCGCCGATTCCGGCGATCACCAGCAGCAAGCCAACAACCAGGGCCAGGACGATCTTCCTCAGGCGCCGGTCGGTCGGTTTGGCTGGCGATCGCTTGGTGGGGGCGGCAGTGGCGGCGGGCCGCGCGATCGCGGGAGGCGAGCGGTCGGCGGGGGAGGCCATGGTGGGGATGACGGGTGCGGCCTGCCGGGCTGCCGCGTGAACCGCGGCCAGCGCGTCCGCCGGGGCGTCTGCCGCGGCGGGGGCGGCACGGGCCAATGCTATCCGGAGATCGCTCAGCAATTCGTCGTAGTTGGGGTATCGTTCGGCCGGGTCCTTCTGCAACAGCCTGGCAACGACGGCGGCCGTCTTGGCGCCAAGGAACGGGCGAATGTCCCGGATGTCGCGGGCCTGTCGGCGCACGTGGGCGAGCAGCACGTCCTTCACCGTCTTGCCGTCGAAGGGCGCCTGGCCCGCCAGCAGGTGGAAGAGGGTGGCGCCCAGGCTGTACATGTCGCTGCGGTGGTCGGTGTCCTGCTGGCGGATGCGTTCGGGCGGCACGTAGTAGGGCGTGCCCATTCCTTCTCGCTCCATCCGCAGGCCGCCGAAACGGGCCAGCCCGAAGTCCACGATCTTCGGCGAGCCTTGCTCGTCCAGCAGGATGTTGGCGGGCTTGATGTCTCCGTGGATGATCCCGACCGCGTGCGCGGCCCGCAGGCCCTCGGCCACGCCGATGGCGATTCCCAGGCCCAGCGTCTCGTCCACGAACTTGTCGCGGGTGATCAGGCCGCGGATGCTGCCGCCGCCCACCAGTTCCATCACCAGGTAGGGCAGGCTGCCCTCGCGGCCCATGGTGAAGATGCGAACTACGTTGCGATGGCGCAAGGCTGCCAGTGCCCGCGCCTCCGACAAGAAACGGGCCATCGCGTCTTCGTCATCCCTGTGCTGGAAGTGCATCACCTTGATCGCGACTTCGCGGTCCAGGCCCTGGTCGACGGCCCGATAGGCCGTCGCCGTCGTTCCCTTGCCCAGCAAGGCGATCACGCGGAAATTGCCCACTTGGACGGGCACGAACAGGCGAGCGCCGCAAACGGGGCAACCGACGGTGCTCAACGGCGCCGCCGCAGACAGGTCCACCTGGCGGCCGCATGAGGAGCAGGCCGTTCGGTCAATCCGCCGTCCGAACCGTTCGTCGTCTGGCATGTCACTTATCCCGGGGCGGGGTGGTGTCCAGGTTGTGAAGCTTGCCCGGCGGATCGTCGTAGGCGGCAAACTCGGTGATGCCGGCGGGTCCCTTGTTCGTCCGCAGGATTCTCAGCCTCGCCCTGGTCGTGGTGTTTTCCACGATCGGCGCGACGAACTCAGCACCGATTCCGCGCCCGTTGAAGCAACTCACCCATCGCGTCTGCTTGGGGTTCCAGCACTCGATCGCATAGCGGACGATCGAAGACGAGGGGGCTTCGGATATCTTGAACTCGTTGATGGCGGTGGGGCGGGCGAACTCGATCTGGAGCCACTGCTCGCCCTCCTCGCGGGCGTTCCATGCGGTGGCTGGATCGCCGTCGACTGCCCGCGACGCCTCGCCGCCCGCCGCCTGCGACGAGGCCGAGACCTTCGCCCGCCGGGCCAGGTTGGCCGAGCCGCACGCGTCGGCGAGGCTCTTGACGCGGCAGTCGACGAAGGCCGTTCGCTTGTCCTTCTCCGGGTCCATCACCCGCATGAGGACCTCGCCTTTGGAGAGGTAGAAGCGGCAGTTGGTCCAGGTGGCCTCGGTCCAATCGGTGGTGTTGACGATCTCGCAGCGGGGCAGGCCGATGGGACGCTTGCTCTTGCCGTTGAGCACGCAGTTATCCATGCGGATGCCCTTATTGGGGTGGCCGTCGGAGGCGTAGCAGCACAGCAGGAAGCCGGGCCCGTCGGTGTCGTGGAAGAGGCAGTTGCGCATGGTCATGTTGTCGCAGTTGCCCTCGAAGTCGAAGGCCTCGCCGTCGCCGCTGCCCAGGCCGATGTCCACGAAGCCCCACTCGCTGTCCTCGAAGAGCCAGTCTCTGCAGCGGAAGAACATCGCCCCGGCCACGCCGTTGAACGACCGAAAGCCCCGCCCGATGTCGTGCGTGACGCAGTTGCGGACCAGCCCGCCGTCCACCCCGCGAATGCCCATCTGCCACTGGTAGCCTTCCTCGAACAGGCAGCCGTCGAAGGTCATGTTCGCGAAGTTGTAGACGAACGACGCCTTCTTGTTGAAGTTGTCCGGGCTGTTGGTCCACACGCCGCTGGCCAGCCGGCGGAAGGTGCAGTCCTTGATCGTGATGTCGCGGAGCACAATGCGCTTGTCGCGTTCGTGCGAGAAGAAGCACACGCCCAGGCCGATCTTGCGCCTGGGATAGCCTCGTAATGCTGGTACAGCAACGAGTCGCGGAAGTCGCATCCCTCGATCCAGATGAACCGCTTGGTCTGGCAACCGTCGGAGTAATCCGCGTAGATGCCCGTCATGCACCGGGCAAACTCGACGCCGACGATCTTGAAGCCTTCCTGGTCGGCCAGGCGGATGCCGCACAGGTCCTTCTTGAAGTCCTCCCGGTCGATGAGGGGCTTCTTGCCCTTGCCGTACGAACCGATCACGATCGGCTTGTCGGGCGTCCCGTTGCCGGTCGGGCGCAGCTCCTGGTTCCACGTGTCGCCGCACTTGAGCAGGACCCGGTCGCCCGGCGCGAGCTTCGCTTCGGATGCCCGGGTGAGCGTCTTCCACGGGCCGTCGCTTCCGCTTCCGGGGTCGGGCGACCGGCCCGTCCAGGAGTCGTCACCGCCGGACTGGCTGACGTAGTAGGTGATCGCATGAGCGGACGGAGCGGCGAATGCAACGGCGGCAATAACCGCAAGGAGAACCGTCGTCGTCGAGGAAGTGCTCGTCTTCGTCATATCCTCCAAACCCCGCGGACGGGTGCTCTATTGCCAACGAGGGGGAAGCGGCAGCCGATTATCCGTTTCTTGGCGCAGTTGGAGACAGTGGCCCCTACCCGGGCGAGCGGACGAACTCCGCCAGCGTTCGCAACGGCGGGGCGGGCTTGCCGCCGGCCTGCCGGGCGTTCTTCTCGATCTGGGCGATGGCCTTGTCGATGACCTGCACGGTCGGATTCTGGTCGCGCCGGCGGCGGTCCTTCTTCGCGACGGCCTCGCGGATCTCACGCAGGCGGGGGAGCATCTCGGCGGCGGCCGGGCCGTAACGGGCCAGGATCTTCAGGCATCGGGGCACGCGATCGTCCTGGCCCCAGCGGTCGGGCTCCATCAGGTCGACGCACCATGCGAGTCCCTCGCGGATGCGGTAGCGGGCCAGCAGTTCCAAGCCGGCCATCCGGATGCCGTCGGAGAACATCTCGCCGCTGGGGGCAGGCTCGCGGATCGACTGGACGATCTGCGGCATGAGAAGGGCGACGTCCCTGGGCGACAGACGGTCGTAGACGGCCGAGACCAGCGTGCGGACCCGCCCGTCCTGATTGGCGAGCATGTTTCGCACGGCGGGGTAGAACACGCTGCGATCGATGCGGTCGAGCGATCCGGTCAGGACGGGCCTGGGCTCGCGTTTTCCCGGCCCGGGGCGGAAGACGGCGACGCCCGCGCTGGAGTTGACGCGCCCGCGGGGATCGGCCAGGTCGCTTCGCGCGACGCAGCGGAGGAGATCGTCGCTAGCCGCCTGGCGGGCCTGTTCGCCCAGCCTCGCCACGGCCAAAGCCGCCAGGGCCCGCACCCAGGGGTCGCGGTCGCCCAGGGCCTTGCGCAGTTCCGTTGCGGCGGCATCTGCCCGCGGGCCCAGGCAGTACAAGGTCTCCAGCGCGCCGTAGCGGGCATTGGCGTCGCTGCCGCCGAGCATCCGCACGAGCGTGGGCACAAAGTCGCCCTCGCGCTTCGCCAGGGCCTGGGCCGATCGCTTCCGCACGGCCGGCGACCAGCTCGCCAGGCCGCGGGCCAACGCGGGCAGGTCGCGCCCGTCGTAGGCGGTGTGCTCGGTCCAGAAGGTGAAGTCGCGACCGGCGGCGATGGTTTCGTCCACCTCGGCGGGCGTCAGCGGGGGCGTCGAGGCGGGCTTCTTGCCGGTGATGTAGAGGCTTCGCAGCGGCAGGGCGTAGCCCAGCAGGTAGGCGCCGGTGCAGTCCCAGCGGTTGTAGCTGTGCCCGCCGAAGTCGCCCGGCGCGGGCTGGTAGACCATCCGCCCGTCGTGCGTGCGGGCCAGGTCGTAGTACCACGAGACCTCGCGAAAGTAGGCTGCCGTTGCGGCCGGCCCGCAGCGAGACACGCCGGGCATGGCCCACAGGATGTTGAAGAAGCAGCCCGTGTGTCCGCTCTCGCGCTCGGCGTAGGCGGCCGTGCCCATGCGCGAGAAATACCGAGCGGCCTGGCCTTGGCCCAGCAGGTCGAACAGGACGGCCGCGCTGGAGCACTTGCCGTTGTCCTCGTGCCATGCCCAAGGGTCGTGGTCGCCGTAAGGCACGGCGCCCTTGTTGACGTACCAGCCCAGGAAGCGGGCGGACTTGTCGATGGCCTTGTCCAGCAGGGGGGTCTTGACGCCCGCCTCGCGGGCCAGCACCATCGCCAGCGTGAGGACGATGCCCGGCTGGTTCATCGCCCCGTAGCCGCCCAGGACGCCGTTGGGTTCGGCGAAGGCGTGTCCCCAGGTGCCCACGCCGCTCTGCCCGCCCGCGATGTCGGTGGCCAGACGCTTGAGCCCGGCCGCCACCGACGCGTCCCGCGTGGCCAGCGAGTACTCCGCCAGGAAGAGCGTCTCGTACGCGTAGGGCCAGGAGATGTGCCCGCCGGGCTTGTGCTCGGCCACCTTGCGGGCGAACGCGGCCACCAGCTCGCGGTGCTCGGCCTTGCCCCCGGCCAGCAGGGCCAGGGCGTTGAGGCAGTTGGGGATGGTCACCTTGTCCAGGCCTGCCCGAGCAATGGCCTCGCAGCCCTGCTCGAAGATCCGCTTGGACTTGGGGCAGGCGAACGGGGCGGTCGCGGCGTACGCCCCCAGCACGGGCAGCTTGAGCTGGACGGCCTCGCGCTTGCCCGTCCGCCAGCGGATCAGCCGCAGAACCCCGCCGCCGACCGGCGATTCCGCCCGGGCGATGGCGCGGGCCAGGGCCAGGCGGGCGTCGCTGTCGAACTCCTTGCCGTCCACGCCCACCAGCACGTCGTCCTTGACCAGCGTGCCGTCGGCGGGGGAGGAGGCGGCCACTTCTGTGATGAGGATCTGGCGTGCGTCGGTCGTGTGCCCCTGCCAGCCCCAGATCCACCCGCGGGCGCCTGTCGGGCCGAGAGTCCAGTCGTGGCTCTTGTCCGGCGATCCGCCAGCCGTGAGGTCCGGTGGCACCGGCTTGCCCGCCCCATACGTTCTTCCGGGACCCAGCAAGAGGACGACAAGGAAGCCTGTCGCCCAACGACACACGGATTCACTCATGCGGTTCTCCTGAGAGCATTATCTCGCTCCATGCGTCCGACCGCAAGACGAAGAGGGCGAAGGGGACTCCCCGATTGAGGTGTCAAAGCCCGCGGCGGGCCTTTCGCAGGCTTCGGTTCGAACGCCGCCGGCGCCGGTATGCTTGACGGGCGGGCGAGGCAAGCGATACAGTGGCCTCACCAGCACGGGAGTGCACATCATGAGCAGCGACCTGTCGCCCCTGGACGTCGAGCGAAGCCTGCTGAGCCCGCGCAAGGCTTACAGCATGTATCCAATGACCCTGAGCTTCCCCGAGGAAGGCGTGGCCATGCTGGTGCCCAGCAGCTTCATGCGGAGGCTGGGGCTGATGTTCATGATCGGCGGTGTCGTCGGAACGGTCCTCATGGCCGGTGTGCTGCTGCTGGCGTTGACGGTGTTCCCGCTGGAGATTCGCCTGGCGATCGCCGGAGCGCTGGCCTTGCTGGACCTGCTGCCGATCTGGGCCGGCTGGGCCATCCGCAACGGGCGGATCATGGTCAAGAACGTCACCTTCGACCGCCGCTCGGGTCGCTACTGGCGGGGGCGCGACGCGGGCGACCCGTTCGACACTTCGCGGTCGACAGGCAACATCGCAGCCGTCCAATTGCTCTCGGGCCAGGCGAGCGACGGCGAGTCGTCGTTCGACGCGATGGAGTTGAACCTGGTGCTCCACGAGCCGCCGCGCGAGCGGCGGCACGTGCTGACGTGTCGCGCGGACACGCGTTTGCGGGTGGAGGCGGAGCAGTTGGCCCGCTTTCTGGACGTGCCGCTGCTGGGCTGTGCCGACCCCGCCTCGCGGGGGCAGACGCGGATGGGGCAGACGACAGATTTCTCTTGAACCCCCTTCCTGTTCGCCTTTAGACTACGGCGTCGCCTGCCTGCTGCGGGCCCAGGACCGGTCCGGGCGGTCCAGGCGTTTTTCTGGCGCCGGGATCGAATGGAAGCCCTTGTGAGGCGTAAGGTTAGCTGTGGAAGAGCTGGAACAATGGATTGGTCGATCGGCGTCCAGAGAGTTCGCGATCAGCGAGGAGTTGATCACGGCATTTGCCGATCTGACCGGGGACCGGAGTCCCATTCACGTGGACGACCAGTACGCCCGCCGACGGGGGCTGCGGGCGCGGGTGGCGCACGGTGCCTTGCAGGGCGGGCTGGTGAGTTGCGTGGTAGGGATGGACTTGCCGGGCGAACGGGGGCTGCTCCAGGAACTCTCACTGAGATTCCGCCAGCCTTGCTATGTCGGTGACGTGCTGACGGTGACGCTGACGGTCCAGGAGGCGTACGAATCGGTGAGGACCATCCGCCTGGGCGTGCGGATCGTCAACCAGGACGGCAAGGTCGTGGCGACGGGCACGGTTCAATCGGGGATCGCTCCTTCATGACCACGCAAGGGCCCCACTACGCGGTGCTGATGGAGTACCTCCGCGGCGGCGCGGGGGACTTGTCGGACAGGCTGCCCCCGCTGCTGGCCCAGTTCAAGGCTCGCCTGGAGGACGGGCGGCTGGCGGAGGCGGCGTTTCTCCTGCGACAGGCGGTCCGCCCGGATCTGGACTACACTTCCGCCCAATCCCTGGTCCGGGCCGTCAAGAAGCTTCGCTCGGCCGGCCTGGAAGGGCCCAAGCCCCTTCGCCTGGCAGTGCTGGGCGGCTTCACCACCACGCAGCTTTGCCAGTTGATCGACCTGTATCTGTTCGCCGCGGGTGCGGACGTGGAGTTGTACGAGGCCGAGTACGGCATCTTCCGTCAGGAGATCCTGGACGAGTCGAGCGGGCTGTATGCCCACAAACCGTCGCTGGTGTTCCTGGCGGTCTCGTGGCGCGACCTGACACATCTGCCGACGATCAGCGACGACCGCGCCGCCGTACGGGCCAAGGTGCAGGCGGAACTGGATGAGTGGGCCCAACTCTGGCGAACGGCCCACCAGCGCCTGGGCTGCCAGATCATCCAGAACAACTTCGAGGAACCCCCGTGGCGGGCGTTGGGCAACCTCGAGAAGCGCCATCCCGCCTCGCTGGGGCGGTTCATCTCGCTGGTCAACCACGAGCTGGCCGAGGCCGCCCCGGCCTACGTGACAGTACACGACGTGGACCACCTGTCCGCCGCCGCAGGCCGGTGGAACTGGTCCGACGCCCGCTTCTTCCACCACGCCAAGATGCCCTGTGGGCCGGAGCACCTGTGCACCTACGCCCACAGCGTCGCCAGCGTCATCGCCAGCCAGGCGGGGCTGTCCCACAAGTGCCTGGTGCTGGACCTGGACAACACGCTGTGGGGCGGCGTCGTGGGCGACGACGGCTTGGGCGGCATTCGCCTGGGACACGCCACTCCCGAGGGCGAGGCCTACCTGGCCTTCCAGCAGTACCTCAAGGAGCTGCGCCTGCGGGGCGTGGTGCTGGCCGTGTGCAGCAAAAACGAGGACGCCATCGCCCGCGAGGCCTTCGAGAAGCATCCCGAGATGGTCCTCCGCCTGGACGACATCTCCTGCTTCGTGGCCAACTGGAACGACAAGGCCGCCAACCTCCGCCAGATCGCCGCCGAGCTGAACATCGGCCTCAACTCGCTGGTCTTCGTGGACGACAACCCCGCCGAGCGCGAGCTGGTCCGCACGCTGGCGCCCGAGGTGGCTGTGCCGGAACTGCCCGAGGACCCCAGCGGGTACATCCAGGCTCTCGAGAAGCACCGCTACTTCCAACTGGTATCGCTGAACGCCGAGGATATTCAGCGGACCAACAGCTACAAGGCGAACGCCGCCCGCAAGCAGGCCCAGGCCCAGGCGTCAAACATCGAGGAGTTCCTCCAGGCACTCGACATGACCGGCCTGGTCCAGGACGTCAACGAGCACAGCCTGGAGCGGACGGTGCAACTGCTTCAGCGGTCCAATCAGTTCAACCTGACGACGCGGCGTCACACGGCCGCCCAGGTGATGGCGATGATGAGCGATCCGGCCTGGGAGACCACGACCATCACCCTCAAGGACCGCTATGGGGACAACGGGCTCATCAGCGTGCTCCTGGCCCGCCGGGAAGGCCGGGCCCTTGTCATCGACACCTGGGTCATGAGCTGTCGCGTCCTCAAACGGGGCGTGGAGCACCTGGCCCTGAACCACCTGGCCCGCCAGGCCGCCCGGCGCGGGCTGGACCGCTTGCGAGGCGAGTACATCCCCACTCCCAAGAACATCCTGGTCAAGGACCATTACGCCTCGCTGGGCTTCGCCCCCGCCGGTACGGACACCGACGGGAGAACCTGGTGGGAGCTGGACCTTGCGGATTGGACCGACCGACCTCACTTTATCAAGGAGACCGCAACCGATGCCACTGCCTGACGAGGTGTTCGACGTGATCCGCGACGTCTTCGACGATCCCAGCCTGGCCTTGAACGAGACCACGTCCGCCAAGGACGTCGACGGCTGGGACAGCCTCATGCACATCAACATCATCATTGCCCTGGAAAAGCACTTCAAGGTGAAGTTCGCCACAGCCGAGGTCTCCGACCTGACCAATGAAGGGCGCAATATCGGCAGCGTGATCGAGATGCTCCGCAAGAAGGTTCCAGGCGGTGAGCCATGAGCCGCCTGGACCACGTGCAGGAAGTCATCGAGCGCGACTACGGGCTGATCAAGGGCAGCTTCAGCCGCAATCGCAAGCTCTTCGGGCCCCGGTGGGAGCGGGAGTTCGGGGAGATGCTGGAAAAGGTCATGGGCGACGACCAGGACCTCCACCGCTGCCTGAAGGGCTACACCGACTTTGCGGTGGGCTCCATGCGGCTGCACGCCCAGTTCATCCAGGACGGCGGGCGGTACATCGACAAGGGCTACGAGCAGGCGGGCGACGAGGTCTACCATAACCGCGACCACATGATGAACGAGTACCTGCC
>Ga0209606_1001993_pt1 | contig 23798 bp, 14 predicted proteins | sample AD_UKC057_MetaG_FD_184412 | JGI IMG/M metagenome (GOLD analysis project Ga0209606, IMG submission 184412) | Active sludge microbial communities of municipal wastewater-treating anaerobic digesters from USA - AD_UKC057_MetaG (SPAdes) (version 2) | ecosystem: Engineered > Bioreactor > Anaerobic >...
CCGGATTTTTTTCGTATTTCAGGATATTTTACCTATGCATACACCAATGCCAATGGGAATAAATACAGCATCACAATGACAACTGTCTTTGTCGATTTAAACGGAACCCTTGGTTACAGTGAGGATGAAAGGTATAAGCTCAAAGCCGGCTCACCCGCGAGCGGTGCAGGCGTTTACACTGACCATAACTACAATTGGTGAGGAGATCGTGTCCTGGTTCAACATGTATCTTAATCCCAGTGAAGGCAATTTTGTGCTAGATTTTAATGACCTTCAGGGAGGTTCTGTTAAAATAGCGATTACCGGCCTGAACGGGCGCATCGTTTATACCAATGAATTGAATGGCGAGATCATTCCCTTGTCCGTCGATCTGCCAAATGGGATTTATACGTTAAGAGCAGAAACAGGCAGTCAGCGCTTCATGCAGAAGTTAATTATCAGGCGGTAATAAGGCGACAACATAGAATCTCTCCTACGTATTATAATACGTATTATAATACTGCTTTTAATACGTAGATATTGTATTTTGTCATGCGGTCATGCGGTCGTGCTTTGTAAGCTGTAGCTTTCTTTGACCACCGTAGCTTTCTTTGACCACCGTAGCTTTAGCGAAGGTGGTAGCGAAGGTGGCAGCGAAGGCTTACGGTCGTTCAGTCATGCGGTCATGCAGTCTTGCAGCCATACTGTCTTTCTTTACTTTGTACCCTTTGCCCTGTGCGCTGAGCAGCTCTCTTCCCCCACTCACCCACTCTCCTTTTCTCCCCCTCCCCTTTTTAGAGTAATATCAAGAACTACCGAGGAGTCTTTTCGGGGATATTCCATTACATCGCCTGAGATTGCCAGGAAACTGAATGTTACCTATGTCCTTGAGGGAAGCGTATACAAATCTGAAAATAAAATAAAATTATTTGTTCAGCTGATAGATGCACGGAATGATCAGCATATCCTGTCGGAAAAGTATGAAGATGATATGATTAATATCTTTGAACTTCAAAGCGAAATAGCAAAAAAAATTGCCAATGTACTTGAAACAGTCCTTACAAATGCAGAGATTGGTAAGATAGAAAGTAAACCTACCCAAAGCTTTGAAGCTTATGATAATTTTCTGAAAGCCCGGTTTCTGGTTAACAAAGCCAATGATGAACAGCGAGTCGATATCAATAAACAGGGGCTCATGACCAGTCTTAAGTATTATGAAAAGGCTATTGCTGCAGACAGTAATTTTGCAGAAGCGTATGCAGGTCTGGCAGGTGCGTGGTATAATCTTTGTGCCTGGGGCTGGTATAAACCGTACTATGAAGGAGTACAAAAAGCATTGGATTTCAGCAACAAAGCCCTTAAAATCGATCCTGATTGTGCAGAGGCTCATGCTGTAAAGGGTGGTTATCACATTTATCCGGAATTCAAAATCGGGGAAGCCGGCAGGGAGTTACAGATATCCATTCAGCTGAATCCGAATTTCGCAACAGCGCATCAGTGGTATGCCCAGTTACTGATGATAACCGGACCCATTGAAGAAGCCCGTGTACATATTGACCGTGCACTGGAGCTGGAACCCTATTTCTGGCTTGTCCATAACCTGAATTCCTGGATCTATTACTTTGAAGAGAAATACCGGGAAGGCTTAGATGCCTGCTTTACCGGACGAGACCTTAATCCTAATTCCAGTGACAACAACTGGTTATTCGTTCTTCATTATGTTAAGCTGGGTGAAGGAGAGAAAGCCGCGAAGGTACTTCATGACCGTTTCAGCAGGTATCCATCCACCAGCAATTATGCTGATGAGATCCTGGCTGCCTTTAACGAATCGGGTATTAAAGGAATTTTTACATGGCTGATCGATTTTAATATCAACAGGCCCATACCTCTTGAGGGTCTGGACGGGCACCCTTATTACATAGCATGGTGGTACGCGATTTTAGGCGACAGGGAGGAATCAATTTACTGGTTCGAAAAGGCCATGGATACCAAAATGAAACCTCTTCAATATTTCAATCTTATAGCCAATAATCCCGATTTTGATATTTTGCGGGATGATCCACGCTTCCTCGCTGTTATCGAAAAGGCAGGACTTGCTCCGTACCATACAAGAAAGGCTAGATAGGATTGATTTTTCATGCTGGTGAAACATAATTTAAGTACTTGTTTTAAAATTTAAGCAATTTGAAACATAGTTGCTATATGATTCCCGTGTTCTGTCCGACCTTTGTCATATAAGTAAATTATTGTTTAACCAAGAGTTAAGACTATGAAAAAACTGAAAAGATTTTTATTCTTTGTTGCAGGAACAGGACTGTTGGTTGCCTGCTCGAAATCGGACTGGGGGTTCTGGGAGGTACAGGACGTTTTGCAGGGGCATCAGGCACTATTATGACCAATGACTATAATAGTGATCTGGACCCATATTCACATCATCACTGGACAGGAACCATCACGCTGGTTAAAGGGAAACAATAACCGGATAAGTCTCTTTTGCCGGCAGCATGAAAATGAAACCGTAAATGTTTTCGAAGTAAAACCTTATAGTCATTTCTGGATAATTCCAAGATACCGTGCCATCCCGTAAGGCCACAGCCAGTAAACTATCTGATAACAATTTCCAAAAAAAATTAAACTGCTTCAGGGGCTTTTAAATCGAAGGATTCTTCGCTTCACTTCGTTTCGCTACCAATGACAGGTATTTTTAAAGACAGGGGGGAGAGAAGCTAGAGCGTTTTGAATAAAACTTAGGTTGTAAAGTAAAGTAACGGCAAAACGACCCGGCTTCCCTCCCTTTCCTCCCCAATACATCTGTCATCCTGAGCGCCAGCGAGGGATCTCATTGTTTTACTGCTTTGTTGTTTAGACCAGAGCCCTTTTAATACATCTTTTAATACGTATTATAATACGTCTTTTAATACGTAGTTTACATTATGAACAAATCAGAAAAACCAAAATAGGGTGAGTTCGTAATGAAGAAATTAACCACACAACCAATAACCATATTCATCAAAAACAATTTCCACTGCTACCTTTTCTTTTTTATTCTTCCCTAAAAAGTTAAATTTGCTAAAACCTTTTTATGGCATTACAGGTAGAGGATCTGGAAGATCAGTCAAAATACCGGGAACTGTTGAAGATCCCTTATGACGAGCTTATCGATTTTGTTCTCGATTATCTTAGAAGAAAATCGGAAGTAATGATCTTTTTCTGGTCTGTTTGTATCATTTATATTATCATAGCAATTACCGTAAGAATTAATATCGCCGGATATTTCCCCCTGAAAAATATCATATTCCATTCACTTCTTGGATTAATAGTATTCCCTCTGATCTTAATACCGGTACACGAGCTTATCCATATAATTACATATTTTATCGCCGGCGCCAGAAGAATAAGAGTTGGAATGGACCTGAGGCAGTATATGTTCTATGTTACGGCTCACCGTCATGTAACCGGTCAGAAATCCTTTAAGCTGGTGGCTCTGGCTCCTTTCATTACAATAAGCATTATATTGATCATATTGGTTCTCATGCTTCCCGGAATTTGGAAATGGAGCATGTCATTGGTACTGTTTGTCCACGCAACAATGTGCACAGGTGATTTCGCCATGCTGAATTTCTACTACTTTAACCGGAAGAAGAAAATTTATACATGGGACGATTTCGACAGGAAGATAGCTTATTTTTATGAGGAGATATAGGAAGGACGAAGAGACAATGAGACAGATGGACGAAGAGATAGAAAGATGAGAGGTGAGGCGTGAGGCGTGAGGCGTGAGGCGTGAGTGTGAGGCGGGATGAGGTTAAGGTTGAGGTTGAGAACAACTGCCAACTGCCAACTGCCAACTTGAAAATGAGCGAGGTGAGGGGGAGATGAGGTGAGGGGGAGATGAGGTGACGGGTGATGAGGTGAGGGAAGAGAAATTGAACAGGTTCCAAACCCTTTGAGACTCCGTGAAAACTCCGTGAAACCCCGTGGTTAAAAAAGAAAATCAAATCAAATAAATCAATATCCATGAAAAAACTGAGTATTATAATTTTACTGATTGTCAGCGTAACCTTCACCGGTTACGGACAGAGGAAAATTGTTAACCTCCCCGATCTGCCCGGATATGTGACACTGAAATGTGATTTCCACCTGCACACAGTTTTTTCCGATGCTAATGTCTGGCCTACTGTCAGGGTTGGTGAAGCATGGAGAGATGGTCTGGATGCAATTGCAATAACAGATCACCTTGAATATTCACCACATAAGGATTATATACCCGTCGACCATAATGCCGGCTGGAAGATCTCAGAAAATACCGCAAGGGACTATAACATTTTACTTGTAAAAGGGGCAGAGATAACCCGTCCCATGCCTCCGGGACATGTAAATGCATTATTCCTGCAGGATGCATCCCTCTTAGCGGTTGATTCTGTGATGGATGCATATGCTGCTGCAATAAACCAGGGGGCATTTCTTCACTGGAATCACCCCGGCTGGAAAGCACAGGAACCCGACGGAATTCCGAAACTTTATGACATCCATAAAAAATTACTTGAAAAGAAATGGATCCACGGGATTGAATTCTTTAATGGTACAGACTATTACCCCCTGGTTATGACTTTCTGTAAACAATACAATCTGACTGTGCTTGCAAACAGCGACAGTCACGGGACAATAAGTGAGGAGTATAAAAATCAGAAAAACAGACCAATGACACTCGTATTTGCCAAAACGAGAACACTCGATGCATTAAAAGAAGCTATGTTTGCCGGAAGAACACTGGCATATTCCGACAATATTATCGGAGGTAAGGAGGATATCGCAAGACAATTCTTTTATCAGTGCATTTCTATCGGAAAACCTTATAATGAGAATGCGAAAAATATTTTCTTTGAAATATCAAATAAATCAGATATAACATTTTACCTCACTGATGGTGCAGCTGGCACGCCGGCTTCAATAACGCTGCCGGCAAATTCCATAGCAAGAGTTGTTGTCAGCAAAACCAACACAGCACCGCTGGTGTATAATGTCAAAAACATCATCACCGGCGAAAATGAGGTTTTAAAGGTGGAAATCAAGTATTAGTTGAGGGGGATTGTATAGGATGTAAAGATTTAACCACGGTGTAACACGGGGTTTACACGGAGTTGAACGGATGGAAAACCGTGCAACTCCATGTAAACTCTGAGTAACCCCGTTGTTAAAGAAGAAATCATTTCCCAACTTTTTCAGAGCCTCTCCTTTGCGAGTTTCAGGACATCATCTTCCTTAACTATCGGTCTGAGGCGGAAGCTGTATTCATATTTATCCGCGAGAAGCCTGTACTGTTTGTGGATTTCCGCTCCCCATGAATCATCGCCACCAACCCCCATCTGTCCGATATCTATATTCAGATTCACCAGATCGCGGGGTTTAACATCATTCGTATGGGTATTTGCACTCTTTGCATCCTTCCTGTACTGGCCAATCTTGCCCGGTGATTCGAAATCGTCGTGGATATTGTTGAGAGCGGCAAAACAGAACAAGGGATTACCGCTTACAAGTATGCCGGTACCATTGTCATCAGTCAGTGACAGCCAGCGTGTATCTGTCCTGTAACCATTTTCCTGCGGACGTATATAAGGTACATACTGATCTGCCACAGTACTTTCATACAGACCCACATCCGCAGAGGTTTTTCTGTCGACATAATTTTCGTGCGGACCCCGTCCATACCATTTCAGGTTTGCAAGTTCAACAGGAAGCTGCATCTGCATACCCATTCTTGGTATTTCAGGAAGACTGCCAGATAGTTTCGCGAAAGAATTTGAAATTATAATATCGGCTGAGCCCAGAATTGTATAAGTGGTTGAATACCCTGCAATCTTTTTACCTTCCGTTCCCATAATATCATATCTGAAAACCACCACCACTTTACCTAATCCCGGCTGACGGATATCGGCTCCGGTAACCTTTAACCTTTCTCCGGCTTTTTTCCATATGCCAAGTTTAGTATCCATGCCATAACCGTAATCATTATCAGTGGGTGGCCTCCAGAAATCCGGCTCCGGACCTTTTAGCAGCAGCTCTTTATCCTTATATTTGAATGATTCAAGCTTTCCGCTTTCCAGATTAAAGATGAGGAGCATATCGGTCCCTCCTACTTCCAGCTTATTTCCGTTTGTTTTGGTCTGAAGAACTGCCAGGTTATCCTGTTTCATCGGGACAATTCCTCCTTCGACAGGGAGTTTAAATTGTGTGCCTGCATAAACATGATCTTCGGGCAGAATGCCCCATGGTTCACTCTTCGATATCCTCAGATTCAGAAAATATTCAGCACCCGGTGCAGGAACTATTTTTTCAATTGGTATCATAATATTCAATTCTTTCCCCGGCTTAAAATCAGGAAGCGGGACTTTCCCTGACTGGATAACGGATCCGTCTGACATAACTTCCCAGTCAAAATCGAAATCCGAGAGATTCGTAAAATCATACTTGTTCTTAACACTTATGATTCCTGCCTTAATGTCTACAGGCTTGAATCCCACATACTGATATACTCTTTTTACTTCGGCAAGTCCCGGCTTGCCGGTTCTGTCTGGCCAGGTAAGCCCGTTTATACAGAAATTACCGTCGCTTGGAACACCTTCTTCTCCGAAATCACCTCCGTAAGCCCAGTACTTTTCACCATTCTCATCTGTTTGAAGTATCCCCTGATCAACCCAGTCCCAGACGAATGCTCCCTGAAGTTTGGGATACTTTTCGATCACATCCCAGTAATCCTGAAGATTACCTGTCGAATTTCCCATCGAGTGAGCGTATTCACATAATATTAGAGGTCTGTCATTCTTCGGATCCTTTGCATATTCTTCAATCTGCCAGATCCTTGCGTACATGGGACAAATAATATCCGTATGCCTTTCAGTCGTATTGGTTGATTTTTCAGCCCGTTCATACTGAACCGGACGGGTAATATCTCTCTGCTTCGCCCACTTATAATTTGCAAGGAAATTATGGCCGTCTCCTGATTCATTTCCAAGTGACCAGATAATGACAGAAGGATGATTTTTATCCCTTTCGACCATACTCTGCATTCTTGCCATATGAGCAGCTGCCCATTCAGGTTTATCGGCAATTGTGACATCCTTATCATAACCGATCCCGTGAGCTTCTATATTTGCTTCATCAATAAGATAAAGACCATATTTATCGCACATTTCATACCAGAGCTCCTGCTGGGGATAGTGGCTCGTCCTCATGGCATTGATATTGTTGGCCTTCATGACACGGATATCCTTCAGTATAAGCTCTTCATCGATAACATGCCCGTTGATATCATCGTGCTCATGCATATTTGTACCTTTCAGATAGACTGCAACCCCGTTCACAAGAAGTTGGGAATTCTTTATTTCCACGCTTCGGAATCCGATTTTTGAGCTTACACTTTCAAGAATATTCCCGTCAGGTTTTTTAAGAGTAATCACCAGGGAATAGAGATCAGGAGTTTCTGCAGACCATCTTTTTACATCCGGCAAGCTCTTTTCGAACCCCGCTAAATCTTTGCCTTCTGAAAGACTTACAGACTTCGATTCGCTGTAGATCTTGTTTTCAGCATCAAATAATGAAGTTTCAATAATAAAATCATTTCCGTCACTTCCGTTCTGGCCGAGTTCTACATCAACCTTAAGCAAACCATCCTTATAGTCATTTATCAGATCACCTCTGGCAAAAAAGTCCCTTATATAAGTTTTCGGTCTGGCATGAAGGAAAACCGTTCTCTGAATACCGCTCATCCTCCAGAAATCCTGATCTTCAAGATAACTGCCGTCGCACCATCTGTAGACTTCAACTGCAAGTGAATTATTACCCTTCTTCAGATATTTTGAAATATTGAATTCTGCAGGTGTTTTACTGTCCTGGCTGTAGCCGACAAGCTGTTCATTAACCCATACGTAGAATGCCGAGGCTACAGCACCGAACTGAAGGAATACCTCTTTATCATTCCAATCAGCAGGCACCTTAAAGTTCCGTTTATATGATCCGACCGGATTATAATCGTGCTGTATCCTGGGTGGATCATTCTTATGAGGGAAGGTAATGTTTACATATATCGGCACGTCATATCCTTTCATTTCCCAGTTTGACGGTACTTCGATATCGTCCCAGTCGCGGGTGTCATAATCATCCATGAAAAACCAATATGGTCTCTGGTCAGGAGATTTTACAAGATTGAATTTCCATATACCGTCGAGGGACAGATAGTTGGGAGAAGCAGATCTGGCTGCTGCCAGTGCTGATGCTTCATCAGCAAAGCTTATAAGAGTGGCATGTGGGGCTTCTTTATTCTGACCGAACATTTCAGGATTTTCCCAGTCGCGTGGTTCCTTTTCGGTGAAAGCCACACCTTCATATTTGCTGTATCTCTTACATGCTGTGACTGCCATAAAAATCATTAACAGGATTAGCGGTATTTTCTTCATTACATTTATATGTTTTTGTGCTATAAAGTTAGTAAAATGAAAGACAGATCAGAACAAACCTGAGATTACCCCGTTATTGTCAATATCAATTTTCTCAGCCGACGGTATATTTGGCAGGCCGGGCATCCTCATTATTGTGCCTGCTATAGGGACAATGAATCCTGCTCCTGATGAAAGTTCGATCTCCCTGATTTTAATTGTAAATCCTGTTGGCCTTCCTCTTTTGAGGGGATCATCAGAAAGTGATTTTTGTGTTTTGGCAATACAGACAGCAAGATTTCCCATACCCAGTTTTACTATTTTCTCAAGCTGTGATTTAGCCTTTATTGTATATTCAACATGATCAGCACCATATAATTTTTTGCAGATCGTATCTATTTTTTCCTCGAATGACCAGGAAAGATCATAGAGTGGTTTGAAGCAGGTGTTACAATCTTTTACCGACTCAAGGATCTTTTCCGCAAGCTCGGTTGCACCTTCTCCACCCCTGGCCCATCCGTCATTTACAGCCACCTTTACATTCTGGTCTTTACAATGTCTTATAAGAAGATCAAGTTCCGCCGGAGTATCCGACTCAAATTTGTTTATTGATATTACAGGATTGAATCCGAAATATTTCATGTTCTCGATATGCTTGTCGAGATTCTCAAAGCCGTTTGTCAGTGCATTGAGATCCTCGTTCTGGAGCGAAGAGAGCTTTGCCCCACCGTGGTATTTAAGTGCACGTATTGTGGCTACAATAACAACCGCATTTGTCTTCAGATCGCCATATTGTGATTTGATATCAAAGAATTTTTCGGCACCCAGCTCGCTCGCAAAACCCGCTTCAGTTACAACAAAATCGCTCAGTGAAAGTCCCATTTTTGTGGCAATAATTGAATTTGTTCCCTGGGCAATATTTGCAAACGGACCACCGTGTATTATCGCAGGTGTCCCTTCCAGTGTCTGGACCAGATTAGGCATAATTGCATATTTGAGCAAAGCAGCCATGGCTCCGTGGGCCTTCAGATCGGAAGCAAACACCGGCTCATCGGAATATGTAAAACCGACAAATATCCTTCCCAGCCTTTCCTTCAGATCGTTAAGATCCTTTGCCATACATAGGGTTGCCATAACCTCTGATGCTGCCGTGATATTAAAACCTGATTGTCTTGGAACTCCTTCAGTAGTCCCTCCAAGTCCGATGACGATATCACGAAGAGACCTTTCATTCATATCCATTACTCTTTTCCATTCAATTGTTCTGGGATCTAAACCAAGATTCCCGTCTTTCAATTGTATATTATTATCAATCAGGGCTGCAAGCAGGTTATGGGCTTTCTCGACAGCTGACATATCACCTGTAAAATGAAGGTTAATATCTTCCATCGGGATTACCTGAGAATAACCGCCCCCGGCAGCGCCACCTTTTATGCCGAAAACAGGTCCCAGCGAAGGCTCACGAAGAACAACAGTCGCTTTCTTCCCCAGTTTGTTCAGAGCCTGGGCCAGCCCGATGGATGTCGTTGTCTTGCCCTCGCCCGCCGGTGTAGGAGTAATAGCCGTAACCAGAATAAGCTTTGAGCTTTTGACCTTTTCCTCATTTATGAACTTCAAAGGTATTTTTGCTTTGAATTTTCCATATAATTCAAGATCATCAGGCGGTATGCCCAAAATACCGGCAATATCTATTATCGGCCTTATTCTGGCTTCATGGGCAATCTCAATGTCCCGTTTCATAACATATGATTTTATTTATTTAACCTGCAAATTTCCTAAGTTTCAAAAATATATGAATTTATATTTTTTTTCGTAAATTGAGAATTTATTAAAGATCATAAATATCACATTAAACCATACAGATTATGGAAAAAAGAATCACCCCGCTCTATGATGATTACAGGAAAGGCAGAACCAGTCGCCGTAGTTTCCTGAAGAAGCTGGCAATGATCACCGGCAGTACAGCTGCAGCTTCGGCTTTGCTTCCGGTCCTTGATCATAACTATTTGATGGCGTCTGTTGCAAAAAAGCAGAAAGAAGTTCAATTAGTGACTGAATTTATTAAATATCCTGCGGCAACAGGGGAAATGAGAGCTTTCCTGGCCAGACCAGAGAAAGGGAAAAAGTTCCCTGCAGTAATAGTTATCCATGAGAACAGAGGCCTGGTACCTCATATCCAGGATGTTACAAAAAGAATGGCAAAAGAGGGGTTCCTTGCACTGGCTCCTGATGCCTTATCACCTGTCGGAGGTACACCTGAAGATGTATCCAATGTTGGTGAACTTTTCAAAAAACTGAATGGAGAAGAGACAACAAAGAATTTTGTAGCCGCTGTTAAATACCTTGAAACACATCCAAATTCAAATGGTAAAGTAGGATGTACCGGATTCTGCTGGGGTGGAGCAATGACAAACCAGGTTGCTGTAAATTCTCCGGATCTTGATGCCGCAGTACCATATTACGGTCGTCAGCCCTCGGCCGAGGATGTTGCAAAGATCAAAGCACCGGTAATGGCACATTATGCTGAAAACGATCAGGGTATAAATGCAGGTATCGCAGCATTCGAAGAGGCTCTGAAGAAGAATAACAAGGAGTATCAGATCTTCTCCTACCCCGGAACAGGGCACGGCTTCAACAATGACACCAACACCGCCCGGTACAATTCAGAAGCTGCAAAGCTGGCATGGGACAGAACGGTTGCTTTCTTCAGGGAAAAACTGAAATAACTTAAGGTTCCAGGTTCAAGGTTTCAGGTTCCAGGTTCCAGGTTCCGGGTTCACGGTTCAGGGTATTGCGGTCAACATAAGACGTTTAGGTAACAGTGGATTTATTTCTCAAATTCTATTCAACCACCCCGGCCAGACAATTTAAATTTCTGCAAGTAAGACAAATTAGTCGTCTGGCCACCCCTCCTTAAAAAAAGGAGGGGAAACTTCTGACCTCAAAATTCTTCCAATCGACATCTCTGCTCTTAACTCTGAACCCTCAACCCTCCATCCGTTTAAGCCATACCTTTCGTAATTCGTCTATGAACGGCTGGCAATGCTTAAAGAATATTTTATATCCGGGACACAGGTAATTCAGTCCGGGCTCTCCATCGGGAGTCAGTATAAACCGGTTTTTGGGACACTCACCATTGCACATATCAAGGACATCACACTCACGACAATAACGTGGAAGAGAAAGTGATTTTGACCTTCCGAAAGCCTGTTGTTTTTCACTGTCGAGAAATCCGGCAAGTGATCCTTCATTTATATTCCCCAAAAGATGATCCTGATCAACATAATGATCGCAGGAATAAAAGTCACCATTATGTTCAACAACGGGGACACCTCCGCAGTTAACCTTAAAAATACAGAGAGTATGTTCCTGGTTAAAAGCCCTTCTTAAGGCCTCTTCAATTATCTGGATCTTTATCCTGCCGGCATCCTTTTCTACCCATCTGTCAAAAATTTCCGAAAGAAAGTTTCCGAAGACAACAGCAGGCACAGTCTCAGAACTTACGCCTGTTTCCGAACCGGGTACCCGTTCAACCAGTGGAAGAAAAGTCATATATTTTGCATCAATTCCCCTGAAAAAATCATATAATATCCCCGGAGATCCCCCATTGTAAGAATTCACCACGCATAATACTTCAGTTGTTATTCCAAATTTCTTAAGTAATTCATAGCCCCTCATCACCTGTCTGAATGAACCACTGCCATCCCTTCCCTTTCTGTATCGGTCATGATATTCTTCCGGACCGTCCATGCTGATGCCTGTGAGAAAATTCTCATCGGCCAGAAATCTGCACCATTCATCATTGAGGAGTGTCCCGTTTGTCTGAATACCATTTATGATCCTTTTACCAGCAGAATTATATTTCTTCTGAAGGACCAATGCTTTCCTGTAGAAGTCAAGGCCTGCCAGTGTCGGTTCTCCTCCATGCCAGGAAAACATAACAACGTCATCCGTAGTAGCTTCAATATGCTGACTTATGTACTTCTCAAGCAATTCAGCACTCATCTGGAAAGATCCCCCGTCTGCATACAGATCCTTCCTGGCAAGGTAATAGCAGTAACTGCAATGCAGATTACATACTGCACCAACCGGTTTTGCAAATATCTGGAATTCCCTTACCATTATTGTCTTTATCCTTTTAATCCTCCGGGCTTCTGAGCCGCTGTGCCGTTGAGCCGTTGTGCTGTTGAGCCTTTAAACCCCGGTGCCGCTGTGCCGCTGCGCCGTTGTGCCCTTGTGCCATTCTATCAACTTATCACCTCTGTTCTTACTCACGTCTGTGCGTATCCGCCAGTCCATTGGGTAATAATTATTTATCCTTGTACCGATATTGTTAATAAATCCGAGGTTCACGCCCTGATACCGGACAATATTCCATCCGGGACGAAATTTCTCCGGTGCAATTTGTCCGCGGCTGAGATAGACCTGTGCCTTATCGAGACTGAGATCAACCGTGGGATAAGCTTCTTTCTTATAACTAACTGATAATGCAAGATCATGCAGAGGAACAATGTTCAGATTTCCTGAGCGGTTCTTCATCCTGGCCAGACCGGGGCCAGCTTTTACAATTTTCAGAGCGCCCGATATTTTCCGGTATTCACCATAATTGCAAGGGATAGCAATGATTTCGTCATTGTATTTTATCAGTCTGTCTGCCACCGTATCATAAATATCAGTTGCGACTCTTATTTCTTCCCTGCTTACTCCGGGGTTCGCATCCGATTTAATATTAGAAATCTTTTCAGGTGGTTTTTCTTTCTTCCTTACAACAGAAATAAAAAATCCTTCCCCTCTGACCTTTCCCGGATAAAAACCATAACCGTAAATTCCCCTGTGGTTGATTTCTATAATTCCTTTGTATTCCGATATATCCAGTCGGACCGTTTCTGCTCCCTTTCTTTCTGTAATCCATTTGACATTCTCCTCGTTTTCGGCAGGATTGAATGTACAAGTGCTGTAAATAAGGATCCCTTCCTCTTTAAGTGCCGGCCAGACATCCATAAGTATCCTTTTCTGTCTGTCGGAACACATTGCAGCATTATCCTCCGACCATTCATTTCTTGCGATCGTGTCGCGGAACATACCTTCGCCGGAACATGGAGCATCGACAAGAATAATATCGAAGTATCCCGGCAGTCTTGTGAAAGCTGATGCATCGCTCTGTGTAACTATCACATTCGGGATACCCCATTTCGTAACATTTTCAGCGAGTATCAATGCCCGTGATCTGATCACTTCATTGGCAATCAGCAAGCTTGTTTTTCCGATAAGGGATGAAAGATGTGTGCTTTTCCCACCCGGAGCGCCGCACAGATCAAGTATTTTGTAATTACCTGGTTCCGGTCGCGTTTGCCGGAATATTTCTTCAAGAAACATCCCTGATGATTCCTGCGGGTAATAACAACCTGCATGATAAAGCGGATCCATTGTATATGACGGTCTGGGTCCGGGAAAGAAACCATCCCTGCACCAGGGAACAGGAGATGAATCGGGAGGATCACGGTCCCATTTAAGGCGGTTTAAACGAATTGAAGCAACAGACTTTCCCCTCAGGGCCCGAAGAAGCTCTTCACTATCTATGCAGGATTGTTTCTTAATTCTTCTTATGAATGCTTCAGGAAACATAAAAACAGATTATGTGCTTTTCCTTCCTGAGTAACGCTTCCAGAGATAATAAACCGGTATACCTAAAAGCACTATGACAAGTCCGGGAAAGGTATATTTTGGTTTATATATCAGCAGGATAATCATAATAACCGTTGTGATAATGATATAAATGGCGGGGATCACCGGATAGCCGAAGGCTTTGTATGGCCTTGGTATGTCAGGACGTTTTTTCCTGAGTACAAAAATTGCCAGGATGGTGATTGTGAAGAAGATAAGAACGGCGAATATCACATAATCAAGAAGATCGCTATATGTCCCTGACAAACATAACAATACTGCCCATATGCCCTGAACAACAAGAGCAAAACCCGGAACGCCGAACCTGTTAATTTCTCCGGCTTTTTTAAAGAACAGTCCATCGTGCGCCATCGCATAATATACACGGGGAGCAGTAAGGATAAGGCTATGGTTACATCCAAAGGTAGCGATCATAATGAATATTGCCATTATTATTGCGGCATAATCACCAAGTATGGCATTCATGGCAGATGTTGCAACCCTGTCATCCGTGGCAAACTGGATTCCTCTGCTCATTACATCGGCACCATCAGGAGAGCCCGATAATGGCAGAACACTAATATATATAAAATTGGTAAGAAGATAAATTACTGATACGAGGAGGGTTCCATAAAAGAGGCTCAGAGGGATTGTTCGTTTTGGATTAATTACTTCTCCGGCTATATAAGTCACATTATACCACGCATCGGAGGCAAAAAGAGATCCGACGAGAGCGGTCCCGATTGCTGCAACAAGTGCAAAACCTGCAAGCGGACGAATCTGAAGATCGGGGCCCACCTGATTTGCGTTCCAGAAAACCTCACGGTTTATTTCAAGAGAGTTATTGGTTCTCAGTGCAAAGAGTCCGATAATTATAAAACCAGCAAGTGCTATGACCTTTGTTGATGAAAATATATTCTGCACCGTCTTTCCTGTCACTATACCTCTCGTATTAAGCCATGTAAGGAAAATAATCATAGCTATGGCGACTACCATTGTCGTATTTATTTTCAGTGGCCCAAGGTTAAAAAGAACATTGGATTCGGAGATCCACGGTAACAATACTCCGGTGAATTTTGCAAAAGCCACTGCCACTGCGGCTATCGAGCCACACTGAACGACAAGGAAGGTTGTCCATCCGAAAAGGAATCCGACCAGCGGATGATACGCCTCTTTAAGATAAACATACTGTCCCCCTACATCCGGCATCATTGAAGCGAGTTCACCATAGCTTACAGCTCCGATAACTGTAATGATCCCGGTTATCAGCCAGACAACCATCAGCCAGCCGGGTGAACCTACGCTGCGGGCAATATCGGCGCTTACAATAAATATCCCGGAGCCGATCATACCACCGGCTACTATTGATATCCCATCAAAAAGATTAACACGTTTTTGAAGGAGGTGGTTCTCTGACGGCATATATCTTTAATTGTATCCCGACAAATGTAATTAAACAATTGAATTTAAAATTAAATATGGTTAATTTTAGAGCCTGTTTAATTTGCTTCTCCCGACGAAAGAAGCAGTGGAAAAAGTTCTTAATACATAAATTTATCTGCGTAGATCCGCGAGACCTGCGGGAAGTATTTTTTTGTTTCCAGCTGATTGCAGTGATTGGTGCAGATAATTCTGCAATATTAATTTAAAACCAAGGAAAAATGAGTAACAAAACTACCAGACCTGTCCTGTTATCAATTTTACTGACAGTGATTTCCCTGAACCTGTTTTCACAGTACGGGACACCATTGATTAAAGTTATAGTGGCAACTGACCATAAAGACTGGACATACGAGGTCAGTGAGACCGCCAGATTTTCTATCCAGGTAATTCAGTATGGAAATCTTCTTGAAAATGTCACAGTCGATTATGAAGCCGGACCTGAAATGCTCCCTGACATTAAAAAGGAAGGTGTCGTATTGAAAAACGGCAAAATGGAATTAACAGGAACAATGAAGACTCCGGGGTTTTATCGTCTCAGAGTATGGGCAAAAGTTGACGGACGCAGATACGAAGGCCTTGCCACTGCGGCATTTGAGCCTGAAAAGATCCAGCCGACAGTAAAGGATCCGGCTGATTTTGAAAGCTTCTGGAACAATGCTATTGCTGAAGCAAGGAAAATGAATCTCGATCCGAGAATCACATTGCTGCCTGACCGTTGTACCAGTGATGCCAATGTTTACCATATAAGTTTCCAGAATGAAGCTTTCGGATCAAGGATCTATGGTATGCTGGCAATGCCAAAGAAACCCGGAAAATATCCTGCCATACTGAGAGTCCCTGGTGCAGGTATCAGACCATATTCTGGTGATTCCAGAACAGCCGGCATGGGTTTTATAGTACTTGATATCGGTATTCATGGCTTCCCCGTCAATCTCGATCCACAGGTATATTTTGACCTTGGAGCAGGAGCCTTGTCGGGTTACTGGAATTACCGGATGAATGACAAAAACACTCATTATTATAAGAGAGTATTTCTTGGCTGTGTAAAGGCAGTCGACTTTATATACTCTCTTCCCGAGTTCAACGGTAATGATATCGCAGTTACCGGTGGTAGTCAGGGAGGAGCGCTTACAATAATTACCTCAGGTCTTGACAGCCGGATAAAATTTGCTGCAAGCTATTATCCTGCAATGTGCGATCATACAGGTTATCTGAATAAAAGAGCTGGTGGATGGCCTCATTATTACAGGAATGCCGAACCCAAACCCGGAGAAGTGGAAACACTGGCATATTATGATGTTGTCAATTTTGCACGAAGAGTAAAGGCTCCAGGGTATTATACATGGGGATTCAATGACATTACCTGCCCGCCAACTTCAATGTATTCGGCATATAATATGATCACAGCCCCAAAAGAGCTTCATATTTACCAGGAAACTGGCCACTGGCAGTATCCCGAACAGACAGAGGCTGTAAACAATTGGCTGATAAAGAAGCTGAAAGGGGAATAAAAAAAAGAGGTTTAACCGCAAAGGACGCTAAGATTTTACGCAAAGGACGCTAAGAATTAAATGACTTAAAGATTAACCGCAAAGGACGCAAAGTCCCGATAGCTCCCGATAGCTATCGGGACGGGATTACGCAAAGGGCGCAAAGAATTAAATGACTTAAATTTTACTTTGCGAACTTTGCGGGTACTTTGCGAACTTTGCGGTTAAGATAATTCAGCGGTTAATTTTAACTAATTCGGAAAAGATACTTCCTTCCCGGTTAACCTGATCCTGCCGGTAACAACCTGCGTGAACTGAGTATCCAGATATCCTTTGAAACCGGGTTGCTTTCCTCCGACCGAAATTGTAAAATATCCCGGTTCAATGACTCTTTTATCTTTCTTATTGATAATTGAAAACTGCCGTGGTTCAAGAATGAATTCAACATCTTTGGTCTCACCCGGTTTTAAAGAGATCCTGCTAAATCCTTCAAGTTGTCGGATGGGTCTTGGAGTTGAGGCTTTTTCGTCGGTCAGATAAAGCTGTACGACTTCATCACCTTCAACCTTGCCGGTATTTGTAACCTTAACAGATACTTTTACTTTTTCACCTGTAACAGCTTTTTCGGGAATGTTCAGATCACCATAGCTGAACGTTGAATAGCTTAATCCAAATCCGAAGGGATAAAGAGGTTCCTGGCTGAAGAACCTGTACGTTTTACCCGTCATATCATAGTTTTCGAAAGCCGGTATCTGGTCAATTGATTTATAATATGTAACAGGAAGTCTTCCTCCCGGGTTATAATCACCAAAAAGGACATCAGCGATGGCATTTCCCCCCTGCTGGCCGGGATAACCTGCGAGAAGAACTGCCACTGCTTTCTCCTGCGCTTTGTTTACACTGAGCGCTCCTCCATTCATCAGCACCACTATAACCGGCTTCCCGGTGGCTGTAACAGCATCAAGAAGTTGTTCCTGAAGCGCCGGGAGATTGAGATTTGTCCTGTCGCCTCCGAGAAATCCTTCGATCTTTACAGGCATCTCTTCACCCTCAAGACGCTGGGAAAGGCCAAGTACAAGAATAGTTGCATCTGCAGTCCTTGCTGCATTAACAGCTTCTCCGATAAGATCCGGCCGTGGAGGTGCCCATAATAGTTTCATATCTGCATCACCACCCTGGTTCCTGTACAAAACTTCAATCTTATATTTATTACCGGCTTTCAGATCCACAGCATACTCTTTATGAAATGCATGATGCTCATTCCTGTCGGAAATGATCCTTTTACCGTCAAGCAGTATTTCATAGCCCAGTGAACCCCAGCTGCCGATCGCATAAGTACCTGAAACGGGAGGTACAAGAAATGTGGTCCATCTTACTCCGAAATTATCATCCGGTATATCATACCGGGGAGAAAAGTGTTCCCAGTAAAAATTTATCTGATCCTCAATCCGAATAAATGAAGGATCTCCTTTCATCTCCCGGTTATTAAAGTATTCTCCCAGAACACCCTGTTTTCCGTCGGGTGTCTGCAGATAACGTGAAGGGATGACAGTCAGATTATGAATACCTTCTGCCAGATCACTACCCTCAGCATAGATAATTTTTGTATCTGGCTTCACCTTAATCTTAATGCCTCTCAGAACTGTTACCGGATCCTTCGGAATACCATTATAGTTACCGATCAGAGCTTCAAAATTATCTGCATTAGGTCCGATAACGGCAATTGTCTTTATTTTTTCTTTATCAAGAGGGAGAACACTGTTCTGATTTTTCAGAAGAACTATTGATTTCTGTGCTGCCTTCCGTGCCAGAGTATTGTTGTAATCGGAACAATTCACAAAGTAAGGTATCCGGGCATAAGGGACCATATCATCAGGATCAAACATACCCAGCTTAAATCTTGCCGTGAAGATCCTTTTTACTGCCACATCTATATCTGTTTCAGTCAGTAATCCCCTTTCGTAGGCCGTCATCAGGTTTTTATAGTCGCTGCCGCATTCCAGATCGGTTCCTGCCTTAACTGCCTGAGCTGATGCTTCTGCCGCATCTTTTGCAAATTTTGTGAATCTGTGAAAATCATTTATTGCACCACAATCAGAAACGATATAACCTTTGAATCCCCATTCATCTCTGAGGATGCCATAAAGGATGGGATTGGCACAGCAGGGGAAATCCCTGAACATATTATAAGCTCCCATTACTGAGTATACACCTCCGTCGACAACAAGTGTCCTGAAAGCAGGAAGATAAGTCTCCCTGAGATCAACCTCGCTTACTTTTGCATTGAATGAATGTCTTAGTGGTTCGGGTCCGGAATGAACTGCATAATGTTTGGCTGTGGCTACTGTTTTAAGATATTTGGGATCATCGCCCTGCATCCCCTTAACAAATTGCATTCCCATCCTCCCGGTAAGGAATGGATCTTCACCATATGTTTCATGTCCCCTTCCCCACCTGGGATCACGGAAAATATTGATGTTGGGTGACCAGAAAGTAAGCCCCTGGTAAATCCCGGTTTTGCCACGCCTTTGAAATTCATGGTATTTGGCACGGGCTTCATCCGATATTGCATTGGCAACATTGTACATAAGTCCTTCATCCCAGGAATTAGCTATTGTTATGGATTGAGGAAATACCGTGGCATAACCTGCCCTGGCAACTCCGTGAAGGGCTTCGTTCCACCAGTTATATGAAGGAATACCAAGCCGCGGTATCGCCGGTGCAGTGAATACCAGCTGATCGGCTTTCTCCTTCAGGGTCATTCTCGAAACAAGATCATTTACTCTCTCCTCGGTTGAAAGAGTTGTATTCCGGAATGGAAAATTTGCAGAAGTCTCCTGTGCTATCGCATAATAATAAAATTGAGCTATGCAGAATAATAAACTGATAGAAATTGTTTTCTTCATGACGGTCAAGATTTAAAGCTATTGTCCTATTCTCTTTAAGTAATAAATTTCATTAATTTAATGTACTCCTTCGTGTCCTTTATGTAATCTTATTATTTAACCTGAAATTCACCTTTTAAGCGGATATTTTCAGATGATGTTCCCACCATAACCTCAAAAACTCCGGGTTCAACTACTCTTTCAAGATTCCGGTCAAGAAATGAAAGGTGTTCGGAATTAATAATTAACTCAACCCGTTGCTTTTCTCCGGGTTCAAGTCTTACTTTCTTAAAACCTTTCAGCTCTTTTACCGGACGGGTCACTGAACTTATAACATCTCTGATATATAACTGCACAACTTCTGTTCCGTATCTTTTCCCGGTATTAGTCACATCGAGGCTTATATGAAATTCACCTTCCGGTCCGCTTTCAACAGGATTAATTGTCAGGTTACTGTATTCGAAGGATGTATAACCGAGTCCATAGCCGAATTCCCACAAGGGTGTTGCAGGCATATCAGCATATGCTGTTCCCCATCCGTGCCTGATCCAGTATTCCTTTGAAGGTTTATGATTATAATAAACCGGAAGTTGTCCTGAATGCCGGGGAAATGTTATCGGGAGTCGTCCTTCAGGATTGAAATCTCCAAATAGAATGTCAGACACAGCCCTGCCTCCCTGTTCGCCGCAATTCCATGCTTCAACTATTGCCGGAACATTTTCTGCGATCCATCTTACCGATAATGGCCGCCCGTTGATCAGTACAACAATAACCGGTGTTCCTGTAGCATGTACTGCTTTTATGAGTTCTTCCTGCATACCTGTCAGATCGAGGCTTGCCACATCATAACCTTCACCGTTAGTATTCGGGTCAGTCTGGGATTCACCAACTACAACAACCGCGACATCTGAGCTTCTGGCCGCCCTTTTTGCTTTCCCGATCTCATTCAGATCAGTACCTGTAATATTACAACCCTTTACATAATTGATCCTTGTCCGTCCCGATACTTTTTCCTTTATACCATCGAGAATAGTGGAAATATCCTGCAGCACCACTCTTGCAGTATAATCACCAAGCTGATTCAGTCCGTTGTCTGCATTCGGACCTATAACAGCTATGGATCTGATATCTTTTTTTAACGGCAGCAGGTTTTTCTCATTTTTAAGGAGGACAATTCCTTCCCTTGCTGCCTTTAGCGCCAGGTCCTGGTTTTCCTTTGTATGGGATACACCGGCAGCCTTTTCAGGGTCGACATATGGATTTTCAAATAAGCCAAGGCGGAATTTTTGTGTAAGTATTCTCCGTACAGCCCTGTCGATCATTTCCATGCTTACTTTTCCTTCCTTAACGTTCTCAATCATCTTCAGCATGAATCCTTCCTCGTATGAAATACCAACATCGAGACCGGACTTAAGTGTAATTGCGCCTGCCTCTTTCTGCGAAGGCACAACATGTTCATAAACAGGGGTAGAGACTCCTCCTCCTTCTCCAAGAACCAGACCTTTAAAACCGAGTTCTTCGCGAAGTATTCCGGTAAGTATTTTCCCTGAAGCGTGTGTGGGGATTCCGTCTATTGCAGGATAAGTAGCCATTACGCCAAGTGCACCGTTCTTCTTTATTCCGGCAACCCAGGGAGGGAGAAATACTTCTCTGAGGTTCCTTTCAGAAATTTCCATTGCTCCACGTTCAAGTCCGCTTACCGGCTGGCTCTGTCCCGGATAATGACATAATCCGGCAACAACCTTGTCAGGAGCAGAAACATCATCACCCTGCACACCTTTTACAATTGATTCAGCTATTCGTGAGCAAAGGTATGGATCCTCGCTGTAACCTTCCTCATTCCTCCCCAGTCTGGGATCCCTGTTTGGTTCCACAACAAGGGTAAACAACTGATGAATACCAATTGCCCTGGCTTCCCGGGCAGCTGTAGAATAGATATCTTCAACAAGATCCATATTCCATGTACTGCCGAGAGCAAGTCCTTCGGGGAAAATGGTAGCGCCCGAACACATCAGACCATGTGTTCCTTCTTCGGTCATAAGAAGGGGTATCCTTAGCCTCGTTTTCTCTAGTGCAATTTTTTGAAGTTCATTCAGGAATTCTGCCTGCTGGCGCGGACCCTCAAAGAGTATTGTATTCGGGAGAGTGAAAAATCCGCCTCCCGGTCCCATCCCGGCAATCTGTGTACCTTCGGCAAATTTACGACATCCTTCGAACTTGGATTTAACATCTTTGCCCAGACCTCCCTCATAAACACATGGCATATTCATCTGGCCGATCTTTTCCTCAAGGGTCATACGGGAAAGAAGATCTTCAACCCTTGATTCTAACGGTGACCGGGAATCAGCATAGACCGGCATTTTATCTATTTCCCGCTCCAGACCTATAGCCCTTCCCTCAGCCTTCCGAAGATCAGGATTATCAGGAAGTTTTATCCGGTTTGTTTGCCCCATTAATCCATTCGAAAATGAAAAAACCATAACTGCCGATAAAATAACACCGATTAATGTTCTCATATATGAAGGTTTAAATTATTGCCGTGAAGGAAAGATATTAAACCTTTCAACAACCGGATTCTCATGCTCTTTTATCATGATTTCTTCAATCCGTTTTACCACTTCCGGAAATTCCCCGGCGATATCATTTTTCTCAGCAATATCATTATTAAGATTGAAGAGTTTGATCTTCATATTTCCATCTCTGGTTGAATCCCTTATCCCTTTCCAGTCGTCGAGCCTTACAGCCTGCTGACCTCTTCGTTCCGGATATTCCCAATAGAGGTATTCATGCTTTTTCTGTTTTCCCTTTCCGGTCATTGTTGGGTAGAGACTCAATCCGTCAAGGCCGTCAGGGAGTTCCGAACCGGAAATATCGCAGAATGTGGGGAAAAAATCCCACGCAGCACATATATGATCACTTACCGCTGCTTTTTTGATCTTTCCCGGCCATGAGATTATCATAGGAACATGTATTCCTCCCTCATAAACCGAACCTTTAAGCTTGTCGGAATCTTCGTTAAATGGTCTTGCATTTTCAAAGAACTGGCTTACCGCGCCTCCGGTTGTAACAGGTCCGTTATCACTTGTAAAAAATATTACTGTATTTTCGTAAATGCCCTGTTTTTTCAGCTCTTCAACCAGTCTGCCAACCTGATAATCGAGGTATCCGACCATAGCTGCATAGGTTGCCATCGGATAACGGCAGGGGAAATAGCCCCTGTTACCCGGATAAGGTTCCTCATCACCTATCTTAGCCCTGTATTTATCTACCCATTCTTTGGGAGCCTGAAGCGGAACATGAGGAATTACAGTCGTAAAATGAAGAAAGAAAGGCTTGTCTTTTGATGTCCGGATAAATGACAGAGCCTCATCGAGCATCAGTGCCGGAGCATAGTCCTTCAGATTATACCTTGCATAACTTTCTTCCTTATAAGGATCCTTATCACCGTCAAGCTCGGTTGTTCTCGGAATCACAAAAGGATTTTCAAGCTTTACGATCTCCTCATTCTTCCAGAGATGAGCCGGATAATAGGTATGGGCCTGACGCTGGCAATTATATCCGAAGAAGAAATCAAATCCCTGCTTATTTGGCACTCCGTCTGTCATAGGAGCCCCCAGACCCCATTTCCCGATACATCCTGTAGTATAACCGGCCGATTTAAGCATTTTACTGAATGTTACAGATTCAGAAGGTATGGGATACTGACCTTCAAGCCGGGGATCAGCTTCCATCATTTCAAAATTCCAGACATCGCCTCTTTCAGGCCATTCATGATTTCCACGGATAAAGGAATGCCCGGTATGCTTTCCGGTAAGAAGGACACATCTTGAAGGAGCACTCACAGGTGAGCCGCTGTAATAATTGGTGAAACGTATTCCGCCAGTTGCAAGAGCATCTATATTTGG
>Ga0209606_1002006_pt1 | contig 23682 bp, 19 predicted proteins | sample AD_UKC057_MetaG_FD_184412 | JGI IMG/M metagenome (GOLD analysis project Ga0209606, IMG submission 184412) | Active sludge microbial communities of municipal wastewater-treating anaerobic digesters from USA - AD_UKC057_MetaG (SPAdes) (version 2) | ecosystem: Engineered > Bioreactor > Anaerobic >...
CAAATTAGTGTAATCTTTTTTTGACTTATTAATCAGTTTCTGTTAATATGATGCTTGTCTTGTTTATCCTTACCCTGAAGTAAGGATACAAAGGTCCGTAGCAAGATATTTTATTATTATTTGATTAACAACATAATGGCTAAGAAAAAAATAGAAGATAATAGCAACGAAGAAGTAGAATCTCGTCTTGATATCTACGAGGTTGGATATCTGCTTGTTCCAACAATTGCAGAAGAAAATGTTGGCGGGGAAGTTACCACCCTTAAAGATAATTTATCAAGCAATGGGGCTTCTTTTATTTCAGAAGAATTTCCTAAGTTTATAGATTTAGCTTATGAAATGAGTCGCTTGATTGACAACAAGAAACAAAAGTTTAATAGCGCTTATTTTGGCTGGGTTAAGTTTGAAACTACTCCAAGTCAAGCTAAAACCATTAAAGAGATGTTAGATAAAGACGAAAAGTTAATTCGTTTTATCTTAATTAAAACAGTTAGAGAAAACACAATGTCTGTTAAAAAATCTTACTCAAGACAAGATGGAGCTAAAAAGAAAATAACGCTAAAAACTGAGAAAGAAGAATCTGTGCCAATTGACGAAGAGACTATTGATAAAGAAATAGACGCACTTGTTTCTTAATTTCAATAATTTGTTAAATTGTCATAAGATTGTTATAGTATTTATGGTAGAAATTATTACTATAATAAGAGCTCAAGATTTAATTATTTTAGCTCATTAAATAAATATGTATTTAAACAAAGCATTTCTAATAGGGAATCTAACTAGAGACCCCGAACTAAAAGCTCTACCGTCTGGAATAAATGTCTGCTCTTTTTCTGTGGCAACTAATCGTGTTTGGAAAGATAAAAATGGCGAGAAGCAAGAAGCCGCTGATTTTCATAACATTGTTGTCTTTGGCCGACAAGCTGAGATCGTGGCTCAATATATGAAAAAAGGAAGACAGGTTATGGTTGAGGGTCGGATGCAAACAAGGTCTTGGGATGACCAAGCCACAGGGACTAAGAAATATAGAACAGAAGTTATCGCTGACCGGGTTCAATTTGGAACTAATAGTAGCAATAGAACAGAAGCAAGTTCTGCTCCGAAAGCTAACGCTAGCGAGGATGATAAAGAGGAGTTAGAAACAATAGAATACCCAGATGAGCAGATAAATGTTGAGGATATTCCTTTCTAATTGAAAGATTATTAATTAAAAACTAACAAGATAAATGAAGCAAGATTATTTTTCATCAAACAATATTAAACATATTGACTATAAAGATACTGAATTATTGAAAAGATTTCTTTCTCCTTCTGCTAAAATCCTTTCTAGAAGAAGGACTGGAGTAACGTCTAAGAACCAGAGAAAGCTATCTTTAGCAATAAAAAGATCTCGTTTTATGGGCTTGCTCCCATATATAGCTAAATAGAAAATAAAAATCCGACATTGTCGGATTTTTATTTTCTATTTATTATATTTAAAGATTCTAAAAATATTTTTAATTCCGCCCCATCAATAACCCTATATTCTCCTTCTTTAGTGTTTCCTAAAAGAATATTCATTATTCTTATTCTTTTTAGGTCCAAGACTTTATGGTGTAAGGCTTCAGCCATTCTTCTAATTTGTCTCTTTTTACCTTCGGTTAGAGTAATGAAAAATGTGTTTTTATTTTTCCTTGTGACTTTACATTTTTTACTTAGATAGCCATCAAAATGGACACCATTTGACATTAACTCCATAAATTTATCTGAAAAATTTGGCTCTACTTTAACAACATATTCTTTTTCGTGTTTAAAGCGGGGAGATAGTAGTTTATCGGTAACTCTCCCATCGTTGGTTAAGATAATTAATCCATGAGAATCTTTGTCTAACCGACCAATAGGAAAAACCTTGGTCGGGAACTTGGTAACATCTAAAATACTTTTGCTTTTTGAGTCCTTGTTAGTTGATATCCCTATTTTCTTATTATAAGCATAATAAACTAACTCTTTTTGATTAATATCTTTTTTGACTAAGACTTTATCATTTTTTTGAACTTGATCTCCTAAAAGAGCTTTTTTGTCATTAATAAAAACTAAGCCTTTTTTGATTAGCTCATCAGCTCCTTTTCTAGTTGAGTAGTTTAAGGTTGCTAAATATTTATTTATTCTGATTGGGTATGTTATTTTCATTTGTTAAAAGTGGCTCAGAAAATGGGGCTTGAAATCTATCGGCTTCTTTTTTCTTCTTAGCTAATCTAGGAATAAAGTAAAAGCCAAATAGCAAAACAACTCCTAGCGCTAAGAATAAATATTTAAAAGGAAAAACTAAGAAGAACAAAGTGGCTAGGATAGGGGAGATAATATAAGCCGCTGGGTTCATATTTCTAAATATTCCTAATAGATTAGCATCTTCCTCTTGTGTGTGGGAAAAGAAATATATATCAGAAGTGGTTTGGATAATACTGGCTCCTATTCTTGTAATAAACAAAACAACTGCCCAGAGGACGACATTTGGAGTTGAGATAAAAGAGATTAAGACGGTAGAGAGGATGGTGACCCCAAAACCAATATAAAGTAGGCTTCTTTTTCTAATTTTTTTACGATCAATTATGTGGCCAATAGGAAATCCTAAAAAGACAAAAGGAGCTAACATAACGGTAAATATAATTCCAATACTTCCCCAGTCTAGCCCAATATGTTCATGTAGATGAATGGGTGTATAGACAACCATCCAAGCGAAGAAAAATTGTAGCAAGAAATTAATAGCAACAACTGCAAACATATTTCTTTTTGTTCTTAAGTATTTGAAAGTTTCAAAAAGGGGAGTCATCTCGTATGTTTTATCACGAAATGTTCTAACCGATATTATTAATCCGGCGGCCATGATAGCCACCATCATAAAGGCAATAATATAGATAGTCTTATAGCCACCTTCTTCGGAAATTAAAAAGACGGCGATTAAGGGGGCTAGCATCCAAGCAATATTCTCTATCGTTAAATAGGTTCCGCGAGTTTTTCCGATTGTCTTAGGGTCACCATAGTGCTCAATAAAGATATCAATACAAAATAGGCTTAGAGTATTTGTTCCGTTAAATAAGACAAAGGCCGTAGCGATAATTATGGGGTTAGAAGATAAGACCATTGCCACCAAAGATGCCATATTAATGATTAAGAAGACGATAATCATTTTTTTATTACCGAAATGCCTTAATATCCTTGAACTTCTAAGTAGCATCACTAAGACCATTAATGAGCTGATTGAATATATCAAACCAACATAATTTTCATTGATATATTGAGCTAAGAAAGTAGAGTTAATATATGCCGAAAGGGCAATATGAAGAGAAAATACAAAAGAAAATATATATAATTTTTTAAGTTTAGTTAATTTAAATGACATTTTACTATAAATTAAATACTTAATAATACGGGTATGACAATTGGCCTTTTGGCTGTTTTTTGATAAAGGAACTTTGAGATATTATCTCCTAGAGCTGATTTAATATTATCAAAATTTATAACTCCGGCTCCGCGAGTCTCATCCTCAATCGTTTTTTTGATAATTAATCTAACTTGATGAAGTAAATCCTGATTTTCTTTGAGGTATATAAAACCACGAGAGATAATGTCGGGAGATTTTCTTAATTTACCAGTTAAGGCGTCAATTGTAGCTATTAAGACAAACATCCCATCTTGAGCAAGCATAACCCTGTCTCTAATTACTACATCTTGTTCATCGCCGATTGAAAAACCATCAACCATCATTGGGTTTGAGGGGGCTTTTTCTTTGCGAACTGAGATTTTTTGTCCCCCATCAGTTACCTCTATGATTGATCCATTGTCGGGGACAACAATATTTTCTTCGGGCATTCCCCAGCTCATAGCTAACTCTTTATGTTTAACTAACATTGAATGATGACCATGAATAGGAATAAAGAATTTGGGATGAGTCTTTTTGTGTAGCCATTTAACATCCTCTTGATTACCATGACCAGTAGCGTGGACATACTCCTCGCTTGTTCTGTAGCTGATAATTCTAACTCCGTGACGAGTTAAATTATCTTTTAGGTGCTGGACGGATATCTCATTACCAGGGACAATTGAAGCTGATAAAATAATTGTATCACCCTTTCTAATATTAAATTTTTTATGAGTTTTATTAGCGGCTCTGTCTAGAGCAGAAAACTCTTCTCCCTGAGCTCCAGTCATTAAGACGATAACTTTGTTGGGTGGATAATTTTCGGCTTCTTCAATCGGTATAATTGTTCCCTTTTTAGGCTTAAATAAGCCAGCTAATTCACAGACATCCATATTGGTTTTGATAGATCGCCCGTCAATAGCAACTTTTTTACCGAGTGATTCAGCAATCTCAACAATTTTAACAAGACGAGTAGTGTGGGAAGCGAAAGCTGCAATAATTATCCTACCACTAATTCCTTTAATCAGTTTCTCTAAACCCTGGTGAACTTTTATTTCAGGTAAGGCAAACCCCTCATTTTCTATATTAGTAGAATCAGCCATTAATAATAAGACTTTCTCTTTTTCAAAAAAGGCGTACTCTTTTTCTTCTTGTTCTGCTACTTGTCCATCAACTTGATCTAGTTTGTAATCTCCAGGATTAACAATTATCCCATAAGGAGTTTCAACAATAACCCCCATAGAATCAGGAACTGTGTGAGTTACACCGAAAAATCGGACGGTTAGATTTCCTGCCTTAACAACAGAATTTTTTTCAACAACATTAATTTTAAGAGCTGGTAAGTGAGGGAACTCCTCTTGCCTTTTCTTTATCATTAAGATAGTTAAATTTCTGGAGTAAAGAGGGGGATTACCAATTCTATTCATCACTAAAGGCAGACCACCAATATGATCTAAGTGAGCGTGGGTAATAAAAATACCTCTAATCTTATCTTTTCTTTCCTCTAGATAAGTTGTGTTTGGGATAATATAGTCTATACCTGGCGTCTCTTTTGTTTTAAATTGCATACCAGCATCAATGACGATAATATCATCTCCAATTTCAATGGCGGTCATATTTTTACCAATTTCTTCAACTCCACCAAGCGGAATAATTCTTATAGTGTCTTTTTCTGCATTAGGAATATTACTCTTTCTGCTTTTATTGATAATAGACTTTGTTGTGTTTGTCTCTGACTTATCGGTAATTTTTGAGCGATGATTATTTCTTTTATTTCCATATTGGTAACTACTGCGAGTTGTTTTCTGGGGGGCTGTTTTTTGCGTACTAGAATAAGCCACTGATTTTTGATTAACAGACTTAATATTATCTGGAGTCTTTAGTTTATGAATAACCCTAATGTTACCAGATTTTTGATAACTAAACTTAGAGGCACCTCTAGATTTAGGATTTTGTTTTTTGTTTTTTTCTATCATATTTTTTATTTAGCGAAAATTTTCCAAACCCGATCAGTGTTAGCAGACCATAAGTAGACTGAACTAAAACGATCTGCCGGGCTAACCATATTTTCTAACGAAACGATGTTAATGTTTTTAGAAGCAAGATATAAATAATGAGGAGAATAAACAAAAATGGCGGGGGTGCTATTAGCAAATTCTTTCTTTAGCTCCTCATATTTTTTGTCTAGTTCATCGCGGGCTAGATTTTCTTTGATCATAGACTCAAGAATATTATCAACCTTGCGATTATTATACATTGCTATATTAAGACCAGAATCAGATATTTGAGAAGAGTGCCAAAAAGAGTAAAGGTCTGTTTGGTGATTAATTATTTGACCGAAGAACAAAGCTTCATATTCTCTATCTCTAATAATTTGATTAAGTTGTCCGGTTTCATATATCTTACTAATATCAACCTCTATCCCGATTTTATAGAGTTGATCTTTTATTAATTCTATTGTTTTTCTTAGCTCGGGAGTGTTTCCTGTCGTAATTTTAAAAGACAATCTTTCAGTTACAATTTCTTTATTCTTGCCATCCTTGATCTCAGTTTCTTTATATCTAATGTTATCTGGCCCTAGAACCCAGCCATTATCCTCTAGTATTTTATTAGCTTCTAGAATAGTATTGTTTCCATATTTAATATCTTCTTCTCCGGGAGACATCTTTTCTGGAATAGGGTTATTAATTGATTGTCCATAACCCCCCAAAACTTGATCAATAATATTTTGTCTATCAATAGACATATTAACAGCTTTTAAGACTTGGGTGTTGGCAAATATTTTATTATTTTTACTATTTAAAAATAGGCCAAAGAGTCTTGGAAGGGTAGTGGTTTCAATAGAATAATTATCTTTTTTAATATTATTCATATTTTCTGGGCTGATACAGCCAGCTTGAGTAATTGTTTTTGATTGTAGGGCTCGGATAACCTCCTTTTCGTTATCAAATGAAATGACATTAAAGTTTTTAATTAAAGGTTTACCCAAAATAAAATCATTGAAACGCTCTAGCTCATATTTTTTAGCAAAGCCCTCATCATCTTTAATCACCCTTTTTATTTTATAAGGGCCAGAGCCGATGGCTTTAGAATTATTCAAAGAAGAAATACCAAAATCATTTGGATTAACATTTTCCCATAGGGAAGAAGGTAAGATACCAATTGTTGTATTATTTAGAAAAGAAGAATAAGGTTCGGTTGTCGTAAAGACAATAGTTTTGTCGTCTATCTTAGAAACTGATACCCCATCCCAACGTGACTTCTGTGGACTTTTAATTGTTGGGTCTTTTATTTTTTCAATTGTGAAAATAACATCATCGGCTGTTACCTTTTTTCCATTGTGGAACTTAGCCTCTTCTTTAATTGTAAAAGTGTATTTTTTACCATCCTCTGAAATTGTTGGCCCGGACTCTGCTAGGTCTGGTATTAATTCACCCAAGCTATTTTTTCTCATTAACCCAGAGTAAACCAAGGCGGTTAAATCTTTGTCTGCTTCAGAGTTAGCCATAACAGGGTTAACTAAAGTGGGGGTTCCAACAATTCCTTCAATTACTGTTCCCCCATTTTTAGGGACTTCAACCATAAACATTCTATTTAAGTTTCCAAGCATAATAAATAAAGAAGTTAGGCAAACGACGAAAACAAATCCAAAAATAATGAATTGTTTTTGAGAGAAAGAAATAGCTGCATCTCTCAAATCTTTTTTTCTGTAGGTATAGAATTTTTTAATAATATGCATAAACAATTAAAATAAGACAACTGAATATTAGACTGTCTTATTTTATAAGAATAGCCAAGAGAGACAGGATTGTGAAAAGGATAGCACAGGCAATGGTTAAGTAAAACAAGAATTTTTCAAAACCCCGACGAGTTGAATATAAACCCCCAGAACTACCACCGAAAGCTTCTCCTAACCCGGCGTTAGAATTTTGAAGTAAAATAGTCGCTATTAAGACGACTGATAGCACAATTTGTATTATCGGTAGGACATTTATTAAAGCTGTCATATAGGGGAAGTATACTATGTTTTAGACGAATTAGCAACTACTAATTAAACTCTTTCATAAAATTGTTTAGGGTGTTTTTCTTTTTGGTTTAAAAGAAAAATATATCTGGTATTTTTAACCAGATCCTTGAAGTTTTTGATAGATTTCTTATCCTTATTTTCCATAAGATAACTTTACAATTATAGCACAAATAACTCAAAAAAGCAAATTTTCTATCATGTTTTTATCTTTTCTCTACGACCGTGAAGTAAAAGAGCGAGCGTTTTTTAAGAGTGACACTAATTTCACGACCATGAATATAGTTTCCCACATGTCGGACATGTGGGAAGAATGTAAGGGGGGTATAACACAGCTTCGCGGCCGCGAAGCTGTGTTATAAAAATAGTTAGAAACAAAAACAAAACAATAACAAAATAAAAAAAGAAAACAAGTTTTATGCTTAACAAATTAAGAGACGGCCGTCTCTTAATTTGTTAAGTATAAAAGCTTCGCGGTGGAAGGACTTGGTCACAGGTTTTTTTCTGCTGAAAAAACCCGCGACCTCATCGAGTCTGATGACTCTCAGAGTCAGAAGACCCGCCTCGCGCCGTCGCGCTCCGGCTTTCAAGTCCTCTCCTTAAAAAAGAAGTGATAACATCACTTCTTTTTTGCACAAGAAACTTCTCTTTTGGTCACAAATAATTCCTCGCCGTCGCTCGGAATTTTCGCGACCCCGGCTCGCTGTTTTCTGTGGTCAGAAAACATTGCTCCGCCTCACAAAAGCGAAAAAGAGCAAAGAAGTTTGCTCTTTTTAGGCTCACGCTTTTGTGCCCAGGAGAGGACTTGGTCACGCATAATTTTCTGGTGAAAATTTGCGCGACCCCGCCTCGCGCCGTCGCGCTCCGGCTTTCAAGTCCTCTCCTTAAAAAAGAAGTGATAACATCACTTCTTTTTTGCACAAGACTTTGTCTTGTGCCCAGGAGAGGACTTGAACCTCCAAGGATTGCTCCACTAGTTCCTAAGACTAGCGCGTATACCAATTCCGCCACCTGGGCGTATTACAATATTCAATTTTGGAGGCCTAGGGCGGAATCGAACCGCCGTATAAGAGTTTTGCAGACTCTTGCCTTACCACTTGGCGACTAGGCCATAGTTGTCAATTTTATTCCAAATATTATATTACAATATATTTTTTAAATCTACTAATAAAAATAACCTAGTCCATAATCATCCTAACCGCTATTTAACAATTCGTCAATTTTTTGTCTATTTTTTTCACCTAAATCTATTTTCACATCTAAAAAAGGAAGGGGGTTTATTCGTAAATGTTTTTTTAATAAATCCCTCAATTCTCCCAAGTTTCTTTTTATAAAACCAAAGGCTGCCTGCTCCTTTTCTTTTGGCATGACGCTAATCATTAAGGTCGCTCTTTTGCCGTCTGAAGAAAGCTCTACTCTTGTTAAGGTAATTAAAGAAGTTGGCCCAGCTTCCTTCTCTATAAAAAGAGCCGAGATTTCTTTGATGCTTTGTTTTATTTTTTCGTTTCTAAGTTCTGACATTTTACTTAATGACTATTTGATAAGCCTCTAAAATATCACCAGCAGAGATATCTACGCTTGTCTCTATTTCAAGACCGCAATCAGAACCCTCATTTATTTCTTTAGCATTAATTTTATTACTCTGTAGACCAACAATTTTACCTTGACCGAGCTCATAGTCTCGACGAATTATATTAACTGAGTTTTTAAGACATATTTTTCCCTCAAAAACATTTCCGCCTATAACACATTTATTTTTAGTTGCGCTAAATGTTTTAAGGACTTTTAATTTTCCAACAATCTCTTTCGTTTCTTGTTTTGGTCTTCTTTCTTCCATTGTCTCTTTAAGCCAATCCATCAATTTATATATGATGTCAAAACTTTGAACTGTTACCCCTTGTGCCTCGTTTAGATCTCTAGCGCTTGAGTCCATTTTGACATTAAAACCAACAATAATAGAATCTTTGTCTGCTCCTGCCATCTTAATATCAAATTCATTTATATTACCAACTCCTTTTCTAATAATCTTGAAACCTATTTCTTCATTTTTTATTTTTTCTATTTCTTTTTCTATGGCTTCTATAGAACCCATAACATCGGTTTTAATTATGATCGGAATTAGAACTCCTTCTGTGCTAACTAGCTGGCTAGATAAAATATTTTCATCTGAGTTTAATTCAGAGGTTTCCTTTATAAAATTTTCAGCTTCCTTCTTTGTCAAAAAAGAATCAAAAGAATTACCGACTTCTGGCAATGAATCAAATCCAACCAGTTTAATTGGAGCTGAAAAAGAGGCTTCTTTTGTTGGCAAGCTTAGGCAGTTTTCAAATATTCTTGTGGTCACCATGCTCTTTCCACTAACGACAAACATTCCAGACCTTAATGTTCCATTCTTGATAACACAAGTTGCTCCAATACCTCTTTTGGGATCTTGTTCTGTTTCAATAATAATTCCAGAAGCGTTAACATTTCTATCTCCTTTAAGATTTTGCATGTCAGCAATTAAAATAATCATTTCTAAGAGATCATTAACCCCTTTTCCTTCTTTAGCGGAGATTGGGACAAAAGGAATATCCCCGCCCATCCCTTCTAGATAGATTCCTTTTTCGGCTAATTCATTTTTAGTTTTATCAATATTGGCATTTGGCCGGTCAATTTTATTAATAGCAACTATAAAAGGAGTTTTGTTTTCTAAAATAGCATTATGAGCTTCTATTGTTTGAGCCTTAACACCATCTTCAGCCGAAACGATTAAGATAGCAATATCTGCCACACTAGCTCCACGCTGTCTCATTTTAGAAAAAGCCTCATGCCCAGGAGTATCTAAAAAGGTAATTAACCTATCATTACCCTCATCATCTTTGGCAGAAACTTCATAAGCACTAATACACTGAGTAATACCTCCAGCTTCTTTATCAACGACGTTGGTTTTTCTAATATAATCAAGTAAGGTAGATTTACCATGATCAACATGACCCATAACAACGACAACAGGGGGACGTCTTTCTATTTTTTCTTGTGTATCTGACATAATATTTTTTATTTTAACTCTGGTACCTGCGACGATGGGACCCTATAATTATTTGATTGATTTTTTTAAAACGTTTTTTTCTTCTTTAGTTAATTCAAATTCTGATTGACCAGCTTTAATTGGTTTAGCGAACAAACTTGTTCTGTCTCTAGAGTAAAGACTAGATATAACCACCCCGTTACCCTCATCGTTTAAGAGTGACATGGCAAAACTTTGATTTCCTCCAACTTGGGGAAATGGATTGAAACGAACGGTTTCTATGTTACGGATTGATTGAGCTAATCTTTTGTCTATTGAAGTTATTTGTAACTCAGTTTTTTTTCTTTCCTCTTCTAGTTCTTTAGTCTTTTTAGTCAATTCAGCAATTAAACTCTCCATATTTTTAGCTTTGAATCCAGAGAATATTCTTTTTAGCCTGATTTCAATAATAAGAATCCAGCACAGAATTATGGCTATAAAAAAAGACAAAATATAAAATAGGATATTGATTGTCATAAAAAAATAAGAACTTTCCTTTTGTTTAAAGGAAGAAGGTTTTTAATAATAATTTATCAACTATAAGACCTAAAAGGATATAGTTTCTAGCTTGAAGTAGTATATACCAACAGGCCGTTTTTTACAAACCCCGAATGTGATATTATTTATAATATGAAAATGTTTTCAAAAAGAAAAATATACTTAGACTATGCTGGAGCTACGCCTCTAGACAAAGAAGTCTCTCAAAAAATATCTTCAATTAATAGGTCAATTTACAGTAACCCCAGTTCTATATTTGGAGAAGGTAAGAAAGCTAGAGATTTAATAGAAAAATCTAGGGGAGAGATAGCTGAAATTATTGGGGCTCACCCCGATGAAATAATTTTTACCGGGAGTGGAACAGAAAGTGATGCTTTAGCTATTTTGGGCACAATTAATTTTTTCAGAAGAGAAAATAAAAATATTATTCCCCATGTGATAACGACAAAGATTGAGCATCCAGCTGTTTTAGAGAATATTAAATGGCTTGAAAATAATGGTTTTGCTGAGGTCAGCTATTTATCAGTTGGACAAAATGGGGTTATAGACCCTAAAGAGATTAGAGATTATATAAAGCCTAATACGGTCTTGGTTTCTATAATGTATGCCAATAATGAAATAGGGACAATTGAACCGATAAAAGAGGTGGCTAAAGAAATTAGATATTTCAAAAAAAATAATTCTAAAAATAATATTTACCCCGTTTTCCATACTGATGCTTGTCAGGCTATGAACTATTTATTTACCAAAAATGTTGAAAAACTTGGCATAGACCTGATGACATTTAATGGTTCAAAGATATATGGGCCTAAGGGTGTTGGCGTTCTGTATAAAAAAAGAGGCATCAAACTAGAACCTTTGTACCTGGGGGGTGGTCAAGAGTTTGGTTTGAGGTCAGGGACTGAAAATACGGCTTTGATTGTTGGCCTTGCCGAAGCTTTAAGAAAGACAGAGCAAATTAAAGAGAAAGAGACAAATAGATTGATTGGTTTAAGAGATTATGCCATAGATAAAATTTTAAAATTAACAGAGGAATATTCATTTAAGATTATTTTAAACGGAGATAGAGAAAAGAGGTTGGCTAATAATATTAATGTGTCTATATTTGGAATAAGTAGCGAGTTGTTAGTTTTAGAATTAGGGGCTAAGGGTATATTTGTTTCAGAGAGAAGTGATTGTAAAAGTGGCCGAACAGGTTCCTCGCATGTTTTAGAATCTATTTATGGAAGACTAATTAGCAAAGATGAAAAAGTTGGGTCACTTCGTATAACGCTGGGCCGACAAACTAGAAAAAGAGATTTAGACAAGCTGATAAGGGTTTTAAATAACATCTTACGAAAGTATCAGCCCTGGATGCAATCTGATTAGACTTTTTAAGCTAAATATTATATATAATAAAATAACAGCAAAAGATTAAGGTCTTCATTTTAAGAGATAAATAAGATAGAATTAAATTTATGCCACCATTTAACAATTTTACAACTAAAGCCAAAGAAGCGATTAGACGATCTCACGAATTAGCCGTTGAGCGTGGACAAAATCACGTCAACGCCTTACATTTACTAACAGCCTTAATTACCCAAGAGGATTCTTTAGTCGTTTCTATTTTAGATAAGATGGAAGTGGATACTGTTTTATTAACAGATAATTTAATTGAAATGACTGATGGTCCAGAAAAAGTAGATACTCTATCTCCGTCATTTCAAATGTATTTAACCCAAGATTTAGCTCAAGCAATAGAACGGTCAGTTAAGATTGCAACTTCGCTAAAGGATGAATTTGTATCAACCGAACATCTATTCCTAGGACTCCTAGAAACCCCTGGTGAAGTTAGTCAATTTTTAAAAAGATTTAAGATAGAAAAAGAGAAAGTTATAGAAGTTTTGAAAATTTTAAGACAAAGTAATAAAACTGATTTAGGTTTATCAAAAAAACCAAAACTTTTAGCAAAATTTACTCGCAACTTAACGGCTTTAGCCAAAGAAGATAAATTGGATCCAGTTATAGGTAGAGACACAGAGATAATGAGAATGATGCAAATTCTTTCTCGTCGTACTAAAAACAACCCAATTCTAATAGGAGAAGCTGGCACAGGGAAAACCGCCGTAGCAGAAGCTTTAGCCATTAGAATTGCTAAAAACGATGTTCCAGAGAGTCTAAAAGATAAAGAAGTAGTATCTCTTGATTTGGGTCTGCTTTTATCTGGGACTAAGTATAGAGGAGAATTTGAAGAAAGATTGAGAGGAATTATGAAAGAGATAGAGAGATCAAGTGGAGAGATTATTTTATTTATAGATGAAATACATACGATTGTTGGAGCCGGTTCGGCCGAAGGTTCGCTTGATGCCTCAAATATGTTAAAGCCAGCTTTAGCTAGAGGTGAATTAAGGGCCATCGGAGCAACGACATTAAAAGAATATCAAAAACACATAGAGAAGGATCCGGCTTTGGCTAGAAGATTTCAACCAGTTTACATAGATGAACCAAGTGTAGAAGACGCCATTGCAATTTTGCGTGGTTTAAAAGAGAAATATGAACTTTTCCATGGAGTTAGGATTACAGATGATGCTATTATTTCTGCTGTTAATTTAAGCTCCAGATATATAACCAATAGATATTTACCCGACAAGGCAGTTGATTTAATAGATGAAGCTTGTTCATCTTTACGTTTGGCTTTAGAGAACAAACCAGAAATACTAGAAGATACAGATAGAAAGATAATGCGTTTTGAGGTTGAAAAGAAAGCCTTAGAAAAGGAAATTGAGAGGAATAAAAATAATGAAAATAATAAAACCCAAAAAGCTAGACTAAAAGATATAGAAAAAGAAATAGCCAATCTAAAAGAGAAAACCAAAGAGCTTGAATTAAAATGGAAAAATGAAAAAGAAACAGTCCTAGAGATAAGAGAGGCCAAAAAAGAATTAGAATCTTTAAGACTAGAGGCTGAAAACGCAGAGACAAGGGCTGACTTAGAAAAAGCAGCTGAGATTAGATATGGCAAGATCCCAGAATTACAGAAAAAATTAGAATCCAGATTATCTCGACTCAAAAAGTTACAAAGATCCAGAAGGATTTTGAAAGAAGATATTACTGAAGAAGATATTGCTACGGTTGTTTCTAGGTGGACAAATATTCCACTTGAAAAAATGCTTGAGGAAGAAATGGAAAAACTAACTCAGATGGAAAAAGCTTTACACAAGAGAGTTGTTGGTCAAAATGAAGCTATCAAAAAGATTTCGGATGTTGTCAGGAGAAGTCGGGCTGGTATCTCTGACCCCAACAAACCCATTGGTTCGTTTATATTCTTGGGTCCAACGGGAGTAGGGAAAACAGAATTAACAAAAGCTCTAGCTGAGTTTATGTTTAATGACGATAGAGCATTAATTAGAGTGGATATGAGCGAATTCTCTGAGAAGCATAGTGTCTCTAAGTTGATTGGTTCTCCTCCTGGATATGTTGGATATGATGAATCAGGTAATTTGACTGAAGCAGTTCGTCACCGACCATATTCTGTAGTTTTATTTGATGAGATAGAAAAAGCTCACCCAGAAGTTTTAAACATACTCTTACAAGTTTTAGACGATGGGCGGTTAACTGATGCTAAGGGGCGGGTTGTTAACTTTAAAAATACAATTATAATTTTAACTTCCAATCTTGGTTCTAACTTTATAGAGAAAATGGAATCAATTGGCTTTAGGTCTAATAAAGAAGAACAAGAATACGAAGAAACTAAAGATAAAGTTTTAGATACTTTGCGTGACTTCTTTAGACCTGAGTTTTTGAACAGACTAGATGAAATTATTGTCTTTGATATTCTTTCTAGAGAAGTTATTAGGAATATAGTTGATATTAAAATTAAAGATATTAAAGAAAGAATACAGGGCAAGGGGATAAATCTTAGTCTTACAGAAGAATCTTTAAGTTATCTAGCCGAAGAGGGATACAATCCTCATTATGGGGCAAGGCCACTTTCTCGTTTAATCCAAGAAAAAATACTTAATCCAATTGCTATGATGATTATCTCTAAAACTGCTCAAAAGGGTGATACTCTTTATGTTTCTCTAAAATCAGGATCCCTGAAGATTGATAAAAAGAAAAAAACTTCAGTAAAATCTAAAAAAGAAAAAGCATTAAAGAAATAAAATTAAATTTTCGCGACCTCATAGAGTCTGATGACCAAAGAGAGCCAGAAGACCCGGCTCGCTGTTTTCTGTAGTCAGAAAACATTACTCCGCCTCACAAAAGCGAAAAAGACTGGAGCCCGTCCAGTCTTTTTAAGCTCACGCTTTTGTGCGCCGGGGAAGATTCGAACTTCCGAAGACCTAAGGTCAGCAGATTTACAGTCTGCCCTCGTTGACCACTTGAGTACCGACGCATTTACTTTTTTTGATTATACAGGATATCTTTTCATTTTTCAATCCCTAAATAATATGATAAAATAACCACGTATGTCACAACTTTATAATAATTCAATTTTTTGGGTAGATATAGATAAAATTAAGCCGAATCCTTTTCAGCCTCGCAGAGAGTTTGATGAAGACCGACTAAAAGATTTAGCTGATTCAATTAGGCAATATGGGTTACTCCAGCCTCTAACCGTTTCTCGTGAAGAGGTTGAGAAGGAAGATGGAGGCATAAGTGTTACCTACGAATTGATCGCTGGAGAAAGAAGGCTTCGGGCTTCTAAAATAGCTGGCTTAGAACAAGTGCCAGTTATTATTAGAGTTGGAGATGATAATATGGCTAAGCTGGAGTTAGCTATTATAGAAAACTTACAACGAGAAGATCTAAATGCAGTTGAAAGAGCCAGAGCCTTTATGAGATTAGCTGATGAGTTTAAATTTACTCATGCCCAGATTGGTATGAAGATAGGAAAAAGCCGAGAATATGTCTCAAACACATTAAGACTCTTAGCTTTACCCCAAGATATATTAGATGCCTTATCTGCTAGAAAAATATCAGAGGGTCACACTAGGCCGATATTGATGCTTTCTGATAGACCAGAAGAACAGATGGTTTTGTTTAAAGAAATTGTCTTTAAAAAGATGACGGTTAGGGATGCAGAAAAAGCAGCTAGGCGTATAGCTTATGATAGGGTTCGGAAAAAAGAATATATGATAGATCCAGAAATTGCAGAAATGGAAGAAAAGTTACAAGAATCTCTTGGAACAAGAGTTCGAATAGAAAAGAAAGAAAATGGAGGACATATCACAATAGATTTTTTCACCGATGATGACCTGCACACAATCCTTGGTTTAATTAAAGACAGGCAGGACCAAAATCCAAACAGCATGCTTGATAATTACATCGCTAGTCACCAAATTAATGACCAATCTTCAGAAGGAGAGATTGAAGATAAATCTGGGGAGCCCCCACTAGACGATCGTTCTTTGGATGAGATAGAAAAAGCTGAAGAGGATGTTGATTTATACAACATCAATAATTTTTCAATTTAATTTTTTCCAAAAGATATAAAACGTGATAATAAATCGTTATCTTTGAGATAATTATTTATATGTTTTTTGGCTAGGGGAGTTTTAACAAAACTAAGCCACTTGAAAGATGGGTGTCCGTTTTTATTTATTAATATTTCTACCTTGTCGTTAGTTTTTAGAATTGTATTTAAGGCTGAGTTTTTACCATTAATCCGAGCACTCCCTGCGTGATTACCAATATCAGTATGTACTGCGTAAGCAAAATCTAAAGCACAAGATTTTTCTGGAAGATCTATAATATCTCCAAGGGGAGTAAAGACGAATATTCTATCTTTGAAAATATCTACTTTAAGGGGTCCGTTTAGCTTTTCTTTATTTTTAAACAAACCATTAAGTTTAATAGACCAACTTTTTTGTTTTTCTGAGATGTTTTCCTTTTTGTATTTTTCTTTATAAGCGAAATGAGCAGCTAATCCACTTTCGGCTTGCTGATGCATTTCATAAGTCCTTATTTGAACTTCTATTAAACCCCCAGTCTCAGTTGATACGATAGTGTGGATACTTTGATAGCCATTATTTTTAGGAGAAGCTATATAATCTCTTATTCGGTCTATTTTAGGAGGCCATTTACCATGGATTAAACCTAAGACGGTGTAGCAATCTAGGGTAGAAGAAACAATTATTCTAATGGCAATAATGTCATAAATCTTATCTATCCCAATATTGTAACGCTCAAGTTTTTGCCACAAAGAATAAAGATGTTTTTGCCGATAATTAATTTCCGCGTTTTTTATACCGGCATCATAAATCATTTGGCTAATACTTTCTTTTGCTTCTAGAAGATATTTTTCCTTGACTCCACTTTTTTCTCTAAGCATTTTCTTGATCATCATATATTCATCGGGATAAGCATATTTAAAAGCAGAATCTTCTAGTTCAGATTTTAATTTAGATAAAGATAATCTGTTGGCTAGGGGTGCGTAAATTTCAAGGGTTTCCATAGCTAATCTTTTTTGTTTTTCTTTTTCTATAAACTGTAAAGTTTCCATATTGTGTAATCTTTCGGCCAGTTTAATGATTAAAATTCTAATATCCTCCGCTTCATATATGAAAAACTTTCTTAGATTTTCTATATTTCTCTCTGGTCCTTTATATTTAATATGTCCAAGCTTAGTTACTCCATTAACTAAATTAAATATATCTTGTCCGAATTCTTTTTCTATTAGTTTAGGGTCAACTGAAGTATCTTTTAAGCAATCATGAAGTAGCCCCGCCGAAATAATCGTTGAGTTCATACCTAGCTCGGCTAAAATTTTAGCGGTAAAAGCAGGGTGGACAAAATAAGGTTCACCGTTTTTTCTTTTTTGCCCTAGATGGGCATTTTTAGCAAAGCAATAAGCTTTTTCTATTAGTTTTTTATCTTCCTCACGAGAATTTTTAACCAAGGAAGATATTTCTTCTTTAGTTGGTAGCATTTTATTTTAATTTATTTTTTAAGAGATTTTGTTTAATTTGTCTGGACGAAAGTTTGGGCACTTAGGATCACTACATCTTTCGGGAATAGTTTTTGTGCCCTCCATCATTAAAGATCCACAAATTGGACAAATATTACCTGTTGGTTTAGCTTTCATAGCAAACTTACAATCTGGGTAATTAGAGCAAGAATAGAATATACCAAAACGGCCTCGCCTCTCAACAATTTCTCCGTCTTTACACATCGGGCATTTAACTCCAGTCTTTTTCTTGGCTTCTTCGGCTTCATCTTTTTTAATGAACTTACATTTAGGATAACGGGAGCAAGCTATAAATGTTCCATATCTCCCTTGTTTTTCTACTAGTTTTCCTTCTTCTTTGTCTCCACAGAGGGGGCATTTTTCTCCAGTCTCCTTGGGTCCCTCTAATATTTTTCCTTCAATTGTTCTGGCCCCATCACATTCTGGGTATTTGGCACAAGAGTAAAATTTTCCAGCTCTAGATAACTTAACAATCATTTGACCGCCACATAGGGGGCACTTAATATCTTCTGGAGCATTTCCTAAATTGGTGGCTTTTTCTAATTTTTCTTTACTCTTAACTTCTTTTTGGAAAGGGGTGTAAAAACTTTTTAGGGTTTTAACATAATCTCTTTTACCGTTTGAAATATCATCCAATTCATCTTCCATCTTGGCAGTGAAATCATCACTAATATAATTTGTGAAATTATCTTCTAGAAAACTAGAGACAACATCTCCCGTGTCGGTTGGGAATAAAGTTCTACCTTCTTTGGTCACATAACCCCGGTCTTCAATTGTCTTCATAATAGAAGCATAAGTTGAAGGTCTACCAATACCTCGGCTTTCTAACTCTTTGATTAGACCTGCTTCGGTATAACGACTAGGTGGCTCAGTTTCCTTTTCTGTGCTTTTTATTTCAATAACTTTAATATCTTGATCCTTTAGAACTTCTGGTAATTCTACATCTTCTCCTCGGGCAGCTGTTTCGCAAATTAGCCAACCAGGAAATAAAACTCTAGAACCGTTGGCCGTGAAATCAGGGATACTCCTGTCTTTAATATTAGCTATGATCTTGGTCTTTAAGAGTTTAGCATCAGCCATTTGAGAAGATAGTGTTCTTTGCCAGATTAATTGATAAAGTTTCTTTTGGTCTTCGGTGCTACCGGCTTGTATTTTTTCAATGTTCGTAGGCCTAATGGCTTCATGAGCCTCTTGGGCATTTTTAGATTTTGTTTTATAAAAACGAGGTTCAGCATACTCACTACCATATTTTTTTTCAATAAAACTAACGATTTGATTTTGGGCGATAACTGATAAATTTGTGCTATCTGTCCTCATGTAAGTTATGTATCCTGCTTCATAAAGCTTTTGGGCAACTTGCATTGTTTTAGAAGGGGAGAATCCTAGTCTTGTGCTGGCAGTTTGTTGTAAAACAGAGGTTGTAAATGGAGGTCGTGGTTGTCTTTTTTGTTGGCTTGTTTTTAAATCAACAATAAACCATTTTTCTTCTTGACCTTTTTTCAATATCTTTTCAACTATTTTTTCATCAGTCGGTTCTTTGGTGCAAGTTAGAGTAATTTTGTCTTTTTTAATTGTTTCAAACAAACCACTTATTGTCCAAAATTTTTCAGGAATAAAAGATCTAATTTCTCTTTCTCTTTCCATTATAATTCTCATTGCTGGAGATTGAACTCTTCCGGCTGATAATCCATATCTAACTTTTTTCCAAATAAGACCAGATAAATCATAGCCAACAAGTCTATCTAAAACTCGTCTTGCTTCTTGGGCCTTAACTAGATTAAGATCAATATCTCGAGGGTTCTTAATGGCTTCTCCAACAGCTTCTTTGGTGATTTCATTAAACGTAGCTCTTTTAATAGGAGCTTTTATTTTTTTGTCTTCTGTTAAGATTTCTTTAAGGTGCCAAGAAATAGCTTCTCCCTCTCGGTCCGGGTCTGTGGCTAAGATTATTTCATCAGCTTTTTGAGATAAATTTTTCAATTCGGCAACAACTTTTTCTTTACCTTTTGATATTTCATATTTAGGAACAAAACCAGCCGCTATATCAATAGCGTTTTTGTTTGATTTAGGTAAATCTCTAATATGACCAACTGAAGCCCTAACGGTATAAACTCCGTTCAAGTATTTTTCAATCGTCTTAGCTTTTGATGGTGATTCTACAATTAATAATTTCATCTGTAATGACAAGTATTACATGAATTAGACTAATTTTGCAAATAACAGAATTAAAGCCTTAATATTTGTCCATTACTTTCCTTGATTAAACCACGAACTTCCATAATTGATAAAAGAGCATTAGCTTCTGAAGTTTCTAGGCCAGATAAAATAATTAAATCATCTCTATCCATTGGCTCTGTCAATAATTGAAGAATGGCTTTTTCTTCAGGCTGACAAGATTGATACCGAAGTGTCTCTTTGAAAGAAGAAGTGTCAAAACCGAGGGCCTCCAAGACATCCTCACTAGTAGTTACGGGGATAGCTCCTTCTCTAATTAGCCAATTAACTCCATTGGCGTTGTTAGAAAAAATAGATCCCGGAACGGCTAAAACATCTTTGTTGTAATCTAGGGCTAGGCGAGCCGTGATTAAAGACCCGGATTTCATTTCGGCCTCAATAATTAAGACCGCCTTGGAAATACCAGCCATCAGCCTGTTTCTTTTTGGGAAAGAGTAAATGGTGGCGACAGAATCTGGTTCAAATTCAGAAATTAGGCAACCCCCATTTTTAATTATTTTTTCTGCTAGATTTAAATTATTTTTTGGATATAAAACTTTTCTACTAAGACCCGAACCAGGAAAAGCCACAGTTGTTAATCCAGCTTCTAAGGCAGATTGGTGGGCAATGCTATCTATTCCTATAGCCAAACCCGAAACAATAATAATAGGATAACCAGAAAGCCCAGTAATTAATTTTTGGCAGACATCTTTACCATAATTAGAATATTTTCTTGAACCAACAACGGCTAAATAAATATATTTCGGATCTGGTAATTTACCTAGAGCGTAAAGTTTTTCTGGGGGCTGAGGAATCTCTAAAAGTGGTTCTGGCCAGTCGTCTTTTTTGATTTGGTATATTTTATCCATCTATCTTATTATACTCTAATTATTATTTAAAAAACCTTTGACGAACAACAAAAAATATTTTTTATTTGCAGAGGTCTTGCCTTAGCAAATAAAACACATAAAATTAGTTAGCCCAGATAGACTTTAGATACGCGATAATTTAGCAATTGTTTAATAGTTTATTTTTTTATATAATAGACTCATATGTTAGACATAAAATTTATAAGAGAAAATAAAGATATAATTAAGGCGGGGGCCAAGAAAAAACATTTAGATGAAGAAATAGATAAGCTTTTAGACATAGACCAAAAGAGATTAGATTTATTATCTAAAGTAGAATCATTAAGGGCTGAGCAAAATAAGGTTAGTTTATCAATGGGTGGGACATTAAGTGATAACGAGAGGGCACAATTGATAGAAGAGATGCGTTTAGTTAAAGAAGAGCTGAAAGAAAAAGAAGAAGAGTTGCGACAAGTTATGGCGGAGTGGCAATCACTGATGCTTACGGTCCCAAACATTCCAGATATTTCCGTTCCCGAGGGTAATAGTGATGAAGATAATGTTGAAGTTAAACAATGGGGTGAAAAACCAAATTTTTCATTTGAACCGAAAGATCATATTGATTTAATGACTAACTTAAAGATGGTTGATTTTGATCGGGGGACTAAGGTCCATGGATTCCGTGGTTATTTTTTAACTGGGGATGGAGCTAAACTTTCAATGGCTATTTGGAATTATGCCTTAGACTTTTTCTCTAATTTAGGTTTTATACCGGTTATTCCTCCAGTTATTATTAGACGCGAAACTTTTATGGGAACTGGTTACTTACCTCAAGGAGAAGAAGATTTATACAAAACTCAAGATGGAGATTTTCTTGCGGGGACAGCAGAGGTTCCCTTAATGGGTTTTCACCAAGATGAAATTTTAGATAAAAATGATTTACCCAAAAAGTATTTAGGCTTTTCTCCTTGTTTTCGTAGGGAAGCTGGTAGTCACTCAAAAGATATTAAGGGTCTTATTAGGGTTCATGAGTTTTATAAATGGGAACAGCTAATTTTATGTGAAGCTTCTCATGCTGAAAGTGTTAAGTATCATGAAGAAATAAATAAGAACATTGAGAGTTTCATTGAATCTTTAGAAATACCATATCACACCGTTGTTAATTGTGGGGGGGATCTCGGAATGGGTCAGGTTAAAAAGTATGATGTTGAATTATGGGTACCAAAAGAAAATAAATACAGAGAAATTGGGTCAGCTTCTTACTTCCACGATTTTCAGACTCGTCGCTTAAATATTCGTTACCGTGATGATGATGGTAAATTAAGATATGCTCACTCTCTAAACAGTACCGCCATACCAACTCCTAGGATTTTAGTTTCTTTAGTTGAAAACTTTCAGCAGGAAGATGGTAGCATAAAAATTCCTTCAGTTTTGCAAAAATATTTTGGTAAAGAAGTAATTTCATAAAAAAATGAGAGATATACCAAGATCTCCACGTATTGAAGAATTGAGGCGAAAACGCCAAAAAAGAAATTTAGGTTTGGCTTTTTTGTTACTCCTAACCTTGTTCCTAATTCTCATTGGTTTATCTCTTTTATCAAGAATAAGAGGGCTTTGTATTAATCAAATAGAAATAAACGGAAATAATGTAATCAAAAAAAATGAAATTGAAACTCTAGTTAGTAAACACCTAGAGGGTAAATATATTTATCTTTTTCCTAAGTCTAATAGTTTAATTTACCCAAGAGTAAAAATATACAATGATTTAATTTATAGTTTCCCGCGAATAGAAGATCTTTTTGTTTATGTAGAGAAATTTAAAACACTCAAAATAGACATCACGGAAAGAGCTGGATCTTATTTGTATTGTGGCAAAGAAATTCCTGAAGAAGAGAGTGAAGTTGGGGAGAATTGTTATTTTATTGATCAAGATGGTTATATATTTGATAAAGCCCCTTATTTTTCTGGTAATATATATTTTAAATATTTTATGGAGTTATTAGATAACCCAGAAGATCCATCTGGTCAAGAAATAATGGCTGAGCAAAGTTTTAGGAATTTGGTTAATTTTATAAAAGGGATTTCAAAACTTGGCTTTCAGTCTACCCATATCTTTGTTGACACTGAAGGGATTAGTCATCTGTATCTTAAAGAAGGACAGAAAGGGCTTCAACCTGAAATAGTTTTTAGGGACCAAGAAAATCTTGATTCAGTCCTAGAAGACTTTTCTTTAGCAATGAAAAAGCAAGAGTTTGCTGATGAGATCATTTCTAAATATGATGATTTGTTGTATATTGATTTGCGTTTTAAAAATAAAGTTTTCTATAAATTTAAAGATTAAATATGAAAAAAGTCTGGGATAAATTGCCAAAAGAATTTTTTTGCCTAGCCCCGATGTCTGATGTAACTGATCCGGCTTTTCGTCGAATAATAGCTTTATATAGTAAAACTAAAACTGATAAAAAGAAAAATAATATTGTTTTTTGGACGGAATTTGTTTCGGCGGATGGGCTCGCTAGTCCCGGGAAAGAAGTATTGAAAAATAATTTAATCTTTAGCCAAAAAGAAAAGCCAATCATAGCTCAATTATTTGGAGCCAATAAAGATAAAATGAGACGCGCCGCTAGTTATGTGGCTACTCTTGGTTTTGATGGGATAGATATAAATATGGGTTGCCCAGATAGATCCATAGAAAAACAAGGA
>Ga0209606_1002007_pt1 | contig 23676 bp, 15 predicted proteins | sample AD_UKC057_MetaG_FD_184412 | JGI IMG/M metagenome (GOLD analysis project Ga0209606, IMG submission 184412) | Active sludge microbial communities of municipal wastewater-treating anaerobic digesters from USA - AD_UKC057_MetaG (SPAdes) (version 2) | ecosystem: Engineered > Bioreactor > Anaerobic >...
CACTATTGGCAACCCAAGACTGAGTGTTCATTCTTCCATGCTCTTTCATACATGGGCATTCGTCGCCTTCTTCCTGATCGTGTACGCGGGCTTTCGGCTGCTCCGCGGCACGCGAGCGGAGATGCCCTGGCTGCTGGGGGCCAGCTACCTCTTCTACGGGGCGTGGAACCCGCTCTACCTGGTGCTGATCCTGTACACGACGAGCGTCGACTACTACGCCGTCACGCGCATGGCCCGCTCGCGCCGGCGGGGCATGTGGCTGGCCTTCAGCGTCGTCAACAGCCTGCTCGTGCTGGGGTTCTTCAAGTACCGCCACTTCGCCGCCGAGAACATCAACCTCCTGCTCGACTGGGCGGGCGTGCCGCTGGCCGTGCCGGTGGTGAATGAATTACTGCCCTGGCTCACCGCGGACATCAACTCGTCGCTGGCGGCCATGGGCCTGCACTACACCGTGCCCGGCCTGGGCGACCTGCCGGTGGGGATCTCCTTCTTCACCTTCCAATCGATGAGCTACACCATCGATTTCTACCGCGGTCATTGCGACCGGGAACCCAGCTTCATCCGCTACGCCACGTTCGTGTCGTTCTTTCCGCAGTTGGTGGCCGGGCCCATCGAACGTTCGACCAACCTGTTGCGCCAGCTCGGCCAGGTCCAGCCGATCACCCGCACCGACGTCGCCGACGGCCTGAGCCTGTTCCTGGTGGGCCTGTTCAAGAAGGTTGCCCTGGCCGACTACCTGGCACAGTACGTGGACAAGGTGTACGCCGTGCCGGGCAACTGGCACGCCCCGGCCCTGGTGCTGGCGACGTTCGCGTTTTCGTGGCAGATCTACTTCGACTTCTCGGGCTACACCGACATGGCGCGCGGGCTGGGACGGATGATGGGGTTCCGGTTGATGCTGAACTTCAACAACCCTTACCTGGCCGACAGCCTGGGCGACTTCTGGCGCCGCTGGCACATCAGCCTGTCCACGTGGTTTCGCGACTACGTGTACATTCCGATGGGCGGAAGCCGCAGGAGCACGTGGGCGATCTACCGCAACATGGTCCTGACGATGGTGATTTCCGGGCTCTGGCACGGTGCGGAGTGGGGGTTCGTGATCTGGGGCCTGCTTCACGCGGCCGGGCGGGCGGCGACCCGCAAGCTGGAGCAGACGAGTCTATACCGCGATCGCGTGCCGCGACCGCTCAAGCAGGCGCTGGTGTTCGCGTTCGTGACGTTCGCGTGGATCTTCTTCCGGGCCCGCTCGTGGTCCAAGGCGTGGACGATCATCGAACGGATCTTCACCAGCGGCTGGGGCGATCCGCAATTTCCGATCCTGGCGATGGCGATGATCCTGGCGATATGGGCGTACCAGCACGCGTACGAATCCCGTTGGGGCCGGGGCATCCTGGAACTGGCGGCGGTGCGGGTGGCGGCGGCGATAGCGATGGCGGTCTACCTGGCGACGTTCATCGCGCCGGGCGCCGCTCAGGCATTCATCTATTTCCAGTTTTAGGCGAGAGAGAGTCCCAGTGGACAACAAGGACCATCACGGGCAGGAGCAGACTGGCCGCCGCGCTGTGCGCGGGGCGGCTGGGGCTGATCCGACGATGAGCCTGCCGGGGCTGGACGTACGCTTCGGCTCCAATGTGGTGCGGTTGAGCGCGTGGCAGTGGCTCGTGACGGCCTTGTTGCTGGTGTTGGTGATGAGCCTGGTCCCGTCGATCTGGGAACGGATCGAGCCCCTGGAGGACGGAGCGGACTTCCGCATACCGTATGAACTGAGCTATGACTACTGGCTCTATCAGCGGCATTGCCGGCGCTCGGCCGGGCGAGGCGATGTGCTGGTGGTCGGCGATTCGGTGATCTGGGGACCGTACGTAACCCGGCAGGAGACGCTCCCGCACTATCTTGCCGCCGCGACGGGCGGGTGCCGGCGGTTTGCCAATCTGGGCCTGGACGGCGCCCACCCGGCCGCTTTGGCTGGACTTGTCAACTCCTACGGCGCCGACATCGCCGGCTGCGACGTGATCCTCCACTGCAACCTGCTGTGGATATCCTCGCCGGAACACGACCTGCGGAAGGCCCGGCCTGCCGGCTTCAATCATCCCGCCCTGGTGGCCCAGTTCTATCCCGACATCCCGGCCTATGACGAAACGCTCTCGCGCCGGATCGGCAACGTGCTGGACCGCAACGTCACCTTCTTTGCCTGGGCCAACCACATGCGGGCCAGTCGACTGGGCGGGCACGATCTGCCGACGTGGTCGCTGGACCACCCGTACGACAACCCCGGCCTGGCGCTGCGGCCGACGGCCGACGTTGAGGCGGACAAGCGACACCATCCGCCCCTGCCTTGGAGCGATCCGTCTCGCGGGATCCGCAGGCAAGCGTACGATTGGACGGATCTGGAGCAGTCCCTCCAGTGGCGGTTCTTCCAGGCAACTGTGGCTGCTCTGAAGGAACGCGGCAACCGCGTGGTTGTCGTGGTCGGCCCGTTCAACGAGCACATGATGGAAGCCGAAAGCCTGGCCGTCTACCGTCGCCTGCGCGATCAGGCGGCGGCGCGTCTCCGTCAACAGGGAGTCGCCTGCTGTGTCCCGCCGGTCCTGCCCAGCGAGTTGTACGGCGATGCCAGCCATCCGCTGGCCCGGGGATACCGGCAACTGGCGGAGTGGTTGGTCCGGCAGAAGGAGATTGCGGACCTGCCTGCCGGCAGGCAGGTTGCGGATTCGGTTGGACGTTGAATGTTGCGATTAGGACTGGTAGGTTGACGCCAATGACCATCAGGCTTATCTGCCTTTGCTGTTTTCTGTCCACTATCCACTATCCACTATCCACTGTTGCTGCGGGCACGATCGTTTTCTGCAGCAACCGCACGGGAGCCTGGCGGATCTGGACGGCCCAGCCCGACGGGTCAGCCTGTCGCCAGTTGACCAGGGGCGAGGGCGACTTCCTCGAGGTCGATCCCGTCTTCAGCCCGGACGGCAAGAGCATCCTCCTCACCTCGACTCGCGGCGGAAAAGCCGGGTTGTGGCGCGTGCGGGCCGACGGCACGGGGGCCGAGCGCATCTGCGACGGCGACCAGGGCGAATGGTCGCCCGACGGCAGGCGGATCGTCTTTCGACGCGGCGAGGCGCTGCTGGTTCGTGACCTGGCCGACGGGACGGAAAAGCGACTCACGCCGGAGGGCTTCGCGCACTGCTCCGCCCCGGCCTGGAGCCACGACGGCAAGACCATCGCCTTCGCCTGCCGCTGGGATGCCGGCAACGCCCTGTACACGGTCCCGGCCGACGGCGGCAAGCCGACGAAGGTCTACGACGAGCAGGGCGCGTGCGAACCGCACTGGTCGCCGGACGACGCGCTGCTGGTCTACGAGACCGAGGTGCACCTGTGCACGATCACGCCCGACGGCAAGAAGAACCGCCTGCTGACGACGTTTGGCGGAGTGCAGCGGTACGGGCGGTTCAGCCCCGACGGCAAGAGCGTGATCTTCTGCCAGGGCGCCAGCGAGCGCGGCCCGTGGGAGTTGTACGTCATTCCGGCCCGCGGGGGCAGGCCCCGGCGGCTGACCGAGGACGGATCGGACATGTACCCGGACTGGAAGCCGTGACGAAATTGCCGATTGCCGATTGCCGATTGTCGATTGACGAGGCGAAGGCCGCTTGCTCCGCCCCAGGGCCGGCCGCCGCGCTTGCGATCGCACTGCTTGTCTCCGCGTTGCTGCCCCTCCGTGCCGAAGCCCAGGGGGCCTCCGACGATCCCTCCGTCGTCCTGTACGACACCGGCATGGCGTCGCAGCGGCCCATCGCCTCGCAGGCACTGGCCGAGAAGACCGGCTGGAAGGCCATCCCCGAGGACAAGCTCGACCATAAGTTCGCGGGCGACGCGGTGATGATGAACGACCGCCTGGCCGTGGCGTTCTGCGCCAAGGGCGGCGCCGTGAACGTGTACGCTCACACCGCGCGCGGCTGGGCCATCCGCGCGAGCTTCGCCTCCTCACCGGCCCGCGCCGCCGCGCAGGCTTCCCCGCCCCAGCCTGCGCCGAGCCGCCTGCGCGTCGTCGAGAACAACCCCGGCGCTGTCGAGGTGGAGGCTGGCTGGACGGGCCGGCCCGGCAGCGCATTCTCTCGCCTGACTACCGGGCAGCCTTATCTGGAAGTCCGCGGCGGGAAGGACAACCAGGTCCTCGAGATCATGGCCAGTATGCAATGGCTGGTCGTGCCCGACTTCTTCGGCGACGATCTGGCCCTGTCCGACACGGACCTGGCGGCACTCCGCACGCCCGTCCCGGCCGAGCGGATGCTCTTGCTCCTGGGAGGCTCGGGCGAAGTCATGATCCAGGCGCTGTGGCCCTCTCTTGCGCAGCGCGTGGAACCGCTTCAGTTCGGGGATCAGCCCGTCGGCCTCCGCGTCGACTGTGGCAAGGATCAGCGGGTATATCTAGCCTTGTTCGAGGGGGCCGGTCTGTGGCGACAACAGGGCGCCCCGGGCGGGGCCGCGGCGGGCGATTGGAAGCCTTCTTTCCCCGCCAAGTGGCGATCCAGCATCGTGGGCCCGGAGGCGCTGTGCGAGTCATCCTGGCTGGGGCGGACGCCTGCGGCCTCGCCTTCCGATCCCCGCCGCCCGTGTCTGGTCTATCCCCTCGACCGCGAGGCGAGCACGCCGCTGACGACGTTCACGCCCATCGACATCATGCGTGCGACGCTGGGGTTCGGGCCGTGCAAGTCCCTGCTGGACACGGAAGGGTTCGGCTCTGCCGAGGAGGCCACGCCCGACCAGGTCATGAACTACCTGGAGGCGCAGGCGAGGCTTAAGAAGCCGAATGTCCAGGAAGTGCGGACGAGACTGGCAGCGATGACCGGGCAGGTGCGAGGCGCACAGAAACGAATCGACGTTTACGCCGCGCTCGCCCACGACGCTCGGGCCCTGCCGGCCGGCGAACTCCCCGACAAGGTGCCCCCGCTGCTGGACTACATGGGCCGGTCGCTCAGGGCTTGTCCCGCCTCGCTGTGCGATGAGTGTGAGGACCTGGCCCGCGTGCTGGGCGAGACGATCGGTTCGGCGGACCCGCAGGCCAGGCTGGCTGAGCCGGTCCAGGCGGTGCGACGGATCGGACTGGCCCAGAATCGCAGCCTCGCTCAGTGCCGCATGACGGTGCGGAGACTGCGGTTGCTGTGTGAGCCCGAACCGGGCCATCCCGATACGGTCAGCAAGACCGAAGCCGCGAAGAAGCTCCTGGCGATACTCGGAACGGTCCAGGCTCCGGCGGCGGCGACGTCGCAGACGGGTGTTAGGCCCGCGAATGAATAGCGTTCCTACATGAGTCGAGGACGGACCCGCGGCCGGGCGCCGAGCAGGTGGACCGTCAAGAACGACGACGGCAAAGGAGATGAGTATGTCTCTGGCGACGAAGCGTGTCTCGTGCATCCTGAGCGCTGTGATGTTCGCCCTCTGCGTTTCCGCAACAGCCGCTCCGCCGAAAAGGCGGACCAACCTGCTGGCCAACGGCGGCTTCGAGTTGGGCAGGGACAACTGGCGGATGGATCGCGACAAGGGGACCGAGGCCAAGTTCGAGACCACGGCGGACCATGTGGCCGCTGGGCAACAGTGTGCGCGCGTCACCGTCCAGAAGGTCGTCGGTTGGGGCACGCAGTTCGGGCAGACACTGGAGGCCCCCTCGCCGGGCAAGACGTACACCTTCGCCGCCCTGGTTCGCAGCGCCGGCAAGCCGGTCACCGCACAACTGGAGATCGAGCGGTCGGCCAACCCCTACGACCGCGCCGCCCGCAGCGAGAAGTTCACCGTCACCAGGGACAAGTGGACCGAGCTTCACGTGACCTTCAAGCTGGACAAGCCCTTCCCGCAGGGCTGGTTCGCCTATATTTCCTGCGCGCAGGGCGACTGCGAGTACCTGGCCGACGAAATGCGAATCTACGAGGGCGAGTACGTGCCCTTCAAGGCTGGCGGGGAAGAGGATGCGGATGCCTTCCCAGCCGTCGCGGTCTACGACACGCTCAAGTCGTCGGCGACTTCGCTGGCAGGCGAGGCACTGAGCGGCAAGACAGGCTGGACGGAAGTCAAGGGTGGCGCCGCGCACACGTTCAAGGGCGACATGGTGCTGGCGAACGAGTACCTGGCCCTGGTCGTGCGGCGAGGGGCGAAGGCGGCAGAGGCGTACGCGGCCGGGGCGGTGGGCTTTGTCCAGCGGGCGGATTTGCTGCCCGCGGATGCGGGCGCCGCCGTGCTGAAGTCATTTGATCTGGTCCGCACCGCCGATTCGGCGACGGCGGGGTGCACGTTCGCGTCGTCTGACGGCAAGGCTTTCGGCCTGGACCTCGCTTTGGTGGCCGGGCAGGCATACGTGCGGACCCAGCCGCGGGAGGCGACATCGGCGATCCGCATCCAGGCTCCCTGCGGTACGGTAGTGCTGCCGGACTTCTTCGCCGACGACATCATTGTCGAGGCGGGCGAGGTGTCGGCTGCCTCGGCGGAACTCCCCAACGACCATTTCCTGATCCACCTGCTGGGGCGGGGCGAATGCCTCTTGCTCAGCGTGGCCAGCCAGCGCGGCGACGACGTGCGGATCGACCTCTCCGGCCAGGGGGAGGGTCGCCGGATCGACGCGTCGCGCGTGCCGTTCGGCAAGGATGGGAAGGTCTTTGTGGCGCTGCTGGAGGCGCCTGGCATCTGGCACCGCCGGCACGTGGCCAGGGCGGATGCGGGCAAGATCCTGCTGCTGGACTGGAAGCGGCCTTTCGAGGCGGTGTGGCGGGTCGATTGGCGGCGGAGCGACGGCCTGATCGATAGCTGGGAGATGCTCTGCCAGCGCAAGAGCGGCGGGTACGACAAGCTGGGCTGGTACGGCGACTCGCAGAGCGTGCCAGCCAACCGCAAGAAATGGACGACGGTGCTGGGCTCGTTCCTGTACCCCTGCTGGGCCGACCTCGACGGGCGGGCGTTCCTCCAGCCGCTCAAGGGGCCTTTTGCCTTCGACGGCCCCGTCGTGGTGTATCCGATCAACCGTTCGAGAGCTACCGCCCCCGACGTCTTCACCGTGCAGGACATCCTGCGGGCCGCGCTGGGCGTCGGGCCCTGCCAGTTCATCCTGGACGTCGAGGGCCAGGGCACAAGCCTGCACGGCCGGCCCACGTGCGGTACGCGGGACCTCCTGGGACCGATTTACAGGAGCGGCCAGCAGAAGCAGAAGCGGGCGGAGATCGAGAAGGCGCTGGTCGATGTGGTGACCTTCGTCAAGTTCATCCGTGCGAGGATCGAGGACTACGTGGCCTGGGGCCACGAGCTGGTCGAGTACCTCCGGGAGCAGAAGAAGGCCCACCCGGAGTTGGCGGGCTTTGCCGACGAGATGATCAACCTGGCCCGCGACATCGATGTCCGTTACGACCGCCGCCGCGAGCCCATCCGGACGCCGCAATACGTGATCGACCTGACCGAGAAGTTCCGCAGGACGCTGCTGGACTACGAGGGCGGCGACGCGTATGCCAAGTGCAAGGCCATCACCGAGGCGATCGTGGTGGTCGGAGGCAACCAGGACGAACTGGTCGGGGAGTGCCGCCTCGCGGTCAAGGTGATCCGCCAGCGGGCGGGCCTGGCGATGGCTGACGATCCCAAGGTGGCGGAGCTGGCCAAGGAGATCCGCCTGCGGGCGCAGAAGATACTGAGGAACCCGACGAGCTACGAGGCGCCGCGACACTAAGCAGCCGGTCTGCCGAGCGCAAATGCATGAATTCCACGAACGGACAGAAATGAGGATATCCATTCCCGTGAATAGACCCTTGCTTGTTCTCGGTGTGCTGGCAGCGCTGCTGACCGCGGCTGGCTGCCAGAAGAAGGACAAGGCCGCCTCATCGGGCCAGACGGGCTCCAACACCACCGCGACATCGGCTCCGGCGACCATCACCACGCCAACGGGCGTGGTCATGGTGCTCGTGCCGGGCGGGCAGTTCGTCATGGGCGATGACCGCGGCGAGTCTAACGAGAAGCCCGCCCACGCCGTCCAGATCAGCGGGTTCTACATGGACCAGTGCGAGGTGACCCAAAAGTCCTTCAGCCGCCTGATGGGCCGAAACCCCAGCAAGAACAAGGGCAACGACCTGCCGGTGGAGCGGATCGGCTACCTGGCGGCCCTGCAATACTGCAACATGCGGTCGATCCGCGAGAAGCTCACCCCGTGCTACGACCTGTCCGCGGCGGGCGTGGCCTGCGATTTCACAGCCAGCGGCTACCGCCTGCCGACCGAGGCGGAATGGGAATACGCCTGCCGGGCCGGAACGACCACGCGGTACTCCTTCGGCGACGATGCGGCCCGGTTGGGCGACCATGCGTGGTTTAAGGCCAACGCGGGCAAGGCGACCCACCCGGTCAAGGGCAGGGCCCCCAATCCATGGGGCTTGCATGACATGCACGGCAACGTGGCGGAGTGGTGCCACGATTTCTACCGCGACGGCTATGAAGGCGCCGCAACCGTCCGCGACCCGGTGGGCGGCGAGGCGACCGGCAAGCGAGTGCTCCGGGGGGGGAGCTTCGCCTCCGACGCCGGCTTCTGCCGCTGTGCCGCCCGCGCAGGAGAGAACCCCGGCCTTTCGGACGTGTGCCTGGGATACGAGGCCTACGGCTTCAGATGCGTCCGCCGCAAGTAGAACACATCGCGCCGTGACCCACTTCGCCGCCTCGCCGGGTGTCGTGTTTCTACTGGCCCGGGCCGATGCAGAACAGGTGCTTCTCGCCCCGGATGAGCAGCCGTCCGTCCACGGGCACGGGGGAGGCGACCACGCGCTCGCCCATGTCGTTGGCGGAGAGGACCTCGAACTTGCCCTCGATGCCCACCACGTACACCAGTCCGTCCTCACGTGCGGCGTAGAGCCTGCCTCCGGCAACCGTGGGCGAGGCGTAGTAGCTGGCGCCCTTGGGGGGCAGCTTGCCCGCCCAGAGCGTCTTGCCGGTGACCGGCTCGATGCACTCGATCTCGCCGCGGTCCCGCAGAAGATAGACCTTGCCCTTGCACTCCGCGGGCGTGGGGCAGAACGAGCCGGTGTCGTCGCGGGCCCAGAGACGGGCGGTGGCGGTGACGTCCCCGCTGCCGGTCAGGCGGATGCCGTGGAGGCGCATTCCCCGTCCGTAGGGCACGACGGCGACGTCGCCGGCGACCACCGGCGAGGCGACAGCCGGCCAGAGGGTCTTCGACTCGGGGTTGAAGTCGCCGCACGACCAGAGCGTCCTTCCGTTGGCGGCGTCATGGATGGTCAGGTGCTGGCCGCCCCAGACCATCACGGCCTCCCTGTCATGGTGGCGGATGACGATCGGCGTGGCGTAGCTGTGGTCGCCTTCGTTGGGGGTGGCGTAGTTGCGGTCGGCCTTCCAACGGAGTTGCCCGTCCGCCTTGTCGAACGCGGCGAGGCAGGAATTCCCGTGGCGCATCACCGCCATCACCACGCACTTCTCGGTCAGCACGGGGCTGGTGCCGAAGTCCCAGTAGAGGTTGTCCGGCCCGAATCGCTGGTGGAGGTTGGTCTTCCACAGCAGCTTGCCCTGCATGTCCAGGCCGGCCAGCGTGCCGCTCTTGAAGCAGGCGTAGATGCCCTGTCCGTCGGTGACACAGGAGGGATTGCACCCCGAGCCGTTGCGATGCTTGCCCTTCTTCTCCGTCCCCAGCGCGGTCCGCCACAGTTCCTTGCCCGCCCGGTCGAAGGCGAGGATCGCATCTTGCCCGTCAACCGGGGCGGTCAGGATGATCTGCTCCTTCCAGACGATCGGCGTGGAGCAGCCCTTGCCCGGAAGCGGCGCCTTCCACAGGAAGCCCTCGCTGCCGCTCCACCTGGTGGGGTATGTCCCGGCCTCCACGCTTCCGTTGTCTCCCGGTCCGCGCCAGCGGGGCCAGTCGGCCGCGTCGGCCGACGCCAATACGGGACAGAATCCAACCAGGTATACCAGGACGAGCACCCGTGTTCGCAGTTTCATAATGGCCTTTCGGGTTCGGTGCGGCCGCAGGGCGGTCGTTCGGACCAGGCCGCATTATAGCGAATCAGCCGGGCGGGCGGCGCCTTGAACGCGGAGGTTCGCCCGGCGACAATGCGACCTCTCGGCAGAGGAGAGCCAACGATGACGGGAATCATCAGGAAGTCAGCAACGGCGGCGTGCGTCTTATGGTTGTGTGGTCTGGCGGGCGCCGCGGAGAAAAGCATCCCGATCCGCCATCGTTTCCTCTGCGTGGACAACGCGGCTAACCGCCTGGTCTGCGTGGACGAGGGTGCGCCCAGCCGGGGCTGGTCCGTGGCCATTCCGCCCGGCTCGCGAGACCTGCAGCGCTTGGGAGACCAAGCCGTGCTGGTCAGCCACGGCAACGGGGCGGCCGAGTACGAGTTGGCCAGCGGCGCGAAGCGGGCATGGGTCGTCGACCGCTACCGGGACATCCAGACGGCCAGGCGGCTGGCGGACGGCAAGACGCTGCTGGCGTCGGTCCGGGGCGAACTGTTCGAATTGGACAAGGACGGGCGGGAAGTCGGCCGCGTCCGCATCGATCAGCCTGGGCTGAACATGCGTCTGATGCGGGTGCTGGATTCTGGCAACCTGCTGATCGGGGCCAAGAGCCCGTCGGGCGTGTTGGAGGTTACGCGGCAGGGCAAGGTGGTTCGCAGGTGGGCTCTTGCGGGGAGCGGGTACACCGCGGAGGCGCTGGGGGCGGAGCGGGTCCTCTCCAGCCAGGGCGCTGAGGCGAAGATCGTGGAGATGGACGCGCAGGGCAAGGTGATGAAGTACGTCGGTGGCAAAGCCGACCACCCCGAGGCGGGGCTGGACTTCTGCTCCGGCTGGGAGCGGCTGGCCAACGGGAACATCGTGATGGCCAACTGGCTGGGCCACCTCAAAGCGCAGGCGGCCCGCGGGCGGCCGCACCTGGTGGAGTTCTCGCCCGACAACCGGATCGTGTGGACCTGGGCCGACCACCAGGCCGTCCGGACGGCCACGAACGTGCTGATCCTGGATGCGCCCGCGCCCGCGGGCCGAAAGTGACGGTCACGGCGCGGCCGGTCGCAACGCCCGCCCGATGCCGGCTGCGATGTGGTCGGCCAGGAGTTCCACTCCAGCCTGGGTCGGGTGCACGCCGTCGTACGTGAGCACGCCCATGTCGCGGAAGGCCAGCGACCCATCGACGCGGAGTTCCACGTTGTGGTTCTGGAGGTAGGCCAGGTATGCCTTTCGCAGGTCCACGAGGGTCGCGCCGGTCTCGCGGGCGGCCTTGCGGGTGAGTTCGGCGAAGGCGTCGCAGCCGGCATCCTTGGGGTTGGCGCCGGTGGGCAGCTCGCGATAGACCGTGAGCGTGCAGAGCACCAGCCGGGTGCGGTTGGCCTTGGCGGCCGACGCCAGGTCATGCAGGGCCCGCTCGAAGTCTTCCGCGGAGGTCTTTCGCCACCAGACGTCATTGATGCCGATGAAGACGACGGCGAGGTCGGCCCGGTCGGTTGCGATGACCCGGGCGAAAGGGGCCTGGGGGCCGTTGTGGTTCTTGGCGTCCACGTAGGCGGCCTTGTCCACCCCGTCGCGCAAGGACAGGACTCCACCGCCGTTGACGCCCCGGTTGACCAGGCGGATCTTCATGTTCCTGGTTCCTTCTCCGGTACGCAGGGCCTGGGCGATGGCCTCGATGTACCCGTTCTGCCAGGTGATCGAGTCGCCGAAGAAGGAGATCGTCATGCCGTCCTTCAGCGGCGTGTTCGGGCCGCCCAACTCGCTCCGCCCGCTGATGCGAAAGACCGTCTCGCGCTGCCGCCGGGCCTGCTCGGACATGTCGAAGGGCGGGTCGGCGGGCGCGACCTTCGCGTCGGGCACGAGCTGGCCGTCGTCCAGCAGCTTGGCGCGATACAGCCCGGCGGGGCGGTCGGACGGGCTGTCGAAGCCGACGCGGGCGGCCTGCTCCGCGGTCAGCCCGGGTCCGCCCGAGCCGAACGCGACCTTGTCCTTGCCCCGGGTCCATTGCCGGATGGTGACTGTCTTGGACAGGTCCCATTTCTGCGAACGGCTGTCGGCGAAGGTGAGGGTGCACTCGCTCTCGCCCAGGTCGATCGTGCCGTGGGCCCGGACCAGTAGCGGCCCAAGCGTCTCGCTGTGACCCTGGGTCCACAGCCGGCCCTCGTGCGGCCCGGCCAGCGTCAGGGATGTCGAGTCCTCGATCTGGTGGGGGGCGTCGAGTCGGAGGATCGCCTGGTTGCTCCCGCCGCCCAGGACGATTTCTCCCGCGATCGCTTGCACGCCGGGCGGCTTGGCCAGGGCGAGCAGGCCACGCTTCACCGTCAGCGTGCCGCGGAAGGTATTGGGGGCCGTTCCTCCCAGAAACGACGGCGCGGTCTGCATGTGGGGGATGCCCCCGCCGTTCCAGACGATCCGCCCAGACCCCGAGATCGCGCCGGCGAACACCGTCCGGTTGCCCCCGCCGGTCTCCATCGTCAGCGCGTGCGAGTTGAGGTCCAGGTCGCCCGTGAAGGTCGCGGTCTTCCATCCAAAGGTCGTGTCGCCGGCCAGCCGCAGCCTGGCTTGCTTGCCATAGGCCTGGTCCGGTTTCATGACCTCGCCCGAGACATCCACGGCCTGACCGCCCTGGGCGGCGGCGAGATGGACGACGATCAGCGCCAGCGATTTGAACATGCTTTCTCCTCGGAGTCTGCGGCGGAACTTGCGACCCGCCGCCTCGAGCGATAGAGTACGGCCTGCGAGTCGAGATCACAAGCAAGCCCGCTTGGCACGAGTCGAGGCCTGTCGCCTCTCTTTGTCCGGGAGCCGAAAATGGGAAACGCTCTCAGGTGCGTCGCGTGGAGTGCATGGCTGCTGGTCTGGGCGTCGTCCAGTGCCCTGGCCGGCCCGCCGGGGCGTGTGACGCTACGGACGGCGGGCGGTCCGGTCCGGGGCGGGCCCGTGACGTTCGGTCATGTCTTCAAGAAGGGCGACATTCGCCAGGGCCTCCTGGTCGCCGCGCGCGGGGCGCGGACGCAGGTGGACGTCAAGCGGCGCTACGACGACGGCTCGGTGCGGTTTGCCGTCGTGTCGGTGCTGCTCGACCAGCCGGCGGATCGCCTGGATGTGACGCTGAGCGACGGCGTCGCGGACCAGTTGGCCAGGCCGGTGTCGGTGCAGGCGGCTGACCTGCTCAAGACGGACTTCGACGCGGTGCTCCGGCTGCGGTTTCCGGACGGGAGCGAGCGGACCGCCAGCGCTCGCGGCCTGCTCGAGGCGGCCGGGGCGAAGGCCAGGACGTGGCTGGACGGGCCGGTGGTGACCGAGTGGCTGCTGGAGGGCGCACCCGCCGACAAGCAGGGACGCGGAGACGAGGATCTCCGCGTGCAGTTTCACGTGCGGGCATACGCCGGTTGCCAGGCGGTTCGCGTGACGGTCGTGGTGGAGAACTGCCTGGACGCGTGGGCGGGGAACATCGGCTACGACGCGGAGGTCGCCCTGGGCCGCCAGGGGGCGCTCGCCTATCAGAAGAAGGGCGTCCACCACCGTCGCCTCAGTCGCTGGCGGAAGGACTTCTGGTGGCCCTCGCCGCCGCCGCGCGTGGACGTGGCCCACGATCTGGCGTGCCTTAGCGAAAGCGGGGCCATCCCCAACTACGACCGCTCCGTCGCGGTCGCCGAAAAGACGCTGGCCGGCCTGGCCGAGCGGTGGCAGCGGTGCGGCGAGACCGACATCATGGGCAGCGGCTTGCTCACCAAGTACATGCCCACCACGGGCGGGCGGGCCGAGATCGGCCCGTACCCGAAGTGGACCGTCGAGTACCTGCTCACCATGGACGAGCGGGCCAAGGCGGTGGTCCTGGGTGGCGGCGATCTGGCTGGGTCGTGGCCCATTCACGTCCGCAGCTCGAAGACCGGGCGGATCCTGACGCTGGAGGAGCGTCCGAAGTTCTGGGTCAGCGGCTACCGCGACGGCGACCGCGAGCGCCCGCTGTGGAAACCGGACCGCGCGCCGGCGCCCCCGCCGCGGACGGCCGACAGCAAGAGCCACCCGTACCACCTCTCGCCCGACGTCGCCCACATGGGCTCCTACGCCTACGTGCCGTACCTGGTGACCGGCGACTTCTACTATCTCGAAGAGGCGTACTTCTGGGCCAACTACGTCCTGCTGGCCCAGTGGCCCGTGCCGCGCCAGGACGCTCGGGGCCTCCTGAGCGATCAGATTCGCGGCAATGCCTGGGGTCTGCGGAACATCGCCGACGCCGCCTTCATCGCGCCTGAAGGTGATCCGGAGGGGCCGTACTTCGACAAGCGCATCCGCGAGAACCTGGCCGAGTGGACAAAGCGGATGTACGGCCCGCCGGAGTACAACAAGATGGGCTTCTGGGGCATTCGCACGGTCTCCGACGCCCGCATCCAGAACGCGGCCAATCCCAACTGGATGGTCACGGCGCCGTGGGAGCACGACTTCCTCATCTGGAGCCTGCACCACCTGACCGAATTGGGGTGGGCCGAGGCGGCCCGCCCGCGCGACTTCGAGCTGCGCTGGCGAGTCGGGGCGTTCGTCCACCCGCAGCAATACGACCCTCGCTTGGCCGCGCCCTACCGGATGGTTGTGGGCGAGATGGGGGCGGACAAGAAGGTCACGTTCTACGACGACTGGGTGACGCTCGGCCGGGAGAACGCCCGACTGACCAAGCCGCCCAAAGGCAAGTCAAACCCGGCATATGACTACTCCGCCCACATCGCCTTGGTCAGCGCGGTGGACGCGGGCTTCCCGCGGGCGGAGGAGGCGCTGAAGGTGCTGCTGGAACTGACCGGGGGGTACACCGGCTACCTGGCCGACCCCGCCTGGCGGATCGTGCCGCGCCGGTCGCCGAAATAAGCCACTGTGCGAAGGGAGACGGTGATGAACGAGCCCGCAAGATGGAAGTCTTTGCTGTTGGCGGCGTGGCTGGTCGCGGGGGCGGGCCTGGGCCCGGCCCGGGCGGCCGACAAGCCCCCGCCCGCGGCCGACGAGAAGAAGATCGCCTCGGCCGGGCTGGAGATACAGGACCTGTTCCAGAAGGAGCGGATCCCGAAGATCGTGGTGGCGGCCGACGGCAGCGTGCTGGCGTTCGCGAAAGCCTGCCAACTGCTGCGGCGGAGCGTTGACGGCGGGCGGACCTGGAGCGAGGTGCAGGAGGTGGCGCCGAGCGGGCGGGGCAACGCCATCGTCGACGACGTCACCGGCGACGTGCTGGTGGTCTGCCCGCGCGATGCCTGCCTGTGGCGCAGCAAGGACCACGGCAAGACCTGGCGGCGCGAGACGATCGTCCTCAAGTCCAACCTGATGGGCCACGGCGCGCCCGACAGCGGCGTACCCGCCGACGTGGCGGCCTCCGAGTCGGGCATTACGCTGAGCGGCGGCAAGCACAAGGGCCGGCTGCTCATGCCCGCCCGCGTCCAGCCGCCCAAGGGCAACAACGACCAGGAGTACTGGCCCTTCAACTGCAACACCGCCCTCTACAGCGACGACCGCGGCAAGACATGGCAGACGGCTTACCCCGTCCAGAGCGGCACGGGCGAGGGCACGCTGGCGGAACTGTCTGACGGGCGGATCTACTACAACTCCCGCTGCCACATGGCCGTCGACCACCGCCGGCGCATCGCCTGGAGCCACGACGGCGGGCACATGTGGACCGACTGGGAGACTTCGCAGGACCTGTTCGAGGTGGGCCAGCCGTTCTACTTCAAGTACGGCACGAAGCCCAGCTACGGCTGCAACGCCGGGCTCGTGCGGGTGCCGCCGGCGGCGACGGGCGGGCGCGACGTGCTGCTGTTCAGCACGCCGGACCAGCCCGGGGGACATCGCTTCAAGATGACCGTCTGGGCCAGCTTCGACGGCGCGAAGACCTGGCCCGTGAAGCGTCTGGTGTGGGAAGGCCCCAGCGCGTACTCGTCGCTGGCGGCCGGCGCGGACGGCAGCGCGTACCTCCTGTTCGAGCGGGGCAGAAAGAAGCTCTACGAGACCATCGCCGTCGCCCGCTTCGACCTGGACTGGTTGACCCAGGGCAAGGACTGGCGCAAGATGCTGCCGCCGTCCTCATCGGAGTGACCGACGATACGGCGGTCCCGGGACGGCGCCGCCGGAGCTGTCTAAGAGTCCATTGCCAGGAGAGCAATACATGAAGAGTGTTTGGATCGCAGCGGTCGTCGCATGGCTCGTGTTGGTTCTGCCGGCAGGAATGTCACCGGCGGGGGAGTCGGCCCCGCCCGCGCTGCGGGTGGAGGGGTACGGCTTTGAGGTGACGAAGCTCGCCGAGGACGCCAGGGCGTACGGCAACCGGGGATATGTCTGGAAGGACGTTCCGGAGGCCCTTCGCGGGTGGCAGTTCACGCGGACCAACGGCGGCGACCTCGCGCGGATGGACGCGATAGCCGGGGCCGACGGCGTGGTCCACATCGCCACGGCGGACAAGCAGAAAGGCATCGACCTGACCGGCTGGGAGAAAGTCGACGGTTGGGAGTTCTACTACACCGACGGCGGCAAGACGCGGATGCAGGTGTACCGCCGGTCGGCCAAGGCGGCCCAGAAGCTGCCCATCCCGCAGGGCAACTGGACGGGCGGGATCGTCCTGGCTCCCCGGATCGTGGCGGCGCCGATGGACCGCAAGGCCGACCTGAGCCTCGTGCCCGGCGTGGTGGTGCACCACTCGGCGGCGATGAGCGGGCTGTACATCGGCTCGCCCGGAATCGCCGTGCTGGACGACGGGGCCTACCTGGCCAAATGCGACTTGTTCGGGCCCAAGAGCAAGGAGCACGACTCGGCCATCACGCTGGTCTTCCGCAGCGAGGACAAGGGCGCGAGCTGGAAGCAGGCCGCCCGGATCGACGGGCTGTTCTGGTCGAACATCTTCTCGCACCGCGGCAAGGCCTACCAGATCGGGACGCAGAAGCACCACGGGCGGCTCGTGATCTTGCGCAGCGACGACGGGGGGCGGACGTGGACCGCGCCGGCCGACGCCGACAGCGGGTTGCTGGTGGACAGCGGCGAGTACCACACCGCGCCCATGCCGATGCTGGTCCACAACGGGCGATTGTGGCGGGCGATGGAGGACGCCTCGGGCGGCAAGCTGTGGGGGCTGCGGTACATGCCCATGGTGATCTCCGCGCCCCTGGAGGCGGACCTCCTGAAACGGTCGAGCTGGACCCTCAGCAACGCCCTTCACGGTGACGTGAAGTGGCTGGACGGCCAGTGGGGCGGGTGGCTCGAGGGCAACGCCGTCCTCACGCCCGAGGGGCACGTGGTGGACATCCTTCGCGTGCAGACCAGGGCCGGGGGCAAGGCCGCCATCGTGCGCATCAGCGACGACGGGAAGAGCGCGAGCTTCGACCCGGCCAGGGACCACATCGACTTCCCCGGCGGGGCCAAGAAGTTCACCATCCGCTACGACGAGCGGACCAAGCGGTACTGGTCGCTGACCAATCCCGTACCGCCGATCTTCGCCAAGGACACGGCTGGCGGGACCCGCAACACGCTGGGGCTTGTGAGTTCGGCGGACCTGCGCACCTGGCGAGTCCACTGCCTGCTGCTGCACCACCCGGATCGCTCCAAGCACGGCTTCCAGTACCCCGACTGGCTGTTTGACGGCGAGGACTTGATCGCGGCCATCCGCACGGGCTACGACGACGGGTTAGGCGGCGCCCACAACGCGCACGACGCGAACTTCCTGACCTTCCACCGGTTCAAGGACTTTCGCAAGCTGACGATGGCGGAATCGTGCATCGACCCGGCCAAGCTGGGGATGAAGCCCTGAAGAACGAGGCTATGAATCGTCGAGAGGTTCTACAGGCGGCGGGCGCGGGGGCGGCTCTCTGGGCGGCGGGTACGGCCGGCGGAGATGCGCGACCCGCTTCGAAGCCGTCGGCGGGTGGGCCGGCCGATCTGCCCCAGGTGACCTGGTCGCGCCGGGTGCCGCTGCGTTACGAAGCGGACGTCGCCGTCATCGGCGGGGGGATGGCGGGCGTCTGCGCCGCGGCGGCGGCCGCTCGCGGCGGGGCCAGGGTCGTGCTGGTTGAGCGGTTCGCCGTTACCGGCGGGATGCTCACCACCGGCGGGGTCGCCAACTTCTGCGGGCAGATGACCGTCCAGGGCGAGGTGTTCGACGAGATCCTGGCCGGCCTGCGGGCGTGGAAGGCCCTGGGCGAGGCGGGCCGGGCGTCGGTGTTTCACTACGAGGTGCTGGCCGTCGTGCTCCAGGAACTGCTGCTTCGGCGCGGCGTCAAGCTCCTGCTGCACACGCGTTTCGCCGATTGCCTCCTCCAGGACGGGCGGATCGGCGAGGCGATCGTGTGCGGCAAGAGCGGCCCCGAGGCCCTGCGGGCCAAGGTGTTCATCGACTGCACCGGCGATGCCGACGTCGCCCGCTCGGCCGGCTTCGAGGTGATGAAGGGCAGACCCGCCGACGGTCTGCAACTGCCCATGTCGATCATGTACTTCGTCCGGCACGTGAAGGGCGAATCGATCGGGCCGGACCTGCCGGAGGGCTGGTTCAAGCCGATCAGCCGGAAGGAGGATCTGCCCATGACCAGCGTCTGGCCGGACGGACCCGGAGGCAACGCGATTAAGATCAAGGTGCCGATGTTCGACTCGACCGACACCGAGAGCCTGACGGCGGCGGAGATTCGCTCCCGCCGACGGATGATGGAGGTGATGGACTACCACCGCCGGGTGGAGCACAAGCCGTGGCGGCTGGACCACTGCTCGCCGATTATCGGCATTCGCGAGGGGGCGCGGATCGTGGGCGACTACGTGCTGAAGGTGGACGACCTGCGGGCCGGGCGGGCGTTCGAGGACGGCGTGGCGCGCGGCACGTACTATCTCGACGGGCACAAGCCGGACGACGACAAGCGGACGTACATCTTGTCGCAGAAGGAGATGCAGGTCCCGCCGTACCAGATTCCGCTGCGGAGCCTGGTGGCCCGCGACGGCAAGAACCTGCTGATGGCCGGGCGGTGCTTCTCGGCCGACCAGCTCGCCCTCTCGTCGGCGCGGGTGAGCACGAGTTGTTCGATGATGGGCCAGGCGGCGGGGATCGCGGCCGCCCTGTGCGTCCGGCGCGGATGCGACGTTCGGCAGGTGGAAGCGGATGCGGTGCGGAAGATCGTCCTCGATCGCGGGGCGAAACTGGACGTATAGCTACGGAGCCGACCATGAAAGCAACGTTCGCAGTGATAGCGGTTCTGGCAATGGTGAGATTGATCGGCCCGCCGGCCGCAGCGGCAGAGGCGCCCGCGGGTCCGGCGGCCGTCGTCAAGGCGGAGTTCGTCTACGAGGACGCGCCGTTCAAGTCGTGTCACGCCTCGACAATCGCCCAGTCGGGCGATCACCTTGTGGCGGCGTGGTTCGGCGGGACGCGCGAAGGGGCGAGCGACGTGGGCATCTGGTGCTCGCGCCACGACGGCCAGGCGTGGTCGCCGCCGGTCGAGGTGGCCAACGGCGCGCGGGACGACGGTAAACAACTTCCGTGCTGGAACCCGGTGCTCTTCCAGTGGGACAAGACGCTCCACCTGTTCTACAAGGTCGGGCCCAGCCCGCGGACATGGTGGGGGATGCTCATCACGTCGACGGACGGCGGCAGGACGTGGTCCAGGCCTCAGCGTCTGCCGGACGGATTCGCCGGTCCGATCAAGAACAAACCCGTGCTGGAGGGCGGCCGGCTGCTGTGCCCCTCCAGTACCGAAGACGCCGGCTGGCGCGTCCACATGGAGAGCTGGACGGGCAAAGAGGGCGGCTGGTCGAAGACCGGCCCGCTGAACGACGGCAAGACCATCGGTGCGATCCAGCCGAGCATCCTGCGCCTGGGGGGCGAGAAGCTGCTGGCATTGGGGCGGACGCGGCAGGGGAAGATCTTTCAGATCGCCTCCGAGGACCGCGGCAGAACCTGGGGCGAGATGACCCTGACTTCGCTGCCCAACCCGAACTCCGGCATCGACGCGGTGACGCTGGCGGACGGGAGGCACCTGGTGGTCTACAACCACACCGCGCGGGGGCGAAGCCCGCTCAACGTGTCGGTGTCGCGCGACGGCCAGGGCTGGCAGGCCGCCCTGACCCTGGAGGACCAGCCGGGCGAGTACAGCTACCCGGCCGTCATTCAGACGTCTGACGGGCGGGTGCACGCGACCTACACGTGGAAGAGGCAGAAGGTGCGTCACGTCGTAATCGACCCCGCCCGCCTGGTGCTGCGCGAGTTGCCCGGCGGCCAGTGGCCCCAGTGACGCGGCGGCGGGGTCTCGGAAGTGAGAGTCGCTTCCTGCTTTCGGGAATGTCGGCGGCGGCAGAGCAGGCGACACAAGCGTCCTGAGTTCCCCATCGATGCGACAAAACTGTCGCGCCACGCGTCGTCTCATGGCGTTCAACCCGCGGCAAAGAGGCAAATCGGCCGTTGCGTCCGGTGCGGCACGGAATCTGCAACGTGTGGGAATAGCCGGCCCCCGGCCTTCTCGGCGCACGTCGCCGGAACGCCGCAACCCGCCGGTCAAGGAGTGTTCTCATGCCAGCCGGTGCCGCCGCACCTACGCCGGTGGACCTGAGGGCGATTCTGGCCTGGGCCCGGTCGTTGCTGGACTGCTCCCAGGCGGAACTGGCTTTGGAGATGCTGGAGAACTGCGGCTGCGAGTCTTCGGTCGTCGCCGACGCCAAGGCCGTGTGTCTGCTCAAACTGGGGTATCTTGACCGGGCTATGGAGACGCTGCAGGCGGCGGTCTTCGGTCCCGGCGCGATCTCCGATCCCGGCGTCTGCTAGGCGAACCTGAACAGACTGGACAAGCTCCGCCGGTCCAAAGGGGTCGGCGGACTCGGCGGTGATTTGCGCCCGCGGGGCCTCACGAGACGGGCCGAAACGTCCAGGCCGCGATCGATCGGCAGGACGGACCCTGCCCGTCGCCCCAGGCAGAAATCGCGACAAGGAAAGGGCGCCGCCCTGTTGGCAGTCGGCCAACAGGGCAGCGCCCTTTTGTGCTTCAACCAGGCTTGCGTTCTTCAGCGGCGCCGTCGGCGGATGTAGCCGCCCAGGCTGCCGGCGGCCAGCGTCAGCAGGGCCAGGCTGGCCGGTTCGGGCACGGCCGTCAATTCGACGTCGTTGCCGTCGCCGCCGAGGTAGGTGATGTAAAGGGGATTGGACGAGCCGGGCACGTGGAAGATGGCGCCCTCCTCCAGTCCGTCGAACGTGCCGGCGATCGGGTTGGTCCCCAGGTTGTTCAGGATCAGCCAGGAATCCTGCTCGGCTATCGGCTGGCTGACCACCAGGTTGAGCATCCCGTCCAGGCTCACGTCTCCCAGAACGGCCAGCACGTCGCTCTCCCCGTCGACGCCCAGATCGATTGTCAACTCAGCGTCCGCGGTCTGGGTGATGCCCGGGCTGAAGGCCCGCAATTCGGCGACCGAGAGATAGTTGGGGTCCGGAATGGTGACGCGAACGTAGCGGCCGACCGTATCGGCCGGCAGGTCGTAGGTCAGGTCGAGCGGCGGGATGCCGGGGTACTGCTGGCTCCAGACAAGGCCCATGGCGTCGTCCAGGACGGAGACAATCATCTTGTTAGACCGGTCGAGGAACAGGTCCCCCTGGCGGGCGTAGATGCTGGTCAGGTGGGTCGGCAGGCGGAGTTCCACCTGCCACCACGCCCCGGCCTCGCTCTGGGTGTGGGTGAAGTTGTTGAGGTTCCCGTCGATGCCGAGGCTGGCCACAAAGGAACCGTAGGTGGACGACTGGCTGGCCGTGCCGGCGGGGGCGACGTTCCCCAGGGTGGTGATGGTGAGCGTGCCGATCGTTCCGTCGCCTCCCGGCGAGACGCGCCCGCCGTTGTTGTACACCGGGCCTTCCACCGAGCCCGACCCGCCCAGCGCGCCGCCTGGGTTGACGTTCACGCCTGCGCTGCCCGTGGCGGACCCGGTGACGTTGTTGACCAGCAGCATCCCGCCGTCGATGATCGTCCCGCCGCTGTAGCTGTTGGCGTTGGTCAGCGTCAGGCTGCCCGTGCCGACCTTGCGAATGGCGGTGGTGGTGGTCCCGTTGATGATCGTCCCGGCGTAGGTGGTGTCGGTGTTGAGGGCCCCGATCTCGTACGTGTGGGTCCCGCCGCTGCCCTCGGAGCGGATCTGCCCGCTCGTGCCGGCCAGCGAGCCAAGCTGCACCGTCCCGGTCCCCACCGCCCCTGAACCGGTGCCCAGGATGTTCCCGCCGTTGATGACCCAGGCGGCCGCGGCGCTGCCTCCGCTGAAACTGTTGAAGAACATGTTGCTGGAGTTGTGGTTGACGGTCCCGGTGAAGCCGCTATTGTCTCCGCCGAACATGGCGGAGTAGTTGCCGGTCTTGGTGATCGTGCCCGATCCGGTGACCGGGCCGTTCAGATACAGGTTGCCGTTCTGAGTGTAGAGATTCAGGTCGTACGTTCCGACGTCCACTGCGCCAGTGACGTACCCGTGGGCGCCGTAGGCCCCCAGGCGGGCGTTGCCCGCCAGCGTCACGCTGCCGCTGACGGTGTTGTTGGCGAAGCGGATAGCCCCGAGCTGCCCGGCGACCTCGCTCCAGCCGTTGCCCGAAATGGTGAAGTCGTTGGCGTAGGTTGCGCCCGAAGCGGTGAGGAAGGCCTGACCGTTGCCGCTCACGGTGACGCCGGCGGTCCCGAACGAGCTGGCGTTGGCGGCGTGGACACGCCCGGAGGCGATCGTCGTCCCGCCGCTGTAGCTGTTGACGCCGCTGAGGATGATCTGCCCGCCGGCGGCGGGCGAGACGCGGAGGGCCAGCGTGCCCGCGCCGTCGCTGATGGCGCCGCTGAACGTGGGGCTGCCTCCGGAGCTGCCCGTGCCCAGCGTGAGGGTCTGGGCGCCCGACACGCCGCTGCTGATGGGCCCGCTGATCGTTCCGCCTTCGGTGCCGATGGTGGTGTTGCCCAGCAGCGTGATCGGCCCGGACAGATTCCCGCCGCTCAGGCGGATCGCGCCGCGGTTCTCGCCGTTGCCCGTGCCCACGACCTGGATGGCGTTGGCCAGGTTGGCCGAGGTGAACAACTGCCCGCCGCTGTTGATCTTGATCAGGGCCGACGAGTTGATCTTCAGCCCGCTGGCGTTGAGCTTGTTGTTGCCCGTGCCGCTGATCTCCAGCGTGCCGGAAAAGCCGGTCGAGTCGCCGGTCAGGTACGTGTTGTTCGTTGCGCCCGAAAGGCTCAGCAGGATGCGCCCCGTGCCGGAGAACACGTCGGTGTACGTGTTGGTCGCCCCGCTGAGCAACTGGACGGTGCCGGGGCTCGCGATGGTCGTGGTGCTGCCGGCCGGCAGGACGCCCGGCGCGGTCACCCGCAGCGTGCCCGCGGCCACTTCCGTCCCGCCGGTGTACGTGTTGGCCCCGCCGAAGACGATCGTGCCGGGGGAGGCGGAGATGGACTTGTTGATGGTGACCTTGTAGTCGCCCGAGATGGGGGCGTTGATCGTGCCCGTGCCGTTGTTGTAGCTGCCGATGGACGCGTCGCCCAGCAGCGTGACCGACCCGCTGGCGCCGATCACGCTGTTGCTCTCCAGCCGCAGGGCGCCGCGGGGCTGGGTGTCCAGGCCGTTGTTGCCGTCGCCCGAGATGGAGAACGCGTTGTTCAGAGTGACCCCGGTCGCCGCGAACAGCTCGCCCCCCGGATTGACGGTGACGCTTCCGCTGCCCAGGTTGCCGCTGCCCTGGAGGATGAGCCTTCCGGCGTTGATGGT
>Ga0209606_1002008_pt1 | contig 23660 bp, 20 predicted proteins | sample AD_UKC057_MetaG_FD_184412 | JGI IMG/M metagenome (GOLD analysis project Ga0209606, IMG submission 184412) | Active sludge microbial communities of municipal wastewater-treating anaerobic digesters from USA - AD_UKC057_MetaG (SPAdes) (version 2) | ecosystem: Engineered > Bioreactor > Anaerobic >...
GGTGTCCCAGCCCGAGACGATCTGCCCGAAGATCATGTATCCGCCGTCCAGGTTCGGCGTGCCGTCGGCGGTAATGAAGAACTGGCAGTTGCTGGTGTTGCTGCCGGCGTTGGCGTAGGCCAGCACGCCGCCCCCGGCGAAGCTGAGATTGATGGCGTAGTTGTCAACCAGGTCGCCCAGGGGGCTGTCGCCCGTCCCGTCGCCGTTGGCGGCATCGCCGGTCTGGATGACGAAGCCCGGAGAAATCCGGTGGACCGGCACATCGGTCCAGAAGGCCGGGTCGTCCACCGTCGGATCGCTGATCGTGCCGTCGTCGGCCACGTGCTTGGTCGCCAGCGTGATGAACCGTTCGACGGCCGCCGGGGCGGCTGAGTCGAAGAGCTGGATCAGAATGCTGCCCACGGCGGTCCCGCCCGCGTCGGTGAAGTTCAGGCGGGCGTAGGTCTCGTTCTGGCGGACCTGGGCGATCAGGTTGTTCTCGGAACTGACGACCTCGATGGTGACCGCGCCGCTGCCCGCGCCGTCGACGCCGACGGTCAGCGGACCATCGGTGCTCAGGACATATTCGTCGGCCAACGCGGCGCCGAACACGCTCGAGTTCACCTGGACTGTCCGAGTCGAGGGCGCCAGGGCGTCGTAGGTGGCAGTCAACTCGACGTCGAACGTGCCGAGGAACCCGGCCGGCGAGGTCACGGTGACCTGGTGGGTGTCCGGGTCGACGCTCACGGAGGCGCCGGCCTGGGCGGTAGTGGCGGTGAAGTCGGTGGGCCCGCCAGCGCCGTCGGAGACGATCGTCGGGGTAAAGCTGGTTGACTGGCCCGGGGCCACGTACACCGCCGCGGGCTGCACGATGCCCGCCACCGTCACGTCGACGATCTTGGTCTGGTCGAGTCCGTTGGCGTCGGTGAGAGTAAAGGCGGCTTGAGTCGTGCCCGCCCACCCGTTGAGCGCGGTGAAGGTGACCTGGTTGTCGACGACCTCGGCCTGGAGATTGGTCGTGGCCGTTTCCACCTCCATCGTCACCTCTCCCCCGCCGGCCGTCTGGGCGTCCACCTGGACCGTCAGCGGGTCGTGCGTGCCCAGCAGGTAGCTGTCGGCGAAGTCGGCGGGGAAGGCGTCGGAAGTGACCGAGAAGATGACCTCGGCCCTCGCCAGATCGTCGAACTCAGCCGACAGGAGCACCTGGAACGTGCCGGTGTAGTCGGCGGGGATGCTGAACGTGACCTCGTAGGTGCCGGGGTCGACGCTGGCCGTCAGGGCCGAGCCGAGGCTGGTCAGGGCGGTGACAGCCGTCGGCCCGCCCGCGCCGTCGGAGACGATGGTCGGCGTGAAGGCGATGTCCTGGCCGGGGATGGCCTGGATGTCGTCGACGGGGGCGATGCCCGCGACAGTCACGTCGATCACGCGGTCGGTCGTCAGGCCCTCGGAGTCGGTCAGCGTGACCGTCACCTGGGCCGTCCCGACGAAGCCGTCAGCCGGGTAGAAGCTGATCGTGCCGTCCTGTTCGGTGTGTTCGCCCGGCTGGAGGATATCCACGCTGGTCATGACGGGCGGGTTGACGGGCACGTCGTCGGTGCCGTCGACCAGTTCGCTGGCCATCAGTGCGTCGTACGTGTCCCAGCCGGAGATGACCTGGCCCAGGATAATGTAGCCGCCGTTCAGATGCGGGGTGGGACCGGCGGTGATGAAGAACTGGCAATTGCTGGTGCCCGCCCCGGCGTTGGCGAAGCCTACCACGCCCCCGGCGGCATAGCTGAGGTCCGGGTCGGCGTAGTCGGGAACGCCGGTCAGCGGGCTGTCGCCCGTGCCGTCGCCGTTGACCGCGTCGCCGGTCTGGACGACGAAGTCCGGATAGATGCGGTGGACCGGCACATCGGTCCAGAAGGCCGGATCGTCCACCGTCGGCTCGGACGTCGTGCCGTCGGCGGCGACGTGCCTCGTGGCCAGCGTGATGAACTGGTCGATGGCGGCCTGGTAGCTGTCGCCGAAGAGTTGGATGAGGATGTCGCCCATGGGCGTGCCGTCGGCCTCGGTGAAGTGCAACAGGGCATAGGGCTGGCCCTGGCGGACTTCGGCGACCAGGCCGGGATCGGTGCTGACGGCGGAGATCGTCACCGCATCGCCGTCGGCGTCGGTGGCGTCGACGCCGATAGTCAGAGGGCCGTTGGCGCTAAGTACATACGTGTCGTTCAGGTCCGTCACGAGGGTCGGTGCGGCGTCGAGGAACAGGCGATTCTCCAGTCCTTCCAGGACGGGCAGACCGACAAACACATGCGATGTTGGCATAGTGGAAGCTCCTACCGGTAGAAACACGGCTTACCGTAGGTATCGGCAGGGAAAGGAAGGGGAATCAGGGAAATCGGTCAGAATTCCCCGAGGGTGTCCGGGACGGGAAGAGACCGTCTCCATAGGGCGGCCGCAGTCCGCGCGGGGCGGACGGGACCGATCCCCGGCGGGCCAGCGCGCACAAGCCCGCGGCAGGCCCTTGGCGGGCTTACCCCGCGGCACGGAAGGCACGGGGAAACCGCGTCCCGTGGCCCCGGTCATCGGGCGATCCGGCGGACGAGGCGTTCGGTCTACTTCGCCGCCCATTTGACGGCATTGGCCATGATCTTGCGGACGTTGGAGTCCATGAAGATGGGGTTGGTCTCGTGCCCGGGCTGGAAGTAGAACATCTTGCCCTTGCCGATCTGCCAGACGAAGCCCTGCTTGGACTTGTCCACCCCGCCCTTCTTGAGGGTGGCCGAGCCCTCGAAAATGACCTTGGCCTCGGGAACGGCGTAGGGGTCGCTGTATCGCTCGTCGTGCTTGACGGTGAACTCGCTGACGCCGGCGGCGATGGGATGCGACGGGTCGGTCACGGTGACGGTAAGGTCGATGGAGTCGCAGACGTAGGCGCCCCAGGCGGCGACGCGGTTGGCCGGACGGACCTTCTTGAGCAGGGCCGGGTCGGTCGGCATCTGCTCCATGAGCTTGATGTTGGGCTTGGCGAAATGGGCGCTGTGGAGGGCGATGAAGCCCATGCCGTCTTCCTTGACCCGCTTGACGATCTTGTCGGCCAACTCGTTCTTGACCTGACCGTGGCGCTTGTGTCCCCACCACACCAGCACGTCGCAGCGGTTGAGCAGATCATCCGGCAGGCCCTGGTCGGGGTCCTCGATGCCGGCCTTGATCACCTCCCAGCCCGGGAGGTCCTTCTTGAGGCCGTCGACGACGGCGCCGTTGATGTCGTCGGGAAAGACGTTCTTGGGCGCGGTGCCCTCGGACCAGACCACGACGACCTTCTTCTGGTCGGCGGCGCGGATGACGGGGGAGGCTGCCGCAACAGCCAGGGCGGCGCCGGTGCGGGCGAGGAAACGGCGGCGATTCATGCTGGTCATCGTTGTGTACTCCTTGGATGGATTCCGTTGGGCGGTGATTGTACCGGCCCGCCAGGCAAAGGCAAGTAGAATGCCGAGCGGATCGCGAGCGGCGGGTGGGTCTCTTGTCGCTTTGGTTCTTTCTTTCCCCGCTTGCAGTCGCCGGCGGGGTCCGTATAATATCCGCCTGCTGCAAATGTTCGAGCGATTCTGCTGCGAGAGAACCTGACGGGATCATCCTATGAGGACATGTTTCTGGGCGATGACGGTCGGCGCGCTGCTGGCCTTGCCGATGTTGTCGGCCGCGGCAGAGGCGGAGTACGAGTTCAGGGGCGGCAAGTGGGTCCGCCTGGCCGAGCCCAAGCCAGGCACGCCGGAAGGCGAGTTGGCCATCCTCCGCCGCCTGGTCGACACCCAGCAGTACAAGGCCGCCGTGAAAGGCGTCCAGGCGTTCCTGGAGCAGCATCCTGACCATGCCGGACGCGAAGAGGCCATGATGCTGGCCGGACAGGCCCAGTTCGATCGCGGCCGCTACTGGCTGGCCTACGAGTGGTTCAAGCAGCAGGTGGACAACTTCCCGGGCGGGGTGTACGCCGAGCGGGCCCTCCACCGCGAGTACCAGATCGGCGACGCCTTCCTGGAGGGCAAGAAGCGCCTGGTGCTGGGCCTGTTCTGGGTGACCGCCCGCGGGGAGGGCGTGGAGATGCTCCAGCGGATCGCCGAGCAGGCCCCCGGCTCGGACATTGCCGAGCGCTCCCTGCTGCGGGTGGCTGACTACTACTACAATCGCGGCGACTGGGGCGAGGCGGTGCAGGCATACGACGAGTACCTGGAGTTGTTCGGCAAGTCGAACAGCGCCCCGTATGCCCGCCTCCAGGCGGCCCGGGCGACTCACGGGCAATTCAAGGGCATCCCCTACGACGAAACGCCGCTGCTGGAGGCCCAGCAGCGATTCGGCACGTTCGGGCAGTACTTCCCCCGGGCCGCCCAACGCAACAACGTCGACGACATTCTGGGCAACATCACCGACACGCGGGCGGCCATGACGCTGGACACGGCCCGGTTCTACATGCGGACCAATCACCCCCGGGCGGCGGCGTTCTACTTCCGCCTGGTGATGGACCGCTATCCGACCACGCCGGCTGCGGACGAGGCCCGGCGGGTGCTGGGCCTGATGGTCGACGAGCCGGTGTCGCAGCCGGCCCAGGCGCCGCCGGCGACAACCCAGCCTTCCGGCGGCGACATGCGCGACATCTTCCGCCCCGCAGCAACGCCGCCCTCCAGTGGACGGAGCGAACCATGAGGTCATCCATGAGACATCGGCTATCTCTGGCTGTGGTGCTGGCGGCGGTCCTGGTTCACGTGGGCGGCTGCTCCAGCGATCCCCACGCCGGCTACACGTTCCAGTCGCCCTACCCCAGCACGGTCAAGACGGTGGCGGTGCCCATGTGGAACCGCGGGGCGCTGGTCTACACCCGCAACCTGGAGATGCGCCTGACCGAGGCGATCGTCAAACACATCGAGTTGCTGACCCCGTACAAGGTGACCGAGCCGGCCCGGGCGGACACCCGCCTGAACGGGACCATCGACCAGGTCCAGCAGCAAGTGACCAGTTTCAACACCGACACGGGCCGGCCCCGCGAGAAGATGATCACCATCACCGTCTCGTTCGTCTGGCAGGACCTCCGCTCGGGCAAGGAGCTGGTGCGCCGGAAACGGTTCCGCGAGACGGGCACCTTCCTGCCCAGCGCTCCGCTGGACCAGGACCAGTTCCAGGGCTACGAAGACACCATCAACCGGCTGGCCCGACGAATCGTAGAAGAGTTGGAAGCGGAATGGTAGGTCGATGCCGCCCACCCGGCGGGCCATGCGCCGCACGAATCGCCTCCCATGTCATCGGATGACCGGGCGGTGTTTCCACGCGAGACGACATTTCCTTCCGCCCGGCCGATAGAATACAATAGTGTTTTGCCTGGAATGAACCGGGCGGACCGTCGCGCCGCCCAGGGATAGAGGGAATGGATAACCAGACGCCAGAGAAGCCGCCGACGCCACAGCCCCCGCAGGGGCCCAGCCGCATGAGCCGCTCGCTCATCGGGTGGGTCGTCATCGGGGGCTTGCTCCTGCTGATGATGAGCTTCATCACCAACCGCGGGTGGGAAGGTCGACGCGAGATCTCCATCTACGAGTTCTGGAAGCTGGTCGAGAACAACCAGCTCGTGGGCAAGATCATCATCCGGGAGCGGAAGATCGAGGGGCAGATCGACCCCAATTCGCCCCTGCACAAGAAGGACGAGCCCGACGGCTTCTACGTCACCTACAGCTACCGCGCCGATGAGAGCTTCATGGAGCGCCTGCTGACCAGGCTCAACCAGCACAACCCGCCGGCGGCCAGGCCCTATATCCAGCTTGAAGGCTGGTGGGAGAGCGTCCTGCCCCAGCTCATGCTGGTGATCCTGATTTCGCTGCTGATCTGGTTCCTGGTCTTCCGGCGGATGGCGGCCGGGGGAGGCGGGGCGGGGTTCCTCGGCAACTTCGGGCGCTCCCGGCATCGGGTGTCCACGCCGGACCGGACCAAGGTCACCTTCAACGACGTGGCCGGCATCGACGAGGCCAAGGACGAGGTGGCCGAGATCATCGAGTTCCTCCGCAACCCGCGGAAGTTCCAACGCCTGGGCGGGCGGATCCCGCGCGGAGTGCTGCTGGTGGGCGAGCCGGGATGCGGCAAGACCCTGCTGGCCAAGGCCATCGCGGGCGAGGCCGACGTGCCCTTCTTCTCCATTTCCGGCAGCGACTTCGTCGAGATGTTCGTCGGCGTGGGCGCCAGCAGGGTCCGCGACCTGTTCAAGCAGGCCAAGGACCGCTCGCCCTGCATCGTGTTCCTGGACGAGATCGACGCCGTCGGGCGCCGGCGCGGCATGGGTTTCAACGGCGGCGGGCACGACGAGCGCGAGCAGACCCTCAACGCCATCCTGGTCGAGATGGACGGCTTCGACTCCAGCGACCAGGTCATCGTCATCGCGGCCACCAACCGCATGGACGTGCTGGACCCGGCCCTGACCCGGCCGGGGCGCTTCGACCGCCAGATCAACGTCCCCCTGCCCGACCTGAACGGGCGATACCAGATCCTCAAGATCTATATCAGCAAGGTCAAGTGCGGGCCCGACGTCGACCTCAACCGCCTGGCCCGGGGCACGCCCATGTTCAGCGGCGCGGACCTGGCCGCCCTGGTCAACGAGGCGGCCCTGGCTGCCACCATGGCCAACAAGGAGTTCATCGAACAGGACGACCTGGAAGAGGCCCGCGACAAGGTCCGCTGGGGGCGGGCCCGCAAGAGCCGCGTCATCGACGAGAAGGAAAAGAAGATCACCGCCTACCACGAGGCCGGGCACGCCCTCGTCCAGGTGCTCACCCCCGAGGCCGACCCGCTGCACAAGGTCTCCATCATCCCCCGCGGGTCGATGGGCGGGGCGACCTTCAGTCTGCCCGAGAAGGACCGTTACCTCTATACCCGCTCCTACTGCCTGGCCCTGCTCCGCGTGTGCCTGGCCGGACGGGTGGCCGAGCAGATCTTCTGCGGCGACGTCTCCAGCGGGGCCAGCAATGATATCGCCCAGGCCACCGAGATCGCCCGCAAGATGGTCGCCGACTGGGGCATGAGCGAGAAGCTCGGGCTCATGCGCTACGCCAGCGAGGACGGACGGATCATGCTGGGCGAGATCGCCGGCAAGGAATACTCCGACAACACCGCCCAGATGATCGACGAGGAAATCAAGGCCCTCATCGACGAGGCCTACCGCGACGCCGTCCAGATCATGCAGGACAATCGCGACAAGCTCGAGGCGCTGGCCGAGGCCCTGCTGAGGTACGAGACGCTGTCGGCCGACGAGGTTAACCTGATCATCGGCGGGCAGCGACTGGCCAAGCCCACCATGGACGACCTGCTCAGCCGCGAGCACGCCCGCGGGATCTCCGACGCGCCCAAGGCCCCGGACGCCGCCCCCAAGCCGCCCCAGAAGGACCTCGACCAGACGGCGTGAGAGACTTCTGAAGCCCCCCACAAGAAAGCCCACCCCTAAGGGGTGGGCTTCTTTGTTGCGCGATGTCCGCAGGACTACTTGCTTACCTCCACCGCCGGCGGATCGGCGAAGTCGTTCCACAACCGGTCCGCGACGGCCGGATCCACTTTGCCCTCGTGGGCGTAGAAGCGGTAGCGGAAGACGTAGTCCTTGCCGGGCTCGATGGCGAAATCGCCCAGTTGCTCGGGGGCGAAGCAGCAGAAGAGGTTCTGGTTGGCGCCGTCCCAGGTGCGGATGGGCTCGGGGAAGCGGAAGTTGGAGGGGTGGCTCATCATGACCAGGCCCGACCACTTCCCGTCGGTCGCCCCGGCCGAGTCGCACCAGCGGACGCGGGTCGCGTTGGTCTTGCCCCGGGCGGCGCCCTCGCTGGTCAGCACCGACGCGTCCTTGCCCTTCCACTCAGCCGCCCCGCGATAGCCCATCCCGCCGTAGTGGTACTTCAGCAGCTCGAGCGGGCTGGAAGAGGCAGCCTTCTGCGTGGAGACGATGTCGAACAGCCACAACTCCTTGCCCGCCTGCCCGACGTTCCACACGCGAACGTCCCAGGTCTCGTTGAGGGCGACCTTTTCCTTGTATCCGCCGGCAGGCTCCGGCGGGGCGGGCGGGGCCTTCTGGCCCTTCTTGGCCGGCTTGGGCTTGAACGCCCCGGGCAGCACCACGTGATCGTGTCGCGCGACGAACCCGCCGAAGACCGCCCCGCTGGTGGTGGAAACGAAGTCCACGAACCGCACGGTGCCCTGCTGGGCCCGCAGGTTCCAGAAGTCCACGTCCACGCCCTCGAATCGCGTGTGCGTCCAGGGGTTCCAGATGCCCTTGTGGTGGTAGTGATCCTTGGGGAAGTCCTCGGTCATCAGGATGCCGCCGGGCGACCACAACGGGTGAATGTAGGCCGAGCGGGTATACGACTTGTCCACGCCCTCGGGCGGGGCGACGGGGGCGTGGTGGTACTGCATCACCTTCTTGCCCGCGCAGAGAATGTCCAGCACGGCGTCGTCCTTCTTCACTTCGACGCCGCCCCCGGCCTTGGCGCCCTCGCCGGCGGCCAGCTCGAAGGTGCGCTTGGCCCCGGCCGGCGTCTTGCCCGACAGGACGAACCACAGCCTGGCCGGCTTGCACGCTTCGACCTGGCAGGGCACGGCGTTTCGGCCGTCGGCTGTCACTTCCTCCAGCCGCACGGAAGCGGGCAGCACGATGCCGTCAAGCGACGCGCAGACAACGCTCTCGATCCGGTCGCTCTTGCCTGCCGATACCGTCAACCTGGCCAGCGGCGCCGCCTCGGCCGAGAACGCCGCTGCCAGGACCATCCCCGCCGCGACACAGGCGGCAACAGAGGTGCGTTTCATAGGACCTTTTCCTTTCGTCATGGACCGTTCAAACACAACCCGCCGCCAGGCCCGTCCGGACAGGACAAGCCCGGCGGCGGGCGGGTATTGTGAACCTGCCTCGCAGCAGGCGGACTACTTAGCCAGTTCCATTGTGATGGCCGCGAAGGCCTTCGCGCACTGGGCGATGTCCTCGTGGTTCTTCTCCCAGTTGTGCTCGTACTCGGCCGAGATCACGCCTTTGAAGCCCTGGCGCTTCAACTCGGCCAGCAGCGCCTTGGCGTCGCTGTCGCCGGTGCCCCAGACCACGTCGTGCCCGCCCTTGAGGTCTTTGAAGTGCGAGGAAACGATCCTGCCCTCGAGCTTCTTGAGGCACTCCAGGGGGTTGAGTTTGGAACGAACCCAGTGCCCGGTGTCCGCGTTGGAGCCGATCATCGGGTCGACGCCCTTCAACGCCTCCAGGACCTTGTCGGGGTTCCAGTAGTAGGAAGGCTTGGGATGGTTGTGCAGGCCGACCTTGATGTCGAATTCCTTGGCCAGCTTGGCCAGCGCGGGGAACGCGTCTTCTTTGGCCTCGGTGTTAATGACCTCGATGCCCATTTCCTTGCACCACTCGAAGGTCTTGCGGCTGGCGGCTTCGTCCTTGCTCAGCCCGCACACGCCGAAAGCGACGACCTTGACCTTGGAGGCCGCCAGCTTGTCCTTGACGGCCTTGATCTGGTCGGCGGACATGCCCGGGCCCATCTTGCCGTCGATGTCCTTGTCGATCTTCTGCCCGGGGAAGGCCTCGATGTAGGAGATGCCGGCCGCCGCGGTCTTGTCGACGGCCTCAAAGAAAGTGCCCCGATGGAAGCTCCAGGCCTGGACGGCCAGCTTCCAGCCCAGTTTCTCCGCCCCGTCCATGCAGGGCTTGTCGTCCGCCCACATCACCGAGCCGCTCATCGCGATCACACACGCCAGCACCAATGCCTTCTTCATTCTTCTGCTCCTTGGTTCTCGCAAAAGTCCTGCTGCACAACGGGCAGTCACCATATCACATTCCCCGCGGCGGCGAAACAGCCTTCGCGCCGCGGTCCGCTGTAAGGCCAACGCTGGCGGGAACCGAGGATTGCCAAGTGGGCGGTGCTGCGGCCGGAGGCATAGACACGACGGGAACGCCGGCAGATAACCGGCGTCCCCGTCGCGTCACCAACGATCAGGTCCCCGTTACAGCCGCCAGGGCGCTCGCATGGTCCTGCCGATCATGCGGTCGGCCTCGGCGTCGTTGAGGAACTTCTCGGCCTTGGGGTCCCACTTGAGCGGACGGCCCCGCAGGATGGCGATCTCGCACAGGCAGAGGGCGGAATTGGTGCGGTGCCCGACCTCGGCGGGGCACACCGTTTCGCCGCGGGTCGCGACGGCCTTGAGGAAGTCGTCCCGGTGGCTGCCAGGGCTCTCGTGCAGGTGGATCTCGTCGGGGCCGATCTTGGATTTCAGCAGTTCCGGATCGCTCGCCGACAGGTGGGCGCCGTGGATGGCGACGTTGATCCAGCCCTTGTCGCCGATGAACTTCACGCCGCGCGGGCCCTTGGATTCCACCATCAGCTTGACGCCGTTGGCGTACTTCAACTCCGCCTTGAACGTGCGGAAGGTGTTGTACAGTTCGTCCTTCGGCGCCTCGCCCGTGCCGGAGATTTCGACCGGCCCGGTGTCGTCGCAGCCCATGCCCCAGTGGCCGATGTCCAGCACGTGGGCGCCGCGGTCGCTGAACTCGCCCATGGCGTAGTCGCGGATGTAGCGGAACGAGAAGTGGCAGCGCTGGGGATAGTACGGCGCCATGGGGGCCGGGCCCAGCCAGAAGTCGTAGTCGAAGCCGTCGGGCACCGGCGAGGGGGCCTTGGGCATCGGGCAATGCCCGTGATCCACCGGCAGGCTCACCTCGACGGTGTGCAGCTTGCCGATGCGGCCGTTGCGGACCAGTTCGCAGGCGTAGCGGCTGTTGCGGTTGGACCGCTCGTGGCTGCCGGTCTGGAAGATCCGCCCGTACTTCTTGACCGCCTCGCAGACAGCCCGCCCCTCGGCGATGGTGCGGGTGGCGGGTTTCTCGCAGTAGATGTCCTTGCCGGACTTGGCGGCGGCGACGGAGATCAGCCCGTGCCAGTGGTCGGGGGTGGCGATGACCACCACGTCGATATCGTCGCGGGCGACCAGCTTGCGAAAGTCGCCGTAGACCTCGCAGCCCTCGTACTTGCCGTCGCGCTTGGCCTGGGCGTACTTCTTCTCGATGGCGTTCTTGGCCCGTTCGCCGTGGCCGCGGTCGACGTCGGCGACGGCGACCGACTGGCAGGCGTCGACCTGGAGGAAGTTGCCCATCAGGTGCGAGCCCCGCCCGCCGGTGCCGATGTGCCCAATGGTCAGGCGTTCGCTGGCGGCCGGTTTGTCTGCGACGCCCAGGGCGGTCGAGGTCAGCACGTAAGGGGCTGCCACCGCGGTGGCCGCCTGCGAGAGGAATCCACGGCGGGTCGTCTTGAGCCAACTGGTCATTCGTGTCTCCTTGGATGGGCAGTCTGTGTTCGACAAAGGCGGCATGGCCTACCTAGGGAATACGCACGACGGGCGGCGGTATTGCCCCGGTTGCTCTCGATAGGCATGCCCCTGGTGGTGTGAGACGTGGGCCAACCGCCGGGACCGGCGGACAGGGGCGCTCTCCCCTTGCCCGCCGGTCCCTTATACAGGACAAGCCTGCCTCCCGTTGGTGCCCTCTCCTCTTTGTGGACGACCGCCCCAGCGGGATCGCCGGAGGCACGCCGCCCAAATATCGCTGGCGCAAAATGCTAGACGATGCCTTTCGACCTGTGTATTCGCCGACAGGTAGATATGGTACATCTGCCGGTCCAACTGCTGAATTGTAGGCCCCGCTGATGTGGAGGCCCAGAGCATCCGCATCGGCCACGCCGGCCCGCCCGCAGCAACCCCCGCTCGCGCAGCAGCATGCGCAACCGCGCAGACGCTCAAAATAGGCATTTCCCCTCAGTACCGCATTGCACCGGACACTTGGCCGCGCTCGGCAGCGGCCAGCAGGCGGCCTGGACAGCGTCCCTCGGTCAGCCCGGTTTCTCTTCTCTTCCGTGCTTGCGGGGCCTATGCGCCGGTTCTCTGCGTGTGCTCCAGCACAAACTTCACGACCGGCGTGGGGTCGTCCAGCCCGTGGGGATGGTGTTTGAAGCCCTTCTTCAGGATCAGCGTGAACGACCCGCCCAGTTCCTTGTAGCGGCGCTGGATGACGACGGTGTTCTCTTCGTACGGCACGACCTCGTCGGCGTCGCCCGCCAGGTGCAACAGCGGCACCTTCGCCTCGGCCAGCGGCTTGAGGTTGTCCACGGGGTTCTTCGTGTAGGCCAGCGCCTCGGCCTCGTCCTTGAAGTGGTAGTCCTTGATGAGCTTGGCCCAGTCGCCCTTGCTGCCCTTGCCCTTGCCTTTGCCTCCGGGCCAGCTCTTGAAGTCGCAGACGGGGTTGTCGCCGATGATGCACGAAACCTTGTCGGGGTTGGCCGAGCCCCAGTTGTAGACGTACAGTCCGCCGCGACTGAGGCCCAGCAGGACCGGCTTCTTCGACAGCCCGTACTTGCCCGTCAGTTCGGCGTACAGCACGTCCCAATGCTTCATCGCGTCGGGGCAGCCGAACGTGTTGCCCACCTGGATGTACACCAGGTGGAAGCCCTTGCCCAGCAGGGCGACGTCGATCTCCGGGCGATGATCGAAGAACTCCGCGCGCCACAGCCACGGCTTGCCCGGCGCCGCCTCCTTGGGCGCCACCACCGTCGTCTTGCAGCCGTCGACGACGAAGTCGTGACGGGCGAAACCGCGGTAGTCCTTGGCCGGGCCGGGGAAGTCGGCGAAAGCCGAAGACGAAGACATCGACAGAAACAGGCAAGAAAGTACGCAGGGGACAAGGGGGCTCTTCATTCTCGGTCCTCTAGTTGGATCACAGAAACGTCTGAATATCCTCTACGGTCATGTCACAATCTCGCAGTATGGAACGCAACAGTCCTCGTCCGATGTCTTCACCAGCGTGAACGGGAACCACAGTGGCCCTCCCATCGGCGTGTCGCAGGAAATGGTGGCTTCCGCGAACCCGAACGACCTGAAACCCGGCGCGCCCCAGCGCTCTGACCAGTTCGCCGCCGCGGATGGCAGGCAGACGTATCATTCCCCCACCGTGATCCGTTGGACACCCACGAATTCCGATACTTCCTGCGTATCGCCCCCCGCGTCCAGACACACCAGAATCGCCTCGCGCATCCGCTCCATCAACTCATCCAGCGTGCGGGCTTGAGTGTGGCATCCCCGAAGCTGGGGAACGCTCGCCACGTACCACCCATCTTCATCGCGCTCAATGATGACGCTGTACTCCCGCTTCATACGACACCTCGAGTTTCATGGTACGCCACCCTGTCACCCACGGTCAATTCTTTCTGGTCTGCCCCCTGACTCTCCGCGTCGGCTTCGTCTTGTCTGCGAGCAGTTCGATCACCCGCCGGTTGGCCCGCGGGAAAGCATAGCTGTCCAGTTCGTCGGGGCGGACCCAGCGGACGGCTGCACAGCCGATGGGCCTGGCGCGGCCCTTCGTCAGGCGGCAGGCGAAAACGTGCAGCGTGATGCGGAAGTGGGAGTACGCGTGCTTGACGGTGGCGACAAGCTCGCCGACGGCCGCCTCGACGCCGACCTCCTCGCGGATCTCGCGAGCAGCGGCCTGGGCGGGCGTCTCGCCCGGCTCGACCTTGCCCCCGGGCAGTTCCCACAGGCCGCCCAGCATCGCGTCGTCGCGGCGCCGGGCGATGAGGATTCGCCCGGCGTGGCGGACCACGCCGGCTGCGATATCGTAGTGCGGCACGGGCGGCTTGGCCCGGCGGACCGGCAGGCGGTCCTGAAGCCCGCGCTCGCGGGCCCGGCAGTGCCCTCTCAGGGGGCAGTCCGCGCACCGCGGTCTGCGCGGCCCGCAGAGCGTGGCCCCCAGGTCCATCATCGCCTGGTTGAACAGGCCCGCGCGTCCCGAGGGCACAAGCCGCCTGGCCAACTCCCACAGCCTCTCTCGTGTCGCCGGACGGGCGGGGTCGTCCTCCACCGCGACCAGACGGCACAGCACCCGAGAGACGTTGCCGTCCAGCACGGGCTCGTCCAGACCGAAGGCGATTGACGCGATCGCCCCGGCTGTGTACGGCCCGATGCCCGGCAGCGAGCGAAGGTGTTCGACGTGGCCGGGCAGCCGGCCCGCGAAATCAGCCATCACCTTCCTGGCTGCTGCGTGCAGGTTCCTCGCCCGCGAGTAGTATCCCAGCCCCTCCCAGGCCTTGAGCACCCGCTCCAGCGGGGCGCCCGCCAGTCGCCGCACCGTCGGGAACAGCCTCATGAACCGCCGATAGTACGGAGCGACGGTCTCGACTCGCGTCTGCTGGAGCATGATCTCACTGACCCAGACGGCGTAGGGGTCCTCCACGCCGCGCCAGGGCATCTCGCGCGACGAGGCGTCCCACCAGGCCAGCAACGCCCGTTGAATCGCGGGGACGGACTGCTTCATGGCATTCTCTTGGACAGGAAACGGGCCCCCTTGGCCTCGATCAACTCGGCAGCGAACTCCAGGCAAGCCAGAATGTCTTCCTCCGTAACGTCGTAGGCCTCGATCACCTCTTGATGCGACATCGCCCCTGCCAGTCCCCCAACAATGCGGACGACCGGCACTCGCATTCCGCGAATGCAGGGCTTGCCGTACATGATGTTCGGATTGACCGTGATACGATTATTCATGGCGTCACCTTCGGGGGGGATTATAATCTAAGCGTCCGGATCACCGCCGTCCAAAGTGGAGCTGCAAATGCCAATAGACTGGCGCGAACATATTGTCAGCACCCCCGCAGTGCTTCGAGGCAAGGCGAGGGTCAAGGGGACGCGAATTCCCGTAAGCCTGATTCTGGGATACCTGGCGGCGGGTATGAGCGCAGAGCAGATCATTTCCGAGTTTCCGGACTTGACCGGAGATCAGATCGCCGCGTGCCTGGACTACGCTCGCTACCTCTCCGAAGAGGTCACCGCCTGATGAGCCTGCGCCTCTTCGCCGATCACTGTGTACCCAACGCTGTCTGCCATGCCTTGCGGGAAGCGGGGCACGAGGTCCTTCTGCTTCGGGAGAACATGCCATCGGACTCTGAAGATGCTCAGGTTCTGGCATAGGCCCAAGAGTTGAGTTGCATCCTGCTGTCGCTGAATGGGGATTTCGCAGATGTGCTTACCTACCCCCCGGGCAAGTGTGGGGGAATCCTCTCGCTCGAACTGCGGAACCAGCCTGTCACGGTTCCCCGGCTGACATCGACCCTGATCGACTACCAGAACGTACATCCAGACATGGAGCACTTCCGCGGCAAGCTTTTCCGGGTAGGACCGCACCGGATACGAGTGCGGGAGTAGTCCTCCGCAATCCGCCCCTGCCCCTCCGCGTTTTGCGGTGTACCACAAGGTGATCGGTTCGATCCCCCGATTCTGGAGCAAAAGCATGGTCAGGCGGTCTGGCGGCGATGTACGAACGTGGTGGCCCGCGGCACTCGTGCTGGCGGCGGCGCTGGGGGGGACGGGCATCGTCACGGGCGACACGATCGAGTCCACCTCCGGCAGTGTCGTCGAAGGGAAGATCGTCTCCCGCGACGCGATGTCGGTGGTCATCGAGGTCCAGGCGGGCGGGCGGACGCTGAATCGACGCTACCCTCTGCACATGATCAAGGCCCTGACCATCGACGGCAAGAGGGAAGTCCTCGGCGCCGGCGGGGCCGCGGGCAACGACCCCGCCCCCGCGAGCAAGAGCCGCCAGGAGATCGACGCCCTGATCGCCCAGGCCGGGCGCACCCCGCCCGACTGGCTGGAGGCCACCCCGCTGAGCTACCCCAAGACGCTGGACCTCTCCTGGCCTGACCGTCCCCCCGGCGGCTGGAACAACCAGCGCAACGTCGGACAGTACGTCTGGGATGTGATCAACCCCAACCCCAGCCGGTGGAAAGAGGGCGTCAAGTTCATGCTCCACCTGGCTGATCTGCACAAGGGCGACCCCAACCGTCGCGACCGGGCGTGGGCCAGCCTGGCAAGCATGTACCAGAAACTCCACCGCGACTACGCCCGCGCCGCCTGGTGGTGGCGGCAGGTCAGCCCCCAGCGACGCAACGAGACCGCCCTGGCTGAGTGCTACTGGAAGCTCGGGTCCAAGGCGATGGCCATGGAGATCCTCGATCGCCTGCAGACGATCTCCGTCAGCGACATCAAGCTGCTGGGCGAGATGGGCCAGACCGATCAGGCGATCAAGCTGGCCGGCTTGTTCGCCAACCACCCCGGCGCGGACGAAGCCGTGCTCGCCGCCGGCGACGCCTGCCGCACCGTCGGGCGCTACAAGGAGGCCGTCGCGCTCTACCAGAAGGTCCTGGACATGCCCAACCAGAAGCATAACCAGCGATCCAAGAACCGGGCGCGGGCCAATCTCGAAGCCATCCAGCTCTTCGACACCCTGGACATCTCCAAGGTACCGGACGGCACGTACAGCGCTTCCAGCATGGGTTACGAGGCCCCGGTCACCGTCGAGGTCGTCGTCCGCTCCGGGCGGATCGAGTCGCTCAAGGTCACCCACCACCGCGAGAAGCAGTACTACTCCGCCATGGTCGAGACGCCCAACCAGATCATCCGCAAGCAATCCGTCAAGGGCATCGACGCCGTCACCAGCGCCACCATCACCTGCGACGCCATCGTCAACGCCACGGCCAAGGCCCTGCACGGGGCGATGAAGTGACACCATGACTCGCCGCACCGTCCAAGTGCTGAGCCTGGGCCTGTTCGCCGCCCTGGTGTTCTACGTGAGCTGGCCCTACTCAGCCCGTCCGGCCCGCACGTGGACCGGCCTGACGCCGCTTGAGGTGGAACCGGCGACGGGGGCGGCCACGGTGGAGGCCGACCACCTGGATGAACCGCCGCCGGCCGGGGCGACACTGACGCTGGTGGACCCGGGCGAGCGGGACATCGAAGGCGAGCCGGCCGTCCTGGCCCGCGTGATGGTGGATGGGGTGCAGGGGCGGCGGATGCAACTGAGGCCCGCGACGGCGCTGGCGCCGGCGGCGATCGAGAAGCTGGCCTTCAGCCTGGGCCCGTGGGCCCTGCGCGAGTTGGCCCCGGGGACCTGGCCCTCGCACTACGCCGACGACATCGCCGCCAAGGAGGCCCTGCCGGCGGAGACGTTCCTCCTGCTGGACCCCCTGGTGGGCCCGGCGGCTGCACTGGCCGGGCGGGCTTGGACCTGGGCCCTGGCGGGTTGCGGGGCGATTCTGCTGCTGGGCCTGCTCGCCCCGCGGGCGTTCTGCGGCTACCTTTGCCCGCTGGGGACGCTGATCGACCTGTTCGACTCGACCGTCGGGAGGCTCTCGCCCACGCGAAGGCGCCGCGCTCGTGGTGCCCCCATAGGGGCGTCGCAAGACCCAGGCGTCCGGCGGACCGGGAAACGCCTTACGACGTCGTTGCAGACGCTGCGCTGGGGCGTCCTGGCGGTTGTGCTCGCCGCCGCCGCCACCGGTACGATGCTCGCGGGGTTCGTCGCCGCCATCCCGCTGGTCACTCGCGGGCTGGTCTTTGTGGTCAAACCCGTGCATGACGGCCTGGTGCGGGGCTGGCACAACGTCCCGCCCCTGGACGCCGCCCAACTCGCCGGCCTGGCCGTTCTGCTGGGCGTGCTGGCGCTGGGCCTGTTCGGCCGGCGGCTGTGGTGCCGCTGCCTGTGTCCCAGCGGGGCGGTGCTGTCGCTGTCGGGGCGAGTCGGCCTGTTCCGCCGGCGCGTCACGCGGGCCTGCACCGCCTGCACCCGTTGCCGGTCCGCCTGCACCATGGACGCGATCGCCGACGACTTCTCGACCCGCCCCGGCCGATGCATCACCTGCCGCGCCTGCGGAGGCGTCTGCAAGGCGGGGGCGATCCGCTTCGTTCCGCACGCGGGCCGGGCGGCGGATGAACCATCCGAGACCCTGTCGGCCGATCAGCGAGGCGAGAGGCCGCGACTGCAGCGCCGCGAGGTGCTGGCTGCCTCGGCTGGGCTGTCGCTCTCCGCCCTGGGCGGGGTCGGCCTGGGCTGGGCGCTTCGCACGGACCAGGCGGCGGCTGGGTCGGCGGAACCTGCTCCCGTGCGCCCGCCCGGCAGCGTGGAGGAGGAGCAGTTTCTTCGCCTGTGCGTCCGCTGCGGACAGTGCTTCCGCGCGTGCCCCAACGACGCCATCCAGCCCATGCCCCCGTCGGACGGGGCCCGGGCCCTTTGGACGCCGCAGCTTCGCCCGGAGTGGTCCGGCTGCGAGCCGAGCTGCTCCAACTGCGGCCGGGTCTGCCCCACCGGCGCGATCCGCCCCCTGGACCTGGACCGCAAGCGCCGCCTGGCGATCGGCCTGGCGGTGGTGAACGGCTCGACCTGTCTGCCCCACGCCCAGAGCGGGCACTGCCGCCTGTGCAAGGAGGAATGCGACGCCGCGGGCTACCGGGCGATCGAGTTCATCCGCGTGGGCACCCGCACCGACGCCGCGGGCAACCCCGTTGAGGACAGCGGGTTTTACGCCCCGCTCGTCCGGGCCGACCGCTGCGTGGGTTGCGGGCTCTGCCAGACCCGCTGCCACGTCGTCAATGTCGTGCAGAAGAAGCTGCTGGAGGAGTCGGCGATCGTGGTCAGGGCGGTGGAGACAACGAGAGAGTCTGCCGCGGGCCGGTCAACGGCTTGACCGGTCCGCAGTTGGCGGGGTAAGCTATCCTGCGTGGGCCTCAGGCAAGCTGGCGGTAGTGCCGCGCCAGGCAGAGGATTCGTGATGCCCAAGGTATTCGAGAAAGACGGCTATACGTTCTTCTTCTATAGCAACGAGCACCGTCCCATTCACGTTCACGTTCGACATGGGGATGGCGAGGCAGTGTTCGACGTGGAAGAGTCGGTGACGCTTCGGGAATCGCAGAACATGAAGGTCAGCGAGCTTTCCAAGGGGCAGCAGCTTGCCGAGGAGAACCGGCAGTTGATCTTGGAGAAATGGCATGAGCACCTTGGTTGACAAGGTCAAGTCCGCCGAGTATCGCGACGGATACATAGTCGTAAGCATGGAAAGCGGCGTGGAGATCCGCTTTCCCATTTCCGGCAATCCGCGACTTTCGGGCGGCACAGCCGAGCAGCTTAACCACATCGAAGTGTCGCCTTTCGGACTGCATTGGCCGGACCTGGACGAGGACTTGTCGTTCCGTGGTCTGCTGGCGGGGAACTATGGGCAGACCAGACCGTGCCGACCAAGAAGGTCGTCCACCCGCACGACTTGATCTCCACCGCGCCCCCGCCGCGTGGCGGTGAATGACCCGCGTCTTACTGGATGCTGCGGCCTGGCAGTCCGCGCTCCTGCCGCATCCTTCACTGGTCAATGGGCAATGGCCGATGACTACCGTCTCAGCCCCGCCCGGCTGGCGGAGATGCCCTTGAGAAGCATCTTCAGCTCGTCGACGTTGGGGGCGGCGTCGTAGCCGACCTTGGGATCGATGAACTCGCTCTCGATCAACTGATACAGGGCGGCGGTGAAGCTCTGCATGCCGTCGCGCTCGTGGGAGCGGATGGCGTCGCCCAGTTCGGCGTCGCGGCCTTCGTTGATCATCTGGCGGATGATGGCGTTGCCCAGCATGATCTCGACGGCGGGCACGCGCTCCAGGCCGCTCTTGATGCTGGGCAGGAGCTTCTGGCACATGATGGCCCGCAGGTTGAACGACATGGACTGGCGGACCGACTCGCGGGCCTCGGTGGGGAACAGTTCCAGGATGCGTCCGATGGTCTGAGGGGCCCCGCTGGCGTGGACCGTGCCGAACACCAGGTGCCCGGTCTCGCTGGCCTGGAGGGCGGCGTGGAAGGTTTCGCGGTCGCGCATCTCGCCGATGAGCACCACGTCCGGGTCCTCGCGCATCAGGGCCTTGAGGGCCTCGTCGAAGCCGGCTACGTCGATGCCGATTTCCCGCTGGCTGACCAGGGCCTTCTTGCTCTCGTAGAGGTACTCGATGGGGTCCTCGATGGTCACGATGTGGCAGGGGCGGGTCTTGTTGATGTATTCCAGCATCGACGCGATGGTCGTGCTCTTGCCGCTGCCGGTCGGGCCGGACAGCAGCACCAGGCCCTGGTGCTCCTCGGAGATCTTCTGCACGATGGGCGGCAGGTTGAGGCTCTGAAAGTCCGGTATCTTCCGCGTCACCCGCCGCACCGCGGCAGCCACGTGCCCGCGCTGACGGAAGATGTTCATGCGGAAGCGGTCGCCCCCGTCGATCTCGTAGGCCACGTCGATGTTGCCGTGCAGGATGAAGTACTCCTGCTGGGCCTGCGACAGCAGCTCCTTGCACATGGCCCAGATGTCGTCGCTGGAGAGGGCCTCGCCCTGGGTGGGCACGATGACGGTCTTGGTCCGCACGTGGGCCGGGGCGCCGGGCTTGAGGTGCAGGTCGCTGGCCCCCAGCTTGGTCAGGGCCTTGAAGAATCGCTCCAGCCGCGGAGGGCCCGCCTGCACAGCCTTGGTCGCGTCCCCGCCGTTGATCGGCTGGGGCTCCGGAATGCCCTGTTCACTCATCCGTCATGTCCTTTCTGCTGGGGAACCGCCGTCGGCTCTTCCTAGCCGACCAGTCATGGCTTCCCCCGCCACGGGGGCGGGGGTGAGCCGCGCCTCCACCAATCGAAAATCGACAATCGAAAATCGAAAGTTTCTACAGTCTCACCGGCACGCCCCGTTCGAGCAGGTACTTCTTCACGTCGCGGATGGGGTGCGTGCCGTAGTGGAAGATGCTGGCCGCCAGGGCGGCGTCGGCCTTGCCGGCCGTCAGCGCCTGGTACAGGTGCTCGGGCTCGCCCGCCCCGCCCGAGGCGATGACGGGGATGGTGACGGCCTCGGCCACCGCCCGCGTGATCTCGATGTCGTAGCCCTCGCACGTGCCGTCGGCGTCCATGACCGTCAGCAGGATTTCCCCCGCCCCGCGGCGCTCGACCTCGCGCGCCCAGGCTACCGCCTCCAGGCCCGTCGGGATCCGCCCGCCGTTGATGTGGACGTCCCAGAACTCGCCCCCGTCCGGACGGGGAACCCGCTTGGGGTCGATCGCCACCACCACGCACTGGGCCCCGAACCGCCTGGAGGCCGCCGTGATCAGGTCCGGGGTCTTCACCGCGGCGGAGTTGATCGACACCTTGTCCGCCCCGGCGTTGAGCATGGTGCGGAAGTCCTCGATGGTGCGGATGCCCCCGCCCACCGTCAGCGGCATGAAGACCTGCTCGGCGGTGTGACGCACCACGTCCACGATGGTGTTGCGGCTCTCGTGGCTGGCGGTGATATCCAGGAACACCAGTTCGTCGGCGCCCTCGGCCTCGTAGCGGCGCGCGACCTCCACCGGGTCGCCCGCGTCGCGCAGGTTCAGGAAATTCACGCCCTTCACGACCCGGCCCTTGTCCACGTCCAGGCAGGGGATGATCCGCTTGGCTAACATTCGTGCTCCGTCCGGCCTTGCCGAAAAGGGCATTTTACTGGGAGTTGCCTGAAAGGGCAAGGCGGCTCAAAGCCGTGGACTCCAGCGTGGCTGCACAGTATGCTCTGACAGGTCTTATGGGTTATGGGACCTATGAGACCTATACGCCCCACGAAGGAGCTGCTATGACCCGCCGCACGATCGTCTCCCTGCTGGCCGTCGCCGCCGCGCTGTCCCCCGCCGCCGCCCAGAACGCCAAGCCCGAGTACAAGCAGGTCAAGGCCGAGCTGTGTCGCAGCCGCGGAGGGCTGCCCAACTTCTTCGCCAAGTGCGCCGCGGGCGGGGAGATCCGCATCGGCTACCTGGGCGGCTCGATCACCGCCCAGAACGGCTGGCGGCCCAAGACCCTCAAGTGGTTCCAGGACCGCTACCCCAAGGCGAAGTTCAGCGAGATCAACGCCGCCATCGGCGGCACGGGCAGCGACCTGGGCGTCTTTCGCGTCGGCCAGGACGTGCTGCGCCACAAGCCCGACATGCTGTTCGTCGAGTTCGCCGTCAACGACGGCGGGGCCTCGCCCGAGGCCATCTGGCGCGGCATGGAGGGCATCGTCCGCCAGACCTGGCGGGCCAATCCCAACACCGACGTGTGCTTCGTCTACACCCTCCACACCGGCATGAAGGGCGACTACGAGAAAGGCATGTGTCCCCGCTCGGCCTCCGCGATGGAACTGCTGGCCGACTACTACGGCATCCCGTCGATGAACATGGCCTTGCGCATCGTCCAGCTCGCCCAGGAAGGCAAGCTGCTCTACAAGCCCGAGAAGGACGCCGACGGCAAGACCGTTCCGACCCCCGGCAAGATCGTCTTCGCCAACGACGACTGCCACCCGCTGGACGCCGGGCACGAGGTCTACCGCGACGTGATCGGCGCCGGAATGGAGAAGATCGAGAAGCTCGGCCGGCCCGCCCCGCACGAGTTGAAGGCGCCCTTCGTGGCCGACAACCTGGAGAGAGCGACCATCGTCCCGCTCAAGCCGTCCATGCTATCGGCTGGATGGACCAAGCTGCCCACCGACAAGGGCCTGGGCCGGGCGTTCGGCCACCGCATGGGCGATCTGTGGGAAGCGACCAAGCCGGGCGAGAAGATCGAGTTCAAGTTCCGCGGCACGACGGTACGTCTGTACGACCTGCTGGGCCCCGACGGGGCCAACGTGGTCTGCACGGTAGACGGCAAGGCGGGCAAGCCGCGCCCGCGCTTCGACCACTACTGCACCTACCACCGCATCGCGACGCTTTCCATCGCCGACAACCTCCCCGACGGTGAACACACCGTCTGCGTGGAGATCCAGAAGGACCAGCCCGACCGCTCCAGCGTGGTCAATCGCGAGAAGGACAAGAAGGGCTTCGACCCCAAGCGGTTCGACGGAACGGCCATGCGAGTCGGCGGGATCATGCTGGTCGGGGAGATCGTGGAGTAACCGGCGAAACAGCCAGCCACAGAGGCACAGAGGGCACAGAGCTTCGTGTTGTTCGTTGTTCGTTGTTGGTTCTTGGTTGTTGGTTCTTGGTTATGGGTTGTCGCTTCTTCAGGCCCGAAGGGCCGGCATAATCAAGCCCAGGCCGGAGCGAAGCGGAGGCCTGGGTAGGAGCCCCCAAGACCAGGAGCCGCAACGCGGCGATATAGGCGCGAGGCTGTCGGTCTTCCGTCGGGGAGGTTACGTCTGCGGGTTCGCCTTCCTGCCTGTCAACTCCGCCAGCACGGCGGCGGCGCCGTCGAGGTCCAGCCAGCCGCGGGCGAGGGAGATGTTGAGCAGGTCCTCGCCCAGCAGCCAGTCGTACTTGCGCCGCTCCTTCGGCTGGACCATCTGTGCCACCTCCAGCGGGTTGTGCTCCTGGCGGGCGATCTCCTTAATCCGGCTGCGAGCCTCGTCCTCTGACACGCCCAGTACGAGTGCGATACCTTCGTCCTGCGACGCGACGCCGCAACCGGCCAGCATCGCCTGGAGCGTGGCCTGGACCCGCGTGCCGGTCCAGGTGAAGACCGCCGTCTTCCGCGGACCCAGCGCGACCACGCCTTGGCGGCAGATGTCGGCGGAGCGGGCGGCGGCGCGGGCGTCGGCCAGCAGCGAGGCCGCCTGCTCGTCCAGGTAGGCGTACGCCTTGTCCTCCGTCAGCACCTGGCGCATCTTGCGGCGGATCATGGGGTGCACGTCGCCCAGTCCGCCCGCGAAGCTCGGGCGCTTGTAGCCGCGGGCCGGCTCGACGTGAATCTCCCTCCGCTCGTCGTCCACCCGCTCCACCCGCCACCGCTTGCCCGCAAACAGCAGGCAGTCGCCCTGCTGCGGGGCCACCTCCAACGTCCCCAGCGGCTGCCCGGCATGCAGGATCGTGTACTCCCGGGC
>Ga0209606_1002009_pt1 | contig 23655 bp, 23 predicted proteins | sample AD_UKC057_MetaG_FD_184412 | JGI IMG/M metagenome (GOLD analysis project Ga0209606, IMG submission 184412) | Active sludge microbial communities of municipal wastewater-treating anaerobic digesters from USA - AD_UKC057_MetaG (SPAdes) (version 2) | ecosystem: Engineered > Bioreactor > Anaerobic >...
AATACAAGCCAAACAAAAAAAACATCTAATGATAAATTGCGTTTTGAGAACAGTTATTTCGTCTATTTCCCTTTTTGGATTTACTTCCTGTGGGTTGGCTCGAGCTTATTTGCTGTTCACCATAAAATGAGTGCGTGAAGGTAACCGGGGGCAGTCATCTATTAAATGATATTCATATGAACCACGAAAGCGGGGGACAGGTACCGATACGCTTTTCCGGGCGGACTGTACCGCTATGAGACGTTGGGGCGTATCGTTACCAGTCCCCGTTTTCGTTCCGGTGATTATGTCGGGCGTTTGGGGACGTAACCCCGTTGGGGTATATAGTGATAGGGATGTTTCCTAGACCCTCCTGGGTAGTCCCGCTTGTTGGCGGGACAACCCAGGGCTTTGAGACGGAAGCGGGTAAGGCGGAGGCCTTTCGGCCTCCACCTCCCCGTTGTCGCAATGGGGTCAATTCCCCATATTTACCGGCGTGAAGGTCGTTCACCGGGCGACCCCTGTGACGTTGCCCCGATTGGGGGAAGTCGGTTACCAAGCATTGCCATGTGTTTGCGTTTGATACATATTTCTTCCAGTGTCAACAGACCGAGTTTACGCGCGAAGTAATTGCACCTCAGTTTGTAGTTGTCGTTATAATTCTTGCGCTTGAGTTTCATGGCGCGCAATCGCATGCGCACCCATGAGTCAAGTTTCTGGAATTTTGCGGCTACCGTTGCAAAGGGAGTTGCAAAATAATTTGCGGTACCTCTGATGACTCGGTTCAGTTTCACGATGACTTGCGCGTCCAGGTTGTGGCTTCGCTGGGTCAATTCACGGACTTTGTCCTTGAATTTCCGAACGGATTTGTCTCGCATACGCCGTGAACGGGACGACAGGAAAAAGCCAAGAAACTCATAGCCTTTTCGATATGTCGTGATTTTAGTTTTCTCAGGACTGAGTATCAGCCCCAGTCCGTTCAGCGTTTGTTCGACCAGCATCTGTGCCTCTTGCGCCCGATTGGCGTTTGGACAGAGTACAATGAAGTCGTCGGCATACCGGACGAACCGGAATCCAGCGTCTTGCAATGCCCAGTCCAGTGGATTGAGGACGATGTTTGCCAACAGGGGGGAGATAACGCCCCCCTGTGGCGTACCTACGGTAGTAGGCTTGAAAACGCCGTCTTCCATGACGCCAGCGGTCAGGAATCGCTGGAGAATGCCGAGAATATTTCCATCGGCCACTTCCTTGGCGACGCGCTGCATGATGACCTCATGCGGGATATTATCGAAGAAGCCCTTAATATCGGCATCGAGGACATGCAAGAACCCCTCGCCGTGGAGCTTCAGCGCCCGTTCGATGGCTTTGTGGCAGTTCCGGTTTGGCCGGAAGCCATAAGAGTCTTCGTGAAACAATGGCTCGAATATGGGTGCTAACAGGCTGCGCAGTACTTCCTGCGCTACACGGTCACGAACGACCGGTATGCCCAGCGGTCGCGTCTGGTTCGAGCCCGGAGGGCCTTTGGGAATGTGAACACGGCGTAACGGTTTGGGCTTGAACAGTCCTCGCGTTTTAAGGTCGCGCATGAGAGACAGGAGATTTTCCTCCAGATTCTTCTCGAATAGCGCGACGCTCTGCTTGTCCACACCCGCTGCCCCACGATTGCGTTTGACGGCCTTGAAGGCTTGAAGCATGAGCGGGTAGGTAATCCTACCGGTCAACGAATGTACTTTTGCTTTCTTCATGGTGTTCCTGTCATGGTTTCTGCTCAGCGAAATGGCGACGGACTTTTCGATGTTCCTTAACCTTCCCACGGTTTCCGGAAAGAGTGCGGACGGGCCATTTTGTGGCTTTATCCGTCTGGGGGTTAACTGTCGCATTATTATCACGTCTCCTTTTTCGCGTCGTCATCAGGTTTTGTCTTTCCTCCCTGGCAAGGGAGTACTCCGACGCTGCTGCCGTCCCCAATGCGCGGGCTGTTCAGGAAACCTTCCGCGCGCCACCGCATGGTCCGCGCCCTTTCGCCTGTGGCTTATAGGCGGGAGTTGCCGATTGTTCGGACGGCGTGGGACTTCACCGGTTATGGCTCGTTACCATTTTCTTTAGGCGGCGACATGTATCACCCAGTGGCCCCGACGCAGGCAACCTCAACGCCCTGCGTCGTTGGCTGAAGACAGAGGCTTCTTTGCCCGCGCTTCACTTAGGGACGGTAGTTGGCGCGACCACTAGGCCGAAGTGCCGTCTCCCAAAGTCATTCCGCCTGGCCCCTTCGACACGACTGCTTCTTCCGGAACCGCCGGTGCAGTCGCCCTGGCTGCATACCCACGCGCCCACTGGCGTGGTTCGAGCGGAATGTTCTGTACAGGTACGGCCCCGCACAGGTATGCTTCGACGTTGTTTTACCTCCTTTCTATTCGTCTCACAGTTTGATACTATCTATGTTGACTTAGATACGAGCCACTGCGGCTCACGCGCCCCGAAGGGGCTGTGTCTTAAAGCCCAGAGGTTGCGGTACTCCGCTACCCTGGGTAGAATGACACCCAACCAACCCATGGTTACCCTGAAAGGGTTACGTCAAAAAGGATTATGTTCCAGCTTTGACGCAACCCCGTTGGGGTATATAATTAAGGGGTGCCCTAACCCAAGGTAGCGGTGTGCCGCAACCTTGGGCTATGAGACGGAATCCCGTTGGGATTCACAGGGAACCAGATACCGTTGCGTTTTCCCGGAGCAAAGTACATCATGTACGGACCATTGGAGTGCAGCTTTACCAGTCCCCATTTTCGTTCTGAAATAGGCATGTCACCCATACATAATAACGGAGATAATTCCCGAACCCAGGGCAACGGAGTTCCACACCCTTGGGCTGTGAGGCGGGATTTCGTTGGGATTTGCAGGAATTCTGAATTGCGGATAACGCATAAAAAGTTGCGCAAAATATTTGACACTACCTTTGATACTACCCACCTTATTGGCAACATGTGTTTTGGCGCACCTGTGATTGCCTATGAGCAGCAGCGGGCTGCCGGTGAGAAGGGAAGCGAGTGCGAGGTTCTTGTCCGCTTCCTTCCAGCCAAAGATACCAAGTTGTTGTAGAATCATATTCGTTCTCCCTAAGGTTGCGGACCCATTACGAGTCCTTTTCTTTCCAACATCAAGACACGAAAAAGGTGGTGTCTGGAATAAGACTCCACCCTGAACTTCTGGTATACTTAAGTCGTTCCACGGCGAAAAGGATTGAGACGATGGAGTTACCTATACAGGTTGATAAAGAACAACTTGCGGCCTTTTGCCGCAAACACCATCTCACCAAGCTGGCGTTGTTTGGGTCGGTGTTGACCGATCGTTTTGGTCCGGACAGCGACGTAGATGTGTTGTTTGAATACGACCCGGAACATGTGCCAAGTCTGTTTGATGTCGTTGGGATGGAAGAAGAACTCAGCATGATCCTTGGGCGGAAGGCCGATATGCGAACCCCGCGTGACTTGAGCCGCTATTTCCGCGACGAAGTTGTGCGTACCGCGCAGGTCCAGTATGCTGCTTAACCACGACCAGCACCGTATACAGCACATGCTCGAAGCCGCCCGGCAGGCCATGTCCTTCATCGAAGGCCGGCAGCGTTCCCATCTCAATGCCGATGCTCAACTGCGTCTGGCCCTGTTGCGCGCGTTGGAAGTGATCGGGGAAGCCGCTAATAAGGTGACCCCCGATACGCGTGCGGCGCATCCGGAAATCCCCTGGTCGAAGATCACCGGCATTCGCAACCGTCTCATCCATGCATACTTCGAGGTTGACCTCGACATCGTATGGAAAACCGCCGCGGAATCGCTCCCTGAATTAGTCCTCATGCTGCAAACCATCGTGAACTCTGACGCTTCAGAATAGTCCTTCAAGCGTTCAGGGGCGTTAGGATACTGTCTGTCTGTAAGGAAAAGCTACTGTGAAAATAATTTGGATAGTCCTGACGAGTTTCCTGCTTATCATGGCGGGTGCCAACGCCGCTGATGCGCCTTGGTATACGACTGCGCTGGTGGGGATGGAGGTGGGACCCACAGGCGCCCAGTTCGGGCACAGCGACGCGTCGGACAACCGCTATTGTGCCGTTTTTAACGGGCGGGACATTGTCGAGCAATGCCGTGAGGCGGGCAGCGAATACCTGGTCATGTGGGTACGGGACGGGGACTACGCCTACTACAACTCCACCATCCTGCCGAAAGCACCGGGGCTGGGCGAACGCGATCCGCTCCGAGAGGCGGTGGATGCCGCCGCCGCGTATGAAATGCCGGTAATCGCCTATTGTGTGGTACAGCAGGGCGGTCATTTTCTCGAGGCCCATCCGGAATACGCGATGCGGGACATGAACGGTTCTCCCATCGGCCGTTTCTGTTACAACTCCGGGTATCTGGAAGCGGTGAAAGAAATCCTGGCGGAACAACTCGCTTACGGCATCCAGGGATTTCATATTGATATGCTTGATCAGGGCTTCGGTCCTCCCTATGGCTGCTGGTGCGAGGCGTGTCGCCAAGCCTTTGAAACGGAATACGGCTGGAAAATGCCGGCGGGCGTTACCTGGGACGAGGACTGGGACAGGTTTCTCGAATTCCGGTACAAGAGCAGCGAACGGTTCATGCGGGCCTTGTACGCCCATGTAACATCCATCGACCCGAATGCGTCGGTGGACTTCAATTATCATGGCAATCCGCCCTTTTCCTTCGAGGTCGGCCAACGCCCGGTACAGCATGCGGGGAATGCCGATTTTGTGACCGGCGAAACGGGCGTCTGGGGCTTCAGCGCCCTGACCGTGGGACTGAATGTCGCGTTTTACCGGGCCGCGACCCCGGGCAGGCCGGTGCAAGTCGCCATGCAGCGGGGCGTGCGCATGTATCATGACCAGACCACGCGCCCCCTGGCCGATATCCGCTGGGAACTGTTGTCCCTGCTGGCGCAAGGCGCGTTTGTGACGATGGTGGACAAGACCGGTTTCGACGGCGGGCTGGATGCGCAGGCCTATAAACGCATCGGCGAGGCCTTCAGGGAAGTGCATGCGAAACAGGCCCATTTCGGGCAGGCGCCTGTTGCTGATGTGGGCCTGTATTTCAGTCACCGAAGCCGCGACTGGGTGGGACGGGAACAGCCAGGCGAATACTTCGCCTCGTTTCAGGGCGCTCACAAAGCGATGGTATATGCCCATATCCCCTGGGGGGTAGTGCTGGATGAAAATGTCAACGCGGAAACCTTACAACGATTTCCCGTGGTGATTCTTCCCAATGCCGGTATCCTGCGTGCGGAGGAGGTGGACTTGTTTTCCGCCTATGTGGAGAAGGGCGGCAAGTTGATTATTACCGGCCTGTCCGGGTGTTACGACCGTATGGGTGTGCCCGCCGGTAACAGCGCGCTGGAAGCCCTCATCGGGGCGCAGTTGGTTGAGGCGCTGCCCGCCAAAGACAATTGGGTCCGCCTGTCCGGGGAGATGCCGGAACCGCTTCGCGCATCAATCCCCGTGGACTGGCCCTTTCTGGTGAAAGGCCCCGCCGCCGTCTACGAACCGGATACGGCCCAAGCCCTCGGGGAATTGCTCAAGCCTTACCGTACCACCCGGCAAAAGGAAGGCAAAGAAGGCACGGAATGGCCCATGAGCCCCGACACGCCCGTCGGACAGGCCTTATTGCTGAATCAGGTTGGAAAGGGCGAAGTGCTTACCTTCGCAGCGTCGCCGGACTATGCAACGGCCAGCGAACATGCGATAGTGGAAGCCCGGCGCCTCCTTGTGAACGCCGTACGGTATCTCCACCCGAATCCGCGCGTCCAAATCACAGCCCCCGTTACGGTGCAGGCCGTGGTCAGCGATGACTCTGAAACCCGCACCTTGCGCGTGCATCTGCTCAGTTATAACAGCCCGCCGCAGACGACGCCCATGAATAATCGCCCCTACATTTTGCCGGGATTGATTGAAGATACGCTCTCGTATCGGGCAACAATAACCACCTCAATGGATATCCGGGAGGTCACGGCGTTTAATCCGGAAACGAGACTATCCCGCCAGGGCAACGAAATAGAGCTCATCGCAAACGATATCCATGAAATCGTGCTGCTGTACTACTAATTTGCGGCATAATATAAATACAACCCGACTTTAAGGAGGTACGACATGCCTACGATATCCATGTTCTATGGTATACTCATCAAGATGTATTTCTACGATAACAAAAAGCACAATATGCCGCATATTCATGCTGAATACGCGGAGGACATTGCCACCATTTCAATTGTAGACGGGTTGATTCTCGCCGGTTCCTTGCCTGCGGCAAAGATGAAGTTGGTGCAGGCATGGATGGAAATTCACAGGGATGAATTGATGGCGGACTGGAAACTTGCCACCGCAGGTGAGCCGGTTTTCAAGATCGAGCCGCTACGCTAAGAGTGATATATCATGGAGAAAGTTCTTGAAGCGATTCCAATGGAGGCATATCGGATAAGAGTACGCTTGGAGAGCGGGCTGGAAGGTATTTTTGATATGAGCCCCTATCTTAATGGTCCCGCATTCCATGAACTCAAAGATCCGGTATATTTCAAACAGGTGCGTCCTGAAGGGTGCGGAATCACGTGGCCCCACGAGCAGGATATCAGCGCGGACACCATCCTGTGCGATATCCTTGCCACACAGGCAGAGGGCGTTTTGTCCAAAAAGTCACAAGACCGATGAACGTTGGACCAGACGGCTTAGCCCTGGATGTTCATTCCTGTTTCCGTAAAACGCGGATAAACCGCCAAATGACAGGGTTGACAAATAACCTATAAGCGCCTATAAATTCCGGGGATACTATACCTGATCATATCCAGTTGTATCTTGAGGCGCGTGTTTCAGTTTATCGTCTTGCATAATCGGGTAGGATGTCCCCAAAATTACCGCACCTGCGGTCTTATGACCCATCATGTGCATAAGAAAAGGGCATCCGCTGAAACAAAGAGTGAACGGTAAACAGACCAATAGACGTTGAGTTTGTCCTTTGATTTCCTCCTTGATTTCCTGGGAAAATATGTGCCCGGAATTTAAGCGTTAAAACACGAATGCAATATAGGAGAAAAGTATGCCGATTGAATACGAACATCCTGATGTGCTTCAGAATATCGAATTTGCCGTTGTAAGCCTGTATAAGCGCCATCGGGAAATGTCCGATTATGATGTCTTGCGCGTCTATGAAAATCTTTTGGAGGATTATAAGGAGGAGTCGCAAGGGCGGCAGCCAAGGCGTCATAACCAATCCGAACTCGAACAACAGTTATACGATGACATCAAAATCATGTGTGAATGGCGCCTTGGCCGCAGTTCCCTGGATGAAAATGTGCCGCCCATGGAAAATTCCGACTCCATTCCGGTTGATATTCTATTACAATGCTTTAAGCGCCTGATCAAATCAGTAAACATGTGGACCAAGGCCGCCGGGCGCCAAGGCTATCTGAACTTTATAATCCAGCATGTAAAATGATTTCGCCGGGGTGTATTCAGGGTGATACTGTGCTTATGAACCCTGTGTTCATTCGGTCTACGTCGTCTTCCGCCATCCCTGGTCTGACGTCCATGTCATCACGGGGGACGTTGCGGCGAAGCTCGCAACGACAATCGACATGAGGAACCCGCGAATGGCCGCCAGGATTTCCGTCAGCTCGGACAAGACGTCCTGCTTCCGGTGCCACCGGACAAAGCCTTGCCACTGAAGCCGTTTCGAGAGGCAAACGCATCGTTGAGTCCGATAGGTGCTGTTTCGGGCATGATAGTCTGTCTCCTGGCAAAGGTTTGTCGAATCGCCCCCCTTACGAAACGCATCCTATAACATCCTTATAAGGGGTAAGAAGAAAGCAATTTGTGGCTCTACAAAGGTCGAGATTTATTGTTGTGCGTTTGTCATCGAGGTTCCAGGGACTGTACAGCACTGCACCCTTCAGGAAACTTTGATCTCGATGCTCGCTCTCAGCCCATCGCGCGAGAAAACAATCAACAACCACCGGCAGAGCCGGTGGATTTACCTTGATTTATCCGCATATCGAACGGTCAATTCATGGAAATCTCTGCCAGTCGAGCGCCAGGACTTTTTCTCTGGTATTCTTCATCTTTTGTGGCCCCTATTAAAGAAAACCGTATTCAGTATTCTCCGTATTGAGCCATGTTCGGGAGTGCTTGTCAAGCCTGTTGGTCGTGGCAATGCAGGGACAGCTTGTTATGACGCTTTGCGCCATTCAATATATTGTCACCCCATCTGGATTCGATGCCCAAGACCCTTGTTTGAAATATGGTGCCATGTATATCGGACCCTCCCGCTGTAGCAAAGGGTCAAAGGGAAGTTCACGGATGATTTCTTCATAGCCGGTGTCGTTGGGTTGCGCTTCTATTACGCCTTCCATTATCTGCTTCACGGTCGCCATGATTTGCCCCTCCGCAGGAGTCCACACATCATAAATAATCCATTAAGGGCGCCCCTCTATTACGTGTGGTATCCGGCGATTACTTCAACGCCTTGACGATATCGTCAATGCTCCGCCATACCTGTTCGTGTTGTTCCGGCGTGGCTGCGTTGTTGCTGAAAATATCCGTCAGGAACGGGTCGCCTTTGGTAAACTGCGCATAGGTCAGGGTTGCCGGGCCGTCCATGGTCTCCGCCGCCGCGGGCGGGGTATAAAAAGCCAGTGTGGACGTGGTCGCATCCCCCCACAAGAATACGGCCACAGGTTGCTCCTCGCTGGAATTGGGAAACACGCGCATACTCTTTTTCGTGTATTCACGGCCGTGGCGCTTCATGACCGCGGCCAGGAAACGTGCGCCGTGGCCGCGTACCGTCTTGGCGTTACCCTTCCACACGGCGACGAACTCGTACAGTTTTCCCTCCTTGAACCCGATGTTGGAAAAACTGTACAGGCCGAGAAAGGGATCTTCGGTATGCACGATCAGCAAAGCGCCCGGGGCTTCCTTGTCCACCGGTGTAGCACGCAACGCCTCGTCGCTGTAGCGCGCCTCCGGATGGGCGTCCACAAACTCGCCGAAGGAGGTTCCGGCTTTGGCGCCGGCCAGCATCGTTTCAAATGCGTCCGCATCGGCGGCGAATCCGGTCCCCGCAACGCATATCAGGGTTACCACACAAACAGCGGCGATTTTCATGGCATATCCTCTCGGAAGGAAAAGTGCACGGCCGGGTTTCAGACGGTCACCGGCACTTTCTCCTCCATGATTTGGGCGTGGGCGACGCCGTTTTCCCGTAAACCGGATTGCAGGGCCTTGAGGGCTTTTTCTTCGCCGTGAACGAGCAGCACCCGCTTATTCTTGCCTTGAAAGCGAGCCCCGAATTCCAGCAGTTCCGACCTGCCGGCATGGGCGCTGAAGGAGTTCATGATCGCCACCTCGGCCCGGAGCTGGCGTTTTACGCCGAAGATTTTGATTTCCGCCTGCCGTTCGACGATACGCCGGCCGAGAGTGTTTTCGGCCATGAACCCCACGATAAGGATGGTATTGCGCGGGTCTTCGCAGTTATTTCTCAAGTGATGCAGAATGCGCCCGACTTCGCACATGCCGGATGCGGAGATAATGATGCAGGGTTCTTTGAGCGAATTCAGGCGCATGGAATCATCCACATTTCGGATATAGGTGATGTTCTCGAGTTCAAAGGGGTCGCCCGCCGCATTCTCGACCTGTTTGGTCTCCCGGTCGAACAATTCCGTGTGGTAGCGGAATATTTCGGTAACGCTCACGGTAAGCGGGCTGTCCACGTAGACGGGAAGTGCTGGAATGACACCGTTCATCTCAAGGCGCTTCAGTGCGAACACGACCTCCTGGGCGCGTTCCAGGGCAAAACTGGGAATGATCACCTTGCCGCCGCGGCGTATGGTACGCAGTACAACTTCGGCAAGGCTGCCTTCCATGGCCTCGATGGGATCGTGGTCCCGGTCGCCGTAGGTGCTTTCCATGATCACGGTATCCGCATCCTCCGGTATCCAGGGATCCTCCAGGAGCGGCATGTTTTTACGACCCAGGTCACCTGAAAAAATGAGGCGGCGGTCTGCGCCATCTTCCTTGTAATCCACAACCACCATGGCGGAGCCTAGCACATGCCCGGCGTCCTGAAAAGTGATGAAAACATCAGGAACCACCTCGAACCGATCGGCATAGGAGTAGGTCGTGAAATGCTTCATGGCCTCCCGGACATGCGTCTCGTCATACAGAGGCGCCACGAAGGTCCGCTGTTTCTTGGCCAGCCATTCCGCGTCACGCTGTTGGATGTTGGCGCTATCCAGCAGCATCACCCCGCACAGGTCATGGGTGGCGGTCGTGGTGTAGATACGGCCGCGATACCCATTTTTATGGAGCATGGGCAGGGTGCCGCTGTGATCAATATGGGCGTGACTCAGTACCACGGCATCCAGTTTCCCCGCACTGAAAGCAAACGTTTGATTTTTACGGGCGGCTTCTTCGCGTTTTCCCTGGAACATGCCGCAATCCAGCAAAACACGATGGCCATTAATCTCGAGCAGGTGCTTGGACCCGGTGACCCCACCGGCAGCGCCGTAGGACGTGATTTTCATTTCTTGTTCCTTATACTTGTGCGTCATCACATCAGTTGACATGATGACACGCTTTCAGCGCCCCGCACATTGATGTACCGCCCGCTCCTGATAAACCGGGCCGCTGTCGCCGGGGAAGAGGCGCTCAGGCTTCCTCGACAACCTTGTATCCCATGGCATCGGCCAGGGCGAACACCGGTTCTTTCAGGTCGCCGTAGAAGGTAACCCGGTGCCATCCCCATTGGTCCCACTGGGTGAAGAGCTTTTCTATGTCTCCGACGGGTTCCGCGCAGAGCTTGGTGCGGCATGCCCGGTCATCGGGATCATTCGCCACCGCTTTGGCCTGGTGGAACAGGAATTCCTTGCGCTCCGGGCAAACCTCCAGGGAAGTCGTCATGTATCCCACAGGCAGGAGCGACCGTACTGCGGCACCCTGCCGATCTTCGGAGTGCGTCAGAATATCGAAAGGATTCTCTGTCCCAGACGGCCCGAAAGCCCTGTTCGATGCCACGCAGTGGGCATAAATGATTTGCCGCTTGGCCGTGTCAACCACCGGGTCGGAAATATACCCGGGCCGTCCCTGGGTAAGCGCCGTGAAGGTGGTCATGGTGGCGGTGGACCGCACGTCGGCTTCGCAGGCGCCGATTAGGCCTTCGTTGTTGAGTTCATGGAAACCGAGGCAGGGATACGCGTGGATATGATTACCGTAAAAACCGCCGAGACAGTTGATGGTAATGGCGTTGGCGTTGTACTTGGCAAGCAGCGCCTTGTTGGCCAGATACATGGCGGCGGAAACTTCCAGCGTTTCCCGGGTAACATCTGTGACAGAGGTGGCGCCTTTTTCCCAGCGGTCAGCGACGGCGCGGGCTTCGTCCTTGTCCGCACTCTCCCACAGGGCATTCAATTCGGAAAAGGCCACCTGCACCAGCGGGATGCCCATATAGGGGTCCAGCACCTTGGCTTCCTGGTCCCGGACAACCAGTATCTTGGAAGCCTTCATTTTTTCAAGGCACTCCGCGGGCGAAAGTGTCGTGAGCGGGTCCTCCTTGCAGGCAAGGTCGCCCGGAGCCGGTGTGGTATCCCGGCGCGCTTTTGCAGCGGCGGCGGCAAAGTCCGCTGGGGAACCGCCGTCGGCGGCAGCCTTAAAACATTTCACGGCGGCAATTACATCGTCCATGCGCGAGGAAGCCGCAAAGCCGACATTAGGCGTCTGTTTCCGCAGAAAGTCCGCCGTATAGACCAGGAACCCCCCGCTGCCGGCAAACTGAAAGTCCACATACAGGGTGGGCTTGCCGGTTTCGGCCACGGTTTGCACCACACGGTTCCAGCAGTTCATCTGATACACGATATACCCGAGTATCGGCGCCGTCGCATCGGAGTCCCCCTTGACAATGGCCTCCGCCTCTTCCGGGCCGGTAGCCGTGGACGACAAAAAATTGAACTCAGGGCACCCGTTGGCCAGGGCGGCGTTGACGCTTTCCATGACCGGCCGGAAATCAAAGCCCACATTGGGCCAGTCGGGCCCCGGCTGCACCTCCGCATGCAACGAATAAATAACGCGAATAAACGGCTTGCCGTTGGCTTTCGCCGCAAACACGGGACGGGCCGCCGCCAGCACGCCCACCGCGCCGGCACAGGCCGCGCAACTGGAAGCCAGAAAATGACGCCTCGAAAGGCCGCAACACGCACAACCGCTTAAAACAGGTTTCATTTCCATGATGAGGTTCCTTTTGGTAAGGTAAGGTTATGTGCACGTTCTAACCAGCAACGGTAATCGGTATACTATACGTTGAACACTTTCGTTGCATCAAATTTTGCCGCGTGCCGGGACCGGTCTTCCTGTGGCGGGCCCGTACCGGTATGATATGCTTGGACGGAAGCGGGACACTACATTCTGGTTTGGTTACGCGGCGAAGGATAGCACCTATGGCACGGAAAGAAACAACGACCGTTCAGGCGGGACCGGTCATCCTTGGCGGCCAAGCGCCCATCGTGGTACAGGCCATGACCAATACGGATACCTCGGACGCGGTTGAGACCGCGGAGCAGTGCGCGGCGCTGGCGACGGCCGGCGCGGAAATGGTGCGTGTCACGGTCAATACGGGGAAGGCCGCGGCGGCCGTGCCGGAAATCAAGGCGCGCCTGCTGGACATGGGGGTGACGGCGCCGCTTATCGGCGATTTTCATTACAACGGGCACACCCTCCTGCGTGAATATCCCCCGTGCGCCGAAGCCCTGGACAAATACCGCATCAACCCCGGAAATGTCGGCAAGGGTGACGCCCATGCGGCGCATTTCGCCGAAATCTGCGCCCTTGCCCGGGACGGGGACAAGGCCCTGCGCATAGGCGTCAACGCGGGATCACTGGACCCTGAGTTGGTGAAGAAAATGCTGGATGAAAATACCATGAGCCAGGTTCCCGAAGCCGCGGACAGAATCATCAACCGGTGCATGGTGCAGTCCGCGCTGCAGTCCACAGAGCAGGCCCTGGCGCTGGGCGTGCGCGAAGACCGGATTGTGCTTTCCTGTAAGAGCAGCCGGCCTGCCGACCTGATCTTCGTGAACCGGGAATTATCCCGCCAGACCCGGCAGCCGATCCACCTGGGCCTGACCGAAGCGGGCTTGGGTATGAAAGGAATCATTTGGAGCGCCGCGGCCATGGGCGTGTTGCTCGAAGAAGGCATCGGCGACACCATCCGGGTTTCGTTGACCCCCGAACCCGGCGGCAGCCGCTGTGATGAAGTATACGCCGCCCAGCAGTTGCTTCAGGCTCTCGCGTTGCGCCAGTTCTGTCCCACCGTCACGTCGTGCCCAGGCTGCGGGCGCACTGCGGGTGATGATTTTCAGTGGCTGGCGGCGGAAACGGAAGGGTATATCCGTAGCCGGATTCCCGAATGGCGCAAACGCCGTCCAGGCGTAGAAGCGCTGACCATTGCCGTCATGGGGTGTATTGTAAACGGTCCGGGCGAATCCAGGGCGGCCCATATCGGCATCAGTCTGCCCGGACGCCAGGAACATCCCCGGTGTCCCGTGTATCTCGACGGAGAAAAGACCACCCTGCTGTCGGGAACAAGAGAAACTGTCGCGCGGGACTTTTTTGAAATTCTGGAGGACTATGTCGCCCGCCACTTCAGCGAGGGGGCACAACCGGCCTGATCATGGCGCGTCCGGACGTTCTTCTTCGGCCGCCTTCTTTTTCGCGTCTTCCATGACCTGCCGGAACTCGTCGGTCATGAAGGTCTCGTGGAACAGGGCGCGTTCGCGCACCTTGAATTCCAGGCGGGTGTAGCGCAGGTCCAGCATCGCACAATACAACGCGACCATGATGAGCGCTACAAATAGCAGCCAATAGCCAATGAGAAGGACACGGCTCATGCCGGCATGCAACAGTGTGCCGCTCAGAACCACCATCAGCAGGCATCCCAAGAGACACACCACGCCCAGGGCGCGCCATAACAACCGCAGTTTCACGGTGCGGACACCCATACCTGTTCCTCATAACGCTCCCCGGAAGGAGCAACACGCGTGCGCGTTTCATATCGCCCGGGACCGGATTGGTCCACCACCACGGGTTCCACCAGGGGCAGGGTCACATGACGCACCGGAGCAGGCGTGGGCGGCGCCACCACCACTGGAGGCGGGGGCGGCGCGACAGTGACAACAGGCGCCACAACCGTTACCGCCGGACGACGATATATCGGCCGATGAACCGGAAACGGACGTCCATAAGGCGGCCGGATAAAGGGCCGGGGCATGGCGCGGCGGTTAAAGGCGAGTTTGGTAATCGCGGACGGCGCAGGTCCGATGCCTTCCCGGGCGGAAGGGCCGGGGACCGCCCCCAGGATCAGTACAGTGCTGACAACCATAGCCAGAATAATCAATGCATGCTTCATGATGGTCTCCTTTTCCTGCGTCGCATTCAGATGAATCTATCTTTACAGACGCCTTCCTGCCTGTTTTATTCAACCTGCCGGGAAAAGTGATGTTATATCCTTGTTTGTATGCGGGATTGAACGTTGCCGATTTGGAGTTGACAAATGGCCAGCGCCAGCGCGTCCGCCGCGTCGTCCGGACGCGGAATGTCCTCCAGGTTCAGCAACCGCCTGACCATTTCCTGAAGCTGGCTCTTTTCGGCACGGCCGTAGCCGGTAATGGCGGTTTTCATTTCCGTGGGACTGAACTCACCGGCCGGGCAGCCGGCCTGGGCGGCGGCGAGCAACAGCACACCCCGCGCCTGGGCCACATTGATCCCGGTGGATACATTCTGCTTGAAATAGAGCCGTTCAATGGCGACCGCATCCGGGCGGTAGCTTTCCAGCAGGCGGAAAGCCCGGGTATGAATGGACAACAGCCGTTCGGCCATGGGCAGGTCCGCGGACGTGCGGAATACCCCGTGTTCCACGTGATGCAGGCGGCTGCCCCGCCCTTCCACCACGCCGTACCCGGTAATGGCGCTTCCGGGGTCAAAGCCGACCACCAGCATTCCTAGTCACCCATGGCCGCCGCCATGGCCTCATCGGTAGCGTTCATATTGGAAAACACGTCCTGAACATCGTCGTGGTCTTCCAGTTCCTCGAGCAGGCGCAGCAGGGTCGTGAGCGTTTTCCCATCTACATCGAGGGTGGTTTTGGGTTCCATGGTCAGTTTAATTTCCGACGGTGTTATCCCCATGGACTCCAGCGCTTCCGCCACGACGTGCAGCTGGTTGGGTGCGGTCGCTATATCGTAGAAATCGCCTTCCGTATCCACATCATCACCGCCGGCCTCGACCGCCTTCTCGAAAATATCCTCCTCGCTGATCCCTTCCTTTGCCACGGTAATCGTGCCGCGGGGTTCGAAATTCCAGGTGACCGCGCCCGCTTCGGCCATATTGCCGCCGAGCCGGTTCACCATATGGCGAATTTCCGCCACCGTACGGTTCTTGTTGTCCGTAAGCACGTCAATCAACAAGGCCACGCCACCGGGGCCGTACGCCTCATACCGCACTTCCTCGTAGGTGACTCCGGGCAGTTCGCCCGTGCCCTTCTTGATGGCCCGGTCAATATTATCGCTGGGCATATTCGCGGCACGGCATGCCAGCAACACGGTTCGCAGGCGCGCGTTTGCCTCCGGATCGCCGCCGCTGCGCGCGGCGACTGTAACTTCCTTGGCCAGCCTGGAAAAAACCTTGCCGCGTTTTGCATCCGCGGCGCCTTTTTTACGCTTAATCGTGCTCCACTTGGAATGACCTGACATAGGGGTGCGTTCTCCATATGGTGAAATGTACGAACAAGAGATTACTATTTTGGGCGCTCCAGTATAGCATTTAAGCGTAGTGACGCGCAAAAGAACGTTCCGCTTCCCTCACAGATGAACGGGAAGCGGAACGGTGTCAATTCGGCATTCTTCTAAAATTTGACGTCAGGATGCGAAAAACGCAATCCCGTGCCGTCATGATAGGTGGCATATTCCGTAACGATGGCGCCCTCGGGCGCGTACATCCAGTGCCATTGTTCCGGTCCGCCGAGCATGCCCACCTCGCCCGGCAGCAGTTTCTTTTCCACGCGCGCCTTGGCGCATCCCCGGTGGGAAGCCGGAATCCTGGCCTCCACGCCCGGCGTCGGGTCGCCTTCGCCGTAGATATAACACCACCCATGGCGCGGTTGCCAGCCTTCCATCTTCGGCGCGGCATCCTCGGTGCGCACATGCCTGTGCTCGGGAATCATCTGGCCGGGCAACAGGTAAATGTCATGTCCGAAATAATCATGCTCCTTGTTGTTGACCCAGAAAATACCGCCCATGCCGACCTCGGCAAAGTTGCCCATCCCGAAGTCCACCGCCCAGAACTCATCCGTTCGCAGACGGTCCACGATGGGATAGTGGAAGGCTTCAAACATTTCAAAATAGGCGGCCTTGGCCGCTTCGACATCGAAGGTGCCGTCCGATTTATAATAGTGTTCGTTGGGATAACGGGGAATTACGGGGGACTTGGAAGTATCGGCCATGACGTTTCCTTTCAGTAGAATGCCCGCCGCAGCGGCGGCGAACCCGGTTAATATATGTCTTCTCGTGATGTCCATGATGATATTCTCCTGGTTTTTACTGTAGAGCGTTAAAAAGGACTTAAGGGACATAAAGGACACCACCAAATATTCACTTGCCGACGCCCTCCGGCACCTGTTCGGTCCTTTAAGTCCTTTGTGTCCTTTCACCTTTCGGTAAAACATTTCCGGGCGGCTATTTATTCGCCTTCAAATCGTTATACAACACAAATGCCTGTTCCGGTTTTTCGAGGCGATGCACGACGGCGCCGACCGCCTGCGCCATGGCAACGGGATCGTCCGCACCAAAAATGTTGCGGCCCATGTCCACGCCCAGCGCGCCCTGGTCCACGGCCTTGTAGGCCATTTTCAGCGCATCCAGTTCGGGCAGTTTTTTGCCGCCGGCAATGACTACGGGAATGGGACATCCCGCCACCACCGTTTCGAAGCCCGGTTCGCAATAATAGGTTTTGACGAAGTGGGCGCCCAGTTCGGCGACGACCCGGCAGGCCAGTCCGAGGTAGCGCGCGTCACGCGCCATTTCCTTGCCCACGGCGGTAACGCCGAGGGTCGGCACACCGTAGCGGTTGCCTTCATTGATGAGATAGGCAAGGTTGTCCAGGGTTTCACGCTCATACTCGGCGCCGATGCACACCTGGGTGGTGACGGCTGCGGCATTCAGGGCAACCGCCTCTTCCAGGCTGACGCCAATGACTTCATTGCTCAATTCTTTAAGTACGGTGGCACCCGTGCTGCAGCGCATGACGACGGGCTTGCGCACTTCGGGGGAGATGCAGGCGCGCAGCGCGCCCCGGGAGCACATCAGGCAGTCCACATGGGGAATCAGAGGCGGCACCACCAAGTCCAGACGTTCCAGGCCCGAGGTCGGGCCCATGATATAGCCGTGGTCAAAGGCCAGCATCACGGTGCGGCCGGACTCAGGGTTGAATATCCGGGAAAGGCGGTTTTTCATGCCCCAATACAGGTGGGCCGACCCTTTGAGGAAAAAACCCGGCGTCTCCATGGGAATGCCGATACCGTAATCTTTCGCTTCGCTACCTTGCGTTTTGTCATTGTCAGGCATGAGGTTCCACTCCTTTTTCAAATCCGCGAAACAGCAGGGCCATCGAGGTGGCGCCCGGGTCACGGGTTCCTATGCTTTGTTCTTTAATATTACGGGCCCGTCCGAACCGGGCCTGCAGGGTACTTGTCAATTCCGCACCAGCTTCGGCCGCCTCGGCAGCTAGATGCAACGCCTCCAGGACCTCCTTGCCGCCTTCGGCCGCAGCGCGCAGCGCCTCCACGGCAGGCACCAGCGCGTCCACCAGGGTCTTGTCGCCAAGTTGCGCCTTGGTTTGAGCGCGCACGCCGGCCAGGCCGGCTTCAAACGTACTGGCCAGGCCCTCCGCATCCAGGGCCTCCAGGCCTTCCGCAGCTTCCGCCATGGACACAAAAAACATGCCCAGCAACGGGCCGATCGCGCCGCCGTCCACGCCGAGAATGGCCCAGCCGACATCGTTGAGCAGGGTCTGTATCTTTCCGGACACATCCGCTTCCAGGGCCTGTTCCATCCTGGACATGGCCCGCACCATGGTGGTGCCGTGGTCGCCATCGCCGCCCACCGAATCCAGGCGGGACAGCCATTCATGGTGTTCCCGGACCTCGGCGGCCGCGCAGCGCAGCATGCGCGCCAGCAATCCGTGTGTAATAGCGCCCATGTCTATTTCACCGTCCAGACCGGGGAACTGCACGGCGCATCCCACAGGGCCTTCAACTCTTTGTCGAGGCGGCCGACACACATCTGAAAGCCGCCCATCTCCTGCACGGTCAGGAATTCGCCCACCAGGGAACGCGCCAGCGTGATGCCCCGCGCCTCCAGCAGTTCTTGTACCCGCCGCAGCACAAGATACAGTTCCATCAGTGTGGTGGACCCCACACCATTCAGCATAACAAAAAGCTCTTCGCCCGGCCTGGCATGGATGTCCTCCAGCAGGGCATCCAACATGATCTCCGCCGTGGCGTCCGCGGTCTTGAGTGGCTGTGTGCCGCCGCCCGCCTCGCCGTGCTGGCCCATGCCGACCACCATCATGCCGTCCGGAATCTCCGCGATGACATCCCCCGTGCAGGGATGGGTCGCGCCGGATACCGCCACAGCCAGCGTGGCCATGCCCGCTTCCATCCGTTCCGCGATGGCGGCGCACTCTTCAAGCGATCGGCCCTGCTCCGCCGCGGCGCCGGCCACCTTGATCACCGGCAGGCAACCGGACAAGCCGCGCCGGTCATCCCCATCGCCCCGGGGGCCGCCCGACATGTCTTCATGAGTCAGCACGCGCCTCAGGAGGATATCCTCCTTGGCGGCTAGGTCCATGGCCACCTTCGCCGAGAGCACGTCGCCCGCGTGATTCAATACGATGAACAGAATCCCGGCGTCACGCTTCGCGAGGCGCAACGCTTCCAGTACGCGGGGCGGACCGGGCGCGGCGAAAATTTCGCCCGGCACGCTGATATCGAGCATGCCCTCGCCCACGAACCCGCTCAGGGCGGGCTCATGCCCGCTGCCGCCGAGCGTCACCAGCGCCACCTTGTCCTGCGACTTGGCCTGCGCCCGCACGACCAGGTCCGAACCCGTGAGCGATACCTTGTCCGCATGGGCAAGCGCGAACCCTGCCAGTAACTCCTTGACCAGGTTGGCCGGGTCATTAATCAGTTTCTTCATCGCCATATGCGTTATTCCTTTTCTTGGTTCAAAATATGCCGGTCATTACTCTTTTGTCTCTCATAATCCGATACGGACGTTGCCCGCACTCCAATGTTTTAACTATTTTGCGCAAGCCATTCTTGCACTTTCGCCTTCTTGCTGGTTTGGAACAAAACAGGGTTTATTAATACCCAGACTTTAAGCCTACGTGAAAGCGAAAGTAAAAGCGCAAGCATGGCTTGCGCACTCCAAAACAGCGCTAACACGATGATTCAACTTCTTGATTTTGATAGTTGCACTTCGGAAAAGGTACTAAAAAAAGGCTGACGCTCTACCGCTTCTCCATCACTTCAATCACCGCATCACCGTCCATGATAAAAGCGCAGCGCAGCTCTTCCGTAGCGTCAAAGGGCGGCACGATTACCTTGCGCCCCGCCATCGCCTCATCCAGGGAATTCACGAGGAAAGCCACATGGGCGCCTTTGCAAACTTCCGGCGGCATGGGCGTCCCTTCCTCAAAACGCAGGAATTCAATATGAAACGGATTCGCTTCCGGGTCCGTGACATACACCTTCGCCCCTTCAATATAGTTCTCGTTTTCGCCTTCAGCCGATGTCGGCACTCCGAAGTGATGAAATTCCGCTGTTAACATGACACGCTCCTCTTCATAGTAAAGGTGATTTGCAACCCTGAACAACGCGCTTAGTGTACAGAAACCCGGCAGGCCATTCAAAAAAAAGCATCGCAAAAAGGTAACGCGCGTAACGGCGTGTTACTTCGGGTCCGGCAATGTCACTTCATTGCAAATAGTTCCATCCACATCGCGATGGCGCAATATCATTTTGGGTATTCCTTCTTCCCGTATCACATTTACCTGCAGAAAACCGCCCTGCAGTTTCAAATATTGGTGTTCGGGGCGTACGTCCTCCTGTTTCCAACCGCTGGCGTGTTCGTTGCTGTGGGGGCCCGTGCCGAACTCGCGCAGGCCGGTATCGTCATCCACGGACACATACTGCCAGTGCCGGTCGCCGTTAATGACAATCATGTTGCCCCGGGCCGCCATGAACTGGCGTAGTTCCTTGCCCTCGTGGGCGAATCCTTCGTTGGCATGGTTGTCGTTCTTGTTTTCCCGGTCCGGGCCCACCAGCGGCGTGGGGCTGATCAGCACGCGGAACGTCGCATCGGACTCCTGTACCGTTCGTTTGAACCACGCTTTCTGTTCCGGACCCCAGATGGATTTGTCCGGGCCGTCCCGCATCGTGTTAGGACTGCGGAAGTCCCGCCCCTCCACCAGCCAAATCTGCAGGTCTTTGCCCCAGCGAAACGTGCGATACGGCTTCTCACCCACAGGCGCCTGCTCGCGGAAAAGGGCCAGGCCCTGTTCCCACGTCAACGCGCCATAGCGCTGTCCCGGCCAACAGTCATTCATCAAAGTATCATGGTCATCCTTCATGAAATAACTGGCCACATTCCGGTGGAAGGTGCGCTGGAACGGCATGGCATAAAAGCGGTTCCATTTGAAGCGGGCCAGTTCCGGGGCCGGCCCCCAGGGCAACGCCTTGTCATAATATTCAATGTCGCCCGTATGTACGAAGAAATCCGGGTCCAGTTTCAGCATGGCGTCATAAATCTTGTGGCCCCTGTCCGGGTCGTCCCGGCGCGGGTAATCCCCGCAGGTCACCACGACAAAGTTCACTTCCGCGGGCTCTTCCGGCAACGGAGCGGTGCGGAAGCGGCCTTCCACGCGACAGGTCACCTCACCGTCCGCCACCGGTTTCCCTTCAACCAAAGCGACATAGCCGGTACCGGGGTTCAAACCGGTCAACGGAAACTGACGGGTATAATCCCGGGCTTCGTCCACCGCCTGCCAATCGCTTTGTACTTTGGATTCCGGAGCCTCTTCAGGCCAATACGTCACCCGCACCAAGCCCGGCGCACCCGGCGCCGCCCCTTCCATGTCCTCAAGGGCGCGCCCGCCCGTAATATCCGTTACGGACAGGTCGCCGCCGGCCCGCTCCTTGCCCGCCACCTCCGGAAAGGGCGCACCATCCGCATTGCGCTCCGCCGCCCGCGTCAGGCGCGTCCACACAAGGACACTGTCCGGCGTCACCTCGCCCATCTTGATGCCATTGGCCATGTAAACGGCATCGGCGGCAGCCGCGGCACACGCCATAAAAACCACGGTTATCACAAGATATCTGTTTCGCGACATGACTGCTCCTTTCCTGCGCATCGCTTCAAGGCGTTTACTTCAACGCGTTGTAAAACCCCGTCCGACAGTGTCCGACAAGTACTGATCAACGCCAATGATGGAATTCTATGGCAAGAGCCCTACTGGATAAGCGTAAGGCCTGGACTTACTTCCCCGCCTTGAGCAGTCTGTCAATGATGCCATCCGGAGCGCAGGCGGCGGCGATGTCCTGTCCGGCGAAAGCGAGCGGATAACTCCACACGACCATGTGGTCATAATAGTCATGTCCATGACAGGTGCCGCCGGTTTTTGAACTGAGGCCGCACGGCTGCGCCCAAGGCATGGCATGGGGTCCGCGGAAGATGGTGTCGAGCATGCCCCGGGCGGCGGTCGTTCCGTCCTCGAGGCGTCCGTAATAGAAGTAAACCATGGCGGCAGTCGCGTTACATTGAGTGAAAATGTCCCGGGACCACATCGTGTCGGGAATGCCCGAACCGCCGCCTTCTTCGCAGAGCCGTCCGTCGAGATACACCCCGTTCACCATCCCGTAAGGAGATGCGGGAACATTGAGTTTCATAATAGTGTCCAGGGCGGTTTGGATACGGTCCCCGGGCAGCGCATCGGGCAATCCGAGCACGCGGGTGGACCAGACGCCGCTCAATTGCATCGCGGGACAAGCGTCGTTGACGCGGCCTGTGGCGGGGTCGTTGTAGACGCGGTAATAAGACCCGGTCCACAACTTGTCCTCGTAGGTCTGCTGCCCGCGCGCGAGCGTATCGCGCCACTGTGCCGCCTGGGTTTCATCACCGGCCAGTTCGGCCATCCTGATGCCACACACGAGAGCGGCCAACCCTTTTCCGGCGGTGTAACTGCTCGCGCCGTACCAGGGCCAGTTGTCCATGGGGTTGTTCGCGGGGAAGGTCTCTCCCGGAATGGCATGCACATGGTCTTCCACGAGCCCATCGCCATCCTTGTCCAAAGACATCATGAAGTTAATGGAATCACGCGCGGAATCATAGAAATCGTCGAAAAAGGCCTTGTCCCCGGTGCGCAGATAATAGCGGTAAATCATCTGGGCATACTCCCCCGCGCCACAGGTGTGCTGACAGTGGTAGCGCGGATCGCGAATACCGAAGGCGAGTCCCAAGATAAAGGGGGGTTCGCCGCCTCGCAACTGAAAATGGCGGATGGCCTTGAGGGCTGTCAATTCGAGTTCCGGAAAAAAGAACAAGGCGGGCCAGTGACCGAAAAAACGGCAGGGCATGGTTTCAGTGATGGAGCAGGTCGAGAAACTCTCGTTCACCAGGAACAGCCCCTCCTCACCCCACCAGTCGTCCGGTCGCTGACAGGCAAGCCACAGGGAATTCTTGGCCAGCGCGTAAGGGGCGGTGATAAGCGTTTCTTTCATCCAATCCGGCAGGTCTTCTCCATACAGGGCGCTTTGATAGTCAAGAATGCGCCGCAGCCAGTCCTCCCGGCGTTCCGCAGCCCGGGCGGCCACGGCGCGTGCATCGGCAAACCGCCCTGAGTAAAAATGTTTCTCCACGCGCCCGGAACTTTCCCGCAGGTACGGCTGACACCACGCCAGAATGAAGGGGACGCTCTTGCGTTCACCCGGCGCAAGGTCCAGCACGGCCGATGCGCGAACACCTGTTTCCGCGTGTTCCACCACCCCGCCCCGAACGGCGACCGCGTAGGTGTGCCGTATCCATTCCGGAAGATGCTGCAGGGGGGCATGCGTCACCTGCATGCCCTGCCAGGCGTCCTCGACAAACGCGGCGGTATCCCCCACCGGAAAGCCGTCTGGTAAAAAAGACAGCGTGACGCTAGTGCCGGCGTCGCCGGTATTGGTGACGAAGACTTCAAAAACAGCGGCGGGCGTATTCGACCCGGCGGCGTCCCCCGGCAGGAAAGGACTAAAGGCCCGGACCTCCACGCGTAGCGGCAGGTCAAATTCATACCGAAGATCCGCAATCGGAAAATGACCGAAATAATGAACCGCCCGGGCATCCCCGACGCCGTCAAGGGACGTTGCAGCCACATAGGTCTTGCCTCCCGTGGCCAGCGACAAGAACGGTTTACCAAGCGCCATGGGCGCGGGGTAATGGTTGAATAGAGAGCATTTCCCCAGCCGCCCTTCCGGATCGAGACACACATATCCTGTGCCGATGCCGCCCAGCGGCATGCCCCCATCCTCCAGGGAACCCGCGCCATAAACG
>Ga0209606_1002018_pt1 | contig 23623 bp, 19 predicted proteins | sample AD_UKC057_MetaG_FD_184412 | JGI IMG/M metagenome (GOLD analysis project Ga0209606, IMG submission 184412) | Active sludge microbial communities of municipal wastewater-treating anaerobic digesters from USA - AD_UKC057_MetaG (SPAdes) (version 2) | ecosystem: Engineered > Bioreactor > Anaerobic >...
TTTTCCGATTTGTGTGGTGCCCATGATGATTCAGGACCTCGAATGGGAAGAAACGCCGTTCTGGGCATATTTTTGTCAAATCAGCGATTCAACAACGAGTTATGGCTCGTATTCAGGTGCAGTGCCAAATGAAAAAATTACATGGGGAAAGCTTTCGCCCGAAACGCCCCGGTTTATTATTGAATCGGATGCTACCATTGTAGCACCCTTGGTGTTTGCTCATGTGCTTGGCTGGTAAGACGAGCCTGATTTAATAAAAAAAAAGCGGCAGATTTTCTGTCGCTTTTTCTTTACCAAGTAATTTACTCTTTAATAAAGGTGTAAGTCTCTTCGTCTTTATTGTAAAAGAAACTCAGGTCCTTATGAGTTTTGAAAAAATTATACAGATCTGTTGAATTGTCATATACTTCATCAATATTATCGGTTACCTCAAATAGTTTAAACTCGCCGGGAGTCGAAAAGTCCATTTTATAGAAATAATACGTCCCATCTTGCAACATGTTAGCGAAGCGTGTGTTGCCAATGGTTGTAAAATGGGCAGTGTAGGTTCCCGAACTGGTGTAGATACTGTCGGTAGAATTGTACTCATATTGCTCAACGAGAAATTTTTTTCCATCCATTTTCGTGAAAATATAGTACTTTGGGAAGTCGCTGTATTCATCAACTTTAAGCCATTTTCCATAAATTACCGGATCAACGTTTTCGGTAGCGCCTGTCAAAGGCACTGTGGATGAGTAGGGGCAGGCAGTAAAGATAAACGCCATGGCTGCAAACAGTGCAACGATAATTAGTGAATGTTTTTTCATATTTGCGATATTATTTAATAAAGTGTTTTGTATTTACATAAAATATGCCGTTTTTCGACTAAGCAAAAGTAATGAAAATAATATTGAAACCAATTGAAACATGGCAACAAAATGAAAGGTCTGTCTGGCTGTTTGAGCTTATTTTCACTTTTATTTTAAAAAAAACTAAAATGTTTTGTTTATTACGAAAAATTAACGACTTTTGCAGTCCGAATTTAAACAGTGAAAGATATGGCACGTATATGTCAGATAACAGGAAAAACGTCGATAAAGGGGCATAATGTTTCTCATGCCAACAACCGCACCAACCGCAGGTTCGAAATCAACCTGCTCGAAAAGAAGTTTTATCTTCAGGAAGAAGACCGCTGGGTTACGCTGAAGGTTACTCCGGCCGGTATGCGGACCATCAATAAAAAAGGACTGAAATCAGCTCTTGACGAAGCAGTGAAAAACGGATACATTGATAAATATTAATAGACGACAGTATCATGGCAAAGAAAAGTAAAGGAAACCGTGTACAGGTGATTTTAGAATGCACCGAGCACAAAGACTCAGGACTTCCCGGAACCTCGAGGTACATCACCACCAAAAACAGGAAAAATACCCCCGAGCGTATGGAGATGAAAAAATACAATCCCATCCTGAAAAGAAAAACCGTTCATAAAGAAATAAAATAAACATAACGAACCATGGCAAAGAAAGTAGTTGCAACACTGAAGACCGGAGAAGGAAAAGAATACATCAAATGTATCAAAATGGTACGTTCTCCTAAAACGGGTGCCTATATTTTTAAAGAAGCTATCATGCACCCCGATAATTCAAAAGATTTTTTTAACGCAAAGTAATTCGTTAACTTTCATAGCTTTAACGTCCGGGATTTATTTCGGACGTTTTTGTTTTTATTGATTTTATATCCGTTTTCATTTGGTAATTCTTTCGTTATATTTGCAGCATTCAATTGAAATTTAGTGTAATGGCATTATTCGGATTGTTCAATAAAGATAAAAAAGACAAACTCGACCAGGGCTTGTCGAAAACCCGACAGGGTGTTTTCGATAAACTCAACCGCGCAGTTTTTGGTAAAACCCGTGTCGACGATCAGGTACTCGACGATCTGGAAGAAATACTCATTTCTTCGGATGTGGGCGTTGATACTACGTTGCGGATTATTGAACGAATCGAAGATCGGGTAAAGCGTGATAAATATCTGGGAACTGGCGAATTAAACCGTGTTCTTCGCGAAGAAATTGCTGCATTGCTCGAGGAAAATACAATTCAGGGCGCAATCGATTGGGATATCCCTACCGATAGTAAACCCTGGGTTATTATGGTAGTAGGCGTTAATGGTGTTGGCAAAACCACAACCATCGGAAAACTGGCCCACCGGTTCAGTTCAGCCGGAAAGAAAGTATATATTGGTGCTGCCGATACCTTCAGGGCTGCAGCCATTGAGCAACTCGAAATCTGGGCAGGCAGGGTAGGAGTACCCATGATTAAACAGCAAATGGGTGCTGACCCGGCATCGGTGGCATACGATACATTGGTTTCGGCTCAGAAAAACCAGGCTGATGTAGTAATCATCGATACTGCCGGTAGGTTGCAGACAAAACTGAACCTGATGAACGAACTTTCGAAAATTAAAAATGTAATGCAAAAGGTGGTTCCCGGTGCTCCCCACGAAATATTGCTGGTAATTGATGCTTCTACCGGACAGAACGCTTTTGAACAGGCAAAGCAGTTTACACTTGCCACCGATGTTAACGCCCTTGCGGTAACCAAGCTCGACGGTACTGCCAAGGGAGGCGTGGTAATAGGCGTTTCCGATCAGTTTAAGATTCCGGTTAAATATATTGGTATCGGCGAAGGAATCGACGACCTTCAGTTGTTCGATAAAAAAGAATTTGTCGATAGTCTGTTCAAGGAATAATCATTTGATAGCTCCTTCCATTTTTTGGTTTTTTTAAGATTTGAGCTTTGAATTTTAAGGTTTTGTTATAACCGACTGGTTTTATCCATCATTATCTTTGACGGAAATGTCATCGTATTAACCAACACTTACTGCTCATGAAAACCAAACTTTTACTCGCGATTATTTCTCTTGTGTGTTTTTCGGGTATCAACGCCCAGAATATGAAATATGCCGAATCGGTAATAACAGAACTTTCCTCAGAAAAATACGATGGAAGGGGCTATTACAAGAAGGGTGATGTAAAAGCTGCGGCGTATATCCGAAATGAGTTTAAACGTATGGGCCTGAAATCCTGGGGCTCCTTTTATCAAGCTTTTTCGTTTTCGGTAAATACATTTCCCGGCGATATGAAGGTGGAGGTCGATGGTAAAGAACTGCGTGCAGGCTACGATTTTGTGGTTCGCGAGTTCTGTGAAGGTTTTTCGGGAACTTACAATATATTTAGAATTGATACTACCGGTTCAGCCTCCGATGCAATCTCCGAGATGATGAAACTCGATACGGCAAAATTGTTTGTTGCCGTAGAATACTACTTTTTAGTGAGGCATCCTGAGTTTAGCCGTGAAATTCAAAAAACAGGTATCAGCAAATTCATGTTTATATTCGATGAGCCCCTGAAATGGTATGTAGCCGGTTCCGGTAAAATATATCCCACTAAACAAATCTGGATTACCGACAGGGCTTTGGGAAAGACGCCGAAGCAATTTACTGCCGAAATCGAGAACCGGTTTATTAAAAAATACAAAACAAACAATGTGTTGGCTTATATCGAAGGAAGTCAGTGTCCCGATTCATTTTACGTATTTACGGCACATCTTGACCATTTGGGCAGGCATGGCAAAGACGTGTTTTATCCGGGTGCTAACGACAATGCCAGTGGAGTGGCCATGCTGCTTAACCTTGCCGAGTATTACTCTCAACCGGGCAATCAACCCCGCTATTCAATTGCCTTTATGGCTTTTGCCGGTGAAGAAACCGGATTAAACGGCTCATATCATTATGTAAAAAACCCAAAATTTCCGCTCTCAAATATTTTATACCTTATTAATTATGATATGATTGCCGACAATTGCCACAAAGTATACACCGAAATGAGCCCGGAAGCAGCTTCAGGCTATGCTCATATTTGTGAACTTAACAAAGATGCCCGCTGGATTCCCGATTTTGAAGTGAACGAACTCAGTGGTAACAGCGACCATTTCCCATTTGCAGAACAGCATGTCCCGGCGGTTTTCTTTCTTGATCATGGTGATGCTTTCAGGATATACCATACACCTATGGATACGCTCAATGATAAAAGTTTTACCAATTTTCCGGGATATTTCAATATGGCGGTTAAGTTCGTGAATTCATACAGGTAGAAATTCTGAACCTATATTTTATTGATTGCTGATAAATTGTTTTATCATCCCAAATTATGCGAAATTGAAACCGTTATTGTTGTGAACTTTTGAAATATTATTATAAAACGATAAATTTTCAATTCGATGTCGTAAATATAATGTATTTTATATGATGTATATTTTGAATTGTTGATTGCATTTTTTACATTTGCTATGCATTTACTTTATGTTTAAATGACAAAGTAAAAGCCGCGGTTACCGAAAAGCGTATGAGTAGGAAATGTAAAACCAATAACCATGAAAAAGTTGCTTGTTTTCTTATCGTTACTGTGCTTTATCAATGTATCCTTGTTTTCGCAGAACTGCTTTTTGCTCGAAAAGGGTTATATCAATAAATCGGTATCTGATAATTACTATTCTGATGTAACTTCTACCAAGGGCTGGAGTAAAATGAAGCCTGAAAAGAAGACTGAACTTATCAACCAATTTAACACCAATGTATTAAACGGAACCAAAGCGCCATCGTCTTCCTATCTGTTCGAGATTTATGTTAAGGATGTTGAAAGGGGTGAAATTGAAAAACTAACCTACGGTTTAACAATCAATGGAGTTGAATACACTTTCCCTTGCTTGTGCAAAGATAACGTTCATTATTATTACAGGACTGTCGGACCGGTTTATTACGTGAGTAACGGTGACACCATTGGGGCAGGATTTAATGGCACACAGGCTATTCCCAACAACCTTAAGGTGGGTGATATTTTGCCCAGTTACGAAGATATCTCCAATCTAATTATTAGCACTACATCGTACGAAGACAAGCAACGGATACTCGCCGGATATCGTAAAGTGGAAACCATCGAGAAAAATACCACACATTTAAACCAGCAAAACCTGAGGTGGGAAACCGGCGATTGGAAGGTGACGAAATATGAGGAGGTTTGGAAAGATATCGATGTAAAGGTATTGGAATCGACAGCTTTGAACAGCCACACGATCCATTATGTAAACGCAATAGTTGACCGCACCGAAGAGGTTGTACTGGATGATAAAACCTATACCGCCTATGTAATCGAAAGCGAAATGTGGATTCAATCGGGTTTTGAAAGCACATTTGCCGCTGATAATGCAAAATGGCAAAAACGCCGTGAGAATTTCCAGAACCGGCTAGATAAACAAGTACAAAAGAACCTGATTAAATCGAAGTTTCTCAACGAAGAAGGATATTACGTTACCTATCTGACCGAATGGTTTATTCCCTATATTGGCGTTGTGAAAACAATTAATTACGATTCTGACGGATGTATCAGTACCATTGGAAGATGGGGCGGACTTAAATAGTGATTCAGTATTGATAGAACAAGCAAAATTTGAAAGTATCCTGCGCCTGCTTATACAGCTCAGCGGGCCATATGGGCGCACTATCGATGGGTTGGCAGGCGAAATGGGCAAGTCTGCGCGTACAATTCGCCGTTATATTCAAACCCTGCGCGATTGTGGTTTTGTTGTTGAGTCGAATGAATCGTATTTTCGGATAGTGGAATTCGAAAAAGGCAGGAAACTTTCTGACCTGCTGCACTTTTCTGCTGAGGAGTCTGAATTACTTTCAAGGGCTATTCATTCCATCGATTTTGATGGTGCACTTAAAGAGAGCCTTACGAAGAAGCTGTTTTCGCTTTACAATAACAAGCTTGTGCCCTACGCCATTGTTACACCCGAAAAGTCTGAGAATATCGTTGCATTGTGCGAAGCCATCCGGCAGAAAAAACAGGTGCGACTGATAGATTACAGTTCTGCCCACAGCAGTTCAACAACTACCCGTCTGGTTGAACCTTTCGATTTTACGGTGAATTATATCCAGCTTTGGGCATACGAACCCGAGTCGGCAAGCAATAAATACTTTAAAATTGCCCGTATCCGTTCGGTGGAAATCCTCGATCGGGGATGGCAGTTCGAAGCCAAACACCAAACGGCATTTACCGATATATTCAGGATGAGTGGTCCAGAACAAATTCCGGTGAAACTAAAACTCAGTATGCGGGCGGCTACTTTATTGCAGGAAGAATACCCCCTTTCGGGGCAGTTTTTAACACAAAACGCTCATGCCGAATGGATACTCGAGACTACCGTGTGCAGTTTCGAAGGCGTAGGCCGGTTTGTTATGGGTCTGCTCAACGAAGTCGAAGTTTTACAACCCGGAAGTCTTGAGGGTTTTATCGAAACGAAGCTTAGCAGTTTTCGAAAAAATCATTTGTCGTAGGTAATAATAAATTCCGGGTAATTCCAAATGCATTTTTCCACTTGTTAACGTCAGGTAGGTTTAATGCTGAAGGTAGAAATTGCATTTTTTCGAAAATATTTTTTCGATTGTCATTAGTTGTCACAAGCCTATGGTTTATTTGTGTCATAATTAACTGATAAGCGATATGGAACGACGTCATTTTATTCATTGCCGGATTGCCGGATTTACTTTCTACGAGGCACCGGTGGTTTTTTCGGAACTTTCGGTAGGCACCGAGCTTCAACTTGTTGCAGAACCCGATAACCATTACGATGCGCATGCTGTGGCTGTGTTTTTCAACCAGCACAAACTGGGGTTTTTACCCCGCAACGAGAACAATGCGGTGAGTAAACTCCTCGAAATGGGCTACGCTGATATTTTCGAAACGAGAATTCAGCGCATCAGTCCTGCATCTGAACCCGAAAATCAGGTTCAGATTATTGTTTACCTGAAGCCCGCAGTAGCATAGCATGGTTTGTTGTTGTGTGTCAGGTACAGGCCGGCATCTGCATTGCAAGCTGCCGCCTGTACTTTTGTTATAATTCATGTAACGATTTTGCTGCAATGAATCTTAGTATGCATTTACTTCGATTGATTTTTTATCTTTGCGCCGAAATGTATTTTTATGAAGAACATCAGGAATTTTTGCATCATTGCGCACATCGATCATGGAAAGAGTACTCTTGCCGACAGATTGTTGCTGATTACCAATACCATATCGGAGCGTGATTTTCAGAATCAGGTTCTCGATGACATGGATTTGGAACGGGAGCGTGGCATCACTATTAAAAGCCATGCCATTCAGATGGAATACGAATCAGGCGGCATAAACTATTTGCTGAATCTGATTGATACACCGGGGCATGTCGATTTTTCGTACGAGGTAAGCCGTTCGATTGCAGCTTGCGAGGGTGCCCTGCTGATTGTTGATGCTACCCAGGGTATTCAGGCACAGACGATATCGGTGTTGTATCAGGCTATTGATCATAATCTGGAAATTATCCCGGTGATGAATAAAATGGACCTTGATGCCGCGATGCCCGATGAGGTCGAAGATCAGATTATCGAATTAATAGGATGCAAAAGAGAAGACATCATCAGGTCGAGTGGGAAAACCGGATATGGCACCGAAGAAATTCTGGAAGCCATCATTCACCGGATACCCCCTCCGAAAGGTGATCCTGAAAAACCATTGGAAGCACTTATTTTCGATTCGGTATTTAATCCTTTCAGAGGAATTATCGCTTATTTCCGCATATTCAACGGTACCATTAATCAAAAAGACCATGTGAAGTTTTTTAATACCGAGCATGACTATGACGCTGACGAAATTGGTGTGTTGAAAATGGGCTTAGAGCCACGCAGAACACTTTCGGCTGGAGATGTAGGATATATTATTTCGGGGATAAAAACTGCCAGCGAAGTGAAGGTAGGTGATACAATAACCCATTTCGAAAGGCCATGTGTTGCGGCTATTGAGGGTTTTGCCGAAGTAAAGCCCATGCTGTTTGCAGGAATCTATCCGGTAGATGCCGACGACTACGAAGAGTTGCGTGCCTCTATCGAGAAACTGCAGCTTAACGATGCCTCACTGACTTTTGTTCCTGAGTCATCAGCAGCTCTTGGTTTTGGTTTTCGCTGTGGTTTTTTGGGACTGCTACACATGGAAATTATTCAGGAGCGTCTCGACCGTGAATTCGATATGGATGTGATAACAACAGTTCCCAACGTGCAATATCTGGCCTATACCACCAAAGGAGAGCTTGTCGAAGTGCACAACCCTTCGGGAATGCCGGAGCCCAATTATCTCGACTATGTGGAAGAGCCAATGATTAGAGGCCACATTATCTCGCAGGCTGAATATGTTGGCCCCATTATTAAATTGTGTATCGATAAACGCGGTACCTTATTGAATCAGGTTTATCTTACCAACAACAGGGTAGAACTTTCTTTCGATCTACCCCTGGGCGAAATTGTTTTCGATTTTTATGACAAACTGAAGAGCATCAGCAAAGGATATGCATCCTTCGATTACTACATGAACGGTTATAAAGTTTCGAAGCTGGCGCGGCTCGATATACTTCTGAATGGTGAGATGGTAGATGCCCTTTCTACCCTGACCCATGTTGACAACGCCTATCCATTTGGCCGCAAGATGTGTGAAAAACTGCGTGAGCTTATTCCACGGCAACAATTCGATATTGCAGTACAAGCTGCTATCGGGGCAAAGATTATTGCCCGTGAAACAGTAAAAGCGGTTCGTAAAGATGTAACTGCCAAATGCTATGGCGGCGATATTACACGAAAACGTAAATTGCTCGAAAAACAGAAAAAAGGTAAAAAACGCATGCGGCAGATTGGAAACGTAGAAGTACCCCAGTCGGCGTTTCTTGCTGTTTTACGTATCGATTAAACCGTAATGGCTTTCATTGTGAAAGCAACCGTTGTTCCAATCCCCGGAGTGCTCCTGATATTGACTTTTTGGTTATGGGCTTCGATGATATGCTTAACAATGGCAAGGCCGAGTCCGCTGCCACCTGTGTTTGAGGAGTGACTTTTATCGACACGGTAGAACCGCTCGAAAACGCGCGGAAGATCTTCTGCTGGAATACCAATACCATTGTCGGTAACTTCGAACAAAATGTGCTTGTCCATGTCGAACATTTCAATTTTTACAAATCCGCCCGGGTTCGAATAGTTGATGGCATTGAGGATCAGATTGGCAAAAACCTGACTTAAAAAATGCTTATCGGCTTCGATGAGCCGGTTTTTATCGTAATGTCGTTTTACCTGCATCGAGATGTTTTTTTCATCAGCACGGTCTTCGAGTGATTCCATTACCTCCGTTATCAATCTCTCAGGATCAACCGGTTTCAAATCGAATTTCAAAGTGCTCGATTCTAGTTTCGAAATAGCTTCTAAATCATTAACAATCGAAATCATTTTGTTAATGTTTTTGTCGATTTTCGAAAGGTATTTTTTGTTGATCGATTCGTCTTCCAGACCGCCTTCGAGAAGCGTTGATGTATATCCTTGAATATTGAAAATCGGCGTTTTCAGCTCGTGCGAAATATTTCCGATAAATTCCTTGCGATAGCGCGCCATTTGCCTTAGTTGCTCAATCACCTTACTTTGCTCGTCAGCCCATTCGGTAACATCATTATCGACCTGTTCTATCATATCGACACGCATGTTAAACTTGGTGCTGAAGTTTTTACCTGCTTCTTTTTTTGTGTGTATCGACTTGTAAATGAGCTTGATGCGGTCGTAAATGAATTTAAAAAAAATAAATCTCAGGGCAAAGTACGATATTGTCAGGGTGATAACGAAAACTCCCGTGGCATGAAGCCACTGAATGTTGTGGTAATAATAGAGATTGGTAATCGAACTAAAACCCGTAAGCAGAAAGCTCAACACTACCGAGAACAGCAAAGCCAGATTGTTTGAAGAGTATGCTTTCATCTGAGTTTATTTTTATTGGTCCGATGGAATCTTACATAAATGAATTCTTTCATGTTCGGTAATGTCTTAATCCGGTTCATTCAATTGATTAAAATTCGAACTTATAACCGATTCCTTTCATCGTCTTGATAAAATCATCCCCGATTTTTTCGCGTAATTTACGAACGTGTACATCGATGGTTCTGTCGCCAACAACCACTTTGTTACCCCAGATTGCGTAGTATATTTCGTCGCGGGTAAACACCTTGCCGGGTTTTGAGATGAGCAGCTTCAACAGTTTAAACTCTTTCTTGGGGAGCAGAATTTCAATTCCGTCTTTTTCGATGCGGTGCATTTCGATATCGATGCTCAGGTTGTTGAAAACAAATTTACTGTTTTTATTTTCTTCCGGCTTTTTCAAGTCGTTCAATAATCGGTTGTGGTGTCGCAGCAGGGATTCGATTTTTTTTACTATAATTTTTGGTTTCACCGGTTTGGTAATGTAATCGTCAGCACCAGCATCAAACCCAGCAATTTGTGAATAATCTTCAGACCGGGCTGTAAGGAAAACAATGATTACCCGGTTCATTTCGGGCAGTTCACGAAGTTGCTGGCACACTTCGATACCATCGGCTCCGGGCATCATTATGTCAAGCAGAATCAGGTCAGGATTGGTTTGCCCGGCTTTTTGAATTGCTTCGATTCCATTCGCTGCGCAATGGACTTCATAGCATTCGCGACCCAGATTATACGATAGAAATTCCCTGATATCGGAATCATCGTCAACAATCAGGATTTTATTACGGTTTTCCATGAACGGGGTTTTATTCTATGGTAATTTCGAAAATTTCTCCAAAGATATCATTTTTTGGGAATGGTATATTTTCTTGCAGGTAAGGACTACCGGGCCACCATTGTGTGTTATGGAATTCCTGGGTAACAATCAGCAGCATTTGGTTATTGGGAATCATACTTATGCTTTCGTCAACATATCCAACCACAAAAAGCTTGTTTTTTTCGGGTCCGATCCGCCAAATAATTTTATCGGGTTGCCAGTCAATTTGAAAATAGTAATAATCTCCACCAAAGACCTCATCATCAGCAATAAAATATTTTTCGGTTACAGCACGGTAAACGTCTTCCCAGCGGTGCCACCAGAACGTTTTACCCTGGTAAGAAATTTCGTTGCACCCACTGGCAAATTTGTCGGGCGATTGGCAGGCCATGTCCCAATTGGTGCAACACACTGCGATTTCGTGGTCACGTTGTTTTACATCTTCAGGAAAGTCAATATTCCAATCGGCAGGTCTTTTCTGATTGGCATTGTGCTCGGCATATACCGGCGGAAACTCGTTGGCAGGGCAATACGGTACTGTTTTTAGTATCTCGAAATCGATTTCGGAATAGCCAACGCGTTCAACCCGTTTGTCGTTACGTCCGCCCCAGTAGGTGGCCATATAGCCTTTTTTCTTGCAGGGACGGCGCAAATTCCAGCCTTTTTCCTGACCTGTGCCACCTTGGTAAATCATCCATATGGCATTCGTAAGTCCATTCCATACGTTATCTTCATTCAATAACTCGGTGAGTTTTGCCTTAACGGTTATTTTTCCATAGGTAAAGCCATGTCTTGTGATGATGCCTACATTTTCTTTTCGCCATTCTCCATAGGTAGTAGCCGGGTTTTTAATAATTATTTTTTTGTTTACCGAATCGGATACTATGCTGCGACATGGGTATTTGGCAGTTTGAGGCGTAGTGCCAATCAGTTCTTCTTTCTTACAGAAAGCGCGGTTCCAATTATATTCCTCTTTGCTGTAGCCTTCGCCAACAACGTCGACAATCACAGGAATATTATTGAACTTCGATGATGGATCAACATAATGTACAAACTGGGTAACCGTGGCTTCTTCAAAAATTTTAGCATCATTTCCGCAACGGCAATCAAAATATTTCTTGAAATCTGGGTTGTCTCTAAAATTATATTCCTCCACAAATACACCTTTGCCAAGATCAGGAGTGGCTTTTAGATTAATAATGTCGTCGTATTTTGCCACGAAAGTATTCGTTAGTTCTTTGCCTTCACCAAACAAAAAATAATAGTAGGGGCTAATAAATCCAAGTGAACTTTGTTTTCCGATGAACTGTATATAATCCGGAATTCTTTTTAGGTCTTCATCAGTAACAACAATTAATAAACTACTATATGAGCCCACCCGTGGATTTCGTTTCCATCTATCGTTTTTTCCTTCGAAAAAATACATTTCTTCGTTACGCGGATTACCCACAATCCGAAAACCATCATGAATTGTTTTTTCTTCACCGCTGCCTATTTCTCCAATGGGTTTGAACCCTGTCAGCGAGTCTTCCCATGAACCATAAAAGTTTTCGTGGGCATAAGGGTGTATTTTGTTTGAATTGCTACCAAGTTCAGGGTTTTTGTAGGTTTCGTTTTGGTAATATACCTTGTAATAGTAACGCTGTGCCTTGTCCGAAGTATTTTTAACCGTGAACTCGAAATTGAATAGGCCATTATCTGTCTGACGTGCACTTGGGGCTGTAAAACCATGGATGGCACCTTCGTAATCAAGCCATAACACTTTATTTTCGGTAGTTTCGGGTAAATAGTTTGTGAGCCATGACACATCATTGACTTCCCATTCGAGTTTGGCTTTTTTATCCGATGGTTTGCATGCCGCTATCGCAACGATGACCAGTATTAAAAGGCTGAAAAGCAGTTTATTTAAATTCATAGACTTCAACTTTTGGAGTAAAAAATGAATGGTTTTTTCTAAGGCTTCCCGACGAAATGGCAGAATACTTTTCGCTAAACGAAAAAACCATGACTTCGCTATGAGGGTCACCTGCAAAATTTCCGCATGCTATGGCTGTAGCCGGATAGTATTTGGGGTTATTATAGTCGGTAAAACCCGAAAAATCAACATTTCTAATTATTTCGTAATGATCTTTATTCAATTCTATCAGTTTCAGATCGAACCTCCAGGCTCGGTCGAGCATAAGTAGATTGGCAGGTGTTCCGCTTTTGAAATTACCAATGAAATACTCTGACGTATTGCTTAATCCGTCGTAACCTGCTTTGCCATTCCGACCGGTAACCAGTGATGCGATTTTAAAATGTGGCCATTTCCCTTCTGCATGGTAAATGCTATAGCTACAGCTATTTTCGGCTCCTCCCAGCAAAACGATTTCGGGGCCGGGTTTATCGTTGATCAGGTCGCCCGAAAACACCCTGGTAATATTACCGAAATCTCCGGCCATGGGCTCAAAAACTGTGCTGCCCGACGTGGTATAGAGTATGCCTGCTTTTCCGCTGTTGCTGATTATCATACATGCTTGTTTCCCGTCGGTACCCAGAACTTTACATCCCAATCTGACATCTTCGAAACCACCAATTTTACTGTAGTCAATTCCATAGTTTTTTTGTGCTTTCAGCGATTTTACGTTCCCGGTCATTGAATAGCAAATCAGCTTTTTGTTGTTGTTATCGAATGCAAGTATTTCATCGGTTCCATCAGTGTTAATATCACAAGGAATCAGGAATGAATTTGTACTGAGTTCAGTCCCTAAACCTATGGGAGCAGCGTGTAAGCTGCCATTTTCGATGTAGTAACAACTGAGTTCGGCGGGTTGATTACCAGCAACAACCTGATCGTATGTATTGCTTAATATACGGGCAGTCATGCAATATTGAATCTGGGTTATTTGATTACCCAGCCAAAGATGGTTTGCCGATGCTTTATGCAGGATAATGTTTTGGTATGGCGGTTGGTTTATTTTAGGCGCAAAGTTGGGCTCTTTTGTAAGGTCGCAAAGTACTTCGTTCCCCATTTTTATGTCCTTATTGCTCTTTAGCACAAAATATATATCATCGGTATACACGGTGTTATCGTTTCGGTTCCAACCATAAATCTCCATGGTGTTACCCGGTTTGCAAGCCTCTGTGGGTATAGGCATATAGCCCTGCATTTTAGTCCATGACTTTACAGGATTCGTCTGGTTGATATGGTGTCCGTACCAGTGAACCGTATTGCCTTTGTTATCTTTAATGCTGAACACCAAAACGAAGTTGACCAGCTCTTTTTCGTTCATAAAATAAAACCGGTAGTTCAATTGGTCGGCATTGTTCAGATCGAAATCCGACATCGGGCATGAATAAAGATAGGAGTAGGAATCGTTACCTGAAGCAACCGATGATTGTGTACCCTGATAGGCCTGCAGGTTTGAAATACCCTTACCCTGCAGGTTCTCGAAATCAATATTTTTTGACCGGGAAAATCCACCGGTGTTAATGTTTCCGCTAAAATCCAATTCTATATCGTCGAGATAAATGGGGCTTGCGTCAATATTATTTATAGCATATATTTTAAGCTTGTTGTTTTTCTGCATTAAAGAATCGGGAATATGAAACTTTTTACCCGTCTTCGACCAGGAATCAGATTCCGCCTGTGTGCTTGTCAAATGATGACTATCCCAGAATAGTTGTGTTTTAAAGTCTTTGTCGAACACCGAAACCACCATCATTAAATCAATGTTCTTAGTCATCGGATAATACCAATAGTTCAGGTTCAGGTCTGCGAGGCTTTCGGTATTGAGTTTGTCCATATCGAGTATGATTGCAGCCGAGTAACTTTTTTTTGACAACAAAACACATGACTTATTGCCTGAAAGCGAAACATCGGTGCTTACAGTATGAAGGGTCGCCGGGTCAAGATATTGGCGGGTTTCAAAATCAATAATAATTTTATTGCCTGAATTATCGGTACTATCGGATAATGTTTTAGGTCCGACCGGGTTAACCATATTGACTCTCGAGACCACAAATACAAGTGCCGAGAAACTGCAAATCAGAATAAAAACTATGATTAACCGGTTTTTTTTAGGTTGAACTATCTTCCTCATCTGTGTCGTTATCCCCATCGTCGGTATTCGTTTCATTAATGATATACAAAGGCCTGTTTCTCACGTTGTTGCCAATTCGGCTAATATACTCACCAATAATTCCCATGCTTACCAGTTGAATGCCCCCGATAAACAAAATACTGAGAATGAGAGATGTCCAACCCTGAACATATTCCTGGGCAACCAATCGCTGATACAAGGCCCAGATAATCAGTATGAACGAAACTATGCTGAAAATAAACCCAAGGTAGGTGGCAAACTTTAAAGGGAAATCAGAAAACGATGTAATGCCATCAATAGCAAAGCGCCACATTTTTTTTAGTGAGTAACCTGATTTACCTTCGCTTCGCTTATCCCTGATAAAATCAACCGAAGTTTGCTTCATGCCAATCCATGCAATCTGACCACGCAGGAATTTTTGTTGCTCCGGCATTTTCATAAGAATATTGGCAACTTTTCGGTTTATAATTCTGAAGTCACCGGTATCAACCGGGATTTTGCTGCGAGTAATCAACGACAAGGTGCGATAAAACAAGCGGGCCGTTGTTTTTTTGAACACACTGTCGCCGCGTCGTGTTAACCTTCGGGCATATACAACGTCGAAGCCTTCGTCCATTTTTTTGCTAAGGTCAGCAATCAGGGCAGGGGGATCCTGAAAATCAGCATCCATAATTACAATTCGTTCGCCTTTTGTTGCTTCAATACCGGCCGTAATAGCAATCTGATGTCCGAAGTTTCTGCTGAGATCGATATATTTAATTCTTTTATCGTTTGCGGATAATTGCTTGATTATTTGCAACGAATTATCGATACTGCCATCATTCACAAATACTAATTCAAGCCGCGAAAATTGCAGGTTTCCGAGCACAGAAATAATTTCACGACTCAGCGCTTCAATGTTGTTCTGTTCGTTATATACCGGCAATACTACCGAAATTTGAATGTTTTGTGTCAATGCTTTCTTCTTCATCTCACAAAGATATTTATTTCTCGTTATTGTCGGCTTCGGTGTGGCTATTTTCTTCGTTTACAGGTCGTAGTAGTTCTCCTAGTTTCGAAAATGAAAAAATGCGAATTACAAAGGCCAGGATAAGCGCAATACACAGGGTAACTGTTGATGCAACCAGCCAGTTTTGGATAAGACTTTTGCTGAGCCATGCAATTCCAAGGGCTGCCGGGAAGAAAAGTAATATGCGAATTACGAGCAGGTAATTAATGCGGAGCTGCAGAATTTTAACGGCGATGAATGCCTGGGCTGCCATGGTAAACAGTTGGGTTACCATGCTGGTTATTGCAGCGCCTTCGATTCCAAACCGCGGAATCATCATAAAGTTAACAGCAATGTTGAAAGCCATTCCCGATGCTGCCATTATGTTGAGTTGCTTTAAACTCCCGTTGGCTGTAAGCAATGATCCGAAAATGTAGGTTCCGCAGATACCAACAAAACCCGTCATTAAAAAGCCCAGAATATTTGCAGACTCGCGGGTGTGGGCCACATACATCAGGTTCATCAGTTCCTGATTGTATATAATGCACACTGCGGCAAGCAGAATAGCCGGAACAATCAATAATAAAGATGATATTTTGACAATCTCGTCAACGGGTTCTTTTTTACCCAACATGCGCGCAAAAAGTGGCATCAGTAAAGCAGAAAACAGAAATGCAATCATCGAAAATGCATCGAGAAGCCTGAACGCCTGTGCGTATATACCTGCCTGAGCCTGTCCATCGGGAAGCAGCCGCTCAATCATAATGGAATCAACCCTGTTGTAAAAGGCCATTAGCAATATCAGCAGGGCATAAGGCCAGCTTTGCTTCAGAAATACCGCATAAAACCGGAAGTTGAAACTAAGCCTGAAATATTGTGTGTGCCGAAGAACCAATACAAAAGCAACCAGGGCTGTTATCAGGTAACTGGCCGTTTGGGCATATACAAACCATTCAATCCGCATGGGTGTTGATGTCACGTTGCCCCAAATGAGCAGACTGCATACAACAATCATTATAAAACGATCGAGGACTGAAAGTGCGCTATCGGTTTTAAACAATTGCAACCCACTGATATTCGATCGGAGATAGAGCACCATCGAGGAGAGAAACTGATTGAGGATTAATACTGCCAATACCGACATCTGACGTAAATCGTAGCCGATAGCCAGTGCAATGCCAATCGAAACAACCGCGTAAAGAATTGCCAGCATGAACTTAAGCGAAACTATATTCGAGAAATATTTACTCAGCATGTGCCCGTGCTGCGCAATATTGCGGTTGTTGAAATTGGTGGTGCCCATGTCGAGCAAAATCTGAAGAATCAGCGAGAAATTAAACAGGGTAAAGTAAAACCCGTACTCGCCGGCTCCCACAATGTTCTGAACACTCCGCTCGATTCCAAAAATCCAGAAAGGTTTTACCAACAGGTTCAACAGCAGCAGGAACGCCAGATTTATGACAAAATTCTTCTTCAAAAATTCAACATGTTTCTCCGACAAATATACATATTTTGAAAGTCCTGACACGCTCTTTTTCATTCATCAGGCTTTTATTTCAAGTTTCTGATTCAGGCATTTGTGCAAACAAAAATTTTCTTATTTTTGTACGCCTTTTACGGGAGCATAAGCCCGTGATAATGTGTGAATAATTATTAATAAAAACCAGATAGACTCTGACATGAAAACTTATCAGACCAAACAGATCAGAAATGTTGCCCTGCTCGGAAACGGTGGCGCGGGTAAGACCATTCTTGCCGAAAGTATGTTGTATTTAGGAGGTGTAATTAACCGTAAAGGTGATATCGACAGCAAAAACACGGTATCAGATTATCGTATTCTTGAACAGAATAACGGAAACTCGATTTTTTCGACCGTTATGTACACCGAATACAAAGATACCAAAATCAACATTATCGATAATCCCGGCCTGGATGATTTTGTAGGACAGGTAGTTTCGTCGCTGAACCCTGCCGATTTGGGTCTCCTGGTTGTTAATGCCCAGAATGGTGTTGAAGTAGGTACCGAAATTCATAACCGCTACCTCGAGAAGGCACATAAACCTGTGATTATTGTAATGAACCATCTCGACCACGATAAAACCAATTTCGAAAAAAGCTTCGATATGCTTAAGGAATCGATGGGTGGTAATGTGGTGCTGGCTCAATTCCCGGTTAATCAGGGTGTAAGCTTCGATAGTATTATCGATGTTATTACCATGAAAATGTACACCTACAAAGATGGTAAGACCATTGTCGGAGAAATTCCTGCTTCGCAAATGGGTCATGTTGAAGATATTAAAACCCAGCTAATCGAGAAAGCCGCTGAAGCGGATGAGTCGTTGATGGAAAAGTTTTTTGAAAACGATACACTTTCGGAAGCCGAAATGATGCAGGGAATAGCTGCTGGTTTGCCTCACCGTGGAATTTTTCCGGTATTTTGCGTAAATGCACGCACCGATCTCGGTGTTGAACGTTTGATGGACTTTATTGCCAATGTAGCACCCAGTCCTGACAAAGCAGAACCCACCCTCAACAGCGAAGGCGACCCCGTGGTTTGCGACCCCGCAGCAAAACCCTCGGTTTTTGTTTTCAAAACTTCTATCGAAGACCATATCGGCGAAATCAACTATTTCAAAGTAATGTCTGGGGTAGTAACCGAAAGTATCGACCTCTACAACTCCACCAAAGGTGTTAAAGAACGCTTGTCGCAGTTGTTTGTTTGTGCCGGTAAAAACCGTACAAAAATTGAGAAACTCAACGCCGGCGATATTGGAGCCACCGTTAAACTGAAAGGTACAAAAACCTGCCATACACTGGTTGCCCCCGGACTCGACTGGACTATTCCCAGCATCGAATGGCCCGCACCCAAATTCCGTACTGCTATTAAAACCGTTAACGAAGGTGAGGAAGAAAAGCTGGGTGAGGCACTCAACCGCATGCGCGACGAAGACCAGACCATTGTTTTTGAACACAGCAAGGAACTGCGTCAGCTGATTCTTTCCGGTCAGGGCGAGTACCATCTGAATATTCTGAAATGGCATCTCGACAATCAGTTTAAAATTGAAACCAACTTTATTAAACCACGTATTCCTTATCGTGAAACCATCACGAAAAAAGCTCAGGCCGATTACCGTCATAAAAAGCAATCGGGTGGTGCAGGTCAGTTTGGTGAGGTTCACATGATTGTGGAACCCTATACCGAAGGAATGCCAGAACCCGATATGTACAAAATCAACAATAAGGAGTATAAGATTTCGGTTCGTGGTAAAGACGAAATTGAACTCGATTGGGGCGGCAAACTTCAATACTACAACTGTATTGTGGGAGGTTCCATCGATGCACGTTTTCTTCCCGCAATCCTGAAAGGTATTATGGAGAAAATCGAAGTAGGTCCGCTTACCGGTAGTTATGCCCGCGATATCCGCGTATGTGTGTACGATGGTAAAATGCACCCGGTTGATTCAAACGAAATCTCCTTCCGTCTTGCCGGTCGTAATGCCTTTAGTCAGGCATTTAAAGATGCTGGACCGAAAATTATGGAACCCATTTACGATGTGGAAGTATTGGTTCCCGGCGATCGTATGGGTGATGTGATGAGTGACCTGCAGGGCCGCCGTGCTATTATTCAGGGTATGAGCAGCGAAAAAGGCTTTGAGAAAATCATGGTGAAAGTGCCACTGGCCGAAATGGGTAACTATAGCACTGCACTGCGGTCGCTTACCGGAGGTCGCGCCATGTACAGCATGAAATTTGCCGATTACCAACAAGTTCCCCCCGATGTGCAGGAACAATTACTCAAAGATTACGCACAACAGGACAACGACGAATAATCGATACCGTATTATTAATAAAGAGCCGCCCGAAAAGCGGCTTTTTTATTGTTATTTATTTTATTATTTTTGCTACACTAAAACGTTTGGATGTTTAATAATTGTACGGATAGGGTGATGTAAATAGGCCGGCTGATGTCGTGCTTATCCCTTTTGTTTATTGCAGTGGCTGTTAGCCACTGTGTTATCATTTTAAATGTATAAACCGGATGATGTGATTCTTTAATTATTTTGTATATCGCACATCCACAACAAAGTAATATCATGAGTAACGAAGAAAATTCAATTCACGATTTTGATTTCAATTTAATTTGCGAATATTTTTCTGCTATCGAAAGGCAGGGGCCTGGCAGTGAAGATGTGACACTGAAAGCCTTAAGTTTTATTGATAACCTGACAGACCGGTCGCAGATTGCCGATTTGGGCTGTGGCACCGGTGGCCAGACCATGGTACTGGCGCAGCACGCACCGGGAAAATTCACAGGTATCGATTTGGCTCCGGTTTTTATCGATTTATTCAACCGCAATGCTGAAAGGATGAGTCTTAACAGCAGGGTTCAGGGCATTATTGGTTCGATGGATGCATTGCCTTTCGGTATCGAAGAACTCGACCTGATATGGTCGGAAGGGGCTATTTATAACATAGGCTTCGAACGTGGACTGGCAGAATGGCACCGGTTTCTGAAGCCCGGAGGTTTTGTGGCAGTGACTGAGGCTTGCTGGTTTACCGGCAGCAGACCTGCCGAAATCGAAAACTTCTGGTTGGATGCATATCCGGGTATCGACACTATTCCTGATAAACTGTTGCAGTTGCAGCAGTCGGGTTATGTGCCTGTGGCGTGTTTTATTCTGCCCGAAAACTGCTGGCGAGAGAATTTTTACGTTCCACAGGCAGCAGCGCAACACGCTTTTCTGTTGAAATATGCCGGTAATAAAACAGCCGAAATGCTCGTCGCCAACGAACGGCGCGAATCACAACTGTACGAAAAGTACAGCCGGTACTATGGCTATGCTTTCTTTATCGGAAGGAAAATTTAGTTTTTAACCAGGCGTCGAATTTTTTTTGACGCCTGTTTTTTACTATTTTATCTTGACATTGTTTGCAACGATTACCCTGTCATACTGTAGCGAAGCGGTAACCGAAGCGCAGGCAGGGGGTAGAAAACCGTCTACGGATTCACCCTTCGATTACCGCTGCGCTACTCAGGGTGACAATCCCCTGTCATGCTGAGTAGTGGAGCGTAGCGGAACGTTAATTTATACTGAGCCTGCCGAAGTATCGAAGCATAGGCAGGGGTTACAGAGAAAACGGCTCCGGATTGACCCTTCGCTTCACTTCGTCTCGCTACTCAGGGTGACTAATTCAAGAGCAATGCATGGTGTTTTTTATGTGACTGTAAGTTGCATAAACATAAGTTATAAAATTGTAAGTTACAAAATTGTAAGTTATAAAATTGTAAGTTACAAAATTGTAAGTTACAAAATAGTAAGTTTGTGAAATATTAATTATATTTGTGAAATAAAAACATCAGAAAATGGAAACGCCATTTGCATTTGGTAAAATTGCGGTGAAGTCGAATTTCACCGACAGAGAAGAAGAAACAGCCCGATTGGTAACAAACTTCTCGTCGAAAATAAACAGCATTCTTATTTCACCTAGGCGCTGGGGTAAGTCGTCGCTGGTGAGTAAGGCGGCTCAGTTGGCATCGAAAAGGGATAGTCGCCTCAGGTTTGTCTTTATCGATTTATATAATGTAAGAAGCGAGGAGGAGTTTTACCAGTTATTGGCAAAAAACATCCTGCTTGCCTCAAGCATTAAGTTGGAAGAACTTAGAGACAAAGCCGGTAAGTTTTTGGGAAAACTGATCCCGAAACTTTCGTTTAGTCCGGAACCGAACAGTGAATTTAATATCAGTTTCGACTGGGAATCCGTTAAAAAAGACCCCGATGATATTTTAAACCTGTCGGAGAATATTGCCAAAGAAAAGAACATCAGGTTTGTTGTTTGTATTGACGAATTCCAGAATATTGCATCTTTTGGCGACTCACTGGCAATTCAGAAAAAACTCCGATCAAACTGGCAGAAGCATCAGAATACTTCGTATTGCCTGTATGGCAGCAAGCGGCACATGATGATTGATGTCTTCACTTCGGCATCAATGCCATTCTATAAATTTGGTGATATTGTTTTTCTTCAGAAAATTGAAAAAAATGCCTTGCAAAAGTTCATTGTCAAGCGTTTTAAGGACACCGGCAAAACTATAGATAAAGCCTGCGCCGGATTGATTGCTGACAAGGCTGATTGTCACCCGTACTATGTGCAGCAACTGGCGCAGCTTACCTGGCTACGGACCGGCGATGTGTGCACCCCCGATATTGTTGAAGAAGCCTATCAGGGTTTGATCATGCAGCTTGACTTTTTGTTTCAGGCAATTACCGACGATTTGAGCAATACCCAGGTGAATTTTTTGAAAGCCCTGCTCGAAGGAGTGACGCAACTCAGCGCCAGCGAAACACTCAAAACCTATAATCTGGGAACTTCAGCCAACGTACTTCGTGTTAAATCGAGTCTCGAAAACAAGGAAATCATAGATCTCTACGGTGGCAAAATCAGTTTTATGGATCCTATGTACAAATGCTGGCTTAAAACCGTGTATTTCAGGATTAAATAATTCATCCTTTGAAGGGGGGAATTATTCGTCGTCGATACAAGCATTTGCAATGCGATTGAGGCAGTATATTTCAATACTACTTCCCCTGATAATAATACTCCTTAAATGTCGGGTTTTCGCCGGCCATCTTCAGGAAAATGTCGAGGGGAAGCACTTCGATATTTTCACTCAGCTTGTCGCAGATTGACTTTACACGGGCAATGTCGCTCGATTCGCGTACATGTACGAGCAGGAAGTAGGGTCTTTCGGAATTAATGGCCGCCAGTTCCTCAAGGTCGGCCACCACTTCTGCTTCGGGTTTTTCGGCAGACAGATAGTAGTCGTACGAAACAAAGGGTTTTTTATCGCGCACGGTGAATGTGTTCGATGCCCGGTATCCATTAATAAATCCGATGGCATCGGGCATCGATCGGTAATATTCGTCAACCACGCTTTTGGGCAGGTTGTTGTCGCAGGTTTCGGTACCACCTTCGGAGTAATCCATTATCTCGAAAACATTCAGGTCGAGTTTCTTCATCAGGTCGTGTGCACGTTTCAGTTCAGCAGGCAGCCATTCGGTCGGGAAGGCTTTCGGATACATATACGACGAACCCGATAATGCAGCAATGAAATAGTCGTTGGGCGTAGCCTGTGCATAATAGTACTCAAGCAGTACCGGCGACATCTCGAGCATTTTCATGGTAACTTCCCATGCATAGGGTATGCTGCCCCTTCCGGGTTCAAACCACGCACCAATGCCGATGCCGTCGGACTGGATGAAACTGATGTAAATTTTCTTTTCAGGTATGTACGTATTGCCTTCCTCTATGTTGTGATTGTTCTTAAAAACAAAACCTTCCGACAAGGGAATATGAATCAGAAAACTGGTGTTGGGCTGTGTGTTTAGCCCGTCGGAAGTGAGCGCGTACGACGATAGCAGTGTGGTCATTTGTTCTTCGAGGTCTTTCTTGTAGGAATGCCACCCCCAAACCTGCGACAAGGGTTTCATGCCTGCAAACAGCGAACGGGTGAGGTTATACTCGAGAGTGTCGGTAGGGCGGGCCGACAAATCAGAGAAAAACGTCCTCTTCATCATCCCATAATCGGCACAGGCTGGCATTAGTACCGTGCCATGCTGACCACCCAGCCAGGTAATCACTTCGCGTGAGCAGCGGTTCCAGTATTGCTCTTTTGCCCAGGAATATATTTCGAAGTCCGACATCCCATTGAACTGGCCCCTGAAATCGGCAACCTGTTTGAATCCATGCTGCTGCATCAATGGGATCATGTCGTCGGTGATAATAATTGCATTTTCGAGACCCGCCAGTGTGTAGGCGACTATAAGTGAAGTTCTTACATTTTTGTCCCAGATGATATAGCCTTTGATATGTGATTTA